>CABVLZ010000002.1_pt1 | contig 339503 bp, 310 predicted proteins | sample 4729511 | NCBI WGS metagenome assembly CABVLZ01 (sample SAMEA5946132, study PRJEB27554) | seawater metagenome | biome: 15; feature: 1000005; material: 2225 | place: Pacific Ocean | collected 2014-03-20 | depth 20 m | reverse complement strand
CTTCCTGCTTTTCTAAATCTTTTGTTTCTCTTTTCTTTCATATTCTGTACATCAGCCATTTTTTCTTGTTTTATAATAATCTAATTAAAAGGTTTTACTTTTAAGTGAATTAAAACTCAATTTTTTCTTTAAATCAAATATACTTATTATATACTTATTATATACCCATTATATACTCATAAATAAAAATATATAAAAATATATAAAAGTTACGAACTTGTTACGAACTTGTTACGAACTTGTTACGAACTTGTTACGAACTTGTTACGAACTTGTTACGAACTTGTTACGAACTTGTTACGAACTTGTTACGAACTTGTTACAAACTTGTTACGAACTTGTTACGAACTTGTTACGAACTTGTTACGAACTTGTTACGAACTTGTTACGAACTTGTTACGAACTTGTTACGAACTTGTTACGAACTTGTTACGATGATAATAATAATCCTTTATGTATAAACTAATTTTATAAATTAATTTGAAATCCAGAAATCGCTAGACCACTCGCATTTCTATGTCCACCACCATTATATTTTTTTGCAATTTCAGATACATCCGTTTTTTCATCAGTTGACCTTAAACTATAAATTGTTTTATTATCTCCACCATCATAATGATATATTGCAGAAAAATCAGCCTCTGGATAAACCTTCACCAATAAATGATTTCCTAAATCAGATTTTAATACTGACGAATTTAAATAAGCTATATTATAACTTTTATTATCGGATAGAACAGTAGATTTTAAATAACTCGATCTGGATAAAAAATTAATTAAATCCTGATTATGATTATATATTATTGATCCTGTTTTTAGCAAATCTTTTACCTTTTCGTCATCTAAATATTGTTTCCATATTTTAAAATCCTTTTTTATTTCATTTAAGCCGAAAAAACATTCTTTTGTATTTTCAAGTTCATTTTTCCAAATATCTCTGTCTTCTATATATTCTAATAGAAGAGGAGTTTTCGTATTTGGAAAAAAATAGTTCCAGGACAATGTTGCCCCAGAATGATTCATATCAAATATTTTATTTTCAACCGGTATTTGCTCTAAGTCTTTCTTAGCAGAAAGATGATGATCAATAATAATCAAACTCTGAACTTCTTTTAACATTTTGTTAATTATGTCGGCTGAATATGAAAAGTCTAAGATATAAACATTTTTATTACTTACATTAGGAGGATTTGAATAATGATTAGCTGCGTAATATTCAGCGTCGTCTCCGAATTTTAACCACGCTACTAATGCAGCACCAAATCCATCATTACAATTTTTATGATAAATCACTAAATTATTCATTATAATTTTTTAATATATGTTTATATATATATTTGTAACTAAAAATTAATTCAATTATTTTTTATTATACTTATCCCCCAAATCGAATTTAATTTATTACGAATCGATTAAGCGATAAATTAAAAAAAAATATCTACTTATAAATTAGTATGAAAGATAAAAAACAGTTTAAAATAGATATTCCATACAAATCACAACTCGCATCCATTATTTTTTTCTTCTCCCCTTCATTTAATAATCTAGGCCATTATATATCTGATGGGTTTTCACAGAATGATGGTGAATATGAATTAGAATTCAAGATTCCTTTTGGTTTAACAAAAATAGAATATAAAAATGATATAAATGAAACTGAAAATATATACTTTGATTATCAAGAATCTGGTACTCCGCAAGGTTTGTATTTTTCTGTAGAAGTATATCAAAAACTTTCGATTTATGTAGAATATGAAGACGATACTGAATATGAAGTAAAGAAAAAAGTACTGTTAAATTTTTTAGAAGAAGCTAGAAAATTTTATGATAAGAAAGAAGATAATGAAATTATTTGTAAAATTTTAAAAAATGGTTCTTGGGCTACATTATCAAAATTACCAAAAAGAGATTTATCAACTATTTATTTAAACGAAAATAAAAAGAATGCAATATTTAATGATTTAAAGAATTTTTTTGAAAGGGAAGCGGAATATCATTCTTTCGGTATACCTTATAAACGAAATTATCTTCTAGAAGGTATACCCGGAACAGGTAAAACATCTTTAATATTTGCATTAGCATCTCATTTTAATATGACTATATATATTATTCACCTTGGACCTAAAGTTGATGATAGTATGTTTATGGCAGCAATTAATAATTTACCTAATAATTCTATTTTATTATTGGAAGATATTGATGCATTATTTGTAGACAGAAAAAATAATGATTCAAATAAAAGTATGGTATCTTTTAGTGGAATATTAAATGTATTAGATGGAATAGGAAGAAAAAATAAATTAATTACATTTATGACAACTAATTATAAAGATAGATTAGATAGTGCTTTAATAAGATCTGGAAGAATAGATTATCAAATGCATTTTGATTATTCAACCGAAGAACAAATTGAAAAAATGTTTGATAAATTTTTTCCAAAACTGAAGGATCAATGGTCCAAATTTTATAATAAGATTTCTCATCTCAGATTAACTACAGCTATTTTACAAAAATTCTTTTTTGATAATTTAAACACTACTGATATAATAAAAAAGATCCCAGAATTAAAAAATATAATAGACAATGAAAATAACAAAGAAAAACCTGATACTCATTTATATATTTAAAAAAAATTGTATTTAATAATCATTGTAAAAAGTTTTTTCATTATTTACTTCAATAAATAATGAAAACCCTCTATATACTTGTTTCACTCCTTCTTGTCAATAACGCATTTTCTCTTTCCAAAATAGAAAGTGAATTTAATGGTAATACCACATGTAGTACATGTAAATTTGTTGTCAATGTAATTGATTATGATTTATCGGTTGCTAATAAGACAATTGGAATTATTGCTTCAGATGTAAAACAAATTTGTCAACTTATTAAAGGACCTAGTGGAAGAGAATGCGAAATAATTTGTAATGATATTCAAGAAATTTGCAATTGGTTAGGACATGGATTAAATAGTACCCAAGTTTGTCAAAAACTTCATATGTGTAATAACACTTTATCACATGCCATTTGTTAATACTGGAGCATCTCTTTTAGAAAATTTAGGATTATTCTGAAATATCTTTAATAATTCAGGAGTTAATTTATTATCAATATCTTTTGTTATTATATTTTCTTTTCCTGTTAATAAATAAATAGTATTTTCCATTATTGCTATTGAACATTTTAATCTAATAATTGGGCAATCTTTTTTCTCAATTATACCTAATTCTCTAAAAACATGATGTCTTTTGGCTTCACTAATACCTACTCTAGCTTGTGTAGGACTCATTTCTAAGTCCGATAATTTAAAAAAATAATTTCCTATATTCTTTCCTACATATGTACAAATTTCTCTGGCATATTTACTTTTTAATCCATGTCTAATATATGTTTTTTGAAATAATGTACCTCTTGTATCTGAAATGACAGGAGATTTATTTGTTTTACAAAATGCCACTTCTAAATGATAAATATCTCCAATATTAAAATGAGTATCTTTTTCATATTTCTCCTCTTCGAATGTCCTTAAATCTTCTAAATCTAATTCTTGATCACATTTAACAACCCAAGATTGTTCTAAAAATTTATGATCATCTCTTTTAACCCAATCATATGCTAATGTTGCATCAGCTTCATTAAATACATAAGGTCTTTCTAATAATTCTAAGCCATATAATTGAGCAATTTCTTTGATTATATTGTCGAATTTTTTGGTTACCATAAATGGTTCAATCATTTTTAATCCAGTGCTTAAAGCTAACTTTGCAGCTTTCATTTCATCTAATTCCGTAATAGAGTTATTTTCAACTTGTAAAGTCTCTCCGGTTGAAACAACATATTCTTCTATATAACAGGCCATTTCAATTCTTAAAATATCATCCTTTTTTAATTGATAATCATTTTCAGAATCAGGGGCATAATGACAAACAATTTCATTAACAGAAATACAAGTAGGTAATGCCAACCCTTTTGTTAAGTTTTTATAAGTTTTTCCTAATTCCAATTTAATATACTCATCACATGCAGAACTAATATCATATATTTTAGTATTTGGTTGAATCATATTCTTAGCCAATTTAATAGCATTGTTTAAAATATCAGCAGCTGTTTTATATTTATTAAATATTTTAGAATCCATATAATTTAATAATTATATATATTCTATTCTTTAATTATTGTTTATGATTTTTTATTTGATTTATTATGTTTATTTAAAATTATTAGAGATTTAATAACATCTTTAAGTGAATCATAAACACTAGAATGTTCAACATATTCTATGTTAAATTCTTGACAAGTTTTTTTAACAATAGGTGCTATTTCAGGATAATGAACATGACACATTGATGGAAAAAGATGATGTTCTATTTGATAATTTATACCTCCAAATATGTAACAAAAGTAATCACAAAATCTTTTAGTTTCAAAATTGGCCGAATGCACTACTTGAGCTTCTCCCCAATCATTGGTTTTAGCTTGGTTAATCATTGATTGATAGGTATCATGATCTGGTAAAATACAACAGCCATATGAAATATTAGCCGCTATTAAATATGATAAACTTACCCAAAAATTAAATTTATAAAGATGTGAAAATATAAATAAACCACCTAGTAAAATTTTTAACCAAGAAAACGTTAATTTAGGCAGCCCTAAATTCCATAAATATCCCTTTTTTTTCCATACCATCCAATATAACATACCTTGTCCTAAGAAAAAACCCGGAAAAATTAGAAACCATACAAAAGAAATCGAAAATAATAGAGTCTTATTTTCTATAATTAAATATCCTTTTGTTGAATTTATTGGGCTTTTAATTATTAAGGGTTTCATAAATTTAACGTCCGGATCCAAATCACTCCCAGTAAAGGAATGATGATAATGTCCATGATGTCTAAACCACAAATCATAATCCCATAAAGCAAAAGAATTCCAAATTTGTGAAAAATATATATTTATCTGATTCCTTTTATTAAATAAAGCATAATGTGAAGCATCGTGCATTATACAAAATCCTAAGACAACAAAAAGAATTCCTGATAAAAATCCATTTAAAACTCTTAATGCAAATATACTTGTGCTAAAAAAAGCAATTGAATAAGTAAAAATAAACATACAAATTGAGATAATGGTTTTTATTACCCAAAAATTATTAATCTTTATTTTATCAGTTAAACTTTTCTTTTGACCAAAGTATTCTCTTACTCTTTTCTTAAGAGTATAATAAAAACCATTTTTATCAAAATTATATATTTGTTCTACACCAGGTTCGTCAACCTTGTATCGATTTAATTGATTTTTAATACTTTCAAAATCACCAAATGCATGATATGATTCAAAAAGAGGTGTTAAATCAGTATCACCTTTAACGTTTTCTAAAATATGTCTCCCTCCCGGATGGTTGTCCAAAAAATCATTTAAATCATATTTATTTCCATAAATATTCCATAGAACTTTTTTCATTATTATAAATATAGATTATTTCTTTATTTATTTTTTCTATTATTTTTTTTATTAAATCATTTAAAATTTTAAATCTAGATTTTTTCAAAAGTATTAATTTGAGAGGAATTGGTTCTTTAAATTTCTTTCCTTTTTTCTCAAAAATAGTATATTTTGTATTTATAATTGAATAAACTATATATTTTATTATTAAATGCAACCACCTTTTAAAATAATTTACTTTTAATAAAGTTTCTAATGTATAATTCTTATTAATTAACTTTGGTAGAATATGATTAAAAACTTGAATTAGTTTAACCTTATTTTCTTTTTGATATATAAAATAATTATTTATCTTGTCTACAATTTGATTGATATATTGATATTGATCTCTAATATTTTTTCTTTCTAAAAATACTAACCTTATTAATTCTGGAATTAACTTTCCATACTCATGATCTTTCAATGGATAACTTTGATACAAGTATTTTAAATATAAGACATCATACATTGTATATAAAATCAAAGGTTGACTCATATGATAAATATTAATTATAATATTATATATTGGACCCATGGCTTCCTCATTTTTATAAAGTTGATCTAATTTTTTTTGAGTTATTATACCCTTGTCTAGTAAAACAGAATAAATTTTACATTTTCTATCTATTAAATTTTTTTGATAATTAAAAAATTCACAATAATATCTTGTATCGGTAAAACTGTAAATAAATTTTTTTTGATATTTTCTATTTTGTATTAATTCTGTTAAGAGGTACGGCATATCTAATGAATCGCTACCATGTAATATTTTCAATATGTTTTTATTACCTAAAATTTTCTTTATCAATCGTGATCTACATCTTTTTGTTAAAACAGGAGGATAAATTATAAATATCATCCTATCATTATATTCAGTTTCAAAATTCATTTGCATTAAAGCTATTACTTTACTATTAAATTCAAAATCTATAGGTAAAAATAAATTATTGGTTTTACTTAATAAATTATATTTTGCAAGGTAATCACAAAAAATATCTTGTTTTTCTGAAGTATCTGCTACAATAATATAGTAATAAATATTTGGATCCTTAATTACTTTGATTTCGGTATTAGCTTGTAATTTTAATTTATAATAATTTTTCTTAATAATGTATTTATTCAATTCATTTAATAAGTTACTCATTATTATTAATTAAATAGATTTTTATCCCCAGTTTATTAAAAAAATTGTTTTACATATATAGAAGGAAAATTATGAAAAAAAAAGATTTATTAGGCGTTTTAGGTCTGTGTATTATTATTAATACAGATCTAAAAAGAGAAAAAAAGGAAATGCAAAAAATAGAAAAAATTAGACAACAATTATATAATTCAAGTTTCGATAGAATGTATGGAATTAAATATGGTTATGGTAAATATGGTTATGGTACTTATTATGGAAAATATAATATTATGAACTCTGAAATATATTTTATTATATCTCATTATAGAGAAAATGATTCAAATAAAATATTTCCATTATGCAGAGGAATATTTAATTTACCCTTAGGCCCAGTACAATATCAATATGCAAAAAATTTTAATCAAGGAGTTTTGGATGGTGCGCTTGCCGGAGCAGTTGCTGGTAGTATTTTTGGAAATCAAAAAGTAGAAGTTCAAGATTTAGTATTAGGAGGATTCTTAGGAGGGATGTTTTTTAATCAATCCAAATCATTTTTAATATTACCTGATCCAAGTACAAATTTATATAAGGTTCCATTAGATACTAATTGTGAGAGAAAACCTAGCCATAAATTAATTATTTCTAATTCGGTTCGTTCGCCATTTATTTTAGAAAGATTTTTAAATAATTATGCATTAAAATTAAAAAATACCAATAGCCAAATCCCAAAAATAGGAATAAATACAATTGAAAACATACAAGCCCAAATAAGAATAAAAGAAGAAATTTATGTTGTAACAGGTCGAATTGTATGTTCTAGACGTAAAGTATATTATATAACTAATACAATTTCGTATAATAACATGAATGAAGATTTTCATTCAGTTACAGCTTTAATATATCAAAAAAATTCTGAAACCCAAGAAATTGTAAATAGTGGTATTATAGGAGGATTCTTGAATTTATGGTTAGGAGATAAAGATGAAGATGATAAAAATAAATTTGTGGAAGGATTTATTGCAGGAGGAGCTTATGAAGCTTTAAATGAAGATCAGACATTTGAAATTAATCTTCAACAGTTCTCATTTCAAACATATTTAATAGAAGATTTTATTGTTAGTGATAATAGGACTGCGACTACGATTTTATTTTGAACTTGACTGTTAAATAATTATAACCATTACTGTTAAATAATTATGAACTTGACTGTTAAATAATTATAACCATTACTGTTAAATAATTATGAACTTGACTGTTAAATAATTATAACCATTACTGTTAAATAATTATGGACAATAATTATAACCATTATCCTTTTTTTCAATATATTCTTTCTCAACCAAATTTTCAATACATTTCTCAATTAATTCTATTGAAGATCCCCATTGTTTCATTTTTTCAGATACTTTTTCTACTAATTCATTATGTTCAAGATATTCCTGTCTCTTCATTATATTAACTAAGCAAGCTTCAGTTCTATATTTTTTGAAGTTATCAACCTTTTCTTTAATTTGAATTTCTTTTTTTTCTTGTAAGAAATTAATTTCTATTGTTTCTAATTTATCGTTTTTTTCTATTTCATTTATTAAATAGAAATCATTCTCTTTTGTAATTAATTTTTTAGGATGGTTTAAGATACTATTTAATCCATTTTCTACATCATCACTACTCAATTTAGTTTTATTTACAATTTCATCAATACTAAATTTTGAAGATTCATTGAATAGTAAAAGCAAGATACCAATTAAAGGAACTGTTTTAATTTCAAGGTTTTCATTATAACTCAATATTATTTCACCATGTTTATGAGCAAAATTAATTTTTCTACTATCTGAATATTTAAATTTGTAATATTCTTCCATAATTACTTGATATTTACTCAATTCTTGTGGTAATATAATATCTTTTTCATAGTCTTTTATAGTAGACCAAATTCCAGAAGTTAGTATTTTGGAATTAAATACTTCATCCTCTTTATCAAAAAGAAATTCATTAAAATCCTGATTAAATAATTTTGTACTTTTAATATCGTTTAATATTGTTTGATATTTATTAATATAATTGGTTCTATATTCCTTTTTAAAATTATCTAATATTTCTTCTTCAATTAAAATATCTACTTTTCCAGTTAAATATCTAGTTTCTAAATCAGCCAAATATATTTCAAAAAAATAATCTTTTTCATGAATATATTTAACTAATATTATTGAAACTGCTATATTATCTTTAAAATACTTTATTAAAGATTTAATAAATGATTGAGGCTTGTTGGCAGGAGAATTAATTACTTTTTCTATTTCTTTTTTTAATGTGGTTAAAATTATAGAATCTTCCTCAAACCCTTTTTCTACAATTTCAAACAATCTTTTAATTATTACAACAATGTCTTTGAAATTTATTTTGTTAAAATCCCTTAATAACTTTTGTGTAAATTCTAAAAAAATATTACTCATATATTGAACAATTGTTTGACTGTAATTTAATAAATTGTAAATATATTTGATGTCTGTTATCTTATCATTTTTTAACAATATATTTAATCCATCATTTGAATTATCCAAAATTAAATCATATTCTTCGTCATAAAAGTAATATAAATAATTATGTAAGCATTCAATAATACACGTATTGTCAATATTCAAGTTCTCTAAATTTAAGTTTTCTAGATTTAAGTTTTCTATAGTACCATTTTCATGATTATATAAACTTAAAAGTAATTTCAATTCCTTATCAAATAATTTCTTTGATTCTTCTAAATATTTTAATCCAGACAATGTTTCCTTTATTATAGATTTTTTGGATTTATAATATTTATTAGATACTTCTAAGACTATATCGTCAAAAAACGACGTACTATTAGTTAGTTCTTTTACTATTTCAAATCCTTTAATTATCATATTGGATTCATAAATATAATTTATCCTAATTTGACTTAATTGATTATTACAATTAATACAAAAATCATCTTTATTTTCTCTTAAAACAGTATCAAAAAATATTTCATGAGGTAATTTCTTTTTAATATCAGGTAAATCGTTATTTTTAATATAATGTCTATCTAAATAACAAAATATCGTATTTAACCATTTATAAAAAAATTTAAATTTAGGATAAAATTTATTAAGCAAATTTAATGGTTCTTCTTTAATTTGTTTTGATATTTCCTGACAGTATTCTTTCATTTTTCTTTTATAAAATTCATAACAAAATATTGCCCCATCATCAGCCTTATCTATATCTAAATTAGATATACATATTTGGTAAATAATAGAATAGGCATTGATCTTCTCTTGCATTTTAACTTTTTCTTCAAATTTAATTTCACCTTTAACATCTAAAATAGCTAAATCAAAATAATATTCTATATCTTTAATTTCTTTAGAATAATCCATTTAATATAGGAAATATATTTTTGCTTTAGGTTAATTAATCAAGTTTTAGGTTAATTAATCAAGTTTTAGGTTAATTAATCAAGTTTTAAATTATTTAATAATTCTTTAGCTTCTTCATAAAATTTATTGAATAGAGATGTTTTTTTAGTTTCCTTTCTCCAAATATCTAAGGTTGAAATTACTTTTTCTCTTTTATGATAAAAGTGTTTTTTAATTACATTTTCAAAACCAGGAGAAGGATTTTTAATTTTATCAATTATAGCCCATTTCAAAGTCTGTAATCTTATATTGTCATTATAATCAAATGATCTTCTCTTTCCTTCTTCTGTATGCATTTGTCTTTCCCAACCAGGTTCATTATAATAAGGTTCGTCTACAAGAATCAATGATTGAATCGAAATTAATACTTGCAGAAAAGTAGAAGATTTTTCATTCCAACTTTCACCTTTTTGCCCAGACCATGTACCTAACAAAGATAAACAGACTTTACCACAATTATAAAGATTTGGATTAAATCTTACATCTCCATTTCCGGTAGTCTTAAGTAAAACCTGAGGAGGTTTTTGAGGATAATCTGATTTAAAAACAGCATCAAATTCAAAGCAACCAGACTCATAAGGAGTATCTTTAGGGCCTGTAATTAAGAATTTAATCGCACTTATATTTGAAGCATCTGCTCTTAAAAACACGGAAGAAGAAAAGGTAATAGGAAGAGATTTAGGTAATGATGATATTTCTCTAACAATTCTCATTAATGCTTCCTTAGAGTGAGAATTTTGAGAAGCATTACTTTTATATACATAGTCACCGTTAACAATATCCATATGTGTAAATACTTCTGTTTTAAGTTCATTAACATATATATCTTCTTCATTACCTTTTTTATCCGTACATTTTATATTTATTTCATAAGATTCTAACATTTTTCCACATTCTACAATTTTCTGAAAAATATTATTTTCTTTTTGATCTGGAAAATGCTCAAGATAAGTTTTAGCTTCTTCTGAAATATTAGTAAAAGCCTTATTAATTAGAATTAAAGTATCTTCTCTATCCCATAATTTGTTAGTAATTAAAATAGTACTTAAATCAACCAAAGTATCATAAAGAGTTTGATTTTTTTCTAATTCTAGCAGAGTTGTACCTCTCAATCTATTCAAAATCATTGTATATAAACAAGATGGTTCTATAATATTAATTAACTGATTCTTATCACAATTTTCTTTTTGAAGTTCCTCATTAATATACAGAATAATCTGTTCTAATTCTAACATCAATTCATTATTAATTCTTTCTTGGTCTTTTATATAAGCATTAATATCCCATTCATCTCTACCCTGATGACCATAACCAACGCCACTTTTCCATATTTTATTATCTTTTCCCTTTTCTTTCTTTTCATTTTTACTGATTTTAACGAAATCTACTTGCAGGTCTTCATGTTTTTGAGAATTTATTTTATACTTTGAAGATAATTTCATTAAAATATATTCCAAGGGTTCATATGATTTTTCTCCACTGTTGAATTTACTATCTACAATAACTTGAGCATGTTTTTCAAAAATACCATACAAAGTATCAATGACAAACTCTAAACTATTAGTAGGATTCCAATTCTCAAACTTTAAGAAATCAATATCCATTAAACTGTAAACCAAAGAGTTATTTATTTTTGGTTTAATTAGTTCTAAAGATATAGGATAGAAAGGATACAAATACATATTAATATTAAGTTTTAACTCGATATAATCATATCCATATCTCTTTTTAATTTCTTGTAATTGATTACCAAGTTCATTATTTTTAAATTTGAATCTAACTAAGATATTATAAATGTTATTATCAGGTACTAATATTTCTATTAATTTATGAGAAGTTTGTAATTTAATAATTTCATTAGAAACAATGTTAAAAATTATATTTCCACTATAAATTAGATTTTTAGGGATATTAAATGTTTCTACTTGATTTTCTTTATTCCTTATTTCAAGATCTTTTGTTTTCCATTTGCTTTTTTGCACACTATTTGAGGTTTCTTGTACTCCAATATTAAATTCATCGTCTTCTTCTTCATATGAAAAATTTTCACTATCAGAATCACAATTCATTTTTTCATATGTTTCATGTAAGACAGAATCTATATTTTTACTTTCTAAATTAAATATGTTATAATTTAATTCAGCAATAGTTTTTTCTTCAATCGACGAGTTTTCATTAATTTCAAAAAAGAAATAATCGAGTTCTAGATTTGAATATAATTTTAAAGAATTGTTTGTATCGGAACCACAAATAATGGTAATAACAAATGTGTCATTATCTAACCATTTAATATCATTAATATTAAAAAAGTCTTCATTATCTTGATTCCATTTTTTAATCTTATTTACGCAATTTAAATTGGACATATTACTTTCCATTTTATTATGTTTTAATGTATCTTTAATTGAAGATCATTAAAATATCAATTTTTTCATTATTAATATTTAAATAGTTTTATATATTGTTAAAATCTAATTAAAAAAAGATACATTATAATTATTAAATGAGCTTTATTTGTACAGATAAAAATTCCAATTTAAGGAATAATTTTTTAGGAGCAGTAATGAATCCTATTCCTACCCAAGATTCTCTTTGGTTCCCTGATAATTTATCTCCTTTAGATAACATGTTTTTTGAAAATATAGATAAAATGAATTTTGTTGATATGAGTTGTCATATTTTAAATAAATTATTTGATAATGAAATTCCTTCTGAAGACATAAAAAAAATTGTTAATGAAAGTTTCGATTTTAAAATCCCCTTACATTCATTAGATGAAAATACTTATATACTTGAATTATTTCATGGACCCACCTTTACTTTTAAAGATATTGGAGCTAGATTTATGGCTAATATTTTAAAGTATTTTACTTCACAGGATTCTTTTAAAAGTAAATATGGGAAAATATTTGATATTCTAGTTTCCACATCAGGAGATACAGGAAGTGCTGTAGCTGATGCATTTCAAGGAATAAATAATGTAAGAGTACATATTTTATATCCCGAAAATATGATTAGTGAAATTCAAGAAAAACAAATGACATCATATGGTAAAAATGTATTTGTTTATGCTGTCAATGGAAATTTTGATGATTGTCAATTATTAGTTAAAAAATCATTAAAAGATATGGATTTAAAAGATTTATGTTTTTTTCCAGCAAATTCAATTAATGTTGCTAGATTGATACCACAGTGTTTATATTATTTTTGGGCTTATAGTTCATTAAAAAAAAAAAGAAATCTTCAAAATATAAAATTAAATATTTGTGTTCCATCGGGTAACTTAGGCAATTTATCAGCTGGAATTATTGCTTGGAAATTAGGCTTACCAATTAATCATTTTATAGGTGCTGTAAATGAAAATAATACCTTCCAAAAATATTTGTTAAAGGGTAATGATGGTATTTTGGAAAAAATAAAGGCTAAAGAAACATATTCTAGTGCTATGGATATTTCTTTGCCTAATAATTTAAAAAGATTAATTTATGCTTTTGATTATTCTAATAAAAAAATGTCTGAACATATTTCTTCATTTAGTTTTGATAATCAATCAACCTTAAATGGAATAAATAATTGTTGGGAAAAGTATAATTATCCTATTGATCCTCATACTAGCGTAGGTTATCAAGCAGTAATAGAACATCAAAAAAATAAAAATTCAGCTAATCAAATTTATATTATTTTATCAACCGCTCATCCAGGAAAGTTTCATCAAACAATGAAAATGACAAATGCTGTATTTAAAATGCCCTTAGAAATGCAAAATATATTAAATAATCAAATTAATAAAACAATAATATCAACTGATTATTTAGAATGGAAAAAAAAACTTTTGAAATCTACAAAAAATAATATAACATTAATTGGAATGAGTGGAGCAGGAAAGTCTTATTTAGGAGAGCAATTAAAAGAAAAAAATAATTTTAAGTTTATTGATACTGATTCAATTATTGAAAAAGAACATGGTAAAAAGTTAGAAAATATAATAAAAGATATCGGTAATAAAAAGTTTTTGGAAATAGAAGAAGAAATTATATTAAATCTGAATGGAATTCAAAATATATTCTCTACTGGAGGAAGTGTAGTTTATAGTGAAAAAGCAATGAAATATTTAAAAAGCATCTCAAATGTAATTTTTATAAATACCCCTTTAGAGATATTAGTTAATAGAGTACAAAACGAAGCAGAAATGTCTAAACGAGGAATGGTTTTTAAAGATGGCCAGAGTTTTAAAGACGTTTATAATGAAAGATTACATCTCTATAAGATGTATTCTGATTTTACAATTGAATCATCTGATTTAAATTCCTTAAATTCATTAAATAAAATAATTTAATTTGCAAAACTTTTCCTAACCTTAATTATAATGATAGTGTGTAAATTCGGCGGATCATCAATATCTTCAGCTCAAAATATTAAATTAGTTGAAGAAATAATAAAAGGGAAATTAAATAAGTGTAATCAGATTATTTTAGTATTATCAGCAATAGGTAAAACTACAGATGGATTACTTGAAATAGGAAAATTAGCTTGTAATAATAATTGTTATAGTAAAAATTTAGAAATTTTAAAAGAAAATCATAATCAAATTATTAAAAATTTAGAACTAAGTAATAATGATTTTATAAAAGAAAATTTAGAAAAGTATTGGAATTCCATTGAAAATATTTGTTCAGGTATAACTTTTTTGAGAGATTTTTCATCAAAGACTAGTGATCATTTATTATCTTTTGGTGAAAAAATCTCCAACTTAATTGTCTTTGAATATATACGATTACAAAATTTATCATATAAGGTGAAACTTTTAGATGCTGAAAATTTTATTATAACTGATTATAATTACGGTAATGCTAAAGTTTTAGAATCTAAAACTACGACAAATCTTAGAAAGCTAATCAATTACGATCAAAATTTATTAGTTGTTCCGGGATTTATAAGTAAAAATGAATCTGAATTTACTACAACTTTAGGTAGAGGAGGTGGAGACTATACTGCTGCTCTTTTTGGGGCTTATTTAAACGCAGATAAAGTAGAAATTTGGTCAGATACTAATGGTATTATGACAAGTGATCCTAATATTGTAAAAAAAGCACGACCTATTAGAAAAATTAGTTATAATGAAATGATGGAGTTGTCACATTATGGATCTAATATTATTTATGCTCCGACAATTTTGCCTCTTTATAAGAAAAAGGTTCCTATTTATGTTAAAAATACATTTAATGCAAATCATCATGGTACAATAATTGATTTTGAAGAAGATGATGAAAAGAAAATGGCTACATCTATATCATCGATTAAAGATATTACATTAATAAAGATTTATGGAAATTTTTTAATAGCAAATATTGGATTTTCAAGTAACTTATTCAATATTTTATCAAATAATAAGGTCAATATTATAATGATTTCTCAATCTTCTAGTGAACATTCAATATATATAGTTATTAAAAAAAATGATTTTGAAGTTACTCAATATTGTTTATCTTCTGCTTATGAAAAACAAATTGACAATGGTGAGGTCATATTAAAATTCTGGAACGATAAATCTGTTTTAGCTATTGAAACTAATAAAAGTGATAATATTACATTAATATCATCAAAAATATATTCAATTTTACGCCAATATCATATTAAACTTTATACTCAAACAACATCAGATCATAATTTGTGTTTAATAATAGATAGTTTCCACTTACATTCTTTACATAATCTTTTACATACAGAACTATTTGCAGAAAAACAAATGACAAATATTTTTTTAATTGGTGTAGGTTTAGTGGGTAATGAGTTAGTTAGACAGATAAACAAATTAGATAATTTAAATTTAATATGTATTGCTAATTCCCAAAAAATAATTTTTGACTTAGATGGAATCTATACCAATAATATAGAGAAAGAATTGAATCAAAAAGGAAATAAATATAGTATGGATAAAATAGTTGATCAGATAATAAATAGTAAATTAGTTAATAAAGTTTTTATTGATTGCACATCTTCTTCAGAAATTTATAATTTTTATGAAATCTTATTAGAAAATAGTGTATCGGTAGTAACACCAAATAAAAAGGCAAATACAGCAGAATTAAACTTGTATAAAACATTAAGTAGTTTTGATAATTACAAATATGAAACTACTGTTGGTGCTGGATTACCTATAATTACAGGAGTAAAAAATATGATAGATGCCGGTGACGAAATTATAAAAATAGAAGCGATTTTGTCCGGTACATTAAGTTATATATTTAATACTTTTTCAGAGAGTGAAGAAAATTTTTTAAATATTGTAAAGAAAGCCCAAGAATTAGGATTTACAGAACCTAATCCAAAAGATGATTTAAATGGTTTAGATGTAGTGAGAAAAATATTAATTTTGTCAAGATTATTAGGTCTTAATATGGAAATAGAAGATGTTCAAAATGAATCATTTTTGTCAAATGATTGTTTAAATTCAGATTCTAGTGATTCTTTTTATAATGCTTTGGAAGACTATCAAGAGGAGATTATAAAAAAAAAATTAAATGCTAAAAGTAAAAATAAAGTCTTAAAACATATTGCTACATTAGAAAATAATAAAGCTAGTGTTGGATTAGTGGAATTAGAAAATACTCATCCTTTTAGTTCATTAAAAGGGAGTGATAATATGATAATTATTACAAGTAAATATTATAATGAAAATAAATTAATTATTAGAGGACCAGGAGCAGGTGCTGAAGTTACGGCGGCGGGAATAATAGCAGATATTAGATTATGTAGATAGAAAAAAATAATATTAAGAATAATTAAATGTATACATATTCTATTAAATCATCACTTCAAGAATTAAATAAAATAATTAAGGAAGTCAACAAATACAATATTATTCACTTAATAGAAGAAAATATTAATACTTACATTGTAAATACGGAAGTGCCAATTAAACTCACTAGTTTACATTATGAAATTAAACAAATAAAAAATAACACTCCCTATGAAAAATTTCAGACTATTAAGGAAATTATGAAAGAAGGGAATTATATTTATAAAGCAACTTTAACTAATAACAATGAATATGAATTTTCCGGAACAATAGAAATAACTCATAACGATAATCATATTTTTCAAATACATAAATTTAAGGAACATAATCAAAACATAGAAAGTATTAATATATATACTTTAAAAGATTACAGAATTAATAGTACTCGGCTTACTTTTCGAGATAATAAATCATTTCCTGCTATTAAAAATGGAAATATAGATGTAGATATGAAAAATAATATAATACATGAAACTTTTTCTGGAAAAAGTGAATTGTTTACATTAAGTAGTATACAATACCAAAATACTATAAAAATATTTCGTGAAGGAGATATATTAAAAAAAGAAATTTCTATAGGTGGTAATTGTGTATACAAATCCGATATTATACATGAAATTTAATTTAAAAATAAAATAATTATTATGTAATAATGGTTGAAATAAAGATTATTACATATAATATTAAAAGACTTTTCGTATCTAATGATAAATATTTTTTACCAAATGAGTTAAGTAATTATGATATAATTTTACTTCAAGAATGTTGGAATCATAATAGAAAAGAAAAAATATTAGAAGAGTTTAGTAGATTACATAAATATAATATAATTTACGAGGTGAATAAATCCTTTTATCAACTCTTAGATAATGGGTTAGTCATTTTAAGTAAATATAAAATTTTAGAAAATGATTTTATCCCCTTTAAGTTAGGTTTTTTTGAATGTATTAAAAATTTTACTCCATTAGAAGTTTTAGGTAATAAGGGGATTTTATATGTAAAATTAGAAATAGAAAATCAAGATTATTATATTTTTAATACACATTTTATTGCAAATTATACAGAGATTCAACAAAATAAAATTTCTTCCCTTGAAGATAAACTTTTTATCGAAATATTTGATGTTATAAAAGATAAGACTAATTATCCAGATCAAAAAGTAATATTAGGGGGAGATTTTAATAATTTGCCTTTTTTTGTCAATAATTATTGTAAAGATGATTTTAATATTTATGAACCAATAGAGCCAACAATTTTTACTAAGTGGATAGTTCCTATGCTTTATGACGAAAGTCATTCCCGTATTCCTGAAGAAGAAAATTCAAACCAATATAAGGGTTATGTTTTAGATTATTTTATAACTAAAAATGTTAAGATGAATAATATAAAAGCTGTAGAATTAATTCCACAATATTCAGATCACAAAGCGGTTTCAGCTTCATTTAAGGTTAAAATAAATGATATAAATTGATATAAGGACAAAAATTTTGAAAAATTAACTTAAATACTATATAAGCAGTTATTTAGTATTTAAAGTAACTAATGACAACGATTGACAAAAATGAAATAGATAGTTTACCATGGGTTGAAAAATATAGACCAAATAAATTATCAAAGATCGTTCATCATCCTAACATCATATTTGCATTAAAAAAGTTAATTAAAAAAGGTCAAATTCCTCACATGCTTTTTTATGGAGCTTCTGGTACTGGGAAAACAAGTACAATTCTTGCTACTGCAAAGAAATTATATGATGATGATATTAATTTTATGGTATTAGAATTAAATGCCTCTGATGACAGAGGGATCAATATTGTTAGAGAAGAAATAAAAGAATTTGCTGAATCTAGAAATATGTTTAAAAATGGAATAAAATTAATTATTCTTGATGAAGCTGATTCAATGACGTATGATGCCCAATTTGCATTGAGAAGAGTGATTGAAAAGTATAGTTATAATACTAGATTCTGTTTAATTTGCAATTATATGAATAAAATAATACCAGCAATAAGATCTAGATGTATGCAATTTAGATTTTCTCCGATAGGTGGAGAATCAATAAAAGAATATATTGGATATATATGCGAAAAAGAAGAAATACAAATGACAAAAAAAGGGGAAGATAGTCTTGTTGCAATCGCCAAAGGAGATTTAAGAAAGGCAATTAATCTGTTACAATCTGTTACAATGGCCTTTGATAAAGTAACAGAAGAAAATTGTTATTTTACTATTGGAAATTGCACTCCTCAAGAAATTGAAAAATTAGTTAAAGTCATGTTTGATAAAAAGAAGAATTTTAAGAAAAAATATAAGTTTTTAACAGATATGATTACTGAAGGTGGATTCTCTCTAGCAGATATTTTAAGTTCCTTTCATAATAATATTGTTAAAAATGATATTTTAAAACAATTATCTAATTCTCAAATAGTATTTATGTTTGATACTTTATCAAATATTGAAGACAAATTAAATTACTCTACATTTGAAGAAATTTATATTGGAGCCTTTGTATCAGTATTCGTCCTTTTATATGATAAAAATTGATAATCCATTATTTTATGATAAAATCTCATTATTAATATTAAACTTACCATGTCAAGTTCAAATATTAATATTAATAATGACGAAAATATTTCGTCCAAGGTATTTAATATGTTTGGAACTATAAATTCTAGCGATATTAAGTATTATAAGATTTATGGTTATCAGATTGATCCAAAATCTCAAAAAGGAATGTTAATCCTAGGATCTTCTAAAATTAGCTTAGAGACCAATTTAACTTTCCAAAATTCATTTCATTACTTCAATGATGAGGGTTATTCGGAATTAGGTATATATGATAATCAACAAGTATTAAGTCTTGATTCCGAAAATATTATTAGACAATACATAGGAGATGATATTAATGATACTTTTACAGAATCTTTTAAAACATCCGAAGTATCTAAAAATATGTTTGAATTTGTAAGTCAGGATTTAAACAAAAGAATTCAAGTTATTCAAAGTGATAATGGTTTTAACATATTTTATATGCATGAAGGAGAATTTCTTAGATATGAAGAATATCATTTGTTTCCTAATGAAATAAATATTTCTATGGACGATGAATCCTTAAGAATTATAAAGACAATAATCATAAATGTAGTTGATAAGTATAATCTTAAGTTTGCCAACAAAATTTTGGCTTTTTGGAAAATTGAAGATATGGAACTAACAAGTTCAGATGATGAAGATAATTTAAGTGATACAGAAAAGGAAATGAGAGCATTGGGAATGTATAATGATGTAGAATCAGATGATTCTGAAGATGAATCTGATGAATCAGATGAGGAGTTCGATAATGATTCAACATGTAGTGATGATGAAATAAGACCTGGGTCTCCTGTAATTGAGAATGAATCGTCAGAAAATGATGATTCTGATTCTGAACAATCTGAAATAGATTCAGATTTAGAAAGAATATTAATGGGATAAACAAAAAAATTGATTTTTTTATTATTTAGATGCCAGTTTAAAAAAGACCCGATTTAATTACAATGGCATACTCAACATCGAATTCCGGTAATACTAGCGCTTCTAGCGCATTTGTGTCAGCATTTTCTGCTGCATTTCAGACAGCCTCTATTGAGGCTCTGGATGAGCAGTCCAAGGGAAAGACTTGGAATGGTGACACCAACTTCGCCTCTCTAGGCGGAGATCTTAAGGCAGCTTTCATTGCTCTGGATCAGAAGGCTGTTAGGAAGGTTGATCCAGCAACGCTTGCCTCACTTATGGAGACTGTGATCTCCAGGATTGAGGGTGAGCCCACCCCTGCAGCAAAGGCTGATGGGTGGAAGATCCTCTTCCTCTACCTCTTCCATCTCAGGAAGATTAGGGGAGTGGGTAAGGGTGAGAGGGACCTGTTCTACCAGATCTTCATTGAGCTGGCAGACAAGTTCCCTTCTACTGCTATTCTTCTGGTGCCTCTGGTCTGGAAGTTTGGCTACTGGAAGGATCTCACCAACATGCTTGGTAGGGCCACTACCAAGGGGTACACTCCCCTTGTAGAGGCAATTCTTGCTGAGTTTGTGGAGCAGATTGATCATGACTTTAAGCTGATCACTGGCAAGGACTTCAAGTCGGTCCAGCTTGCTGAGCTGAAGGGGATCAAGACTCACTGGACTGGGCTGGATACTGAGCATAGGATTGCAGCTGTCAATGCTTTTAGCGAGTCGCTTACCCTGGTTGGTAAGTACATGCCCGCCGAGAAGCACAAGGCAGACAAGTCTTTTGGCATCACCAAGATGCTGGTCATGGAGATGTTCTTCAAGGACAACTCTGCAGATCTGACTGCCAGGCTGGCAAGCCCAGATGGGGCCATCAAGACTAGGGCTATTGCTCAGGTCAAGTATGGTCTCATGAGGTACAGGAACATGAAGACTATCCTTAACACTGTGCTCGACACCCCCGAGGTGAAGATGTGCGATGGTAGGTGGTCTCAGCTGTACATCGAGGGCATTGCTTCCAAGGCCATGCTTAGGTACAGGAAGGCAATCCTGAATGAGAAGCTCAAGCAGAAGCTGTCTGAGGGTGATGCGGATACTGGCAACAGGCATCCCCACAACCAGGACAGGGTTGACTGCAGGGCTCACATGCTTACAGCCATGAAGGAGCAGAAGCTGAAGGGTGCTGTTCTACAGATCTCTGAGATCGGCAGGCAGATCATGAAGGCTTTCAAGCAGGGTGGTTACTCCAGCTCTGGTAGCCAGAGCGTTACCAAGTGGGATGTGGATACATCTCTGCTAACTGTCACTGACAGGGAGGTCCTGTGCATCCAGTGGATGAAGGCCAGGGAGGCAGTGGAGAAGATCCTGGCAGATGCAAAGGCTCAGGCCATTGAGGATGGGGTTGACCCTACTCAGCTGCAGATGTTCGAGGATGTTCTAGCCGTCATCGACGTGTCTGGTTCCATGTTCAGTGCTGACGTGGCTGCAGAGGCTATCTCCCTTGGGCTCCTGTGTTCCGAGCTGACCTCTCACAACTTTGTCCTGCCCTTCTCTGAGAACCCTACCCCGGTAGATCTCGGCAAGGCAACAGACGTTGTTGACAAGTTCAGGATGGTTCTCAACACCCCTTGGGGTTATAGTACCAATGCTGACAAGGTCAACAAGTGTGTCCTGGACATTGCTGAGAGTGCAAGTGCTCAGCATAAGAGGTCTACCGGCGAGACCATTCCTGTTCACAAGTTCCTTCCTGGGGCTGTGTGCTACTTCACCGATGGCCAGTTCAACGGTGGGTACGGGGGTGGTATGTGTCCTGACCTGGACAACCCTACCATGCTGCAGAGGGCTCAGAAGATGGTCTCTAAGAGGGCACCTGGCGGTACCTTCTGGAGGAGCATCTTCTGGAACCTCAACGGTAATGCACCTGGGTTCCCAGCCATGGCCAAGGACTGTGGTGTGCAGCTAGTCTCTGGTTTCTCTCAGTCTCTGTTCAGGCAGATTCTGGTGGGGGACTTCAAGACTGTTGTTGACCCAATCACTGGCAAGGTGACGGTGCAGGTTGATCCTTGGGAGACCTTCATGAAGGCGATCAACGACCCCGAGCTTCTTCCAGTCCTGGAGGTTCTCAGTGCTAGTCAGGAGGGTGTTCTAGCACACTACACCTTTGCTCCAGGGGCAGATGAGTAAGGTGTAGGCAAATGGCATTTCCTAGCCAAAATATGGATGCTCTGATGGGTATATAGGAGTAAAGGCGATACCTAACTCTCTTAAAAAAAGAGCCTTGGCTCTAACCTTTTTGTATTAAATACTTTTAGGGAGAAAATATAAGTTAATAATTTTATTAACTTATATTTTATTTGTATTCCTTAATCTTTTTTTGTAACAACATCTTGATAGTCTAATAGATTATGCAGAAGAACCTGTTGATTTGTCACTATCATCTTCTATTATATTTAATTTATTATAATTATCTATCATTTTAGAAATTTCATAAATTGGTAAAATTAATTTGACACCTTGGCCATGTTGATAAAATTTATATGATTTATTTGTTTTTTTTAAAATTTCTTCTGCTTCCGTTTTTGAAACACCTTTATCAAAAATATGGTAGAGATTTGAAGCTATTCCTGTAAATTTTACTTCAGGGTCTAAAGTAACAGATTTTTTTTTATCTACGTTTGAATTATTTAAATCTATATAATTACGATAACTATCATTATTATAAACAGCTATTGAATATCTATAATTATTGCACCAATTCGCGCTTTTTTGGGATTCAAGTAGATTGCATAATTCTTTTAATTTTAAGCAAGTATCAGCATCTAATTGTTTATTTTTAATGACACAAATAAAAGTTTTTTGGTCATTCGACTGCGTGCTATGATCTTTAATAAAATCATCATTATTTAGTGTTTCTATTTTAAATATTTTATACTTAAGTGAAGTATTAGAATTTTGATTGTAATGATCTACACTTCTGATATAGTTTATTGAATCATTTAAAATATTTTGCGTATTTTTTGATATTCTTATTTTTGTTTCTGTAAATGTTTTCATTGTATATATATTAAAATACTAATTTAGAATAAAAATACCTTTGAAGGATAAAGATCACTAAGTTTGTCATCCATTTTTAAATATTCTCTAATGCTTAATATATAGTTGAAAAATACTTTTTATTTAATTTTTACAAATATAATAAAAAATAATTACTTTTAAATTTATCTTCTTCTTCTTCTCTTTTTGGCCTTCTTTTTTTTAGCAGCCTTTTTAGCCTTTTTTTTTCTTCTTTTTGGCATTTCAGAGTCAACTTGAGCTTCGCCCATGCTTCCTTCAGGCATTGCTTTTCCACCAAATTGGGTAAGATCACCCATATCACTCTCTGCAGACCCATACTTTTGATATTTAGATAATACCTCAGCCATTTGTTCCTTTACTTCTCCAAGGACTATAATCACTGGTTCCCATTCGCCCTTTTCTACATGGTTACCCAATTTATGTAATAACTCTCCAGCATTTTTTTTTTGTTTCGAATCTGCTGATGCTAAAAACTTATTAAATAGATTTTCATTAGGTAATTCTAACCATGCATCAAATTTATTTTCTCCTTGATATCCCTCCATATCAAGGGCTGCCATCGGTACCAATTTCTTCATCTCTGAGTAACTCCCAGCAGAAGGCATATCCATTGCACTTCTTGCTTGTCCAATTCTTCCTGTTTCTGTAAATGTTCTCATTGTATATATATTAAAATATTAATTTAGAATAAAAATACCTTTGAATGATAAAGATCTCTAAGTTTGTCACCCATAACTAAATTTGTATATTTTTTTATATTATAACATGGGTTTTACATCTTTATAAAAATAAAAAAATAGTTTTTTTTAATAAAAATTTACTTATTCCCTTAATCTATCCCCCCAATAAGAGCACCTTCTGGTACATATTTCATTAACGTTACAAATGAATTTAATAATTGTATAAATTCATCGCATCCATTGATTAAATTATAATCAACTTCCATTAATTTAAGAATTATATTAGACTTTGCAGAATCTGATAGATTCAAATCTAAAATTTTATTATATAGTTTAACAACTATATTTACACTAGAATAACCACTATTTATTAAATACTTTGCAAATTTGGATACTTCCTCGTAGTTTCTGTTAGATAATAATTCAAAAAATTCTACAAAGATATCGTCTGGAACATGCCCTGAAACTTCATTTACTATTTTCAAATCTAAATCTGCTCCATATGCATTGTAAGATCTTTGTAAGAAATTAACAGCCTTTCTCATATCTCCTCTTGATATTTCAATAATTTTTTTAAATACATTTTTATTACAATTAATCTTCTCTTCTTTACAAATATATTGTAATCTATTAACCATTGAATCTATAGGCAAAGATTTAAATCTATATTTTGCACATCTAGAAGCTATAGGATCGATTATCTTATTAATATAATTACATATTATACAAAATCTTGTAATTTTGGAATAAGTTTCCATAATTCTTCTTAATGCAAATTGTGAATCAGTAGTCATCGAATCAGCTTCATCTAAAATGATTATTTTCCAATTAGGTTTATCTTTGTTTTTTTCTGTTTGATTAATTGAATTTTTAGCAAATACTTTAATTTTATCTCTAATTACATTAATTCCTCTTTCATCAGAAGCATTAAATTCTAAAACTCTTTCATCCCATAATTCTTTTCCAAATAAATCTCTAGCTATTGCCAAAATAGTAGTAGTCTTTCCACACCCAGAAGGTCCGTAAAATAAAAGGTGAGGAAGATTTCCATTTACTAATGATTTTTTTATGCTATTAATTATATGTTCTTGTGAGGAAATTTCTGAAATTGTCTGAGGTCTATATTTTTCTACCCAAGGTAAACATTTGATTTTCTCATCGCTCATACTATTACTGTTTAAAACACTTATTTATTTAAGTATAAATTTACATTTTCATTTTTTTGAAAAGACAGTTAAGCAATAGTAAACATTAAATTGTATAGTAAATTGTATGTATAACAAGTTAGACTCTGTAAGTCCTAAGGTGAGTCAACCAGAAAATATTAATATAGAATTAAAACAACATCAAAGAACAGCCTTATATGCTATGGAAAGCTTAGAAGATAAAGGCTGTATTAATTATAAAGAATTAACTATTGAAACCAATTTAGGTATATTAGCCGATGATCCAGGTTCGGGAAAAAGTATGATGATCATTTCTTTAATATCAAATAATATTCTTCCAAAATTGCATAAAAGAATTCATTATGGAACTCCTTTTGTTTGTTTAAAAGATCAAAATAAAGATTATTTGATAAAAACTAATTTAATTATTGTTCCTTATAAATTAGTTTCACAATGGTTAGCTTACTTTAATACTTGCAATAATTTGAAAGTATATAAAATAAATACAAAACAAGATTTATTAAGATTAAATAATATCGAGGAATACGATGTAATAATTTGCAGTGATTTAAGATATAAAAATTTTCATGAGATCCATGGTAATTATAAATGGGGAAGAATAATAATTGATGAAGTGGATAATCTAAAATTACCAAGTATGTTTTCATGGAATGCCTGTTTTATTTGGCTAATAACAAGCTATCCTGATAATTTACTTTTTAATAATAAAAATTTTATTAGAATGATTTTTAAAAATATTACTAGTTATATCTTAAAATTTTTAATTATTAAAAATTTGACTTCATTTGTAAAATTATCTATTGATTTACCTAAATTAAATAAATTCAAAATAAAATGTAAGACACCACCTGAATTAATGCTTATTAAAAACTATGTAAATACGCATATTATGGATATGTTACATGCTGGAAATTTGAAGGAAGCAATTAAACAATTGAATTGCAATGTTGATACTGATAAAAATATTTTTCAAATATTAACAAGTAATATACAAAAAGAACTTCATAATAAAAATTTAGAATATGAATATCATAATAAAATTATTGGGAAAAATGAAGATAATCAAAAGAAAATCTTAAATATTTCTTCCACAATCAAACATTTAAAAACTCAATTAGAGTCAATAAAAAAAAAGGTATACCATTTAAATAGCGATTATTGTCCAATATGCTTAGATTCTTTTACAATGCCAACGGTTACAAAATGTTGTAAAAATGTTTTTTGTTTTAAATGTATTGTAACTTCTGTTCACACTGGAATAACATGTCCTTTTTGTCGTGAAAATATAAATATTAATGATTTGAATATAATAAATAACGAGCATAAGCATGAAAAAAAAGTTATAAAACCTAAAGCAGTATTGAATAATAAACTAGAGAATTTGATTAATATTTTGGAAAATAAAAAAGATGGTAATTTTATTATTTTTTCTAATTATTTAGAATCATTCGATGAAGTTATATCTGAATTAAAACAAAAAAAAATTAAATATGGAGTATTATCAGGAAGTGAAAAAAACATTAAAAATATTATCAAGGCTTTTGATAAAAAAGATATATCTGTATTAATGATGAATTCACAATTAGATAATTTTGGTTTTGATTTACCAATGGTTAGTGATATAATATTATATCATAAATTAGAAGAAACATTAGAAGAAATGATAGTTAGTAGAGCTTATAGGTTAGGAAGAAAAAATCAATTAGATGTCCATTATTTGCTTTATGAAACTGAATATAAACAAGAGGTAGAAGTTATTTAAGCTATTAATTATTATTATATATAATGATATTATATTGGTTATATATAATTTTATTCATATTTTTAATTATTCTGGTATATATATGCATTAAGAAAAAATTTATAAATACTCAAACAGAATATCAAAATTTAGATGACGAGGAAATAACAGAGAACTATCAAAGTTTAGAAGATCAAAATGTAATTATTAATATGAATACAACAGAATATGAAATAGCAAATTACTATTATACTAATGATAATGATGATGATGAATGTGTAATTTGTTTGGAAAAACTTAACAAAACTAATATTTCGCAGTTAGTATGTTTACATAAATATCATAAAGAATGTTTAGATAATTGGAAAAAAAGTAGAACTAATAAAATTGAATGTCCTCAATGTGGAAAATAAAAGATTTAAAATAATCATTTTTTTTATTTTTATATAATATATGGATACTCCTCCTCCATTCTGGTTAGATGACTTTAAAATACTTTATGTTAATAAAAATTATATAAGTTTTTTTCCTTCTGAAAATATGACAAAGAATGAACAATTAAATTCTATAACAAGATTTGGAATTTATCTATTCATTCTATTACTCATTTTTAGTGATAATAATAATTGGTTATTTTTTCCTATTTTGATTATAGTTATTAGTATATTTTTAAGGAAAACCGATAATTTTGAAACATTTTATAAAAAGAATGAAAGTAAACAACAAGCCTCAATTTCTTTTCAAGAACCAACACCAACACCCAATAAAATAAAAAAAAAAGGAAAAAAATTAAAATGTACTCCACCTACTCTTAATAATCCTTTTATGAATATTTTACCAACAACTAATCCTAAAAGATCAAAAGCATGCGATCCATTAGATCAAGAAATTAAAAAAGAAATTACTACAGAATTTAATAAGGATTTAATTCAAAAACCTATTAATCTATTTGAGAATCAAACAGCCATGTTACCATTTTATACAACAGCTGTTACAGAAATTCCAAACAATCAAACTGCTTTTGCCGAATGGTTATATGGTAATAATGAGAATTGTAAAACTGATACCCAATATTGTTTAAAAAATTCAGATGTTAAATATAACAAGTCAAAATGGTAAAAAATAATAAATACGAATATATTATAATAATATAATATTTAATAATATTATAATGCATAAAAATAATTATTATCCATTTTCAACTACTACTAAACCCAAAGAAATACAAGGTCATAACAAAGAAAAAATAAAATATTTTAATAATAATACCAGAAATTTTAACAAACCAGATTGTAAATGCGGCCCGAATGATGATCCAATTGATGTGGAATCATTTTTAAGAAACTCATCTTCTCAGTCAAGATCTAAAACTTCTATTGAATTATCCCAAAAATTTTCTCCTAAGACTTTTGATATTAATTATAAAGATAATAGAAATCAAAAATTTGAACAACAATTCAATAGAAAAAATATGGTACAACCAAGATATTTAAATGATAAACCATATACAGGTCCTGGGAGAGGTATTGGCAATTTAGATATTTCAGATAACACCCGCGTAGGCATGGATACTAGAAGATATAATGAAGAATATAGAAATATAAGTGAAGCTGAAATCTTAGATAGATTTCATTTTATTGATAATAGCATTCAGGATCCAAATCATATAGTTCTACCATTTCCTCAGGGTGGTATTCAGACCAGAGATAATAAAAAGTTAATAAATAAATGCAATCAAAAATTTAAATTTTCATATTAATTTATTACATTTGGGATAAAATTTTATGAATTTCTTGTATACTGTCAGCTACTTCTGTGTTCTTATCAATAATTTTTACTTTAGATGTTATATTTTTTTTATGAAAACAATATTCCATTATTATTTTACCATATTTATTCCAAATAAAAATTATAAATAAAGATAATATTAAGGAAGTATATAATGTTTTGTACTTTTGAAAATGATCATTGATTGAACAAATTAAATTATTTTTTCTTATATTTTGTTTCAAAGTTTTTTCCATATATAATTATTTATTAAAAGAAAAATTAATGTTAAACGGTGTGTTTATAAATATAAAAAAAAATATTTTTATAAAATAAATATGTCTGAAATTTCGGAGGTAGTAAATTTGACAAGAGAAACGTTTGATTTGTACAACAAAGCTATATTATTATTTAACACAGCTGAATATAATAACTCTTGTAATTTATTTGGCCAAGTTATTTTTAATTTATATTCAATTAAAAAGAATTTATTAAATTCACCTGTTGAAACACCTGAAAAAACTCTTATATTTAATAAAATTAAAGAATTATTAAATAAATCATTTGATTATGCACGTGAATTAGATATGATGGACTTTGAAAACGAAGATTCAGAGGAAAAGCAAAGTATAGATTTTTTATCATCAGAATATAATGATAAAGTAAAACTAAATGATATACTTACATTTGCTTTTGAGGGAGATATTCTTAAAATACAAGAAGTAATTCAAAAATATTCAAAATTGGATTTAAATATAACAAATTCTGTAGGAGAAACACCCTTACATATTGCAGTTAGAAATGGGGATACTAGGATGACAGAATTATTATTGAAAGCAGGGGCTAATATTAATAATGTTACTATATATGGATTAACACCCATTGAAATTTCATGTGTGAATAAAGATTTTAAAATGATTTCATTATTACAAGATTATGGATGTAAATTAGAAAAATTAATCACAATACGTGATAATAATAATGATCCGACAACATTAAAATCAAATAAAATAAATATAATAGTTTCTTTAAAAAAATTATTACAACTAATTTCTCCTTTAACTATTTCAAAGTCCGACTCTTTTTTTAAAATTAAAGAATATGTGGTACAGGCCTCATTAGCTAGTAAAAAAAAAGTTAAAATCCTTAATATAATAGATTCGATTGAAAAATCGGAAAGTAAAATAGGCTGGGATGATTATTTAGAATCGGATGTTTTTAATTTAGTTTGGAATGCTATATTTTCAAATCATTTTATCAACTCAAGTAAAGATATAATTAAAATTTTAATAGAAGAAATATATTATTCTTCCAATCAAAAAAATTTACTGGTATGCCCTTCTACTAAGTATGAAAGAATAATATATTGTTTAGCAGGATTTAGACCAGATATATTTGAAATTAATATGGAATCTGTATTAAATCAAGAGTTAATTATGTACTCCTTAAATTATAGAAATCAATTATTAGAAAAAAAAGATCAAAAATTTAGTGACACTTATAAGTCATCAATTCATACAGAAGAACAGATAGAGCAAATAGATAATTTTAATGAATATTTTAAGAAGGAATTAATGAATAAGTTAGATCTGATATACGTGCAACCTGGAATACTTAAGAAAAAAGAGCTTTCTATGATTTTAAATAAATGGATTAATATTATTTAATCCTCTTAAAAAACCTTTAAAAAAAAATAAAATATATATTTTATTGGGTGATTAAAAAAAATATTTCTAAATATATATATATAAACAATATGAGTTCTACGAGATTAATCTATGACCCATGCTATTGCAAGTTAGCTACACATGATATGGTATCTCCAATGGATTATCAATTTTATAAAGGAAAATTTGAAAACTGCCACAGATGCACAACTCGTGATGGTGTTGTTAATCACATTCCTTATGGAAAGCTCATCTCATTAGAAAATAATTTGATGAATATTAACAGATCTGCATCCTTATGTCCAGCTGATAAATTTAATCCTAAAACTAGTACTAAAGGTGTTGCTATTAACCCTCCTGATGTTTGTGATATTGTACCAAATCATAAGCCAGTATGTGCTACAATTAGCCGACCCTGTGAAAAAACAAACAAAGGTAAAGGATTTTGCGATACTAAAGCAACTTTATGTTGCAATAAATGAACATAAATATTAATTTTTTAATTTAGTAAAAAAAAAAATATTTACCACTAATTTATTATTTAATAAGTATTAAATAATAATTTTAATTTCTTTTTTTTTTGTATTTTTCTCCTAAGTAAATTCCGGTTATCATTAATCCTAAACCAATAAAATCCGTTATTGATGTTATCGTTTGTTTTAAAAAAATGGAATTTAAAATTAAGATTAAAAAATAAGCAAAGAATAAGAGCGACAATTGAATCGTCAATACTGAGAATTGCACTGTTTGTACTCCATACCTGGCAGCTTTCATATATAATAAAGTTTGAATACCTCCCAATAAAATTATTAATGGATAATATGATAAAAATCTAGCAAGAGGACTATTTCTTAAAATTAATTGCCCATATGAAAGACTTACAAACAACATTTGAGCTAATGTAGCAAAAAAGCCAAAAGTTAATATTTTGTTAATATAAAGCATATTAAAATAATTCATAAATGAAATTAAAACAAGTATAAATAGCCCCCCAATAATTAATATAAAAATTCTGGATTAATTGTTTCAAACTTTTTTGAAATATAAATTCCACTAATCATTAATGAAAATGATAATAAATCGATTAAACTGGCTTTAGTGTTTTTTAAATACAAGTAGTTTAACAAGTATGTTAATGAATGAGCAAACATTAACAAAATTAATTGAATAGTTAACACAGATGTAAAATATACTCCATATTTAACAGCAGTCATAACAGTAATTGTTTGAATGCCTCCTATGATCAAAAATAAGTACCAATATTTATCGATTTGACTTTTTTCTAATAACAACTGTCCAAATGTATATCCTACTAAAATTAATTGACTTATGAAACCTATACCAAAAAATATTAAGTAATTAATTAACATTAACTATAAAAAAAAAAAAATTTTTTTTCTGTTCCTCTTTTTCCCCCTATTTTATGTTTAGGAAGATAAATAAAATATCTAGATTTTATTTTTTTTCTATGATTATATATATTACTATGTCATTTACTAGATCAATGTACGATGGTTGTTCTTGTAGACAATCAACTGATATGAGTGTAGCACCAATGAACTACCGATTATATGATGGTCAATATGTCAATTGTAAACCATGTTTTGCAACTTGCTCTCCTTATAATGCCGAAAATACTGCTAGTACTTTGGAAAAACCAGGAACCACAAATGGTTATGGAGATGTTGTACAAATAGATTCAATTTTAAATAATAGAGTTAAACCATTTTCTGAATGTGACGAAGTACCTTGTAATACTAAATGTTTTAAGAACCTACCAAACGTCTATAACAAAGCAAGTTGTGCTCCATTTTTAGAATCACAAGATACGAGATTTACACATCCTCTTCATAATTATAGAGGAATGCAAATAGATCGATTTCAATACTTACCGATTGATGCTCAATGTAATATTTATGCAAATGAAGCAATCAATACTAGACAATTAGCACGAGATACATATAGAATTATTATACCAGATTTGATAACTGATGAAGTTACTCCTAAACCTCAAATTTATCAACCCATGTCTTGTGGTGTTAAATGTAATAAAATAAATCAAAAGAAATAAATTTAAAAAAGTTAAAATAGTATGATTTTTATTAAAAGTAAATTTATTTTTAATAAATATTATATATTTTATTATTATAAATATGGAAGTTATTTTAATATCAGCATTAGCTTATGCAGGATATAAAATTAAAGATGATGATAATAATAATAATGAATTAAATTGTAATACTGATTCTGAATCTTTAATTATTAAAGATATATATAACTCAAATGAATTAAAAAAGATTAAAAAAAAAAGTAAACAAATTGCTAAAAATAAAAAAAAGGATAAATCCAGAATAACAGGAAAAATAACTGAAGGTTTTGGAAATGTTAAAAAAGAAGATAATTATAAAAATCAATTTGATACTTTAGAATTTAATTCATCTGGGCCAAATTCAATGAATGAAAATGATTCTGGATTTTCAACATTTGATAATGGAAATAATATGACATATAATATTACTAATATTGAAAATTTTCAACACAATAATATGAATCCTCATACTTCGGCGAGAGATATTGATATGAATCTAAATTCTCAAGATTCTGTTTTTCAAGAAAGACTTGGTATTTTTACAGGTAGTAGCGATACTTATCAACCTAAGAAAGAATCAGCACCATTATTTAAACCGATGAAAGATCTAACATATGTAAACGGTGCTCCAAATAATATTGATATTTTGCAAGATAGGTATTTGCCCTCAATGATGAAAAATAATGAAAATTTACCTTTTTCTAGTAATATAAAAGTTTTACCCGGGTTAGATGGTAGAAATCAAGATGGTTTATACGGTGATACTAGAATTTTGCCTAAAAGTAGTAATGAATTAAGAAATAGAAATAATCCCTTAACAAGTTATGAAAGTAGAATAATTGGAGATGGTAAAAAAGGAGAATATAGAGCACCCGATCCAAATGTACAATCTAGAAAACCCATGACATATAAAATTAATAAAAAGGATGATATTTATCCAACGGTAGCTCACTATCGTCAACAAACTTTAACTGGCAAAATCAATCCAACATATACTAATAGAACTAAATCTATTTATCATTCTGGACCTGCAAAATCAGAAAATTATTTGAGTATGCCTGATGATCAAAGAGCTAAAATAAGAGAAACTGATAAAGTTGGTTATAGATCCGATGGAATTACTAGAAATGTTAACTCTAATGTTAAAAGTATTCTTCAAAATAAAAAGAGTATTAATTTGCCAACTACAAGAAGAGAAGCCACATCTGGAAAATCTTATGTAGGAGGTATTGGAAGAAAAAATGATTCCAAATCGTATACAATTAATAGATCAGATGTACCATTAACTACCTTGAAACAAACAATGATTAATAATCGTAATATTATGGGAGTTACAGCTACACAAAATAATCATAAAAGTTATACCTTTGACAAAAATATGATATTACCTAGAACTATTAAAGAAACTACAATTAATAAAACAAGACATGGTGGTGCTATAGGTCATGTCAATAAATCTATGGTTTATGATCCTTCTGATAGACCAAATGTTACAATCAAACAAACTACTATTGCTAATTCTAGAACAGGGGATGTTAAACTTCAAGGAGGTACTTATGCATTTGACCCTAATGATAAACCTGGAGTAACTGTTAAACAAACCACAGTTGGAAATACTAGAACAGGTGATGTTAGAATTCAAGAAGGAACATATGCTTTTGATCCAAATGATAAACCTGCCACAACATTAAAACAAACAACAGTTGGAAATACTAGAACAGGTGATGTTAGAATTCAAGAAGGAACATATGCATTTGATCCTAATGATAAACCTGCCACAACATTAAAACAAACTATTGTAGGAAATACTAGAACAGGAGATGTTAGAATTCAAGAAGGAACATATGCATTTGATCCTAATGATAAACCTGCCACAACATTAAAACAAACTATTGTAGGAAATACTAGAACAGGAGATGTTAGAATTCAAGAAGGAACATATGCATTTAATCCGAATGATACCCCAGCAACAACCATTAAACAAACAACGGTTGGTAATACAAGAACTGGTGATTTAAGAATTCAAGAAGGTACTTATGCATTTAATCCCTATGATACTCCAGCCACAACGATTAAACAAACAACTGTTGCTAATACACGAACAGGTGAGGTAAGAATTCAAGAAGGTACTTATGCATTTAATCCAAATGATACTCCTGCTACAACAATTAAACAAACAACTGTTGGTAATACAAGAACTGGAGATTTAACTATTCAAGGAGGAACATATGCATTTAATCCAAAAGATACTCCTAATGTAACAATGAAGGAAACAACTATTGGAAATACTAGAACTGGTGAAGTAAGAATTCAAGAAGGTACATATGCATTTAATCCAAATGATAAACCTTTAACAACAATGAAAGAAACTACTGTAGGTAATACAAGAACTGGGGAAGTAAGAATTCAAGAAGGTACTTATGCTTTTAATCCGAATGATAAACCTGGTACAACATTAAAACAAACATTAGTAGATAAAACTAGAACGGGTGGTTTAACAGGAGCAATTAATAAATCTAAAGCATTTGATCCGAATGATAAACCATTAACTACAATGAAAGAAACATTAGTTGGTAAAACAAGAGTAGGTGGTATTGAAGGAAAAAATGGAACCTATACTTTAGATAAATCTGATATTGCTAAACCTACTATGAAACAAACAACGGTTGGTAAAACGTATACAGGAGTGTTATCTAATCCTACTGATAAAAACACAGGATATCTTACATCTAATATGGAAGCTCCTGTTACCCAAAGACAAACTATGCATAAAAGTCATACTGGAGCAGTCTTTGATTCTCAAGGTAAAGGTTACATAAGTAATAAAATGCATGCTCCTACAACTACTAAAGAAACTACAATGTTACAAGATTATACTGGCGGAATGAAACATGAATTAGAAAATCATAGAATATATGATGATGTAATACATATGGAAACGAATCAAGAAAGAGAAAAAATAGCTCAAGGTCGAAAACCAACTCAAAGAAGTTACAATAAGGGACCAAATAAAAAAGATATCAATGTAAATTTAAAATCCTATGTAAATTCTGCTAGAGATAATGTTCCTTCCAGATCATTAAATCAAAATATGGAAAATAATTTATCATCAATGTATAGTCGAAATAGATTTGATTTAAATGAATGTAATGGGCTTAGATTAGATCCTACAACTTTATCAGCCTTGAAAGATAATCCTTATGTTAATAATATGGTATTTACTCAAAATAGTAAGGAAAATCCATATGAAGATAACGAGAAATGTTAAAAAGATTTTAAATGTCCCATTTTTAATTATTTCGAGGGTTATATACTACCTATAATCACTTTAAATTAAACGTTATAACGTTCAATTTAAATTGGTATAAATAAAATATATATTATATGATAATAATGAATATATATCAAATAATTTATATTCCTAGAATTCAAGATGAAATTGTTATAAAACAATCTTCTGATTTTAATTTTATAATTAATTTTATGAAAAAACTTAAAAGTGACAGACCAAAAGCTTACCTACATCATTATGTTTGGGATTTAAATAATAAAAAAACAATAAAATTAGATATATAAAGCTAAAACAATTATTTGTTATAAATGTTTTACTCAACTCAAGGAAAATTATCTAATGATGATTCACATTCTTATGATAAATATGAGAATATGTTACAAGATTTAAGAAAAGCGGCAGAAATTCATAAAAAAGTTAGAAATTATGCTCGTCAATTTTTAACTCCTGGACAAGATTTATTAGAATTTTGTAATAAATTAGAAGAAAAAAATAGAGAATTAAGTCAAAGTCAAGATTATAGCAATGGTATAGGTTTTCCAACCGGAGCATCAATTAATCATTGTGCAGCTCATTTTACACCTACAATAGGAGATAATATCAAATTAACTAATAATGATGTTTTAAAAGTAGATTTTGGGACCCATGTTAATGGTTGGATTATAGACTCTGCATTTACACATAGTTTTGATCCTAAATATGATAAATTACTTGAAGCAGCACAAGAAGCCACAAATACAGGAATTAAAGAAGCAGGTATTGATGCAAGATTAGGTGAAATAGGTGGTGCCATACAAGAAACTATGGAATCTTTTGAAATTGAATTGGATGGAAAAACGGTTCCAATAAAATCTGTTAAGAATTTAGGTGGTCATAATATACAACCTTATAAAATTCATGCTGGCAAATATATACCTTGTATTAAAACAAATGATAATACTAAAATGGAAGAAGGTGAAGTATATGCCGTAGAGACGTTTGCTACTACTGGTTCAGGTATTGTAAGGGAACATGAACCAACATCGCACTTTATGAAAAATATAAATGCTCCATATAATAATTTAAAGCATAAAGTTAGTAAGAAATTATTGAGTCATATCAATAAAAAATACAATACATTGCCCTTTTGTGATAAATGGCTTCAACAAGATAAAACAAGTGGTTTCCACAAAATTGGATTAGAAGAATTATGTAAACAACAAATTATTACAAAATATCCTCCTTTATATGACGTAAGAGGGAGTTACGTTGCCCAATTTGAACATACTATTGTTTTAAAACCTTCTGGTAAAGAAATTTTATCTAAAGGGGGAGACTATTAACATTTTTAAAAGTATACCTATTAGCCGATAGAGTGTTCATCTGCGAGTCATAAACGTTGTTTTCAAAATACGTTATTTGCCATCCTCCACAATAATCATCATATTGATTTTGATTTTGGCAAGTATATGTTATATTTCCAGAATCGAAAATAACAGATCCGTGTTTTATCCAGTCACAACTTCTAACACAATTTTCTCCACATAATTTATTAAAATAACTAACATCTTCAAAATCTGAAATGTTTTTGAAGATATTATCAGTATCGAGTATTATTGCTCCATCATCGTGAGTATAGCAATATATAACTATTCCTTTAATTTCCATTTTTTTACTAGAATTCAAAAAAAATAATAATCATATATAAAATTAATATCAATTTTTTTTATTCTTTTATATATTTAAAGATGAAACTATCCATAAATATAATTTTTACAATTTTATGTATTATTTTATTTATTGCTTTATTAAAAAAAGATATTTTTGGCTCTACCACTTGGAGATATAGAATTTTTGATTTAAATTCAAAAAAAAAAATTACTAAGATTGCTAATGACATTTGGGTTGTAGATAATTTTTATTTAAGACCTGATTTAATTATAGAGTTTTATAAAAATAGATTTTATAATCAAAGAAAAGCTTTGTATTCCACTAAATATTATAATCCGGAACTTATAAAATTTAAGGAGCTAATTGAATTTTTAGAATCATTAATTTTAAAGCAAATATCATATAGCCAATGGAATGATCATGTATTTACAAATTCTAATGGATTTTTTCAATATATTTTAAAAGATAATCAAGTTTCCTTACATACAGATACTGCGACTAATTATGGGATTGTTGTTTATCTTGATAAAAATCCTATTTTAAATAAAGGAACATCTTTTTATAAACATAAAAAAAGTGGAGATGAAATTAGAAATATTAAAAAAGAATATGAAGTTTGGGAAGAAGGAGAAAATCCTCAATTTGATAAATGGCAAAAAATATATAGTGTCAATAATTATTTCAATAGAGCAGTAATTTTCAATAGTCAACGATTTCATTGTTCAGATGGAGGTTATGGTGATAATAAATATAATTCTAGATTCTTTCAAACATATTTTTTTAATACTATTTAAATAAATTAATAAATTAATAAATAAATAAATAAATAAATAAATAAATAAATAAATAAATAAATAAATAAATAAATAAATAAATAAATAAATAAATAAATAAATTAATTAATTAATTAATAAATAAATTAATAAATAAATAAATAAATAAATAAATAAATAAATAAATAAATAAATAAATAAATAAATAAATAAATAAATAAATAAATAAATAAATTAATTAATAAATTAATAAATAAATTAATAAATAAATAAATAAATAAATAAATAAATAAATAAATAAATAAATAAATAAATAAATAAATAAATAAATAAATAAATAAATAAATTAATTAATAAATAAATAAATAAATAAATAAATAAATAAATAAATAATAAAACCTCTATTTTTTTATTAATAATCTTTTTCAAATTAGTAATAAAAATTTTCACTTTATTTAGCATCTAAAAGATCCTTAAATTCTGAATTCATAATAATTGTATCTAAATCTTTCTTTTCTATTTGTTGACTATTCTCTTTTATAATCTTATTTACATATTCAAATGAACTAATGATATGACTCTTCTTTTTTGCACCTGTAATTATAATACTACCTTTTTCAAAAACAAAAATAGATATCACCTTTTCTTCTGGATTATCTTCCGGAGGAATATACTTTACCGTCACACAAGCATGAATACATGGTTCATATCTACATCTAATTTTTTTATCTAAAAGGATATCATATAATTTTTCTCTATTAATTGTCATATTAACAGCATAATTGCTATTAATCATATCAATCTTGAAGTTATAAATTCCAAGCTTATCCGGATCTTCTACAAAATGTTTTTCTACTATTTTTTTTTCTTCTATTTTAGCCTTAACAACTCTAAGTTTATTAACTAACTTATTTAAAACGGCATTAATACTTTCCATCTTTTTACATCCAGACATTTGAATGCTGCCATTTTTAAAAAGTTTAACATTAATAATATCTTCATCATCTAATGAAGTATATTTGCCTTCGGTTGCCCTAATCTCTACTGTTACTTGATTGTAGAAACTTTTTTCTTTAGGCTTTGTTTTTTTAACTGCAGCTTTTTTCTTCTTTGTTTTCTTTTTTATTTTTGTTCTTAGCGTTCTAACCTTTTCGTCAGATTCTTTAACTGTTATGATGTCATCTGGATCTAATTCTATATATTTAGCTATATTATCATTAAATAATTTCGTACCAAGTTTTCCAGAAGCACACATTGTTGAAATTGAAACGCCAGCTGGTAAATTTGAAATATCATGTTTTTTTATATTTATATAATCAATAAATTCTGACATATTTAAAGCAGGTAGAGGTTTTCTTAAATATTAATATACTTATACCTTTAAATATATATATTTCAATTTTTGCTACAAATTTGATATAAAGATTAAATAAAAATATTGGATGTTATGTTTAAATAAAAAAAATATAAAATTTTATGTTATGTGTATATATAGGTAAAATAATGAATGATACAAGTGTTTTTATAAGAAGTTTGGATGAATATTCAAATGACACTGTTTCCGTGATTAATTCAATATCAATAATTGATTTAAAAAATGAAAATCAAATTGGTGGTGGTAAAAATTATAGTTCAGAAACTGATTCATATTTAACAACAACAAATGATATTGAATATGGAAAAAAAAAAAAAAATAAAGGAGAAAAAAAAAGTTTATTTAGAAATAGAAAAGTAAAAAAGAATAATAAGAATAGTTCTGATTCTGAATCAAGTGATGTTTCTAGTTCAAGTTCATTAAATGATAGTTCAGATAGTACAAGTATGACCTCAGATGCTTATCCTTTATTTCACTATTATGGAAAAATTAAAGAACAAAAGAAAAAAGAAAATGGTAGAATTGCTAAATCAAAAAAAAGAGGAAATCCCAAAAAGCAAATTGGTGGTACTCGTATCTTAAGAAAATAAATAATAAAAAATTAGTAATAAATATTTAAAAAAAGTTTTAATTTTTAAATATTCTATAATATATATAAGTAATATGAGTAATACTAGTGTATTCATTAAAAATATTTTAGATTCTACGGAAGTAGATACTATTTCTGTTTTAAATTCAATTTCTATTATTGATTTAAATAATCAGACACAATTAGGAGGTAAAGTAGACTCAAATATACTTTCAAGTGACTCATCTTTAATTACAACAAATGATTTTATTGAATATGGAAAGAAAAAAAAATCTAAAAAAGCTAAAAAACAAAGTTTATTTAAAACTAGAAAAGTAAATGAGGAAGATAGTTCAGATAGTGATTCTATGTCTTCAGATACATCATCTTTTGAAGATAGTATGGATAGCACAAGTATATCTTCTGATGTTTACCCATTATTTAATTATTATGGTAGTGATAAGAAAAAATCCAAATCGCAATCAGGTGGAGCAAGAAAAATATTAGGTTCAAGAATTTTAAAAACTACTAATTTGATTGGAGGCGGAGACACCGAAATGGTTAAAATAGGAAATGAAAAACCTTTTGTAGAAAAAAAAGGAGCATTACATGACCATTTGAAAGTACCTGAATCATATCGTTTCTCAAAGTCTACATTAGATAAGTTAGCAAAAATTCCAATTGGTGATTCATTTACATTTAAACGTAATGAAATTACAATGACAAGAAAATTAAAAGCAGAAATCGGTTTAGCAAAAGCCTTTATAACTATGAGAAAAGATAAAAAAAGAGATAAACATTATTAACAACATTTATTTTCATAATGATATCTACATACTGAAGCATAAGAATCAGCACCACCAACTAGTTGCTGATCTTGACTTTGAATCAATCTTTTTGTAAAAGGTGCCTCTGTGCCATTTTTACAAAAAAAACACAAGGCATTTAATTTAACCACTTTTTCAGCTAATGGAATTAATTTTAAAATATCACCAAAAGGGTTTCTTTTAAAATCTCCATCTAATCCTGCTACTACAAATGATTTTTTTTCATTTAATCCTTCCGATACAAATTCAAATAAATTATCGAAAAATTGTGCTTCTTCGATAAATATAACTTCAGCGTCCAAATATTCTTTTGTAGATGTGAGATTCATCAAATTATTAGTACTTAAACAATCTTCAGTTTGTTTATCATGCGTACATAATTTAGACCTTTCATATCTGCTATCATCTAAAGAATGTTTGATTACCATTATTTTGGCTTCAATAAATTTATACTCTCTTATTAATCTAATTAGCTCAGTAGATTTTCCTGAAAACATAGGACCGATAATAATTTGAAGCTTGGTATTATGATTCATTTTACTAATATTAATTATTCATTCCTAAAGTAATTTATTTTTTATCAATTTTTATCAATTTTTATTAATTTTTATTAATTTTTATTCATTTGCTTTATTGTTTTAACGTATTATCTTCTACATTATTTACTAGTGGGCTTATATCTAATAATGAATATTAAATGATTTAAAGAAATTCTTGTATAAAATCTCTAGATACTGTCAGACAATCAAGATATATTTTAGGATATAATGCTATTCCAGAAGATCATATTTTTTGATATTTAACTAATTAAAAAACTGTAAATACACATGAAGTTAATGTCTATCTGATGAGTATAATAAAGATTTAATATTATAGAACAATGTTGATAGTAGATACTTAAAACTTTGTCATTTTTAATTATTAGATGTTACTTCGTTCACATATAGTTAAAGCAGTAGAAGATGCAAAAAAATGGTTCTTAATAGAAGAAAAAAAAGGAAAAAATAGTTTAATTTATAAATCAGCTAAAAGTCATTTGAGAGGAGGGAATTTTATAATTTGGTACGATGAAGCAAATTATAAATTAAATCATGTAGAATTGTATCATGGTGGAGTTAATGAACATTGGGGTGAAACTGATGGTATTACAATATGGTTAAATACTTGTAAAAATTGGAATCATGAATTACTTAAGAATATTTTAATTCATGAAGCCTTGCATTTTACTATTAGAAATCAAGGTAAATATGATTTATCCGAAAAAAAAGAACATAATATTATGTTTGAAATTAATCCTAATTTAATAGATATTTAATGTTTAAATCTTAAATAAATTCTAATTCTGTTGCGTATTTAATTTTTATTTAATATATAACATATAGTATAAATGAAGATTCTTTCGTGGGATGTAGGTATTATACATTTGGCTTATTGTATATTAGAATATGATGAAAATAATAAAAAATTTAAAATATATGACTGGAAACAAATTAATTTAACTAATTATAATGAAGATGATTATAAATGTATGATTGAAATTAAGAATAAGGGTGTTTGTGGGTGTAATGGAAAATATTTCTATACTAATGAAAATGATGAAAAGGTGTATTTGTGTGGAAAACATAAATCAAAATACGATCCTGAATTTGAAGAATTAGAAAAATATTTTGTAAATAGGAAAGAAGAAAAAATAAAGAATAAATGTTGTTATGAAAAAGATGGAAAAGAATGTAGTAGAAATGGTTATTATTACAAAGATGATAAATGTTTTTGTACTGTGCATGCTAAATGTATCGTTAAGAAACTAAATAATAATAAAAAATTGCAAAGTATAAAAAAAGTAAATTCAATGAAAGTTTCTATCGATGAATTAAGACTTAATTTAGTTACTAAATTAGATGAACTCTCGCAATTATTAAAGGTTGAAAAAGTATTAATTGAGAATCAGCCTTCTTTAAAAAATCCGAAAATGAAAGCAATATCTTCAACTATTTATGATTATTTTTTAATTAGAGGCATCGTAGATAAAAAAAACAATTCCACAATTACTTCAGTCAAATATATTTCTCCCAGTAATAAATTAAAAGTTGATGCTGATAATACAATTAAGACCTTGTCAAAGACAGCAGATAATAAAAAATATAAATTGACTAAACAATTGGGTATTCAATATTGTAAACAACTTATACAACATGATCAAGTAAATTTAGATTTTCTGGCTACGCAAAAGAAAAAAGATGATTTATGTGATGCCTTTTTACAAGGAGCTTATTACTTAACCAAATAAAAATTGAATAAAAATTATCATTTAAATATATGTTAATATTTAAATAATAAAATATGAAGGATCCATTGCAATTCTACAATAATACAAAACCTGTTTTAGATGAAATAGTTATGATTAGATACGATGATATCGCAGAAAATTGTGTTTACGTAACTTTACTAGAATATAATATTAAAGGAATTATTATATTTAAAGAGTTATCTAAAAGAAGACTTAGAAAAAGAAATCTAAGACAAGCTGCACCAATAGGTAAATTTGCTCCCGCGATAGTTTGCGATGAAGCAGAAGACGAAGATAGTAATATTAGTTTAACAAGAAAGAGATTAACAGATGATGAAGTTAAGCAATTTACTGAGAAATATAGAAAGAATAGAAAAATTATTTCTATTATGGAAAATTTAGGATATTTTGCACAGAAAAAAATTCAAGAAATGTTTACAATGATAGCTCATCCTTTAGATAAACAATATATTGAAGATGAAGAATATGATACATTATATGATTTCTTAGAAGAAAAATTTGACGATTTTTCTTATCTAGATTTCTTAAATTTGGACAATGAGATTTTAGAAAAATTTAAAGAATTAATAATCAAAAATTTTTCTAAAGCTAGTGAAAAAATCCAAACAAAAATGGCTATTGTTTCAAATACAATTGAAGGAATTAATCTAACAAAACAAATTTTAACTAAATATGAAAATGAAAATCCAGATTTTCTATTTTATTTAGAGAAAGCACCTTATTACATAATTGAAAAAACGTCAGATGATGTAAATAATGATCAAAAAAGAATGGATTCTATTGCTACATCTATAGGTGAATTTATTTCAAGTAAACAGGGTAATTTTAAGGTTATCAATTAAAAATGATAAACATAAATGTTTAAGCTTATTGATTAATAAAAGATAATAGACAATTTTAAAGTGATTAATAAAATCTTTTTAAAATTTATTTTGATAATTTTTATATGAAAAATTCATTTTGTTTTTTGGTACTCTTTTTCTTAAGACCCATAGTTTTTACCAATGAATATTTGGCATTATTAACTGGTTTCTTTCTAGATAACTTATCCGAAGTTTTTATATTATTAGATCCATATAAGGGAATAAATTTTTTATTATTTGCATTCGAAAATGAATAAGAAGATTTAGAACTTTCTTCAATTAAAGGAGTCATCGAAACTAATGGAGGAATTAAGTAAATATATTCTTTATTAAATTTTAAAATGTTTGATCTAAAGTCATCAATAGATAAATGTCCTCCGAAAATTTCTAATGTTTTTCTAGGAGGTGATGGGGTTATTTCTACATCTTTTTTATAGATTTTCATATATAACGACTTTAATAAAGATAGTCTTTCCCATATCTTATAATCATCCATATTTATATTGTATGCGGCAGCACAATTAAAAGAACAAAAACTACCAAATACATAATATGTATCATTATGTACTTTTTCAGGTAAAGAAATAGGACAAGTATCATATGGATGGCAACACCACCAACAATAAATGTCAGTTTTTTCTTCCCATTTTTTTTCTTCATTATCTATATAATTAAAATTAACTCTTGTTTCCCTTACTGATCTTGATTTTAATCCAGAACATGTTTTTAAAGATACAATAACTTCTTTCAAATCTTTAATTTGTCTTTCTAATTCTATAAGTTTTTCTTTATCTGTTTTATTTTCCATATTTTCTATAGAAAACATATTGTTTTCCGATATATCACAACTTTTAATAAATATATTTTCATAATCTTCACTACAATCTTCTATATCTTGATTAAATGTTGTAATTTCTTCCTGTGTGGAAGAAGCTAAATCTTCAGTATTTTCTATATTTTCTATATCTGACATTTTAATAGGTAAATGTGTAATTATACAATCGTCTTCCTGTATTGAAGCTGTAATATTATTTTCATTTAAGGATACAATTTTACCAGCAGGTTTTCTTCCTCTTTTTTTTGTCTCCTTAGTTGAAATATCAGAACCTTTATTCTTGGGTTTTCTACCTCTTTTTTTCTTTTCTTTAACAGGTTCGGTATTCTCAGCTGCTTCTAATTTCTTTTTAGGTTTTCTACCTCTTTTTTTTTTTTCAGGAACAATTGGGTCGGCTTTTTCATCTGTATTTTTTATTGAATTGTTGGTACTATCATACATTTTTAAGTAGCTTATTCTAATTAAATTTATTACTTAATTTCTCTTTAAATTATGCCAAATTCTTTAAATATAAAAAGACATAATTGTTAATTAACCGTATTTTTTTTACTGATTAAAATCTTTACTAAATATAATAGTTATGGAAAAGAATAACATTACCTTGGATAATAAAGAATTAAAATTATTTAATAATCAATTAGCTTTTAAGGATTTAATAAGAATTAATAAAAAATATAGTTTAAAAGAATTGAAGAATAAGTTAAAAAATGAATACATAGATGAAGATATTAAAAATTTAAGAAATAATTTTTCAATAAATACTATTTGGCAATTATCTAATAAAATAAGAAAATTTAAAGAATCTCAATGGGGGGGTAGAAGAGGAAGAATGAGATTCAAATCTTCAGGAAAATCACGGTCATCAAGTATGTCGTCGAGAAAAAGTTCATCATCATCTTTCAAAAGAAAATCTTCAATGTCTAGAGGTAGATATCCACCTAGAGGTAGGTCTCCGCCTAGGGGTAGGTCTCCACCTAGAGGTAGGTCTCCGCCTAGGGGTAGGTCTCCACCTAGAGGTAGGTCTCCACCTAGGGGTCGGTATCCACCTAGAGGTTCACCACCTAGAGGTATGCCACAGAGAGGTAGGTCGCCTCCTAGAGGTATGCCACAGAGAGGTAGGTCGCCTCCCAGAGGTATGCAACAGAGAGGTAGGTCTCCACCTAGAGGTTCTCCACCTAGAGGTATGCCACAGAGAGGTTCTCCACCTAGAGGTATGCCACAGAGAGGTAGGTCTCCACCCAGAGGTTCTCCACCTAGAGGTATGCCACAGAGAGGTAGGTCTCCACCTAGAGGTTCTCCACCTAGAGGTTCTCCACCTAGAGGTTCTCCACCTAGAGGTATGCCACAGAGAGGTAGGTCTCCACCTAGAGGTTCTCCACCTAGAGGTTCACCGCAAAGAGGGAGGTCGCCAACTAGAACGAGTCCCACAACTAAATCCCCTAAATCAATTGAAAGTACTCAATCTTCTACAAGATCACCTAGAAGTAGGTCAAATAGTGAAACATCGATTGATCTTCAGCAGTCTGCTAGAAAATCTGCTATGCAAAAAGAGTTATTACAAAAGAAAAAATTAAGTCAAACACCAGAAACTCAAAAAAGTCCAAAATCATTACAAACGGAGGCTCCTAAAGAACAAAATTTGCAACAACAACGATCTCAAGAGCAAAAATTACAACAACAACGATCTCAAGAACAAAAAATACAAGAACAACGATCTCAAGAACAAAAAATGCAAGAACAAAAAATGCAAGAACAACGATCTCAAGAACAAAAAATGCAAGAACAACGATCTCAAGAACAAAAGATGCAAGAACAACGATCTCAAGAACAAAAAATGCAAGAGCAACGAGTTCAAGAACAAAAGATGCAAGAGCAACGAGTTCAAGAACAAAAGATGCAAGAACAACGAGTTCAAGAACAAAAGATGCAAGAACAACGAGTTCAAGAACAACGTGTACAAGAACAACGAGTGCAAGAACAAAGAATGCAAGAACAAAGAATGCAAGAACAAAGAATGCAAGAACAAAGAATGCAAGAAGCTGAAAAGCAACGAATCGATCAGCAACATCAAGATGAAGCTTTAAAAATGCAGAAAGAAAAAGAGGAAGCTAAAACGAAGGAAATGGAACAACAGCATCAGGATGAACATGAAGCCCAAGAAAGATTAAGTGAAGAACCTGAATTTCATGAACAATTAGCTAATATAGCAGAATTAGGAGCGTCCTTACCGATAGATGCAGTAATGGCTCCATTATCAGCTTTAGATGGATCAACTGATCAAGATCAACAACTTGATCCTCAACCTCAACTTGGAGATCAACAACAAATGGGTCCTCCACCTCAACTTGGAAATCAACAACAAATGGGTCCACCACCTCCAATGAACCAGCAACAAATGGGTCCTAGACCACCTCAACTTAGAGATCAACAACAAATGGGTCCACCACCTCCAATGAACCAGCAACAAATGGGTCCTAGACCACCTCAACTTAGAGATCAACAACAAATGGGTCCACCACCTCCAATGAACCAGCAACAAATGGGTCCTAGACCACCTCCACCAGGTGATCAACAACAAATGGGTCCTAGACCACCTCCACCTGGTGATCAACAACAAATGGGTCCTAGACCACCTCCACCTGGTGATCAACAACAAATGGGTCCTAGACCACCTCCACCAGGTGATCAACAACAAATGGGTCCTATACCACCTCAACCGGGAGATCAGCAACAAATGGGCCCTAGACCACCTCCACCTCAACATATGAACCAGCAACAAATGGGTCCTCGGCCACCTCCACCTCAACATATGAACCAGCAACAAATGGGTCCTCGGCCACCTCCACCTCAACATATGAACCAGCAACAAATGGGTCCTAGACCCCCTCCACCTCAACATATGAACCAGCAACAAATGGGTCCTAGACCACCACCTCCAATGAACCAGCAACAAATGGGTCCTAGACCACCACCATCTCAACATATGAACCAGCAACAAATGGGTCCTAGACCACCACCATCTCAACATATGAACCAGCAACAAATGGGTCCTAGACCACATGTAATGCATTATCCAACCCCACCGAGTACATTACCACATCGATATTATAATGATACTAATGTAGATATAGGTCCTAAGCTTGAAAATCTGTCGGTACTTAATAATACTAGAAAAATAATAAAAAATAAAAATAACTTCAAAGGAGTTTGCACCAATAATGTACCGCCCTTTTATAAACCAAATTATAATATAGAAACTTGAAATTATTATCTAAATAATATATATATTTTATGCAATCAATTTTTGGAAATTATAATAAAGAACAAACGAAATCATTCATAAGATTAATGAGAAAATACTCAAATTATGATTTAAATCAAATAATTAATAATAGATATTATACATCTAAGGCTTCATTGGAAGATATTAATACTTTAAATCAAATAAATAAAATCTATAGTAATGAAAAATTAATAGGTATTAATAATAAATTTGATTCCTTTAGTAAAAGACATCTAGGTGGATCTGTGAAACAAGAAGGAAAAAGTATTAAACAAGCTGGGACAGATATCCAACAGGCATCAGCTGACACTAAAAAAGCAACTAAAGATGAAAGTCAAGTTAAATTGGATACATCACAAGCAATTGTTGATAAAACTCAATCAGCTAAGGATATGAAACAAATAAAAACTGATACAAAACAAGCTAATACGGATATAATTCAAGCTAAAAAGGATATTTCACAAGCATCATCTGATTCTTCTACCGTAAGTGAAACTTCTCCTGAATTACCTACCCCTCAGCAAATTACAATTATTGGTAACCCATCAAAAAGTCCAAGTACGGAAACTTTAAAAGTTCCTGAACCTACTCAACCACATTATCATGATGAATTTAAAGATGGTACGTTTGTACAACAAACTTTTCCAGTAAAAGGTAAACATAGAGGTAACTTAAAAAATAAAAGTTTTCATTCAGGACCAAAATCAAAAAAGGAAAAGAAAGAAAAACCTGAAAGTGCTTTTACTACTGCATGTACAAATTCAACATTGCCGTTTTATAGACCAAATTACAATGTTGAAACTTAAAAAATATATGATATTTTAATTAAATAATTATTAGAATATCATTTTATTATATTACTATGTTACTATATACTATGTTACTATATACTATATACTATGTTACTATGTTACTATGGAAATAGTATTTTTTTTCTTTTTTCTTCCTCTTTTATTAGTTGCACTCCCATCATTTTGAAAAGTCGATGAAGATAATAATCTATCATTAGAACTTGATTCTTCACTTATTGTAATTCCATTATTACTATCACTTAATTTATCTTTTTTAACTTTATTAATAATATTTTCTATGTTACTCGGACCAGTTATTTCTCCATTGATTGCCATATTATTTATTTCTTGCTGACGTTGAAATTGAACACTTGGAACCTGATTGTTATTTAATGAATTTCTTTGATTAGCGGTTGGGTTATTTACCTTGTACGCAGGAACGGGCATTTGCATAGTTCTTTGCTGTTGTAGTTGTTGTTGTTGTTGTTGCTGCATTAATTGTTGTTGCTGCATTTGTTGCATTTGTTGTTCCTGTTGTTTTTGCATCATTAATTGTTGTTGTTGTTGAGCTACTAAATGATTTCTAATTGCTTGTTCTTTCCTTAATTCTTCTTGTTTTTTTAATTGTTCTTGTCTAATTTGTTGTTGTTTTAATTGATTATGTTTAATTTGTTCTTGTGCATTTATTTCTTGTCTAGTCATAAATTGTGAATTTTGTGTATCTTTATCATTAAACACTTGTGTTGTCAATTTAGAAAGTAATGCTGGATTTTCTTTGATTAATTTTTCTAAACCAGGAAGTTTTTTAAACATGGTGTTACTGGCATGAAAAGAGGCCCCGCTAGCAACAATCATTAATAATAATTTAATTTCAGGTTCCATTTTTTTACCAGTACCTCTATATTTTTCATAAATTTCTCCAAATACATCGCCGTAATCATCAATTCCAACATTCATATGTTCAGACCATCCTGAAAGTTTAAAATCAAAAGGATCATATCTTTCATTTAAAAATTCAATAGCAGTAATCGCATTTAACATAAAACTTTTATATAATCCCACACCATTTTGTTTATCCTTCATACTTTTTAATAAATCAAATTCATATTCCATTTCTTCAATATCAGAATTAAAATCATAATCCTTTGATAATTCATAACCAGCGGCTTTAATTTCACTTAATTTTCTTAATAATTCTATTTTCTTAAATCTAAGCTCTTTTTCTGATAATTCTTTATTTTGAGGAGGAGCAGCTTGAGGAATATGCCTTTTTTCACTTGAGGATGTATGATTCTTTTTATTGTTATTTATCAAAACACTTTGTTTTTGAGATGGAGGAGTATTTGTTGATTTATGGTCAGAAGAATCACTAACCTCTTCATCAATTACAATAGAAGTATCTGACGACCCATCATTTATATTATCTAAAAATTTACTAACATTAGATTCAGAATCATTTTCTTGATCTCCGCTCTCATCTTCATTATTCGATAAATCAATCTTGACCTTAGCAGGATTGGCTAAAAAATTTAAATGAAAATCTGTGTCGGTAGTTAGATTTTTCTTTTGTGTAGATTGTTGTTGATTATCTTCCATTTTATTACTAATATTTATATTAGGATTATTACTATTTAAATAGTTGAAATCATCGCTTGTATCACTATCCATATTTATTCATATATATAGAAAGTATTTTGTTTAATATTACGCAAAAAGTTAATTATTTATTTTTATTTTAAATAATTAACATTTCGTTTAAAGTTTTATATTTAAATCAGATACTGCTTCACCTGTAACATTAGTTGCATCTGTCACTAATTGTTTTAAATCTGCTAATCGATGGTCACTGACTAATGAATTAGTAGAATTATTATTAGAAAAATTCTGAATATTTTCAATAGTAACTTCTCCAGTAGTTTCGGCTGGGCTTTGCCACATCATTGGTGGAGGGATTTTTTTGCCAAGATTATTTACCGGTTTTAATTTTACTAACGGTGAAATTTTATTTAAATAATTATAATTATTTATCTGTTTTTCCAAGGGATTATAAAAAATATTATTTATAATGATAAAAATTAAACTAATGATTAAAAATATTAATACCCATTTTAATACATATCTAAATATAAAATTATCATAAAATTTAATAGAACTATTATTTTTAAGTTTATTAGAATTATTATTTTTAAGTTTAATAGAATTATTATTTTTAAGTTTAATAGAATTATTATTTTTAAGTTTATTAGAATTATTATTTTTAATTTTATTAGAATTTTTTTTACATATTTTAATAGCTCTATAATTTCTCATTAATTATATTAATTATATTAATTAGAAATATTTAAAAAACTATTAAATTTCAAAAAATTATTCTATTTAATTTTTCTGTTTTTTAAATTGTGTAAAATTTTCTATTTGTTTAAAGCCTTCATTAATTTCTTCTTCGGACATAATATTTAATGTAACTGTAAAAGCTATAGCTATCATTAATGATAATTGAGGATCTTTATTTCCCTTATAAACTATTAAACTTAATATCAATATTCTAAATATTGGATTTTCATATAATTTTCTAATAAAAGGGGGTAAGTCTGGTCTTATGGTAGAAGCATAAATTATAAAAAACATTGTTAGAATTGTGGAAATGTATTGGTTATTTGAGATAAAAGACAAATCCATATTTTTTTATTATATAGTTAAGGAACATTTTATTTTTTATTTTATGTAAAAAAATTTTCTATAATATTTTTATAAATGGCAGGACTTGGTTGGTTTGCTAAAATTAAATTAAAACATGGTATTGCATATATAATTATTTTCGTATTACTCTGGTATTTATTTGTTTATACCTTAAGTTCTTATTCAACAGGAAATTGTAATACAGATAATTGTAAAGTACCAACAGCATACGGAGAACTTCAAATGGGAGGAAATTGTAAAGGTAAGGCATGTAAAGCTGGAGATTGTGAAGGTGTTGGGTGTATGGCGGGAAATTGCGAAGGCGATTTTTGTCAAGCGGGAAATTGTCAAGGAGAAAATTGTAAAGCTGGGCAATGTACCGGAAAAAAATGTAAAGCAGGTGACTGTTATGGAATTGGATGTGAATCAAACACATGTACGGATGTTGACTGTGAAAATTGCAAACAACAAGAATGTGCAGACGGTCGCCCATATGATATTAAAAGAAATTTATTCTATCCGGTAACACGTTTATTTAAAGATAACACAATATTTAATCCTACCTTATGTGATAATTATTTAACAAAATCATGTCTAGCCCCTACTGGAATAGGTGGTGGTAGTTGTTTAAATCACATTTATAACCCTACAGTTTCAGAATTAGAATATTATAATTCTGGCTGGCAAAAACCGGATTGGTCTAAACCTAAACCTGAAGAAGGAGAACCTGCTGTAGTACAAAGAACAAAAATTATTAATTCTAAACCTAAAGTTTATAAAGCACAAAATTGTCAATGGTGTGGTAAAGATTCTAATTTAAATATAAAACAATGTTCTCCATATGTACCTGTATATTCACCTAAATTATTACCTATATATGATAAGAATCAAGTTTTAAAAGGGTACCGATTAGAATGGAGTTGGATAAAAGGTTCAGAATCAGTATGTTATCCACGAAACAATTCTGAATATGTTATCCCTTGTAATTGGAATCAAAACCCAGATACAAAAATATTTAGTTACCAACATAATATGGTAAAGATACAAGGTACTAAAAACCAATATCAATGTACTATTTGTAAAAGAACTTGTTCTAAAGTGATTAAAAATTTAACCCCCAATTTAAAATAAAATATCTAAATTTTTTATTTAAAAAAATTTTATTTCTTTATTAATTATAAGTTAATCAAGTATGATCTACTGTAGTTTAGAAGATGCTTGGGGGAAAGAATCATTTCAAAACCATATTGACAAATACGATTATCAGAATTCATTATCCACAAAAAAAAATATAGAATCTTTTCAAAATTCTAAAAAAGAAGAATTACATAAAAGGAGAAAAAAAAAAGAAAATATGAAAGTAATTCCCAAAAAAGAATTAAGTAATGATATAGAAATAGATTATGAAATAGATGATATATTAGAATCGGATATTGATTCTAATACTGAAATTAGTGATGAATATGATACTCAACCACATCTCTTTTTTAAATCCAAAAAGGAGAAAAAAATAGAAGAATACATTAAAAAACTCCAACAACAAAATATATTTTTAAAAAAAAAAATTTTGAAGTTAGGAAAAAATAAAACATTTAATAATGACTTTATAACTACACTTCTCTCTGATAAAAATAGAGAAGTTTTAATTTTAGCATTATGTGGAATTATAATAGTTATTTTAGTTCATATTATTACAAAATCATAGTTATTTTAGTTCATATTATTACAAAATCATAATTTTCTTATTAAAATTTTAATAAGATAATTAAAATTATTTATTACAGTTAGTTGCTTTTGTTAAAGCATGCATATATAAATTATCCCATCTTTGAGGATATGATTTTTTATTAATCATTTTATCAGGGGCTGAACAAAGTTCTGTTACCAATTGATATGATATACTTTTTTTTATTTGGTTACCATCTAATCCATTTTTTTTTAGAGAACCTTTGTATGTAGCCTGAAATTCATTAATACATCTTTTTTTATTTTCTAATGTCATTTCTGTTCCAAAACGTTCCGGAAAATTAGCAATTTTTAGAGAGTCTGCTAATTTATTCCAGGAGATTTTTCTAGCTAGACTTCCGTAATAAGAACGCATTGATGTTGTAGTTTTACTCATAATTCTTATTATCTAAATATATTTTTAAATAATTTAATTTGCTAAATTATTCCATGATATAAACAAAACATTAGGCTTATAATAATCAACGTTTAAGCCATTTTTTTTTAATTTTTTATTAATATATTTGGAACATTCTTCAATATCATACAGAGGTAAGCCAAAAGTTAATTCAGGAACAATAAACCAACAATTAGAAGCTCCGGTTTTAGAAACTAACATTATTTTCTTATGACAAGTTTTTAACACCTTTTTATAATTATTTTTTTTTAATTTTTTCTTTTTTTCTTGAAACTGTTTTAATAATTTTAAATCAAGCATCACTATAATCTATTTTAGAAAAATATTTCATCAAATATTTTTATTCACCTTTTCTTGATATGACTTTCCAGTAGGACGATCTAATATTTTTATATATTTACTTTTGTTATAAATTTTATCGGTTACTGAATTAAATATTTGTTTATCTGATTTAATATTTTGATTTTCATCAATTACATCCATAAATTGATTTATTATTTCAGCTTTAATTGTATATTCTCTCCATAGATTATTTAAACTATTTAATAGTAATTTAATTGATTTATTATCTGTTTTGAATTTAATTTCATCATAATTTACCTTATATAAAACTAATTGATAAGGGTTAGACATATTATATTGAGGTTTTCTAGGATATTTATCTACTTCTAATAAGGTCTTTATTAAACTAGGTTTTTCCTTATTATTACCTATTAAAAATAGTATGGCAGTCATCATTCTTATTTGATTTTGTAAAAATGCATTTGCTTCTATTTCAAAAAATAATATATTTGTATCATTTTCATTAAGATTAAAATTAAATATTTCTCTTTCAAAATAACTAACATTTTTAATATCCATCGTACAGAAATTTCTAAAATCATGTTTTCCTATAAAATAATTACATGCTTTTTTCATTTGATCTATATCTAAACCGCCCTTAACAAAATAATATCTATAAATTCTTGAAACTGCACTATATCTAGCATTAAATTCTTTAGGAATATCTGTCCATCTAATAATCCTAATATCTTTAGGTAGAAATCCATTCAATAATCTTATATAGTTAATTTCTTCATCTTGTGTTAAAAGTTGACCTTTAAAAGATTCTTTTTTTTGCTTAGAACGTAAATAAATAGAAATTATCTGAGATGAAGCACTTACTCCAGCATCTGTTCTTCCGCATGAAGTATAATTTGAAGTTTTTTTCTCTTCAATTAGTGATGTTTCCTTTAAAGCTTTAATTAAATGATATTCAATAGTGTTAAAAGTATTATTTTGTGACGCAAACCCCTGATAATTAAAACCAAAATATGATATATGTAAAGCTACATATCTATAATGATACTTACTGTGGTCAATAGTTTTTTTGGATTTTTCTTTTACCATTTAGATAATATAATAATTTTTTATTTAAACAATTTTATAAGGATCTGTTTAAAGATTAAAATTTATAAAAAATAAAATTCCAAAATATCCCTAATTTTTCTTTTTAATTTTAAATCTGTCTGATAATGAGCCAATCGATATGTATATTTATCACCTAATCTAACATATCCACAAGTACCGATATTAATTTTGGATTGTTTTGCAATTTCATGTAAAATAAGATAAATACAATAATTATCATTCAAAATATTAGTAGGAAGATCATTTATTAATTCTTCTTCAAATATTATTTTATAATTATCTAAATATTCAACTAATTTTTTTTTGTAATCCATATTTTTTTCATTTGTGGCAATAATAATTGTTTTATTATTTATCTTTTTCTTTATTTTGATAAAATTTGAAATAAATTGGGGAGATGTATATGGTCTAGTTCCTTTAGGTGGTGCTAATGAATAGTTATCTAAAAAATCTCCTCTTCTAATATGAATAAATGTAAAATTTTCTAGTTTAAATTTAGATATGATTTGAGTAGCATAGTTTTTTAAAATATCAGATGTATAATATCTATTCATTTTTATATTATATTTAATTAAAAAATTAATAGCAGGAGTTTGTTTTAAACTAGAATATGTTTTTAATCTAGACTTACCATCATTATAATTTACCAAAGCAATAACATCAACATTTTTTCTCATTTTATGGATTGGTGTATTACTAGGATAATATGCAATAGATAATTCAGTCAATATATCACCATTATCACTAAATGAAAAAGGAGGATTTGTTTCCAAGTTATTTATTTTATCAATATTAAGATATTTTTCCCAAGGGTAATCTACCTCTTTCCCATTATTGTGATATCTATCCAAACTATTTTTTGGAAGTGGAAATACTGCTTTTCTGTTAAGAAATTTTGCAATTACTGGTAAAGATTGTAAATATCCATGTTCATTATGACAAAATCCACCATATCCGGTAGGTTTATAATCTTTACTTGGTTTACCATTGCGATCTGAAAATATTAATACCAAATATTTATTTCTAGTAACTATTCTTTTATATTTTAATAATGTTAACACTAATTTTAATGTTATTGTAAATATTAATGTTAATGTTAGTCTTGATGTTAGGGTTATTATATTTTTATTTAACATTTTCCGTTATATAAAAATATATTTTATTAGAATTATAGGGGGCATTTTAAATCCGAAACAATTTAATTATTATATTAATTGTCATTTAAACAATTTTAATAAGAATATGTTTAAAGATTAAAATTTTAAATAAATGAATGAACAAGACATTAATAAATTCTTATTTAATAGAACCCGCCGAAAATCTTATATTATTATTAAGCCGCCCTTCATATGTAATGACTGAATTTAAAGAAAATAGTAGTAATGTTTACAATAAATGGATACTAAATTTTGTTGATTTATATAATAATAAAAATGAATTTTTGATGATGGCACGTTTAGATATTCAAAAAACTGGTTTTAAGAAAGAAAGATTTACGGAAAGAAATTTTCAAAAAAATTATGAATTAGTAATTTATAATTTTGAATTAATTAAGAAAAAAAATATGGAAACAGAAGATATAAGCCTACATTTAGTTTCAAATAACGAGCTTGTAGTTGATAATTATAATAAAAAATTATTTCAGGACACTATTTTCGGATTATTAGTTTGTGTTTTTCAATATCTACAAGAATTTGATAATAAATCAATTAAAATTAATTTATGGAATTATTGTTTAAAGTCAATGACTTTTTCAATAAAATCTTTTATAGTGGGGTTTATGTTATTATTATGTCAATATACATGGATTATAGCTTTAATATATAATGTAATAAATGATTTTGAAGTTAATAATGAACCAATGATAATAATGATTACAACTATATCAACTATTATTTCTATATTTTATAGTTATATTTCCATAAACTCTTTTATTGGTTCATGTAGCCTTTACAGATTTTTATTAAAAATTTATACAGATAATAATAAAATATTATTAACTAAAGAAGAAAAACAACTAATCTATTATAAAAATAGATATTTAACAATGACAAAATATCAAATAATTTATAATTGGATTGCAGATGGATTATCTAATTTTATTCTACCAATTATTATTCCTATAGTTAATATATTTATTATTTTAAATTCTGAATCAATAGTTGATGCAATACTAAATTGTATGGCAATATTTTTTATTATTCAAATAGATGAAGATATATATCAAATTTCTGATTATCAAATAGAACAGCAAAGTATTAATTTTACAAAATGGATAATAGCTTGTATATACTGTAAATACATACCTGACTTTGAGCCTATAATTAAAAAAGAATTATCAATTTGGCAAAAATTATTTAAAAATTGTGTATCTAAATATAAAAGAAATGCTGTTATTCCAGAAAAACATTAAGTTTGTAACCGGTATAAATAATGTATTCTATTTATAAGTAATGTTTGAAAATGATATTAACTGTTTATGTTTTAGCGGAGGTGGAACTAAGGGTATAGTATTTATAGGAGCGATACAAGCATTAATAGACAAAAATATTATTAATTTAGAAAAAATTACAAGATTAATAGGAGCATCAGCTGGAAGTTTAGTTGCTTTCTTTTTTTGTATTGGTTATACTCCTCAAGAAATTAAAACATTTTTAATAGAATTTAATTTTAAGGTATTGGAGCCTGAAATTGATTCTGATAAGTTATTTTATGGTTATGGAATAGATGATGGATTAAAATTTTTTTATATTTTAAAAATGTTATGTAGGGCTAAAATAGGAAGAGAAGAAATCACATTTAAAGAATTATATGAACTAACTAAAAAAGAATTATATGTAACTGTAACTTCTATTAATAACAGTGAAGTTAAATATTTAAATTATGAATCTGCTCCAGATCACGACGTATTATTAGCCATAAGAATGTCTATGTCGGTACCCTTTTATTATATGCCCGTGCGTTATAACGATGATTTATTCATAGATGGAGGAATATTAGATAACTATCCCATACAAAAAGGGGAAAAAAACAGAACTATAGGCTTAGTTGTAGCTTCTGAAACTAAAATGGAAATAAAGGATTTCGGTGATTTTATGTTTGGCACTATAAGACTTGTTGTTAATGCTTATCTCTTAGCTAAGGTTAAAAAATATGATTATTGTTCGATTTCTATTTTATGTGATGAAAAAAGTTTTCTAGATTTCAACATGACTCGAGAAGCAAAAAAAGATATGATTCAATTAGGCTACGATGAAGTAGTTAAAAATTATGATAATTTTATAAATCAAAAAGTTAAAAATATGTTAAATGAACTTGTTGATAAAGTTGTTGATAAAGTTGTTGATAAAGTTGTTGATAAAGTTGTTGATAAAGTTGTTGATAAAGTTGTTGATAAGAAATAAAAAATAATTCAAAATCTTTTTTGTATTATTTTTTATTAAATTTGATTAAATATATGCAAATTTATTTTTCGTAAATACGATCTAATATCGAAAATTCTTTATCATTGTTATTAAAATCATTTATTTTCAAATTACTTAAATTATCTGTTTCTTGTTCTCTGGCAGCTAATTTTTGTTCAATACTACGATTATCATTATTATTACGAACTTGTTTAATTGAAAACGCATTGTCTAATGATGTATAAGAGTCACTATAAAAATTATCACCTTCAATGTATAATTTATCGATTTCTTCAATCGAACTATATGCGGTATGATTGTTAGTTAAACCATTAAAAGCCGAGGGTACTAAACTTTCATTTACTTTAATTATATCTTGATTGTTAATATTATATTTCTCTTCTCCATTTTTAAAATCATTAAATGCCGAATTAAAAGTATTAGAATTAAATGATCTAGTATCTTCGAAAATTTTTGTATAATTAGTAGACATATTGGATCTTTGAGATTTAACTTCTGCTAATTTACTACTTACACTTCTTCCGTCAAAAGAACTTTCATTATAATTATGTTTTCTATTCAAATCATCCATTTTTTGGTAAAATGATCCTTTATTACTAGATTGAGAAGGTTGGGGATTATTTTGAACATATGAATTGTAATTATCCCTCATACTATTATGATCTCTATTAATTGTTTTACTTAATAAATAATTATTATATTTTTGTCGTGTCTCATCTTTTTTTAATATTTTATATCCAATAGAAATCATTGAAAAAAATTCAGGATCTATATTTGGATTTTTATCAGGATGATATTTAATAATAAGTTTCTTATAAGACTCTTTAATTTCTACCTGACTTGAATTTGGTTCAACCCCTAATAATTCATATAAGTTAACTTTTAAATCATCAAAATTAATCTTCATTTATTATTTTATAAATATTTTATATTTTTTTATAAAACGATTCGCTCGCAGTTAATTATCCCAAAAATAAAATTTAATTTTTAATAAATTAGTAAGATATATATATTTAAACATATAATTTTGTTTTAATATAATGGATGAAATTAACATAATATTTTTAATAATATTAGCAGTTTTCTTTTTTCTAATATTTCTTTATTGGTTTTGCAAAATGATATATAAAAAATTTTATAAAAAAAATAAAAAAAAAGGATTACTGGATGACTGTATTAGTACCAAAGAAGCTAAACCAATAGATTTCAATTTATACAATGACTTATAAAAATATAAAAAATTATCTAACCATTTATTAAAATGTCTTTAGATAAATTTAAAGCATGTTTATTATTAGCATCTTTTGGAGATACTTTAGGCTTCAATAATGGTATGTGGGAATTTAATTATGGTTTAGATAATCCAGGCCCTGAAATTACTATGACAATATTATGGGAATTTGTTTCTTTAGGAGGTATTAATCACATTAATTTAAAAAGGTGGGATGCATCCGACGATACAATACTTCAAATAGCGACCGCTAAAGCCTTAATTAATAATTTCTCTAATATGAAACAATTAAAACAAAACTTTATAGAAGAATACGTTAATGTATTAGAAGAATTAAAAAAAAATAAAAGAGCGGCTGGAATAAATACAATAAAAACTATAGAAATTTTAAAAAAAGAAAAAAATTCTGATAAAATTATATATGATATTAAAGCAGGTGGGAATGGTTCAAGTATGAGAACTATGGCTATAGGATTAGCTTTTAATGGAAAAAAAAATAGAGAAAAGTTAATTGAGGCTGCAATTAATTGTTCTATCATTACTCATAATAATTCATTAGCTTATTTAGGATCAATTGTAACAGCATTATTTGTTGCATATGGTATGGAAGGTATTCATCCATTAAAATGGTGTGATAAATTAGTTAAATTATTTGATTCTGAATTAATAGATAAGATCATTGATAAAAATTTTCCTCAATTAAATCCTGAATATAAAAAGAATAAAGATAATTTTATTGATAAATGGAGATTTTACTTAGAGGATTTTCAAACGCGAGATAGAGGTGAGTTTTTTAATCCATTAGCTAGAATAGAATATTATGCCAAGAATTTTTCTCCACAAATTAATGTAAAAGGTAAAAAAGATTATAGTAAAATTGGTGCATCTGGACTAGATAGTGTCATTATTGCATATGATTCTTTACTTTTTTCATTAATCATTGGAAATAACGAAGAAAGAAAATTAGAAAGAATAGCAACTAAATTTGAGAAAATTAAAGATTTAAATAATACGTTTTTAAGTTGGGAAACATTAGTAATTTATTCAATGTTACATGTGGGTGATAATGATACTACGGGTACTATTGCAGCATCTTGGTATGGAGCATATCAAGGATTTAAGGGAGTTCCCAAAAATAACATTCAAAATTTGGAATTTGAACACCAAATTAAAAATGTAAGTCAAAATTTATATGAAAAATTTAAATAATTATTTACATATTTTGATTAGCAAATTTTTCTAAATCTTCAACAGTTCTATTACCATTAAACTCAAAAGTATTATTATTACTTACCATCATAACTGTAGGGTAACCTTGTACATTAAATTTTTTGCATATACCTTCATTTTCTTTTTTATCACATTTAATATTTTTTACTTGAATTTTTTTATTGGCCATATTAGAGGAAAATTTATTCCAGACAGGTTGAAATTGTCTTGAATAACCGCACCAATCAGTATTAAAATTCATAATAGCAGGTGCTTTCGTTTTACCAGTGGATTCAGGAGCATACATTGTTTTTAAGTTGTTGGTAGTTGTTGTACTCCCACAACATTGTTTCTCCGGAACAACTGGTTTTTGATTGAATAAAAATAAAACGAGTAAAAGTATGGCTAAGCCAATAAATATGTATTTTTTGTTTTGTTCAGTCAATCGCATCATTATTTTGTTAATAATATAATCTAGAAATTTTTATTTAAAAAAATTATTATAGAAAAATTCTAAATAATTTTTTTCTATAATATAGATATATAGTAAAGTATAAATATGGCGAACACAAATTATGATGATTTGAAACCCCTATTTTCTGGTGCTCACCAAGGCAAATACAATGACGACAGAGCCAAACTTTTTGCTCACTATTTAGAAAAAATTAATGGACCTAATGTAACCAATGGTTTTAATAATGCTGATGCTAATGTCACACCAGCTAACTTCAATGAATTTATGGAAGTTAAAAATTATGAAGATAACACTAAACCAGCAGGATCAAGAGATAATGACATTCATCCTGAAATACAAGCTTTTGTAAATGATATGGCTTTATATCATGCTGCTTTTGACGCATCTCAAGCAGGTGCAGCTGGCGTTGCTCAGCAAAGAACACTTGTTAATGCCATAAGAAATTGTGCTCCACAATCTGGAAATGGTTTAACAGTTTCTCTTAATGCAATAATGGCTATTATAACTGCTGCTAATGCTGGAGGGAATGCTATAAGAGCTGCTATTGCCGCTAATGGAGGTAGATTAAATGCAACCGCATTTGCAGGTGGAGCTCCATTAAATGGCCAACAAGCTCCATTACAAACTTATGTAATTCGTGAAATGGAACAAACATGTGCTGGTCTAGCAGCTAATGCTATTCCTCAAGCTAGAGCAAATATAACGACTGCCGAAGTTAATAATGCTTTGGTAGCTTCTATTCAATGGCCAGTTGGATTAGCCCCTGCTAATGGTGCAGTCTGGGCATTAGGACAACCTGGTGTTCCTACTCTAGCTAATGTTGAAGCAGCTTTTAATGCACAAGCTAAAAGAATAATGGAAAATGCTCTTCAAGTTAGAAATGTTGGTGGAAACAATATCCAAGGTAACCAAGCTCAAAAAGATATGCATACATTTTTACAAAAATGGGATAGTTTAGAACCTTTTGTTAAAGGATTCTACAATGCCCTTTTAAATATTGTTAATGTCCAAACTGGTGCAAGTTTACCTATTAGTTCTATTAAAGGATTAGGTAACTTGGATCAACACAGAATAAACTTTAAAACCATTGATATGGGCGGTAATCAAGTAAATGTAGTTAATAACATGTTACCTCAGATTGGTACATGGGCCGGTGCTGTCTGGACTAGTCCTGTAGTTTCTGTTCCTGCCCCTGCTCCCGTTAATCACTTTAAAGCACTCTACACTGCAACTTACGGAGCAGGTGGTGTTTACAATGCTCCTCAACAAAGAACTATGTTCAGCTACAACTTGAGCAAATACTTTAGAAGTCTTTTAGCCGATAAAGCTGGAAGTATTCAATCAACCCCTGGATCCGGTGTTAGCAAAATTTTAATGGCCGATGATGATAACCAAGATATTTATGGAAGACAAAACGGAAAACTCGTCAAAGACGTTAACGGACAATACGTTGAAGTTGGAAGAGGAACTTCATACTACAACCAGCAAGCTAGTTTGAATAACCAATGTATGACTACCCAAGTAAAACCAAGTGGTGGTAGAACTTGCACTGATTACATTAATAACTGTTTATTAGGAAGAGATATTGCTGATTGTCAAACATATTTTGCTAATGCTGATTTCTGGGATGTTACAGAACAAGAAATTCAAAACATGCTTCCAACAATGGCTATCGATACTCTTAGCAAATTCGGATACACACAATCAGCTGTCTATGACGAAACTGCTCAAAGAGATATTGTTAAGGTTCAATCCGTTCAAAGCTGGATGGAAGGATTAGATAATGTAACTAACGACCAAGCTACCAAAACAAGCATTAGAGGTAACATTAAACTTAGAGCTTATTTAGAAGGTTTAGTAACTCTTGTTAACAGAAACCCAGCTATTCTTAACTCTAACTACTCTGGACCTACTAATGAAAGTATTCCTTACAATCCTAATAAATTTAGTTACACACAGTTAGGTAAATTTGGATTAAAAGCAAGATACCCTGTTGGAGCTACTAGCCAAAGAGACATTGAATTTGTTGCAAGTGCTATTAACAGAGAAAACATTAGACTTGGATTAAGAATTGGAGTACCAATGTTCGGAGCTGTCATGCCTGTTACTCTTATGGGCGGTGGTAATGCTATGCAAATCGAAACTGCTGTTTCTCAATTAGCTGACTCTGATAAATACACATCTCAAATCTTTGAAAATATGTTCAAATACTATGTTGGAAAACTTAAATCTAACCAAAAAGATATCTCTAAAAAGGATACTGATGCTATCCAAAACTTAATCAATGATTTACATAAAAAAGAAAAGAAATTATACGAAGTAATGAATTTTGTTGAAAAATACTCCATCTTAGTTTCCCTCTTCGGTGAAAATGCTTCTCAACAAGTTGTTGAATGGGATGATATTAAGAGAGCTGTTAATGCTAGAAAGAGTATTTTCGCTAAGAAAGTTAAGAGAGAAAATGACTTAGTAAGTGTTATTAGAGCTGTTGTTAATGCAACTGTTAATGAAACTAATCAAGGTCAAGGACCATCAGGCCCTTCTGCCCCTGTCGGACAAGGTGCTAATCTCTAAATTAATTAATATATAAATAATTTTATTAAAAATTTTAACAAAATTATTTTTCTTTTTCTATTTTAATATGTCAAACATTTTAGATCAATTGAAACCATTATTTGCTGGTGCTTACAGTAACTTAGTTTACAATGATAATCGTAATAAGTTATTAAGCCATTTTTTATTAAAAATCAACCCCTTAAATTTTGTTCAAGGTTTTAATAATCAAGATCCTAATTTAACACCATTGAAATTCAATGAATTTATGATTGTTAAAAATTATGAATTAAATACAGTACCTTCTGATGCTGAGCCTAATGATATACATCCAGAAATATATTCCTTTTTTGAGGATATGGCTAATTATCATAAAGTTTTAAATAAAAATAAAGAAAGTATTTCTAAAAATATACACCAGAAGAATTTGCATGATTTCTTACAAAATATAGAATCTTTTGAATCAAAATCTCAAGCTATTTATGAATCAATTTTAAATTTAGTGAAAATTTCGGACAACAGCGTTTATCAAATTAAAAATATTGTTGGGCTAAAAAACCTTGATGAATATAGAATTAATATTAAAACCTTACAATCTGGAAAATTAATCTTTCTTAATATTATTCCGAAGATAGGTAATTGGTCTACTAAAATTTGGATTGATAAAAATAAGAGTGTCCTATCGTCAATAAATTATTTTGTAGAACTTTACCAAAATGTGTATGATCAATTATTAGAGATACCTTCATATCAAGCCCCTAGAACAACACTATATTTTTCCTTAAATCTAAGTCAATATTTACTTTCTTTAATTCCATCCGGAAATCCTATAGTTAATACTACTTCACAAATATCATTACCTCCAAAATGTTCAACCATTAATTCAAGTAAAAGTTGCAATGATTATGTAAAAGATTGTTTAAAAGGTGTAAATCTAGAAGAATGCGAAGTATTTTTTAAAAGCAAAGGTTTTTGGGATCAAAGTCAAATTGAAATTCAAGATATATCACCCGAAGTTGCTCTTAAAACATTGATTTCATTTAAATTTATACAAACTAAAGTATTTGATAGAACGGCTAATCGAGAACTTTTAAAAGTAGAAAGTTTAAATCAATGGTTAAGGAGATTACCTGAATTAATTGCTTCGGAAGATATCCAATCAACTATAAGAAATAATACTAAATTAAAAGCGTATTTAGGAGGTATTATAAAATTAGTTAATAAAAATCCAAATTTAATGAATGATTATTCTGGACCGGTCGATGAATCCTTAAATAATGACCCGGAGCATTTTGATGCAACAAAACTTGCAAAATCTGGAATAAAAGTAAAATATTTGACTACAGATAATTTTCATAGACATATAGATTATGTAACCAAGAGTGTAAAAAATTCTCAAAGAGGAGGAGCTTTAAAATATAAAACAGCTACTGATCTTTTAGAATATAAAACTTATTTCGAAAATTATAATTCCTATAAATTCAGAGAACTATTTAAACATCTTAAGATAAAATTAAGAGGTTATAAAAAAGATATAAAATATAATGATTGGACAGCGATTAATGCTCTTATTATAGATTTGTATAATTCCGAAACAGAAATATTTAATATAATAAAATTATTAGAAGCATACTCATCTATAACAAATGTTTATGATTTAGAAAAAGAATCTGTTTCATTAGATGAAATGCAAGAATCTGTTGAAAAAGAAGTTAAAATTAAGAAAAAAAAAGAAGATACTATTTTAAAATTCTTAAAGAAAATTGCAAAACAGATATAAATATTTTAATTAGTAAAAGCTAACCCTCCGAATCCATCTATGATTCTAAAAACATTATAAGTTAGAGCATATGCCTTAAATTTGGATTTATTGAGTCTGGATATACTCTGATCAAAATTTGCTAATAGTTTGATTTGATCAAATTGTGTAAAATTACAAGATCCGGATGGTTGATAATATTTGCTACCTAAACTAAATGAATATACATTTATTCCAGTTGATGGTGAACATATAAAATTTTGATATGGCTGAATTGTATCATAATAAAAATTTAATTGTTCATCCAATCTTTTAACTCCATTGAGTGTAATTGTTCCTTTTTTAAAAATATTTTTACCAATATTTTCATCAAAAGAATTTGTATAATTAAATAAATTATTATTGCTAATATTAAAGGTCATTATTGAGCGCCAGAATAGTTTACTACATGGATTTAAAAAGGGTAGTGATATATGAGAATTACTACTCGTTAGATTTATATCAGAAGTAGCTTGTAATTGAGTTATTAAATATTCATGATTAGATTTTAGAAATCTATATCTTTCACGAGTATCTAAATAAATATAATCCACTAATAAATATGCATCTATTAATGATGGATTTAACGGATTAAAAACCTTATTAGTGAATGAATTTTCTTCTACTCTGATAGGGTAACATTCAAATCCGCTTTCTTTACCTACTATTTTATATTTTTCTCTTCTCCCTGGTTGCCAATTTAATCTAAAATCATTCTGAATAGTTCTATAATAAAGTCTATTTGACTTAAAATCAAAACTATAAAAATATGCTCTAATCTCAATATCATCTATGATCTGTTCAATTATTTCCCCTTCTTTAAATAATATAATGTTAGTATCAACGATAATAAAATTGGTAGGTGTTTGTAAATGACACTTATTAAATTCATTGAACTCTAAATATAATTTAATTTCATTGTATTGTAAAGCAATAATAGGTAAAGCTAATCCATTAGAGAAACAAAACCAAAATGTTAAAGGAACGTATACTAAATAAGATTTTTTACCATTTGTAAAATTAGTTAATTCTTTTACGTTACCTATCATGTTTTCAAAACCTTTTATATTATTTTTAACTGGATTTAATTCAAACCATATATTCATCCAATCACCATATTGTCTATCTAAAATCTGCCCTCCTACTTCTATTTCTACTGTTTTAATTAATGCTAATCCAATTTTTTTTACCCATGCAAAATTAAAATCTTCTGATTTTCTTATACTTGGCAAATTTACACATAATAAAATTCTCCCTAATAAATCAGCATTTTTAGAAATTGAGCATGTAACTCTCTTACCAAAATCTGGTGTATTCTTAAAGAATTGTTCTACCGGTTCAATAGAAAAGTTTGTATAACGTCTATAAATTATTTTAAAAAATGTAATTTCGGGGTCACCTGATAAATAAAGATTTTCTTTTCCGTACGAAACTAATTGAATTAATCCGCTTCCCATTTAATATATACTAATAAAAAAAAAGAAAATGCAAAACGCATTATCAAATAAATAATCGAATTTAAAATTATCTTAAATTCGATTAGTATAATTAACTTATTAATAAATTAAGCTATAAATATTCTTGTTAAAACTTTTTCTGCTAAATATTTGTTTACATATGTAAAACAAATACCCATAAAAAAGGCAAAATTGATTATATCTGTATTTTTGAATTCTCTCACACCTAATTTTTTAAATCTATCGGTGGTTGTTAATCCGACCATTCCAACCAATGCATCTTTTAATTTAGTTGCTACAAGCATCTTTGCAAAGAATAACATAATTGACATTAACATTATTTTTAAATTTCCTAACATTATTAATTTAAGATTAATTTTATTATATATTGGGATAGCAAATTTAACCACCATTTTATTCCCCATTATAAAATGCTAATCCCCCTAAACCACTCATTATTCTTAAAATATTGTAACTTCTACCATATAAAATAAATTCTAATGGATCATTTTCTACCTCCTTATGCAGTTTAAGTAATATTGATGTATCTGTTACAACATTCATATTACAAGCTCCAGAGGGCTGAAATTCTGTAGGATATAAACTGAATGAATATATATAAATGCCATCTTGTAAAGATTTAGTGTATTTTAAACTTTGCAGTGCACTTAAATAATATTTATCATGCAATGATGTTCTGTCAATACCAAATAATTTTATTAAAGCTTGATTCATAGGTATAATTGGGGTTGTTTTTGTCGTATTTTTATGGACAAAATAATTATATTTTGATATACTTTCGTCTACAATATATTGTGGAACAGAATCTGAATAATATTTCATTTCTAAATATTTTCTAAATTTATCATTTTCTTCAATATTATTTAACTGATAAAATATGCTGTAATCTTCTTTAAAAAATACTGGAATATTCTCTTCTGGAATATTATTACTAACTAATTTTTTGAATTCCAAATTATCATTTTCATATTTTTCAAAAATAGGATCTTTAACTGGAGTATTTTTATGATATACATACTCTGAATAATCTTTATTGTTTATATTTGACAATGGTTTCGTAATCCATATTAAATCCTTTATACAATTTTTAAAATTAAAATTAACTACTTCAACTTGTTTCTTCAAATATTTCTTCGGCATTATTTGAACACTTTCAACCAGATATTCGTGTTTTGCTTCTGAAAATAATTTTCTTTCTTGTTGATCTAAATAAAAGTAAGTGCACATTAAACTTACATCCATATCCCCTAAATGTATTTTTTTATTTTGATTGAAAAATTTTACACAGCTTTCTAGACTCTCTAATTTTAAATTTATTTCAACTGAAGTATTATTTAAGGATAATAATGGTAATGCAAGGCCAGGTCTTTTACAAAACCAGAATCTTAATGGAATAGTTAAATCAAATGAATTCTTGGATTCGGAAAATTTAGTTAGTTCATCAATATTACCAATCATTTTATCATATTTGGAATAATTTTTTACATTTAATTGCTCATATAAATTCAACCAATCTCCAGTATGTGCATCTATTTCTTGAGAGCCAATACTTACTGAAATAGTATCTATTATATAATATCCTATTTTTTTTATCCATGCTATTTTTCCTTTATTTGTTTCTACAACTGAATCTATGTATTTTTTACTTAATTGAATTTCTGATATTTGTTTATCAATTTTTGACAGTATACTATCCTCTAATGTTATTAAATTCTTATTATTAATAAATGTAAATCCATTTTGAATTAAATCTAAATGAGCTTGATTAAAGAAAAATTCTGATTGATTATAATTTTTAGATTTATAAAGAGCCCCATTAAATGGGAAATCGAAAATAAAATGAAAAAATTTAAAGTTAGATTTTAAAACATCCCTAAATTGTATTTCACCATAATCAGTATTATCTGTAATTGTTGATAATGAATCAAAATTTAGGATAAAATTATTTTCAACTTCATTATTTATTTTAATTTTTAATGTTTCTAGAATAATTGGTTTTCCATTAACATAAATTTCACTATGATTATTTGTTATTTGATTTGTGTTTGTTATAGCTAATTGATATTTATTTATTGTAAATCCTATAGTAGGATTATTTATAGTAGTTAGACTTGAAGCAATTTTTGAAGTAACTTTAAATATATAATTAGTATTATCGTCCTTAATATATTGAATATTATATTTCCTATCATTTTTGGCATCATATAAATAATAATCACCATTTGGTTGGATAAAATATGATTCACCAATTTCATCAATTTCATCTTTCTTTAATTCTATTAAATTCATTTTTATAGTTACATTTGGTCTATATTCTACACTGCTTTTTAATATTATCTTTTCTTGTATATTTAATGTTCTTATAAATAAAACTTGGGGAAAATCATTAATTATTAGATTATCCATTACTAAATAATTTGTTTCCACTTTATTGGGAAAAATTTCTTCATTTTCAAGTAGTATAACTTTCCTTAAATGCATTTTTCCTTGACTTATTTCTATTTTGGTTGTTAGAATTAAATTATAGTCTAAAATATTTATAACTTGACATATTTCACTATTTTGATTAGTTTCATTATATATAATTAAAAATTCTCCAACATCTATATTCAGATTAGTATCTAATGTTAAGATACTTCCATTTTCAATATTAGTTATTTTTTTTATTTTTTTATTAAAATTAGTCATTATCATCGACATATTAACAACTTTTAAAATATTAGGTTTATTACCATTCCACAGATCCAAATAATTAAATTTATTATCTTCAATATTTGTAATTAATCTGTAATCTACCGAGTTTTCTGTATCAAAACGAAATATATTATTAATTCCAGGTAATTTAAATAAACTATTAAACATGAAATTACCATTCAAATCTAAATCATAATATTTAATAGGTATTAGATCTTGTATTGAATCATATATTTTATTTGAAGACTTATAATAAAAATTAGTATTTTCCAAATCATTATTTTGCAGTACATCCGGTTGAACCAATGATTTAATTATTTTAAAATTTATAATATCAATTTGTGAATAGCCATCCATTTGAATATATTGATTTTGTAACCTATAAATATTATATTTTGCAAATTGACTTTCAATTAAAGGTATTCTTGAATTTATCGCCAACTCATAATTTCTTTGAAAGAATCTATTCATAAGATAATTTTGAGTATTATCTTTTTTATTAATTATTGTATCATCAATTGTAAAAAATAATTTATTTTTTGTTTTATTTAAAATTTTTCCTCTACTAGTCATATTTGTAGTGCTATTTTCTATTTCTATCTCCATATTTAATTCAAATAAATCCCATTTATCATCTTTAATATCTTCATCTCTATCAATATAAGTTAAATTATTACTATCTTGTTTAATTTCTAAATTATTTAAACTATATGTATTATCTCTAATATTTACAAATAATAAATCATTATCTTCCAATTTTATATTAAAATCTTGAAATGTATAAAATAATGTCCAATTTTGAGATTCAACTATTGATTTATAAAAATTATAGTTAATACCTAATTCATTCATTTTTAGCAAACCATCAATCTCTATAGAATACTTACTACTATTTATTTTTGAAATCAATGTGATATAGTTTAATGTATTAATCTCAAATGCCAAATTATCAGATAAGTACTCATTATTGCTGTCATTACTTAGATAATAATAAGTAGAATCATTAATTACAGATAAAGTCAAAATATACTCATCATCTAACTGGTTTAAAAAATCCGATTCAATAATTAAAATTATCGTATTTTCAGCATCATCTTCAAACTTAATATCTACCAAATATACATCTTCTAAATTCTCATAATTTTTATTAATTGTTATAAATCCCTTTTGGCTAGTATCTTTATACTGATTAAAAAATTCTGTATCTAATGGATTATTACTTTTAGCAGTTATTTTATAATTTTTTCCATCTAATTTTAATTCACTTTTATTTCTCTGAATTATAAGTCTATCCATCAAGTTTTCATAATTTGTTTCATTCGTTTTGCTATTTATTGTAGTTATTTTATTGCCAATATTATAATAATTATCAAAGTTAAGAGGGTAAAATGATATATTAGTTAAATCATTTAAATCTGAGCCCTCGTTAAATCTAATAATATTTCCAATAATCGAATAATCTTTAAGAATCTTTATTATTTTATTGTTTTTATTTTCACCTTCAATAAAAATTTTCCCTTTCTTTGGATAATTAAGTAAAAATGTTTTAAATGAATTATCTGTACTATTACAAGTAACAGGTACACTAAGGTTCTTATTATTAGTAAATAATTGAATGTCATTAGTGTCAACGATTTGAACATTTTTAATAACTGTAACCATTCCAATAAAATTAAGTAAGTTTTTGTCATCTGAATCTCTAATTATTGTTAACTTATTTATTTTAGCTATCTCAATATTAGCCAATTGTATAGTATAACCTCTCAAATTATTTTCATTAGTAAAATTAAATAGTAAAGTATCGTTATTTTCAATTTCCATATTTAACTCGGATTCGGTATCTGTCATCAATTTGACATTTACAGTTACTGGTTGTAAATATAAATTAGAATCATATAATGATCCATATACAGGAATAATCACAGTACTATCATCATTAATATAATATATTTGTTGTGTTATATTGTAACTATATAAATAAGAGTCTATATCTTGTGAACCTTTAAATTCATATTCTTTTATATTATTTAGAGTGGATTGCTTAAGGTCGACTGCTTCTGGAAAATTAATTAAAGTAGATCTATATTCTTCAGATAATTCCATATTTTTAATTATAAAATTAATATTTTGTTCAATTTCTAAATCTTTGAAATCTTCTTTTCTAATAGCTGAATCTACCTTTATAGTATAATTTTTATTACCATAATTAATTATGGTAATTAGCTGTTTATCAGAAGTATCAGAACTATTCTTATTATATAAATACATTTCAATAGACGTATCAAAATTTTTTTTACCTAATAGAAAATTTTTATTCGTAACAATTTCATATTGATTATTAACACTTGTTTTACTAATTTTTTCTACTGTATAATTTTGAGTTTGAGTTATAATATTTGGATTTAATAAAATATTAAAGTTACGATTACTTAAAATTCCAATATCATACAATGTATAAAGCTCATACTTTTTACTTTCAAGTAATTTCGAATTTGAAAATTCTATTAATGAGTTTGTTATTAAAGTAACATTTACTCTTAAATATTCTTCACTTCCATCATTTAAATATACCGTATCATTTTTTTTAATTAATTCTGTAGGTTTTATTGGAGCATTAACATTATTTATAAAATCAGAAATATTAAATAAGTTATTACTTCCTTGTATAGGTATGAGATTAAAGCTAATTGGTATAAATTGATTATCAATGTAAATTTTATTATTAAATGTAGTTAAAATATCTAATGTTATCTTTTCATTATTTTCTTTTATTAAAAATGCTACCTTAGAATCTGTTACATTGTAATAATTATTATTTTCCAAAATTTTAATATAAGTACCATAATCATCTGATGTTATGATACTTTTGTTGTATATTAGAAACTGATCAATAATTTCAGTGTAATTTACAACTTTTTTGGTGTAATTATCTGATTCTAGATTTTTTAATGATAATTTATCAAACTTATATTTATTTTTTAAATCATCTACTACCATAAAGTCAAATATGGTAGCCTCTCTAAAATCTAAATATATAGTTATTTTATCTAAAAAATCTTTTTTTATTTCTTGAAAAGTAAGAATCATTGATAATTCTTCATTCTCATAAATTAAATTAAACTTACAACTTGTAGTTATAGGTAGAGGTTCTATCATATCTTTACTTACTATTTCTATAATTTCAGAACTTTTTTGAAAATAAATATTAATTTCTTTATCGTTAATTTTATAGATATTATCATCATTTATAACTATCTTTTCTGATAATTCTAATGTGTATTTATAATCTGAAAAATTCTGTAAAGCTTTATTAGATAGGTCATAAGGAATTTCTCCACTAATTCTTTTTACCAGATTCAAATTCCATTCTGGTGAAATTTTAGTTAAATCAACTGTTTTTATTATAATAGTTGTATTTAATATCTGCTGAAAAAATTCAGCTTCAACTATATCTGAATCATTTAATATTAATTGAACTTGTTTAAATGGAGGGAACAACGGTTTTTCAGTAGTAATTTTATAAAATATTTCTGTATCATATTCTCTTGATATGTTAAGATAAGGAAGATTATAAATTTGTTCAATTAAATAAGGTTCTGAGAGACTAGAAATATTTGGTATATTTTCATCAAAACAAATTTCAAAACCATCAATATTCTTATATATTTTAGTAAAACTATCTAGTGTAAAATTAAACCCACCAACGACTTCTAATTGAGTTTCAGATATTATATTTTTAATAGTTTTAACTTCATTCATTAATTGATAATTAATAATTTTAATCTGTGTAATATTTTTATTTAATACAGGAATTCTACAAAGTCTAAGTTCAACATTTTCCATACTAGGCAAAGTTTTCATTGTAGAAAAAATAAAATATTCTGAATCTTTTAATGACAATATATTTATATTATTTATTTTTGATGATATATCATCTATTTTAGATGGGAAGAATAATACTATCTGATTATTTCTTATATCTGTTACTAAACATTTTATATTATTTGAATTGTTACTATCATAATTGAAATAAAATTCATTCTCTCTAACAATATTATTATTATTAATAAAATCAGATATATTAACATCTTGGATAATATTATTTTGTGATAAAATACAGTATCCATTACTTGCTACTTCAATATCGTTTACTAATAGATTAGGGACTGATCCAATTGTTTTAATAGTTCCGTTAATAATATTAATAGGTGAAGAAGTTTTCAAAACAACATCACCACTTATATTATTACTATATTTTGAGGTTAATAAAAGAAATTGTTTATCAGTAGTATAATTTATTTTTTCTCCGGTTATATCTAATATTAATTCTCCACTTTGACCATTATTACTAATAAGTTTTTCTAACTTATCATTATCTTCAATTTGACATAAGAATTTGTTGTTAATACAGAAACCTCTTACTGAAATATTTGGATCATCTATAATTTCAATATTAATATCTTTGTGTAATTTAGTGTAAAAACTTCCAAAATTCTTTTGTTCAGTAGACAAATTATCAGTATCATCTTCCATTTCTTTATTAAAAAAATAAGTCCTATCCATAGATCTATAATTTCTAACTACATAATCTGTCCCATTATTTTTAGGTACATAATAAGGTAATTGAACCTGATCGATTTTAATATCAAAATCTTGTTCAGTATCTCCTATTTCAATAAAATCATATTTGTTTTCTCTATCAAACGTAAAATAAAAGAAGTTATTGAATGTCAATCCATAATAAGTTTTCTTATTTTCTAATTTTTTTGAAATATCAATTTTATCTCCTATACTTAATTCTTCTATAAAATTAGTACTATCACCATTTATTGTATCTAATTTACTTGGTATTATAACTGTTTTATAACCAATAATATTTGATTTATCTAGTATGATTTTATCATCATTGATTGTATAATTTATGCTAATGTTATCTTCCCTTATTGTTAATTTTCCTTTATTATTTAATTGTTTTAACTGTTGATAAAAAATTAAAATATTTGATGGAATAAATATATTATTATTTATTAGACCCTCGATTTCTATATTAGCCTTTACTAAAATTTGGCCTTGTAATGGAATTTTTTTTTCTATTAAATCAATAGATTTAATATATGGAAGACTTTTGTATAAAATAATTTTATTATTATTAACTTCTTTAATAATTCTTTCATAAATTTCATCTGCTGATTTAATAGTAATATAGTCATTTTTCTTAAATTTAGTATCAAAGCCCATATTTAGAGTTTCCAATTCCATATTGTTATTGTTATTCAAAAGTTTAAAGTCGTCGTAACTTACAATTAATTCCAAATTATTTTGTATAATTTTATATGATGCTTTTTTTGAAATGGACTTAATATTAATTATTCCTTCACTCGGATAATATTTTTTAAACTTATCCCAAGAATTGTACTCATTTGTAGTCGTCTTTAAAACAAATCCACTAAAATCTCCAAATGTTGTAATTATTAATTGATTGTTAAGATTTTTATCTAATTCATAATCTATATCATAAATATTATCATTTAAATCCTGAATATATAATTTACCTTTAGTTTTCATAAAATATAACCATTGGGGTGATTTAAGATCAGAAATATAAAATATATTATTATCAATAGATCCAAATAAAGTTATTAAATCTTTTCTAGCTGGTTTAAATAATATTCTTACGTAAGTAGTATTATTTATCTGTTCAATTATTTCATTATAGCCCGGTATTATAATAGGAGCTATTAAGGAAATATTGTATATTTCTTTTAAATTAATAGGATTAACATTACCTATAAAATCAGTTATTAATGTATTTTTAGAAATCGTTTTAATAGGAATTTTTTGGGAATTAAGATTGAAGAAACTTTTTAAGGGTTTAAATATATAGCTAAAGTTAATTTTGGTACCTAATAATACATTATTATTTAATTTAAGACTTGACTTATTATTTAACTTTATCTCATTATTTTGTGTAAATAAAATTGTTAGTTTTGATAAATTAGAATTAAGTAATATACTATTTCTTTGGGAAATTATTTCGGTTGACTGCAATTTATAAAAAAAAGGTATGGTATAAATCGTATAGTCAAAATAATTTACGTTTGTTAATATATTGCATTTCTTTTGATTTAAATCTATATTATAATCAACAATTAATTCATAGCCACTTTTTTTAGATCTAATTATAAATTTATTTCTATGGCTATTATAAAATGATTTATCATTTTCAGTTAAATTAATTATATAATTGTCCACCTTATCTTTTTCGGTCGAAAGATGTTTATTAATACTACCTTCAAATATATATTGCGGATATAATGGTTTGTTATTGTAATAACGTGTATAGGATTTTAGTTTATAATTATTAAAATTAATTTTATTAAAAGATCTTGATAATAAATTTATAGTACCAATATTGTCATTGACTTCTAATCTTATTATAAATTCTTGATTATCATTGAATAATACACACTGTTGTTTTTCATTTAAGAAATAATCTTTTATATTATCATCTACATCAATTTGATTTGAACTATTAATATCTCCTAAATTTTCACTTGTATTAACCTTATTTATTTCTCTAATAATACTATATTCATTACTAAATTCAAATTTAACTAAATTATTATCACTAAAGTTTTCATACACGATAGGATTATAAATATAAAGGGAATTTTTATCATAAGAAAAATTCAACAATTTATTAACAGGTAATTCCATAATTTCTAATATTTTAATATTTTCTATTTTATTTACATCCTCAGTTTTTGTATTGTCTACTAGTAATTCTATCTTAGAATAGGAATCATTAATACTATTACTTTGATTATAATTGTTTGTTTCACTAGCTGCTGTATTTAAAATCCTATAAATTGGATAAATAATGTCATTTAAAAATAATTTCACTACTCGCATAGGATGAGCTCTATCTAAATTATTACTACTTTTAATTAGATTAATATGTATTTTGTTGCTATTTTTTTTTATGGTATTAATTAAACAATTATTATTTACTCCTCTTAATAAATCTACTTTTTCATCAATGTCTAAAATTGACGTAATAACATTTAGATTTACCTTTTGATTAATTTCATCATAAGATAGTTTTACAAAATCAATAGGTATCATGTTTATTAATAACCATGTTGAATTTTCATTTATTGTATCAAATTTTGTATAATAGGGAAATTCAAAAATAACATTTCTTCCATATTCTTCTACTTCTGTAATATTATGACTAGTAGTAGATAGTAATTCAATAAAATCATCCTTGTTTATAACATCTTGACTATTTACATTAATTTGTTCATAAGCTGTGACTGATTGTAATTCCAGGTTTTGTTCTTTTTTAAATTTTTTGTCAAACTTATACACAATACTTAATTGTGGATCTTCTTCTGTATTAAGTGCTTGTGTAAATGAATTACCTATTTTACTTATATCATATTCAATATTATAATCGTTTTTTATGTAAGGTTTTATTGAATCGGGTCCTAAAATTAAGGTATTTACCCCAATATAATTATATTTCATAAATATTTTTAACTGTGTCCATTTACAATCAAGATCTAATAATTTATCATCTATTTCAAATAATATTAAATAAGGGTCTACAGAATGTAAATAAAATTTATCAATATGTAAATTTTCTTCTATGACCTTATTAAAATCTGTTGTATTAATTATTCCTTTTATAACTAGTTTACTTATATTATTTAATTGGATACCAAACTCTCGTAAATTCACAAAATATGTATTTTTATTATTATTCTTCTGAATTAAAGATCTTGCAAAAATATTATCCGAATTAAAATACTTATCATTTGTTAAAATTTTAGAATAATTAGCCATCAAAAAATTATTCAAATCCTTTGAATTTATATTGTCTAGGTTACTTAAAAAACTATCTTTAATACCCTCGTTGTTAAATTGCCAAAATTTGGAACTATATTTCTGTTTAGAATTATCTAGCAAATCTAACATATCATTTATTGAAAAAAAATCAAATAAATTTAATATCAGATTTGTAATTTTTTCCAAGGATTGCTGAAAAGAAGAAAAATATAATATTTCTTGAATATCATCATAATTATCAATAATATTTTTTATATTTAAACCCTCTTCTTTTATGAAAATCATGTCATCTTTGTCATACAATTCTTTTTTTTTTGTAAAATTATTATTTTCAAACAAGAATATATAGTAATCAGTATCTTTATAAATATATTTCATATTAGCTACATGATTTGCCTCGTAAATTACACTAATTGAATAATTTTGATTATATTTAAATTCAAGATCCTTTTGTAAGGGGATACATAATTGGCTATTTTTAATTAAAATTTTATTGAAAGGAATTGCCAAATTAAGATCTTTAGTAAATTTTACATTTCTTTCTATGTCTAATTTAGGATTACATAGTAAATAACTATTATTCAAAACAGTTCCGTCAAATATTATACCTTTCTTATCTTCTGTAAAAGATTTAAATTTAACACAATTTTCCTCTACATGATTCATTTTTCCAATATTCATATATGGAAATTCAGTGTTAATCATATTTTTAACGTTATTATTTTCATTTTCTGTTTTAATTTCTAAAGTTTCTTTTTTTAGTTCTAAGAAATTAATTAATTTATTTATATCATCGGCATTCTCATTTTTAGATATAATATATATATTTTCCATTAGATTTGAAATTTGATATTTTATATATTGATCGGAATCATCATTATTTTTAATATTAATCCATATATTATTAGTATTATTACATTGGGCTAACATACTGGAATAAAGTTTTGAATATAATAATGGTTTATTTTGAAGGGTCATCATTGATTTATAATAAGTTGTATCTTTTTCATTTAATTTCGAAGCTATAGAATTGTAAAAATTAATCTGCTCTTCTTCAGAATTTAAATTTTTAACAAAATCTTTTATAATCTTTAATTTATTATCATCTGTAAATGAAATTAAATAATTATCTGAAAGAGTAAAATTTTCTACAATTTTTTTTATTTTTTGTATAATCTGTAATTTATTATTAAGGTTATGTACAATATTTGTAATTGTAGTTATAACGCTTAAATTATTGGTAGTATCTAGAATATTAATTGTAGTTATAACGCTTTTATCACCTATTCTTAATTCATCAATTTGATCAGTAATTTTTTTCAAATAAACATCATACGCAGAATTAATTTTTATAATTAACCTATTATCTTCTTCTTCAATTTTCATCATTTTAACATCTAATATCGTATCATTTAATATAGGTTGGAATACATTACCATTAACAATTCCATATATTTTATTATCTTGATATGAATTTATTTTTAAAGTATCTGGAATTTTATTCTTACGTTTTATTCTTTTAATCCATGTTAGTTTTAGTTCTCTAATAGATAAATCTGTATAAAAATTTATCATATCTGTATTGAGATTAATTTCTAATTTATTTGATTTTAATTTCTTTAAATTTTTAATATAGAAAATTTCTTTAGATTCCGAATATAATTCGGGAATAAAATTCTCAATAGAATCATTTTCATAGTTAGCATTTATATTATTATTTATTTGATTGAATTCAATATTTTGAGAATTATTATAGATTAGACCCTTTTTTTGTACCTCTAAAAAATAATAGACATCATTTGGCATATCATCAAAATTTCCTGTAATAAAAAAGTTTTTTGGTGTAGATGTACTAATTAAATTTGTTAAATTTACGTATGACCCTAATGTAATTTTATAAGGATTTAGTGAAGAAGTTATAGAATCGGAAAAATCATTGATTACACATTCATATTCATTTATATTAATATTATTATTATATTTTAATAAATAATTTAATGAAAAATCTTGGTCAATTATTATTTTAAATTTTTCTTGTAAATATAATGTAACATTAGTAAATTCAACACCTATATTTTCTTTAAAAATAAATTCTGCTGTATTATCTTCTATTGATATTGATTTGACTACATTTTGAATTATTTTATTATTTATATTGATAAATACATTACTATTTGAATCAAAATATCCTATTTTATTTAAATCTTTTGTAATTATTTTATTTTCAGATTTAATAATTCCGTTCAAATAAATACTAGGTAAAAAATTATTTAAAATAATTCCATACTTATTAAAACCAGATTGTTCTACTTTAACATTATTAATTGTTAAACCACTAATATTCATATTTATTAATTCAGTATAATTTAACGTAGGAATGTCTAAAAATAAGTTTTTATTTTCATTAACATAGCCTATTTCATCTATTATAAACTTTAACGATACTGTTTTCAAAATATTATTATTAATTAATTCATCATTTATACTTTCTTTAGTTTTAAAAACAATAGAAGTATTATTTTTTTTATTACTTATATTAAAATTTTCTGATTCAAAATAGTGATAATAATCATAATCTTCGATATTAAGACTATTCTCTTCAACCTTAGGAATAATTGATCCATATTTAAATATGTATTTGTTATTTAATAGATTACTTTGTGCTAATTCTACATATTCATTTATTTTATTATCAAATTCTTCTTTTGAAAAATCTTTGATTTCATTATAATTTATAAATATAGCTTCTTTTACTTTTTTTTCTATTTCTACTATTTCATTATATGTTGTTATTTTTGTATTTTGAGAATTATTAGAGTCAATGAATTGGTTAATTTGATATGCTTCATTTCTGCTTAAGATTCCATTTTGTGTAACTTTATTATAATATAATAAATAATCATTCAAATTAATATTATTAGAGGCATAAGTAATTTTGTAATCCTCCTTTTCTGAAAGCGTTAATAAAAATTTAAAATAATCAATAGATAAAATAGTATTTGTTTCATCATAAATATAATCTGTTGTAATTATAAAATTAATACCAATATCGTCAATTGTGATTTCTAAAAAAGAATTTAAATTATTATCAATACCTACCATAATAGTATCACCTATACGAAAATAATCTTGTAAATTATTTTTCAGGTTTGTATCATATATTTCAAAATATACAACACCATCTTTTATTATTTTTTGTCCTTTGAATTCATGATCTAAGTTTTCTAATATTATTTCAAGATAATTATTATTTCTAAGATAGTTATAATTTACTTTTACAGAAGTATTTAAATTTGTTTCTGAATTATTTATTATTACTTTTTCCAAATTGTAAATATTCTTAAAAATTATATCTGAGTTGAAATTATCTATATTTATTAATATTGTATTATTAGTTATTTTTTGCATAATATAATCAAACTCATTATCTTCATTATTAATATTATAAATAGTGTTGTTTAAATCTATTAATTCGGGACGATTAAATTTTTTATTGATGAGATCTGTAAAGATATTATATTTATTGAATAATTCGAATTCTTGTTTTAAAATCAATATCAAATCTGATATTAAAAGATATCCAATCATTTTGTTATTTAATATTTTAGTTATTGATGGATCCGTATATGAAAAATAACAATCTTTATTTTCTGGTAATGTTATATCTTTGTATTTAGGTTGTATTTCTTCTATTTCATTTCTTCTTTCTTTAATTATTTGAATGTTATCGTTTTCTAAATTTGATGAAATTAACAAATTATAATTATTAATTGGTGTAATATATTTTGGAAATTTATTTGAAAATATTAAATCTAATATATTTTCTTGGCTTGTATTAAAATCAATAATAGCTGAATAATTATTATTTTCCTGAAGTAATACATTTTTAATAGTAAATTCAAGAGTATCCCATTTTTGTATAGTTATGATTAACTTATATTTATTTATTTGATCTAATACAATATCTGTAAGAAACTGAATTTCTTTATTTTCTGGATTTTTTTTCCATAAGTTTTGATAATTTTCCCTAGATTCTGTGAAAACAATTGGTATTTTATCGTTCATTGGAGTAATATCTAATATTTTATTATTTTTACTACAAAAATAAAGATTATAATCTAAGTTATTTTTCAAATCCTCATCTGTATCAATAATTACTTTAACATTCATATCAATCCATTTATTTTCTAGTAAATATGCTTTGTAAATTGTATCTTCTATAAAAAATCTAGAATTACTGTTATCCTTCAAATATTTTTTAGTATGGTTTATCGGAAATGTGTTGGGAAGTAGGATATTTAATGATTTTCTTTTATCATCAGTTTGAGTTAGTAAATTTTTATTATCAATTTGAGTTGATGGGGGTATAAATGTTGTAGTTATTAAAACATTTAATTCAACAATTCCATTCCAAAATTTACTTTCATCAGAATTATTCAATATAGAATCCTTAGTATTCATATAATCTACCTTAAAGTATCCAAGTGAAGAATTAATATTCTCTTGCAAATATTTTACATATATTGGCGATTGATTTAAATCTGAAGACGTAATTGGGAAGAAATTTCTTCCATTATTTACCGTATCAATATTTATATTTGATATATCTGGTACATACGATAATTTATATAATTCGTTACCTAAATAATTATCTGATAAATTTATTTTTGTTCCCTCTAAAAGACCAGTAACCATAATTTCAGTATTACTTATTATTTTTGAAACAAAACCTATTACTACCTGAGAGTAATATGTTTTAATAATAAGTTGATCATCAATATTAAGATCTTTTATAAATTTTGTATTTTTACCAAATACTTTATTATTTGAAGATTCGAATTTAATTGAGCCATTTATTAATATAGGGGGGAGACATTCTTCTTTGTAAATTTTATAATCTTCATCAACATTTATCTGAAAAGGGTTTTTAATAATAAATTGATTAAAATCTAATAATGTGCATCTACTAATTATCTTTTTTCCACTTACTAATAAAATTCTATCTCCTGGAAGCAATACATCCAATAAATCATTATCAGCTACAGTTATTATATTACCATTTACTATTATATTTTGTGTTGTCTTCAAAAGTAAATAGTCTGAATTGTAATAAATTAAATGATTCTTACTTGTTAAACTTAATGAAAGATTTGATAGATTTGATAGATTAGTCATATCATTTTTAAAAGGGAAAGACTTATTTATATCCCATTGCATCAAAGCATTATTAAATGAAACATCATATATTACCGAATCTAATAATTTTAAGTTTCCATTACTTGTAGAAGTTAAATTACTAGTAGAAGTTAAATTACTAGTAGAAGTTAAATTACTAGTAGAAGTTAAATTACTAGTAGAAGTTAAATTACTAGTAGAAGTTAAATTAGAAGTTAAATTTCTTAAATTAGAATTCAAGAATATTCTTGTCTTATCAGTATCAATATCAATTTGAAAATTATCTATTAAAAAATTATATGATTTAGTTAAGTACGATAATTCAACTGGTTGACCTATTTGAATATCGATAGTGTTAGATAAGAGTAAAGTAGATGATTCAAGCTGCACAGATGAATTATTATTTGGTAAGCTATCTTTATATTTTTGAAGAATAGTTAATTCAGTTATATAATTTTTATAATTTAAATCTAAATTTATAGAATCGATACGAATACTATTATCTTTATAATTTATAGATTGAATTTTATTATTTTGAATATCTTTCAACCTCATAATTTCTAATTTAATTTCAGAACTTAAAATATCAATTTCATAACTATATTTTACTTCAGTAGATAAGGTTTCATTATCATTAAGTAATTCAATTTCATAAAAGGGAATAATATTTAAAGTAGATTCCAGAGGTAATTCAAAATTTGGATTATCATTCAATATATCCTCGAAATTAATTAAACAGATATTGGTAGAAGGTAAGGTGATATTTGCAATTCCAAGCAACTCAATTCCGAAATTGACGAATACATTTATTTTTTCCAATTTATATTCCTTAAATATTTTCTGAATTTTTTCTTTATCTTCTTGTGAAATTAGGTTTGTTATATCAAAATTTTTATTTGTTATTGTATTAAAATCAATATCAATATCTTTTATAATCTTGAATTCACTATATTGTACATTTGATTTTAGTTTTACAAGCTGACCATTAATTATAGTAGGTGTAATTATACTACTTTCCGAATATTCTTGTATTACGATACGAATTTTATTTTTTAGCCCTTCGAAAAGTTTTTCATTTTTCTCAAAATAATTTTTTTGATCCATAATTTGGCATATTATTTTAGTATTTTCTTCTTTTGATATCTTGAAAAGTCTTTTTAATGTTGATTTATAAAAATATGAAGTAATATAATTATCATTAATATTTTCTTCTTCAATGCGACTTAACGGATAAATATAAACGAAATCGTCTTGATTTATTTTTAAAAGTATATTTTTTGCATTTATTGCGATGGAAGATTTAAATTTTATAAAATTATTAATTATTCTATCTTCAGCAATCGTAAATGGCTCTTGTTTATCGTCTTTAATAAATTTTTCATAAATGTTTATATTAAGTATATTTTCGTTTTTTATAAATTTTTTAACTAATTCATTATCAAAATTAATGTTTTTCATCATTAATTCACCACTATTCTTAAAGATGAAAAATCCTGGAATATGTAAATTCTTTTCATTTAATTCAATATCTTGAAATTTATTTATTTTAAAGTTTATAAGTTTAGTAAGGTTATCTCTTAATTCTAATCCTATAAGGTTATCTCTTAATTCTAATCCTATAAGGTTATCTTCTATAAAATCTAGGTTGATTATATTTTCAATGTAATTATTATATACAGTATTATTATCTTCAATTTGATAGCTAATATGAGTATTGCTTTCCCATTTATAATTATTTTTATCAATATAAATTTCGTTTGTATTCGTAACTGGTTTTCCATAAAGAGAATTTTTTATTGTTAAATCATGAATATTATCTTCAAATTTAATTTGGTTATAATAAGATGTATTTATTTCGTTTTTTAAAATAACATTAAATTTATTATGTGTTGGATCTGTTTCCCAATACACTATATCCGTACGAGGAGTTATTTCCACTATTTTGACCGGTGTTAAATTATTTAAAAATGCTTCCCCTCCATTAAAAGAATTATTTATTTGATTATAACTTTTAATTAAGCGTTGGCCCTTAAAATTCGAGAAGGTAATTGTATAATTATCATGAGTATTAATATCCTTTACGATTGTTATATTATATTTTTTATTATAATTAATATCAATGAAATCCTTGATTACATTAACTTTATAAGTTGTTAAAGAACCATTTTCAGCTATTTTTTCTAAAAAAATATCAATATTATTAGCAGTCCATTTAAATAATTTATAATTTTGATTTATCATATTGTTATCGGTAGTAAAAGTTAAATATTTTCCATATTCAATTCTATTAATATAATACGTTTTATTCCAATTAATAAATTTTTGGATACCATCCTTAATAAATATACTTTTATCAATTTCTTTATCGTATAATTCTATTTCTAATTGATTTTCAGACAATTTATTAGTAATATTTACATTATATTCATAGTGAAATAAAGTAATACCATTCAAATCAGGATTACCCCTAATAGAACTCAAAAATAATTTATTTTCTATTATATCTAATATTGACATAATTGCATCATTTTCATCAAATCCTAAACACACGATATCTCCATTTTCAAAAAATTTTATATTGTCTGTATCTTGAACAACAAATATGTAATTGGTATCTATTTTGCTCTGAAACTCACCATGTAACGTATTTTTATTAGAAATTAATTTTAATTGTGTTATTTTATTAGTATCGCCTATATTATCAGTGGTTGTAAAAATTGCAAATTCACTATTATTTATTGAACTAGTTATAACAGGCTTAATTATATTATTTAACTGATTTAAAACATTACTAATTGATTTGTTATTAGAATTTGAATCTAAAGTAATACCATTAATATTTAATATTTTATAATTTTTGTCATAATTTAAGATTAAATCTTTAATGTATGAATCTAAGCTTGTAATTGTAGAAATTCTATTATTATAATTTAAATTTGTATCCATGACCTCTTTTAAAATTTTATAAGATGTTTTACCAACTAGTCTACTTATGTTATCTGAAATATTATTAAATAATGAATGAAAGATATCTAATGCTGCTGAATATGGATTTGTAGGATAATTTTTTAAATAGGCTGCGATCAAACTTTGGTGAAATTTATATTTTAATAAGAAGTTATCTTGATTTTCATTATTAATTAATCCACTTTTTTTCAATAATTCAACTCTCCTATCTTTAGAATCATTTAATTGTGTAACAGAGGGATTATAATCTAAATTATTCGTATTATTCAAAGAAATATTTTTATTTTTAATCGAAACTGTAATTTGCATTTTATCATCAAAATTTAATAATGGTTCCGGAAAATTATCTAATTTCAATATACTTGAGTTTGAATCTAATGTAATTAAAAATTGTTTATTAGTGGTTATATAAAATTGACACGGATGATTAAAAGTTACTGATTGCCCTGAAATAGTAGCTATATTATTTGTATTATCAAATGTTAAATTTCCATTTTTTTCAATAATAACTTGACTTAAATTTGTATAGTCAAATAAAAAAATATTATTTTCATCAGTTATATTATTATCCGGTTGGTTAATAAAATTTTCTATTGTAATGTTCGACCCTGAATTATTAACATACGTATATTGTTTATTTAAATCGGATGAATTAATATTTATTTTATTAACTTTTTGTAGAGAAGTTGTGTATTTCTTTTCAAACCTTAAATTTAAGTACTCTAAACCTATAGAAAATAAATCATAAATTTGGGCAGTCTCATTTATTTCAAATATTACTGAATTACCTTCTATAATCAAATTACTTACATTAAATGTTTGGGATTCAGATACATTAAAGCTAAAGGAATCTTTATTATAATTTTCTATGTAATTAGCTATACCTTCAACAATAACAAATGTAACACTATTCTCATATTTAATTCCATATTTAAAATAAGTATTTTTTTCATCCTTTAATATAATATTTTTAGTTACAGAAATTATTATATCTTCAAAATCTACTTTCATATCTAATTCATATCTTGAAGAAAAAATATCATCAACATAACTTTGTAATATCATCTCCCATGTTACAATTTTGGAAAAGTCTAACATATTGTTATTTTTATTAATATATTCTCCTAAGGCTTGAATTTTTTTTGAATTTATTAGTTGAGTATTTAATAAAAACATTAAATCATATAAATCAATAATGGATGAAGTTGAACTTTTTCCACTAAAGATATTATAAAAATATTTTTCATTAATATCTTGTAAATTTTCAGTAATTTCATTCAAGTCTACATCATCAAATAAATTAAAAATCTTACTTTTAAACTGATCTAACACCTCTTTTAATAATTTACTCATAGGTGTATTAATAATATCTGAACTAATCGTAGAACTTTGATTTAATAATAATACAAAATTTTTAGATAATTCATTCTTATATTTATCAATAAACATACTAAACATATCTTCAGATGGGCCTTTAACTTTAATATCGGGTTCATTTTTAAGACGTAGTAAATTTAATATGTAATTAACATTCATTGTCATAGTATTTAATAATATTGATGGCAAATAAGTTTGAATATTATCCTTGTAAAGACTTTCCGTAAACTTATAACTTATTTGAATATCTGATATAAATTGTTTGGGACGAACATTATTAATAATAATATCATGGTAAATATTTAATTCATTTGTTATCTTATTTTCTTGAAGCTTTAATATTGTACTTTTGGAATTGACATTACCAATAAATATTATTCTATTGTTATTACTCTCTAAAACCTTAATTTGATCAAAATTATCATTATTTCCAATAAATATAGAAAAATTTAAATTATCGATAGGAATTATTTCTTCTAATTGCCCTTTAAAAATAAAGCTATTTCCTATTAGTCTCCCTTCATAATATTTAATATCTATTAAATCAGGTAATGATATATTATATTCAATATCTTGTAATAGTTCCTGTTTATATTTTAAAATAATTTTATTTGTAATTTCTTTTTTAATCCTTGACAAAATATGATTTGATGTTAGTAAGTATTTATTATAATAATAATTAATATTTCTTTCTACAAAAATTAAATAAGCTTTATCTTCTTCATTACTATACAATTTCAAAAAATCAAAATAAAAATTTGATTCTATAGGATTAGATTGCAATGATGTATAACTTAATATTCCAGGATATTCGTTAAATACACTACTATCCAACTCACTAAAGATATACTGAGATAAATCATTATCATTTAATTTAATTGTTTTATTAACATCTTTATATAATATTTTATTATCTTTTAGTAAATTTTTAACAACAAGAATCTCCTTTTTATCATCAATCATATTATAGTACAATTTTAATTTCTCTGAATTATTAGAAGCTAATAATCTTTTTATTTTTTTTAAATTTTCTAGAGTTTCGAACATGTTGCTAGATAAAATATTATAATTAACATCTGTTTTTCTTGACGTGGATTCATCTAAACTTTTAATAGATGGTAATTTAATTTTTAAATAACAATGTCCTAAAAGATCTCCTTTATTAGGTATTTTACAATTCAATTCTCTGCTAAAATTTGTATTTCCTTTAAATTTAATTTCTATATCTTCTATAGAAAAATTAGTAAAACGTCTATACACTCTTTTATAAAAAGATATCTCGGGTTTTCCTGTTAAGATAAAATCTTGAACCCCATGGGATGCTAATTGTAATAAACCTCCTGGCATGGTAATTTAATAAGGAAACTATATTAATCTTTATGTAAGATATTTAAATATAATAAAAATCTTAGATATATTAATGGAACTATTAGAAGCGTTGAAAATTAATTTTAAAAAAGAAAAAAAGTTAAATATAATTTTGAATAATATAGAAAACATACATGACTTTATTGAAACTTTAAAAAATAATGCAACCGTCTTCACCGATGATGAATTACTTTACATTTTAAAAAAAACTATTTCAAACAATCCTAATTATTTTAAATATAATTTTATATTATTAGATATCCATCCAATTATTATTTTTAATTATCCAAAAACAATAGAATTTCTATCCATTTTTACTAAATTAATTTGGAAATATAATAAATGTATAAAATGGTTATCTAATTTTTTTTGCAATATTAAAAATAGTTATCCAGATAGAAATTTGATTAGAAAAATTAAATCTGTTAAAAAATTAAATATTTTTGTTAATTTATTGAATCAGAGATTAATGGCAATATTTGATAATACGTTTTCACCATCTGATTTTACTATGAAACTCGTACCTACTCTAAGAAATCCTACTAAGGACACAGAATATATTAATTCTTTAGAAATATTAAATAGAATTAATTATTGTTTAGAATTATTTGGAAAAAAATTTTTTAAAAAATTTAATATAAAATTAGTAACATTGTCTGAATACAAAAATGAATTTACTTATAAACAAAGATTTGAATATATAGTATATCTTAAAAATACATTATATTTAATTTTAAAATTAACTCACAAAGAAATAAATCATTTTGAAAAAATAACCATATCATTAGATGCTTGCTTACTATTTAGTCCAAAATTAAAAGTTCAAACATTTATTTATGATAATGGAGTACAAAAAGCTATTAGTAATCTTTTAACTAAATCCGATAGCTGCCATACCTCCCATAATTCTTAAAATGTTATAAGATGAGCATAATACATGTAATACAATATTTTCTTTGTCATTTAAAATTTGATTATCAGAATAATAATCTTTATCTACTAAAATTCTTAGCATTTTTGATTTAAATGTAGTAAAATTACATGATCCAGATGGTTGATATTCAAGAGGAAATAATGAAAAAGAATATACATTAACACCGGTCGGTAATTTTTTTTTGTATAATTTATAAGATGGTAATAAAGTGAAATATAAATTATCCTGTTTCTCTGGAAAAATATTTATATTATTTAAACTTAATTGAGAATGTATAATAGGAGATTTATTATTAGTATTAATTAAATAGGAATTTGAATAATTTCCATATTTTGATTCCAAATATATATCTTTATTATTTGTAATATACGTTATAGGCTGAGTATACCACATCAATTCTTTAATAGGATGAAAAAAACTCAAGTCAATATTGACATTATTAATAGATGTGATTGGTTCTGAATTTGTATAATTTTGTTCTATTAAATATTCATGATGCGATTGAGCAAATTTTTGTCTTTCCATATTATCTAAGAAAATATAATCAACTAATAGAGAGCAATCTTGTAAATGAATTGTATTTAAAATAATTTGTTTTTGTGATTCTGGAATAATAGGTAAAAAGGTTTGTATTATATCCTGAGTTTTATAATCTTTTGTATATAACATATTATAAAATTGATTAATATCGATCGTATTCTCATTATCAATTCTATCTAAACTTCTTTCTATACTTGGATCATTCTTATATGAACCATATTTATTTAGAAGATATTCAATATCATTTTGATTTAAATTAAATTTTTTGTTTAAAATCTTATAATTTAATTCTGTAAATTTATATGAATAATTTCCTATTGTTTTTTCAAATTTTAAATTTTGAAAATTTAATAAATATCCTTCGTCATCTCGCAAATTATTTAATTCTAATTGTAATTGCCCCTTCTCATACGTTAAGTATAAGGTTTCCAAATAAGTATTTTCGTAATCATCAAAATAACAACAATTATTTACTGAATTTAAATTTATATTAATATTAACATCTTGATATCTTAGTGCTACTAAAGGTAGTGCCAGACCAGGATGTTTACAAAATGAAAATTCTAAGGGTATATACAAAATGTAATTATCTTTACTGTTATTATTATAATTAGTTAATACTGGAATATTTCCTATAAGCTTATCATATATATTCCTTTTTTCAAAAGGCAACTTAGATGTTTCCATTATATACATCCAATCACTAGTACGTGTTTCTATAATATGACCACCTATTTCAAGTTCTACCTTATTAAAAATAAAATTACCTATATTTTTAATCCAGGCAAACTTAATGTCACTTTTATTTAAATCAGTTAAATTATTATTTAAAGTTTGCCATCTAACAAATATTTTATTTAAGAAGGCTTTCAAAAAATCATACATTATTTTAGCTACACCTGATAATTCAGTCCTAAAATTAATATTTCCGGATCTTTGGTAATTAATAATATATGAAATAATATTTGTTCTATTTATTAATTCTGAATTCATCAATAGCATTGATTTTTTAATTTCGGTCGAATACCTTGTATTATAATTTATGATTACAGTTTTAACATCAGTTATAGTTACATTTTCTGCCCGCATCGTTTGTAAAAAAATCTTATATGCTTCTATTATGTAGTAAGAATAATCTTTTGTGTTCATGTAATTATTTTTTGCCTTTTCCTTTTCAGCTTCCAAATCATTAATTTTAGTTTGTTTAAATGTACTATATTTAGTTTTGATATCAATATTTAATTTTGATACATCAAAAGATGGTAATTCAATTTTCAAATAAGACTTATGAATGAGATCTCCATTACTTGGTATATTACAGACTATTTTTTTTCCAAAATCTGGAATTTCATCAAAGGATAATTCAATAGTTTGTATCGAAAAGTTTGTATAACGTCTATAAACAATTTTAAAGAAAGTAATTTGGGGATCTCCCGTCAAAAAAAGATCATTAACACCCAAAGATACTAATTGAATTAATCCACTAGGCATTTTATTTAATATAATAGAGGAAATTTTTAAACCCTTTAAACAAATTAGTAAAAATTGATTATAAATATTCCTTAAATAATTATGAAGTATTACCAAAAATTAAATGGATATTACTAATTGGTTTTCTACAAAAGTCCAAGTAACAGATTCTACTTTACCTAGATTTTTTATTTTAAATGAACCTGGGAAAGTAGAAATTAAATATAATTTAGATAACATTAAAAATTATATTAATATTGCTAATATTAAATGGAAATGGGGAAAAATACCATTAAAAATTATGATTTCAAAAAATATTTCAGATTATACTAAACATGTATTTCCTGAATATAATTTGAAAAATAAAAAAAATATCATTCCAATTTTAAAAAGTAATGTTCAAAAATGTATAAGAAGATCAAAAGAAACTAAAGCCGTAGCAAGTGCTTATTTATTATTAAATATAGATCCTTCATCAATTTTAAGAAGACTACCTATAATTTATATAGAAGATGTTCATTTAGATAAAAGTTTTGTAGGTATAGTCTGGTATATGATAGCAGTTTCAAAAGGATACATGCTATCAAATAAGGATGTTGAGTGGATATTAGGAGTTGTATCAGTTTTAGCAAGAAATAATTATAGAGAAAAATTAAATAAACAGGATAAAAAAAGTATTGAAAATATAGAAGAATTTATAAGTAAAATTCCTAAGAATTATTATCAATTAAATTTTAATGTAATTTGGGCCTTACTAATAAGGCATTCATACGGTGGGATGAAATGTGATATGAGATTAATTTTAGATACAATTAAAGCATATAATATAAAAGTGGTTTCAGAAATTAAAATAGAACCAATTAAAATTACTTCACAAATTTCATCTTTCTCTTCAAAACATATTATTTTGCCATCTGTAGATTTTCATTGTACAAATATTTTAACATTATTACTTAAAAAATATCAATTAGATAATTCATATTTTAAAGTTTATAGAGAATGTATTTGGTTTAATAGATCATCTATTTCTGATAAAATTGATTTAAATGGTAAAACAAAGTATATAAATCATATTGATCTTTATAAATGTATTAAGAGAGATTTAGATACATTAAGTACTCAAATTATAAATAATACATTTGTTTAATAAACTCTAATATCTTTTTCGCCGATCATCTTAGCTATTACTAAGTCATATGAAGCAAACCCTACTAATACATATGCAGATGACTTTAGGAAGGCATGATCATTCAAAGGTTTATCAACTAATAGTCTGGAAACTAAAAACATAGTTGCGAATTGGACAGCAGTGTTTACAGCAATTCTGTATTTTTCTTGAACTTCAGGAACAAATTTCTTTGTTACCAAGTCATATGCCATAAAACCTAATACTGTATATAAGGAGCTTTGTATCCATTGTTCATCAAATTTAGTTTGACCACCATCCATTAATGATTCAAGACCTCTTGCTACAATTAACATAGTTGAAACATTAATAGCATTATTGACTGCTACTTCTAAGTCCTTATTTTCCATTTGGATTCTAACCATAGGTCTAATTACAACATCATAGACGGTAAAACCAAGTAAAGTGAAGAGAGAAGCTTGAGCCCATTTTTTATTCATCAACCCATTTCCATTATTTTGCATATATACTTCAAGAACGTGGGAAACTAAAAGCATAGTTCCTACTTTAGCCCATGTTTCCTTTACTAAATTCATAGTTTCTTTTGAAACTAATTGATTACATTTTAAATCAGAACTCATGTATATTTTATTATATAATAAGGTAATAAAAAAATTAAAATATATTTTTTTAAATATTTTTTAAAAAAGAACAATAAAATATTAAGGCTTAATTTAGTTCATATATGCTAAACCACCCATACCTCCCATAATTCTTAGTACATTATAATTCATAGTATAAATTTTAATTATGGAATTATTACCATACCACTCCTGAAAATCAGGATCATCAGTATCTTGATTTTGAGATTTTAATTTTAAATGTAAAATACAATTGTCTATTCTGGACATATTACAACTACCAGAAGGTTGATGCTCTTCTGGGTTTATAGCAAACGAATATACATTAATGCCATCAGTTGGTGTTCTGGTAAAATGTTGATAAGGTTGGACATAATTAAAATATTGACCATGTTTTATAGAAAATCTTGAATGACCATTTAATAATAATTCTCCATTTAAAATTGGATTTGCCTCCTCATTAATATATAAGCCATAATTGAATGGTTGTATTAATTTAATAGAAAATAGATTAAGAATATCCTTTTTAGTTTGACCATCGAATAGATCAGATAAATATTCTGTTGTAATTGAAACTTGTTCTAAAGATAATTTTTCATCATTTATAAAAACATTAAATAAATTATTCAAATTAACTCTATTATCTATATTTGCAAATAAAAATTGAGCATCAATATTTTCTAAAATATCAACAATTTTACTATTTGTATTAGTTGCCATTGACGGGATCAATATTTCGTCCTTATTTTCTGTATCTAATTCCAAATAATATTGTCCATTTTCCTCAATATATTCCCCATTTCTTGTTAACATCCATACTATTTTGGCAAATTGCTGATAATCAATTTTACCATTATTATTAATTGCAATTGAAGAATTATTATTGAAAAATCTGCTAATATGTGTTACCCAATATAAACTCTTACATGGATGGGAAAAATTTAATTTAATAAATTCATTATCACTACGTAAAAATTCATCACCTGAAAACTGTAATTGTTCAATTAAATATTCATGGGGCATCGTAGCAAATCGCTTCCTTTCATTACCATCCAAATAAACATAGTCTACTAATAAATATGAATCTTTAATAACAATATCATCCCTTATTTTATTTTTTCCTAAAATAATACAATTTTCTAAATCTGAAAATTTAACACTAATTTTAACATCATGATATTGTAGAGCTATTAAAGGTAATGCTAATCCATTAAAACGACAAAACCAAAATTGTAATGGAATATATAAAATTGTTTCTTCTTTACTGTTAGTTAATGAAGTTAGTTCCTCTCTTTGACCAATTAAATCTAAATAGCTCTCTTGTTTACCTTGATCTAAAGATAATTCTATCCAAATATTTAACCAATCTCCATAATGTTGATCTATAACTGTACCGCCTAAATCAACTTTTACATTATCAATTAGAGCATGACCTAATTTATTTACGTAAGCATAAGGAATACTTTCTTTTTCTTCTGTAGCTGCTAAAATTACTTTTAAATATATTTTAGTTAATAAATCACCATTTTTTGAAATTATTGATGTTACAGTTCTTCCAAATCCGGCTTCCCCTTCAAAATTTTGTTGTACCGATTCAGTTGAGAAATTGGTATAACGTCTATACATAACTTTAAAAAATGTTATTTGGGGATTACCTGTTAAATAAACATCTTGAGGGCCTGTGGCCACTAATTGCATTAAACCTCCTCCCATTTTTATATTAACATAGATTAACTTTTTTTTATATCATTTAATTTTTTTTATTTTTTATCTAAGTAATAATATTATTATGAAATCATCGCAATTAGGAAAAATTAGAACGGTATTGGCTAGTGATAGAACTTTTCTGTCTATGATAAGAACTAATGCTATATTTATTGGTTTATCTGTTTTAATGGCAAAAAATGGTTATTCTAATATCTCTAAAATAATATTAACTGTAGCAGCATTATGTATATTTTATATTACTTGTTCATATTATAATCAAAAAAAAAAGTTAATTGCAAAGTATTATTTAGATTTTGATATTTATTTTAATTATCTTAATTTTATTTATGCTTTGCTAATTTTTTTTATTATTCTGATATTACTTTTTGATCAGTTTGGTATTATACCTCTTTCTGTTTTAAACAAAGTAATGAATAAGGCTTGATTTGTAAAATAAGTAACGTCATAGATATAGCAAATTAATTATATAAAGGTTAAAATCTCTTAATATTTTAAATGTTAAGAGATCTTAAAAGAACAGACACTGATTATTTAAATTTATTTAATTCTAAACTATCCAAAGAGGAGTTTTATATAGAATTTGATAAATATAATAAAAATAATAATTATTATATAAAAGTATATGAAGAAGAAGGAAAAATAAAAGCAGTCGGATCCTTTTTACTAAAATCTAAATTTATAAGACATTTAGGGTATGAAGGTCTAATATTTGATTTAAATGGAAAAAATGAATATACCCAAGTAATATTAGATCATTTTATTAAATTTTCTTTAGAAAAAGGTTGTTATTTCTTAGATATTAAAAAAAATAATCTTGATGAAAATATTAAACAAAAATTTGATATTAAAGAAACTAAATTATCTTCTACTATAGGAGAAGTTTTATTGGATAAGATGAATACAAATAATATAAGGTTATTAGAAGTTGAAGATTTTAATAAAGGGTTTCTGAATGTTATGGCTGGTATGTACATTATCAATAAAGAAATTGAGTATAATGAATTTAATTTATTCTTTAAAAATTATCAAGAACATGAAAATTATTTTATTATTGTTAAAGAAATGGAAGATAAAGAAATAATTGGAACAGGATCTATATTAATAGTTGATAGATTATGGAAAAAAGAAAAGGTGGCTATCATGGATGATATTATTGTAAAAAAAGAATTTAGAAATCAAAATTATTCTAAAGAAATAGTATCATTTTTAAATTATTTATCTTATGACAATGATTGTCATCATTTCATGGGAAAAGTAAGATCAGATAAATTAGAGTTTTGGAAAAAATTAATTCCCAGTACTAAAGTGGTAGGCCCTCACTACTTTAAAGTTAATTAATTAATTTTTCATATTCATCAGATGTTAATAATTCATCAGATGTTAATAATTTATTTACTTCAGATTTATCCGACATTTTAAGTTTAAAAATCCATCTTTTATATGGATCATAATTTAATAATGAAGGATCATTTTCTAACTCTTTGTTCACTGCTATAATTTTTCCAGAAAGAGGTGTATAAATATCACTCGCTGCTTTAACTGAATCTTTGGTACATTGCTTATCTACTTCTGGAAGCTTGATAAAAATAATATCACTCAATTCTTTTTGTGCATAATCAGTAATTCCAATAGTAGCTATATTTTTATCAATGTTAACCCATGTATGCTTATTAGTATATAATAAATTAGGAATACTAGACATTTAATATTATTATAATATATATTAATATTAAATCTTTAACTGAAATATCCAATTATTTTCACCTTCAAAATCTGTATTTATACTGATAATCTTACCTTTGACAGACTTTTCAAATATAGAATTATTTGATTTAATTCTTATTATTTTAACAATTTCATTTAATTTATGTTGATGAGAAATATTAGGATGACTACTGTGTAAACCAATATTAATAATATTATCAGAAATTAATTCTAACCAAATATTTCTTGAATTTTTAATTCTATTTTGAATTTTATTTTTAATTTTATTTTGAATTTTATTTTGAATTTTATTTTGAATTTTATTTTGAATTTTATTTTTGTAATTAGTATTTAGTAAAGTGAATCTGTATATAATAGAATCCAAAGTAATTCTATTCGGAAATTTTAATAAGGTTTCATCAATATCATAAATTATAACATCACCATATAAATCAAATGATTTGTCAAATATTTCTATTTTCTTGTAGATTTTATTTTCAAATACATTTAAATTTAAGGTTTGATTATTATGAATTCTATCAATGGAATTTTTAGTTAATTTAACTTCTACATCCTTCATTTTATTCATATTTAAAATAGTAATTCAGTTTTTCTTCTTTCATTATATTATTAATTAAATAAATTAATTTTAATCATTTTTATAAATGAATATAATTAATTATTATTTCTATAAGTTAAGTATTACGCTTAGTTAGAGTATGCAAGACCACCCATACCACTCATAATTCTAAGAACATTGTAGTTAACAGTGTAGATTTGGATAACAGTGTTGTCAGATAACCATTGTTGGGCAAAGTTGTCATTAGCTTTGGCATTTGGTTCACCAAAGTTAAGTAACAAAGTTGCGTTATCAATTCTAGACATATTGCAAGATCCAGATGGTTGATGTTCTTCAGGGTTAAGAGCAAATGAATAGCAGTTAATACCATCAGAAGGAGTATTGGACCAATGTTCGTATGGTTGAACGTAGTTAAAGTAGTTACCTTGTCTAGTGGCAAAACGGTCATGACCGTTAAGTTGAAGTTTACCACTTGATACAGGGTTTTGGGTTCCATCAACATACAAGCCATAGTTTCCTGGTGCTCTCATGCTTCTTGCAAATTTCTTAAGAACAGCAACGGCATCAGTATTATCATCATTACCTTTTGCTAATGCAGTAATGGTTGCTTGAGACATTTGGCTTGAAGTAATGTTATTTTCAATGATTACAACGTTATCAAGGGAGCATTCAACTTTACCGGAAGAATTTGCTGAAACAATGTGGCCTCTGATAACTTTATCAGAAGTCAAAGCAGCAAAAAGTCCTTTTAATCCTGTGTTGGTAGTCATACCTTCCTCAGAAGAGCAGCCATCGGGAGACATATTTGCTCTGGATGCAAGGAAAAGTACTTTAGCAAAGTATTCAGAATTGACATTACCTTCATCATCAAGGCAGACAACATTTTCACCTGAAGAGTATTTTCCGAGTTTAAGAGCCCAGTAAAGTGCTTTGCAAGGATGATTAAAGTTAAGTCTGAATCTGTCGTTTTGGGTGTTAACAGATTCTTCGCCAGTGTATTGAAGTTGTTCAATAAGGTATTCGTGTGAAGCTTGAGCGAATCTCTTTCTTTCTTCACTGTCAAGGTAGACGTAATCAATTAAAAGAGTAGCATCTTTAAATCTAACATCGGTTCTTGATTCGTTGTGTGCGGTACTAATACATTGGTTAGCATCTAAGAAGTTGAAAGTAACTCTAACATCGTGATATTGAAGAGCAATTAAAGGAAGAGCTAATCCGTTGTTTCTGCAGAACCAAAATTTCATTGGAACGTACATGGTGTATTTTGGTTTTTTTTCTGAGTATTTTCTTAATTCTTTGGTGTTTCCAATCATTTTATCAAGACCTCTTCTGTGGGATGTTTCACCGGCAAGTTCTTCCCAGATGTTAAGCCAGTCACCGTATTGTTCATCAATTTTGGATCCACCGATTTCAACTTTGCAGTTTTGGATAACAGCATGACCCAAGTTTCTAACGAAACTATATTTATTACCTTCAATTGTATCTTCTAAATCAATTTTAAGGTACATTTTAGTGATTAAATCACCGTTTCTTGCTATATTGCATGTAACAGTTCTTCCGAAATCGGCTGTACCGTTGAAAGTTTGTTCGATACATTCAATAGCAAAATTAGTGTGTCTTCTGTAAACAACTTTGAAAAATGTTATTTGAGGGTTACCTGTAAGGTAAACGTCTTGTGCCCCGTAGGCAACTAATTGCATAAGACCTCCGCCCATTTTATATTTTTATATATATATTAAAAAAGAAATTTTTTTAAAGTTTTTTTTTTAAATTAAAATAAAAAAAATTAAATTTTTAAATATTTTTTATTTTTTTATAAGTATTTTTTATTATGGGTGGTAAACCTTCGTCTAGATGAAAATATATAATTATTTGTAAATTTACTACTATTTGAGACCGTGCGTTTTTAAAAATGTTACCATTTAAACAGATTGTAGGACAAAAATACATTAATACAAAAATACATTAATACAAAAAAACAATAATTTTAATATATTAAATTTCATAGTATTTTATACCTTATTATACAATTATTCTTTTTCAACTAATTAAATTTTATTGATATCCATAATTTTGATAAGATCCTTGGGGAGGACCATAATTTTGATAAGATCCTTGAGGAGGACCATAATTTTGATAACCTTGACTGGGTGGATAGGAAGGAGGGTATGATGATTGTTGGTTACTATCATGATGCATAAACATTTTTACGCCGAAAAATATTAAAGCTAATACAACTATAACAACAATAAATGGAACTATCTTAGAAGTCATATTAGATTTACTACTACTACTACTACTACCACCTCCTCCTTTATTACTTTTTTTCCCCTTTTTTTTTTTTTTTTTCATTCCTCCACCTAACAAGACGGCAGCTGCAATACCACCTTTAATAACCATCGGTTCAACAACATATGGTTTAATTTTTATAACTTCTAATTTTTTTTGTGCTGGTTTATCATATCTAAACAACATTAATTGTAATATATTAAAATAAAATATTATTTTTTTCTTAATATTAATTATATGAATTTACCTATTAAATTTATTAAAGATATTCAAAAAGATTGGTTATATTATTTAATCTTTATAGTTAATTTTTTCTTAATATTATATATTTTAGCCGAGGCCTGTCCTAAAATAGAAACTAATATTGTAAATTCTTACGAAGATATTATGAATGAGCTTCAAACAGGTGATCTAATTTTATTTTCATGTGAAGATTTTATAAGTAAAGGTATTAGATATACTTTGAATTCAACATATTCACATGGAGGAATTATAATTAGAGATACTTCAAATAAATTATTAATATTAGAATGTGATATGACAAACAGTTATGATTTTCTTTCCAAAAAAAAAGTTAAAACAGGGGCTCATCTTTTAGATTTAAAAGAGAAGATTTATGAATATGATGGAACCAAATTTGGTTATAGAAAATTAATATCAAATCACAAATTAAATAATAAAACATTTCATAAAATTTTCAAAGAAGCAATTAATATTAGTTTTCAACACAACTGGGTTACATGGATGGCTGCACATTTTAAAGCTAATAAAATAGGAGATATTTTAAAAAAAAAAAATACTATGTTTTGTACTCAATACATAGCGGATGTTTACATTAAATTAGGTATTTTAAGTAAAGATGTTAAATCACATTTGATAACACCTGCTGATTTCGAAAAGGACAACTTAAAATTAAACTCAGGATTTAAATTTGGCCCAATAATAAATTTTAGAACCTACAAATAAGATAATATATTTTTAAATCTAATTATAGTGGATACTAAATATACTAAAAATGATTTAAAGATGTTTCTTTATATATTAGCATAATATAGGGTTATGTCTACCTTTAAATACAAACCAAAGAAACAGCTCCACAAAAAAAAGAAAGATACGAATATAAATACAACATTAGACATGCGCCATAAGCAAAAAATGAAATATTTTGATAATAGGAAACTAGATTTGCCCAAATTAAAAAAAGAATTAGAAGATTTTCAAGAAGAATTAAATCAATACGATAATATTAATTATTGCGATTGCACATTTAATGAGATCAGTAGAAAAGCTGAATTGAAAAATACTATTGATAATCTTAAAATTGAAATAAATAATATTGAAAACAATTTTGAAGAAATGCAATATTATTCAAATACTTTGGGTTTGTTGGTAGATTATTATAGTATTATTGAAGATGATGTTTCCTCCAACTCAAAGCGAGGAGACAGTGGCGTAAGTATTATGGATTTTTTAAGTAAAAAGAAGGAAGCAAACGAAGAAGAAAGCGAAAAATCAAAATCAAATAGTCGTGCAACTATTTACGACAACTATTTATTAATAATCGATGGATGTAGATTAAAAAAAAAAGAGTATAGTTGTATAAAATATTGCGAACATTGTAATACAGAAAAAATATTGTCTGCATGTGATGGGATGTTTATATGTACAAAATGTGGAGACTGTGAAATGGCTATAGTGGATAGCGATAGACCAAATTACAAAGATCCTTCTAAGGATACCTCAACATATGCTTATAAGAGAATAAATCATTTTAATGAATGGTTAAATCAATTTCAAGCTAAAGAATCAACTGAAATTCCTAAAGATGTTTATGATAAAGTTTTATTAGAAATTAATAGACTTAGGATTACAAATCTTGCTGAATTATCAGCTGATAAAATGAGAAAAATTTTAAAGAAACTTAGATTAAATAAATATTATGAGCATATTCCTCATATTATTAATAAATTAAATGGGTTGCCGCCACCCAAGTTGAGTAGAGAAACAGAACGTAAATTAAGGCATATGTTTAGGGAAATCCAAGAGCCATTTACTCTGTACAGACCAAAAGGAAGAAAAAACTTTTTAAGTTATTCCTATATACTACATAAATTCTGTGAATTGTTAGAATTAGATGAATTTTTACCATGTTTTCCTTTGTTAAAATCACATGAAAAGTTGTTGCAACAAGACAAAGTATGGAAAAAAATATGTCAACATGTTAATTGGGAATTTTATCCTAGCTGTTAGATATAATAAGTTACCAACCCAAATATTTCAATTCTTCAACAGAAAAATAATTATAAATTTCTTCTGGATGACCAGACATTAAAATTGCTTTTCTAATAAGTCTACATTTATTCTTATTTTCTGTAATTGGAATATTAATATATTGATTATATAGTTCTAAAAATGATATATCAGGAATTTTTTCATTTTCTATCATTTTTTTTAATTCTTGAATAAATTGATATTTTCTTTTTTGTTTTATTTCTTCAGAAGATAGATTATATCCTAGTTTTGATAGATGTTTTTCAAATAGTTCTGAAATGGATAATTGAGGATTTGTGATAAATTCATTTTAATTATATGATTAATATTAATTTATTTGTACAACATTTTTAGGTACGTCTTGGATTTTTTATTTTTTTATTTTTTTATTAAAATCAACTATCTTAATAAAAACATAAAATAAATTTATTTATGGTATTTTACCATCCTAAATATTCTAACTCTTGGATAGTAAATTCAGAGTAAATATTTTTTGGATGACAACCTTGTTCTATCATATCATAAATTTTTAATGCTTTAGCTTTATGTACCTGCTCTACATTAGTAAGCTCAATGTTGACATATTTATTGTACAATTCATTAAAGGGCTCGGTGGATTTTACTTCTTCATCCATCATTCTTTTCAGAAGATTAATAAAGTTATATTTTCTTCTATTTAATAATTCCTGATTTGATAGATCATATCCCAATTTACTTAAATGTCTTTCAAAAATTTCTGTAACGGTTTTATTAGGAAAAAAATGTAGATCTCTAGAAAGATAAGCATCTATAATTAATTCATTATTCATGGATTCGTCTGGACAATTAGTCCATTTTTTTACCAATTCATTATCTTCTAATTTTTGTCCCTGAGGGATAGTATATGATAAGTCTAGTATTGTTGATAAGTTCATATTAATTAGTTAAATATGGATTTATCATAATTAAATTTTATTATTCAATTTTTTTATATTTTTGGCACTTAAAATAAGTTGGTTTTGTGAATTATAATGATAACATTTATTAAAAACAATTCTTGATCCTTGATTAATATCTTCTTTTAAATCTTCTTTTTTAAATAAAAATGTTGCATTTTTTCCTTCTAATTTAATTAATCCAATATTACCATCAAATGTTGATATATAACCATATGAATAGTTATTACTAATGACTGGATTATTAGAAAGCTCATTATTTACAGATTTTTTTTTTAAATCCTTCATATGTTATATATCATTAAGAAAAATATATTTATTTGGGGGAAATAGAGGTTGTACTTATAGGCAGTCCAAGAGCACTTGTACCAATTGCAAAACCAGTACCTTGTCTTGCAGCATCGGATACACTTGGAGCATACATATCAAGAATAGCAAAAACACAAGCCGCAGTTATAGCAATCATTATAATTTCTCTAACTTCAATGGTTTCTTTAGGAATATATCTAGCAGCCACTGCAACGGCTAATCCTTCTAATGTATATTTTAAGGTTCTTTTCACAACTTCACTAAAATCAAAAGTTAAATTACTTTTAATTGTTGTCTCTTCGCTGGGATTAGGATTACTCATATATATAAAAGTTTAGATTAAAAATTTTATTATCAAATTTAAAATATAAATTAAAAAATAAAGTAAATATTTAAAATTGTATATATATGAGTAATCCTAATGAAGAGACAACAATGGGGATAATCTTAATCCTAATGAAGAGACAACAATGGGGATAATCTTAATCCTAATGAAGAGACAACAATGGGGATAATCTTAATCCTAATGAAGAGACAACAATGGGGGACAAGCTATCCCCTTGATACTAAATAAATATTAATTTATTTAAATTCCATGCCAAAAGGAAAAGTTTCAATAAAGGATTTTTATAATATTAATGATCTACTCCCTCCTCAGGTTCTTTTAGAAGTTTTTAAATTATGTAGACCAGAGCAAATACGACCGATATGTAAACACTGGTACAAGGCTACCCAAAATGATATATTATGGAAATGTTGGTATCAGGATAAATTTACTAATAAAAAACTAAAAGAATCTTGGCAAGAATCATATTTTTATATGTTATTTTTGGAAAATAATTGGATTAATAATAGATTTTTTAATAAAAACTTTTATGATAATTCATGGATAACTAATTGCAAACTATTTAATAATACTATAATTACTACATCACAATGGGGATTTATTAAAGAATGGGATTTAAATACTATTTTAAATCAGAATACTAATAATTCTTTACCATTTGTTTATAGTGGTAATATTGGACCCATACATTGTTTAGATTGCAATGAAAGTTTAATAGTAACCGGATCAGATGATGGTGTAATAAAAATTTGGAAAAGAAATAAAATGAATTATACAAAAATGTTGACATATCATCACCAAGATGTTTTTTGTATTAAAATTATAGAAGACAAAATAATATCAGGCTCTAAAGATAATATAATATATGTATACGATTTAAAAACATTAAATAAAACAATTTTAAAGGGACATACTCATTCTGTTTGGAGTATCGAAAAAAAGAATGATACACTTTTTTCGAGTTCACTTGATGGAACTGTTAGAATATGGAACCTAAATAATAAAAATGAATATGATTGTACAACATGTCTTGAAATATCTAAATACGCAGTTTTAAAGATTGTTCTTTTTAAAAATTTTTTAATAGTAGCTACTTGGAATGGAAAAATAGAAATATGGAATATTCATGAAAAAGAATTAACCTATTCCATAACAGCGCATTCTGATTATATTTCAGGCTTAAAATGTTTTAATGACATTTTAGTATCTTCCAGTTATGATAATCAAGTTAAAATATGGAAAATTACTACAAAAGGGTTTATAGGATTAAAATTAGTAAATGTTTTAGATTTAGAAAAAATAACATGTTTAGATATTAATGAAAAAGAGTTAGTTTGTTGTTCCAGTTTAGGAAAAATTCATTATTTTAATTTCGATGTAAAAAAATCTATAATTGTTTAGTTTTTATTTAAAGAAATATTGATACAATATTTTATTAAATAAAATGTGTGATAATCAAGTAAAAATAGATTATTTAACAGAAGATCAAATCATCAAGAACCAAAAATTTGTGTGTCTTTCTTTCTTATCCCCAGAAGGAATTTCAAATTGCCAAATTAGAGGATTAAAAATTAGAGGTGTATATGAAACTTATGAAGAGGCTACACAAAGAGCTAAAGAACTTAGAGATATCGACAAGCATTTTCATGTTTTCGTAGGAGAAGTTGGAAAATGGTTACCATGGGATCCTAGCCCAGACTCTGATAAAGTACAAGAAGAAAATTATGCTGAAAACCAATTACAAGAATTAATGAAATCATACAGAGAAAATCAAAAAGAAGCTCAAAAATATGAACAACAAAGAAAGCAGGATTTAATAGAAAAAAATATAGAGCATAATATTTCAACAAAGAAACAAAATAAGGAAGATGTTGAAAAAGAATTAATTGAACTTAGAAATAAAGAATTAAGCGAAAAAGATAAAATGATAGAAAAAAATTTGGAGAAGACATTAGGAAATATTGATGAAGAGATTGCTAAACTGGAAGGCAGAACAAAAACCAGCAAAAATGAGAAAAATGAAATTTTAAAAAATTTTGAGAATATTACTATTGACGATGAAGAAATTGAAAAAACCAGCAAGGAATTAGAAGAAAGCAAAGCTTTATATGAACAATTAACCAGAGGTTCGAAATAAAATATCTAAATCTATATTATAAAAATGAATGCTCGTTATATATCCTTAATATTATTAGTAATAGCAATTATGTGTATTGTTTACTCTTTGACAAAAGCTTATAATAAATGTCCAAAACCTAAGGTAGAATATAGATATATTAACAAAACATTTGAACAACAACAAAATAACCCATTAGAATTAAACAAAGTTTTTGGGCAAATGTTTGAACAACCCTCGCCGTGGGTTGGCTATTCTTTAGAAGATAGTGAAATGTCGGATTTTGAAAATATAAGTCAATAATTTATAAAGTAAAATCTTGAATATTATAAGTTTGACTTATCAATTTCTTAGCTTCAGGCCATGTATATTTTTTATATTTATACATTAAAGGATAATGTAATTCACAGGCCCATTTCATTTCTAATACAGATTTTATAAAATCGGGATTATCTTGATTTTTTTTTTTATTTTTATATGCTATTAACATAAAACTTCCTTCATAATTATTAACATTACGAACGCATATAGAACATTGTGGATGAATCATTAATATATATAAGACAATAAAAAAAATTGAACTTATAATATTAATTAATATTTCTTGTTATTTCTTATGTGATTGATAAATAAACTGAATATGGAAACTCAGAAAAAAACATACCTTTGTACAGCCAAAACGGTCAAGGGGGCAAAATGTTGTAATAAACTTTCATCAGAATTTAAGTTAGATTATGATGAAAGAAAATGTCATTTACATATCGATACTGAATCCTTCAATTGGGAAATAGGGACATGTTATGAATGTCATGGACCATGTAATCCTTGTTCTCAATTATGTGGTGGTTGTGCTAGAAGACTAACAATGTCAGCATTGGGGTGGTATTAAAATTTTATATTTTATATTTTATATTTTTTATTTTTTATTTAATATTTTTTATTTTATATTTTATATTTTTTATTTAATATTTTATATTTTTTATTTAATATTTTATATTTTTTCAATTACTAAATTAACAGCATTTCTTTTATTTGCAAGCGCCATATTTGGATCAAAAAGAGGTAGTCTTTTACCATGCTCCTTATCAAAATTCTTTTTATTAAATTCTCTATAAAAGCGATTACCAATATCAAAGTCAGGTACTGGCGTAGCCTTAAACCAAAAAACTTTTTCTTCTAATTTTTTACTATGTATTTTATTATTTATTACCATACATCCATAATCAGCTGTCACTTCATTAAATACCTGTTGAAAAATATCAAAAGTAGGAAACATACCAGCATAGTGCTCATAAAGCCTTTTTCTATTACTTATAAAATCTTCTCCTAACAAAAAAATATAATCAAAATTAGATCTTAATTCAGGAGGAATACCTAATGAAAACTGCATAGTTAAAATAAAAGAAACATGATGATGTCTACCATTAAAGAAAAGTTCCAAAATTTGATCATCTTTCAACCATTTACCTTTAGAACTCATACAATCATCCATAATTAATAATATTCTATCATCTTTTGTTTTCTTACCTTTTTCTACTCTTTTTTTATTATCTTCCATCATCATCTCTTGTCTATTATATATTCTTGATAAAACATCGCCATCATATCTATTATAAATATATATAGGAGGAATAAAATTGCCATAAAATGAATTTAATTTTTCAGTAGGAGAAATTACTACGGAGGTTGCTATATCTTTTTTTGCAAACATAATATTCCGACACACCCAACTTTTACCAGACCCTCTTTTAGCTATCATAGCAATCGTTGCATGATCGACCATCTTAGTTAAATCAAATTTTTTTAACTGTAACCGACTAGCTCCATAATTAATGCTTTTTGTTTTAGATGTCATTCTATAACCTTAAAAAAGAAAAAAGAAAAAAACTTAAAAATTAGGTTGTTCTGTAAAGATATCTCTTAGAGCAATATTTTTATTATTATTAATAATATTAGATGGTTTAGATACTTCAACCACCGGTTTTGTCGAAGGTATCGAAGGTATAGATGGTATTGATGAAGTTGCTTTAACTTGATTCAAAGAACCTAAATTTGAAACACTTTTTGATTTATTTGCTTCGGATAAATAATTACACGCCAACCATATCAAAAACCCTGTCAAAAGAGGAACTTTTAATAAAGATATTATATCATCATCATTAGTATAATCATCAATATCTTTAGGATTTTTAACTCTCTTATTATAATATTGATAAATAAATATTATTACAAATCCGATTACGCTATATGTAATTGGATCATCTAAATTGATTTTATTTAACATTGTTAATATATATATAACAATGGAAAATAAAATTTTTAAATTTTATTTTGCAAAAATTTAAGCTGTACTATAAGTTTCTTTTGTATGAGATCTACTAGATTTATTTTTTTTATTATTATCATCCAAAAGATTGTTAATAAATATTTCACTAGCAATAGAAGAAATTTCTATATTAGACTTTCTAGTTCCATTAACATTTGAAAATACATCTTCAAAACTATCATCATTTAATTGGCCACCATGAGTATAGTCAATGCTTGTTTCGCTGTCTGTTGAATTTTTCAAATCCTTATTTAAAATTGAGTCTAATTCAGTATTTATTTTTTTTTCATTACCTCCAAATTGCATTTTAACTTGATCTTCAGATGCATGTGTATCTCTTAAAATATTAATAATATCTTCTTTGTTTACTGTCTTTTTATCTGTTTTTCTTGAAATATTATCGGAACTTGTTGATAATCTTATTGAAGTTGACTTTGGTTTAAAAATTGCATTTATTTCATCTTTATTATCATCATTTTTTTTTTCTTGATCTACTAATGGTCTAGAGGGTGTTAAAGATTTTCTTTCAAATTCTGAATTTATATGACTAAAAACTGGTGATTGTGTACCGCGTCTCATCTTATTTTCAATAATATTTTGTTCAAGATCTTTTCTTAACAAACTTTTAACATTTTGAGATTGAGCTTCATTAATTGAAGATTCAAAATCATCATCTTCAATTATATTATTACCTAAATATTCTTCTAATATATGTCTTACTGGTAACATTTTTCTAATAGCTTCTTGTATTGCCTCCTTTATCAAACATAAAGCATCTCTTTGGTTTCTTTTAATATCTATAGGAGTGTAATCATGCGAAAATAAATAAGGATTATTCCAAATTTCTCTAGCACATTCAATATATACTTTATGGATAAAATCATTAAAACTTATATTTTCGTAAAAATCTGGATTAATTGTATTATTTTTTTTTTTTCGTAATGAAGAATTTGATAATAATATAATATTACTTTTAATAACAGCTTTAACAAGATCATAAAGCCAATCATTACAGCGACTATTTGTTAATATTCTGTCTGCTTCAACCTCGATTAAGTCTTGATTCCATTTTGGAACTCTTCTAAGTAAACCTTGAAAAATTTTTAATATATCTTCTTCATTTCCTAATTGTTGGGATTCTTTGTATATGGATTCAATACCCTGATAAATTGAAGGAGTGAGGATATTTACTAAAGTGATTGTATATTCCTTTTTTATCTCAACAAGATAATTCATTATTATATTCTTTATATACAAATTTTTTTTTTAATAAATACGAAAAAAATTTATATTAGATTTATTTTGACTTACCGGTTAACATATCAATATTATTTAAATTAAAAGTCTGTCTATTTCCTCCTCTATTATATAGGAATTTCCTTTGAGACTTTGGAATACATACACATCCTGGTCCCTGACCTTTACCTGTTCCAGAACATGTATAGTTGGATGGAACATATTTGTTAATTATATCTAATTCTGTAATAGTTTTGTCTGTTAATTTTATTCCAGTAGGCCATTGACTTCCACAACAAGCTGGTGAACAAACATCTAAATCTACTTTATCACATTGACCTAAAGTACTAAATTTTTCTAAAAGCTCCCTATTTTCTCTTGCATAACATTTTTCTATTTTGGGTAAAATAAAACAAAAGAATATTATTACGACTACAATTAACCATAGTATCGAAGCACTTTGTTCTTTTACGATTTTATACTGCATTTATATATTCTATAATTATATTTTTTTTCTTCCCCCTCATAAAAGAGTATTATTAAAACTAAAATAAAGCGAAAGTTCTCTTCCTAGATGGAATATAGTACCTAACTAAAAAAAATATTACCATAACAGTAATAGATAAATAATAAGAAACAGAAAATAAAAAATATAATTCATAACATATAGTTACTGATGTACTACAAGTTGCAAATAGCTTACTTAATATCAATGAAAAAATTATTCCAAATAATGGAATAATATATGGACCAAAAAACTTTAATGGTCTTCTTTCATCATTTAATTTTCTATATAATCCAGATTGTTCCTCAATTCTATTCTCCAGAATTATTTTACTATTTTGAATAACATTAGAATCCCCAAGGGTACAATTTTTTAAAAAGATATCACAAGACGATAACATATTTTTATGTATTAGGTTATTAAATTGATTTGGTAATAAATAATAAGGGTTATTATAATTATGAGATTCCATTGAATCTCTAAAATGAGATAAACCCTTTTCAATAGCTATACTATGTTGAATCATAATTGTAGACTCTAAAATTGTAGTAGCCTTAGGAAATCCTTTTTCATTTTGAAAAATTGTTAAATAATTTTTTATCAAATTAAATATTTCATTAGCTTTAATTTCAATACCTCCAACTTTCTTAGTATCTAAACTGTTTTCAATAAATGTTTCATTAATATAATTTTTAACATTTTTTATAAAGTCTTTATTTAATTCTTTAAAATTTCCCTTAAAACTACTAGAAGTTGCTTTTAATCCTGGATGGGGTAGAAAAGAACAAGTAATTTTTTCAAAACAATTCATTATTTGATTTCTAGTATTATTCAAGTCTTTCGAAGATCTTAAACAAAAAATTTGTTCTAAATATCTTTCCGAAAATGTTTTAAATTCTCCTAATTCCTGGTTTGTATCCATTTCATCAAAGTTTTGCCAATCTCTAACTAAAAATTGTAAAGTTTGCAAACATTTTCCCTTATCTATACTTTTATTAACCAATTGACCATAAGCAGAAAATAGGGCCAAATGTTGCAAATTATCTTCTTGAATTCTTTTATCAACATTATAAATAACATGAGAACTAATTAGAGCACTCATCCCAAATAAAGTAATAGTTTTTTTTTGATTAGTATTTAAATCAAATAAACCTTGAGTATCCATTAATACTATTGCTATTTTACCATCTTTTGGATGATTATATATTATAGGTCGATTCCAAATCCAAATACCCATTGTCTGACTTTCTATTCCATTACACCACACAAAACCACTTCCAAAACAATTTTTATTACCAGGGACTGTTTGTAATTTATCAATAATATTATTACTATTAGTGGTAGATATGATATTTGATGAATAGCTTTCTAAAAACTTTAATAGAATATTTAAAATAAAAGATTTTCCAGTTCGAAAAGCTCCAATAATAGATATAATACTAACTGGCATATCTGGAGGAACCATATCTAAAACTTGAAGTAAATTATTTTCATGTAATATAATATTTCCAGACTCTTCGTCTTCAAAGCTTATTAATTGTACTGAATCTCTAAAATTGTTATATATTTGGGGTTCATCTCTTATATTTCTGTCATTAGTCGAAATAAGTTTTTCTAATTCAATAACTTCATGAAGTTTATTTTTATCTTTCATATAAAAATAAAAAACATTTTTTTTTCACTCTGATAAAATCATTAAATCATAACTTTTTTCTCCCATTTGTTTTTTTTTTACAAATTTAAATGAAAATTTTTCATATAATTTGGAAATTCTTTTATTGGAAATATTTTGATTCCATACATATAATCCTATAGATTTACCATTTTCTTTACTTTTAATTTTTTTTAGAAACCAAGAAAAAATAGCTTTAAAATATCCCTTACCCTGAATAGATTCTGAAAAACATACATTTTCAATAATTACTGTATCTGATAAGTTAGTATCATTATATAACATAAAACCTATAACCTGAAATTTTTTATCAAATATTGTTAAACATCCATAATAATTATTTGGAAAACTTGTTTTAAAATCTTGCTTTGTTACTGTACTAATACTACTGAATTGTAATTCGTTTTTAAAACAATGATATAATATATTTTGCAATTCTTGATTTTGTGATAAAGAAAAATAGCTTATTACATTTTGAGTATTTAGTTTATTTATTGGGCTGAAAATTAAAATAAAATCCTTACCTTTGATATTAATTTCTTTTCTGTATGAACTCTTAACATCATCATAGTTAATTATATACCTTTGCATTATATCTATTATACCTATTATATCTATTATATATATTATATATATTTTTCTAAAATATCTTCAATACTAATAAATTGAACTAATTCTTGATTTATATTTAATTGAAAATACCAAATACTTTTTGTAAGATATAATATTACTTTAATTAATAATTCTAAATTTTCATTTTTAATTTTAAAAGAAGTATCTGTTACTTTAAATCCTAAGTCTTTATCTTTTAATTTTTTTTGAATTAACATTGACTCTTTGATTAATCTTTTGTCTTTTACTAATGTATGAGCCCAATGAAATGTTTTTGTTTTATTATTAAAAATACCTAAATATTGATATTTGGCTGTAAATAATAGTTTATTTGTTTTCTTGTCGAGAATTAATATTAAATTATAATTTTCTTTATCATATCTTATTAGATAATGAATTTTTGGATCTAATATTTTTGTAATTTTATTTTTTTTTTTAATAAAAAAATCATCGACTTTTTTCAGAAATTTACTCATTATTTATAATACAAAATAAATAAAAAGTTATTAAGAATCTACTCATTAGTTATTAAGAATTTACTCATTAGTTATTAAGAATTTACTCATTAGTTATTAAGAATCTACTCATTAGTTATTAAGAATCTACTCATTAGTTATTAAGAATCTACTCATTAGTTATTTTATATTATAAATAAATAAAAAGTTATTAAGAATCTACTCATTAGTTATTTTATATTATAAATAAATAAAAAGTTATTAAGAATCTACTCATTAGTTATTTATATTATAAATAAATAAAAAGTTATTAAGAATTTACTAAAAAGTTATTAAGAATTTACTCATTAGTTATTTATATTATAAATAAATAAAAAGTTACTAGAAAAAATTATTGATTAAATCTATATTGATTAGACAATTTTCTTGAAGCAATACATCTTTGGCTAGAAACATATTCCAAAAATTCATTTGGATTACATATTGCAAATTCTGAATCGAAACTAGGGGCTTTAAGATCTACTACATCTTCTCCCGTAGACTCTTGAATAAATTCAACCTCATTAACTTTAGGATAAAAGAATCCAATACCATTTAATTGAATTCTATATTTTCTACTACAAAAACTATCTTCTATGAATTTAAGATTCCATTGTTTTTTCTTTTCATATGTTGATAAAATTAATACTTTTTCAATAGGTTTTTTTACCCTGAATTTATGAATGAAACCATTTTTATTTGGAAAAATAGCACATCCTACAATATAATCTGCTGCTAATTTTTTATTTGGAGATAAATATGCAACCAAGTTATCATCCCCCAATCTAATATCATAAGGATTAAACGACTCTTTAGTCATAGTCCCATGATATAAAATACTTCCTTCTGGAATTGTATATTCTGTAGTAGAAGATGGTTTCATGTAAGGCAATTTACTAGGATTATATATACTCATTCGATTTTGATAAGTAAATTGAGCATCATCTACTGCTATTTGTTGGACCTCATTTAAAGGTTGTGATCCTTCTAATTGTACATTTTGTACGCTCTGAGCCCCACCATATAAGTTTAACTTTGAAAATTCCTTCATAAAATCATTATCTTGGATAACCTTATACTTTTTAAAATATTTATTCGTACTCATTTATATATACTATTATATTATAAAAAAACAAATTAAAATATTTTATTTTGTTTTTTGATCTTTTTTTATAGAAGAATTGATGATTACTTATATCCATATCATCATAGGATCCAACGTTTAGGTCATGGAACTACCTTTGTTTCCGATTAGAACTTTTCAGGGTTTGCGGTGTTCGCTTTGTCGGGCAGGGTTACTACCGTCATCACGCGAACGCAAACAATGTTGGGTCTAGAACTACCAGCAGTGATCACCCTCACTCATCTCATCCTCATCCTCTGAATAGTAGGCATCCGAGTCGTACTCAAAGTCGTCCTCCCATGTGGGATTCTCTCCATAGTACTCAAACTCATCCTCCTCCATATCATCAGAATATGATGAATGCCTCTGCATGTTAGCAAGGATCTTAGCCCTAGCAGCGATCTTCTGCCTATCAAGGTTTTCCTTTAGCTTTTCCTCCTCCGAATAGATCCTCTTCATATTATTGAAGGAACCAATAGGAGTAGACCTAATAGGTGTAATGATGTGTGGCTTGTCGTAAATGATCTCCATCTTCTGACCTTCCTGAAGAAAGTAGACATAGGTCTCACCATTGTGCTTGTGTACCCTCTCACCCGACGTGGTGTCGACAAACTTGATCACATCTGTAAAGCTTGTAGTCCAATCCTTCTTCTGAGCACCCCAGAAAGAAGGCTTGAATGGCTTAGCCTCGCACAGTGCTGGAGCCGCATGAAGCTCGGCTAGGTTCTTAACCCTCTCAGCCTCTGCCTCAGCATAAAGCTTGTTATGCCTCTGCTTCTCAACTGGTACTAGTCCAAGCTCGGTAAGCTTAGAACCAGTTCCATCGCCATCACCACCAGTCTGCCAGTTCTCCTTGTTAAGAAGCCATGTCTCGTCGTGACAACCTGCCATGCAGACTAGTCCACCCGAGCAAATGTCTGCCTTCGTTGCCGTACCTGCCTCCGCAAGCTCGTGGAACTTGGTATGCCTCCAGCACATCTGGCTCCTCCTCTCAAGCTCCTCGATAGCTGCCTCTGCGTACTGCCCATCGAGAAGATCGAGGTTAGAGAGATTACCAGACTTGATTAGCTGATCCATATACCTCATACCTGGCTTGAGAGTCTGCTGACCATGGTTATGGCAAAAACCACACCTCCTTGCTCCCCTACTGCACTTAATGGGCCTACCGCCCTCAGTAAGTCCAGCCTGGAAAGCAAGATAGTCTGTACACATCACAACCTTTGGCTGACTGCTTCCCCTGGAAGAGCTACTATTCGACCTACCTGCGTGACTAGACTGCCTGTTCTGATGCCTGTTCTGGTGCCTGTTCTGATGCCTGTTCTGATGCCTGTTCTGCCTGTTATGCCTAGAACCAACAACCTGAAATCCGTCTGAATCGGTGTCCCTGTGGGACTTATTAATATTTTCTGTATGTGACGTCATCTTAAAACCGTGTCAAATTTAATGTGATCCATATATAATTATTTTTTCAATTTTTTTATACTTTATACATTATACATTAGTAAATGGATATTCAATTATTCTTATAAGATACCAAATAATTAGAGGTATATTATAAAATGTAATTCTAGGAGTATATAATAGCTTATATGCCATAAAATCATTATATCCATTGTCAACTATTTTCAATAAATTTTTATCCATTAAAGGAAACATACATTCCTTATTAGTTAAGTTTCCATTAATATCGTATTTTTTTTCCATACCGATTAATATTGCATTTCTAGGGAAAGACCCTAAATTGACAGAGAATGCCCCATCTACACACATCTTTTTATTTTTATATGCTGGATAAGTGCAATAAAATGGTATATGGAAAGAAGCATGTAAGTCTGAAATTAAATCTTGATTGCTATTCCATGATTCTGTTCTAATATGTTTACCGTCAATCGTAGTTGTACCTATACTTAATTTATTATTTACTTTAAGATAATCATCTTTATTTTTTAATATTCGGTTTAAAGCCTTATTATGATATTTTGTCATTTTAAAGAAAACACCATTATTTTTTGCTTCATTCGCTAAATCTGTGTAAATATTTATAATATCTTTAACATTCATTTGCAATACAATTGTAAGAGCAATTAATGCTCCGGATGAATCTCCATATATTTTTATATTATTCATGTTTCCCCATTTCCTTTGCATGGCCTTATAGCAACCTATATAATATGCACATCCCCAAGATGCTCCACCAAAGTAAATCATAGGTGGTTTTAGAGATTTAATATTATTAATAAAGTAAGCATGAATAATAGAAATAATTAGAAGTAATAGAAGAAAACTTCCCATTATTTCTATTATTATTAAATTTTATTTTTGGTTATAATATATTATCCCCATTATATTTTTTGGTTATATATATATACATATATATGTATATATATTAATTTCCTTTAATAATTTTTTGAATTTTCTTTTTTTGTTTAGATTTAAATTCCATCTTATTCGGATTTGTTTTATCTATCTTGGCGGTTAGTTCTATATCTTTAACTATAAGATTTTCTTTATAAGTTTTAACAATCTTTACAACCTCTTCATAATTTTCTTTATGTAATAAATTATTCATTATTAAATTTATTAATAAAATTTCATCTATTGTTTTATCTGGAATTATTTTTAAAAGATTATGAATGTTCTTTCTATTAATGTTTTTTAATGAAGTTTTATTTAAATCACTACTGAAATTAACCTGACTTTCTATATTTTCATTCTTTTTATTTGAATTAATATTAAAAGATGTATTTACACAAGTATAAAATCCATGGATATTTTGTAAAAACCAATTCTGATCTGTATATATACTCGTCTCAATATTATCACCAAAAGATATTGATTCACTTATTTCCTTAACTCTTGGAATAATATCTTCTAATTTATCAAAATTATTTACTACATTTTTGTAATAATTTTCGTGAATCATTAAAGGTAATAATACCTTTTCCGTCTCATATAACATTAATATATTATCTAAATTGGTATATTCATTTAAGATTAAAGAGGTCGCATCAAATAAACCTATATCAGTATTTTTCTTTTTTGAAGTTTCAATAAAAGATTTAATTCCACTTGATGTTATTTCTTTGCCCTTAAACATATAACTTAATTCTTGTAAAACATTCATTAGTCTTCTGATATCATATTGGGTAAATTCTATTATGATATCATATACCTTTCTTTTTTTAATATCTATTTTTTCTTTTGTAAATATTTTTTTAATTAATCCTTTAACTTCCATATGAGAAGGATGATAAAATTTAATTTCACATGAATTTTTTCTAATTTCAGTTATCATCTTACTATGTTGAGTATTGCATATAAAAACTATTGGAAAGTATTTATATTTATTGTTTATTTTATATAAATTCATTAAATAATTTTTTTCACTTGTTAAAGTAATTGACTCCGCCTCGTCAATTATTAAAACAAATTGTCTATTAATTTTCTTACACATATTATTGTATATACTATTTGCATAATTGGTAAATTGAGTTATTTCTTCCATTAATTTATGACTTTTAACATCATTTGGATAAAGAATCTGAGGATAATAACCAGCCTCTCTTAATACTAATTCAACAGCTGTAGTTTTTCCAATACCATGATATCCACTAACTATAGCACTGTTTTGATTTTTTTCTTTTTTAAAATTGGTTATCCAAGTTTTTAATTTTTTAATAGCAAAAGAGTTGCCTATAATTTCTGAGGTGGATCTAGGTTTATATTTATTCATCCATAACATACTATCTGCCTGACTCATGATTATATAAGTGATATATATTAGATTCTTTTATATAGTTAATTGTATTTTATAAAAAAAAATCAATTTTTAGGGTTTAAATATAAAGGAAAAAAACTTCAGCAAAAATAATGGGAAATAAAAAAAAAACATTTAAAATTATTATATCAGAATCGAGTACTACTTCGTCAGTATCTGATGTTGATGAATCTAATGAAAATCAAAAAGATAAAATCGTTAAAAAACAAACTAAGGATTTATTAAAATTAATAAATAGAAATTTCAAAGATAATAATAATGAATTCCAATTTAAAGAAAATCAGGATATTTTTAATGTTTGTTTAATTAAAAAACAGAAAAAATCAAAAAAGAAAAAATCAAAAAAGAAGAAGATGGATATTTTTACTATTATAGATTCTGATTAATATTTTTACTATTATAAGTATTATAGATTCTATAGATTTTGATTAATATTTATTACTCTTTTAAGGAATTATTACTAGTTTAAATGCGAATAATATATAGGATATAATTAAAGTAAGTATTAAATATTTCTAAATCATAAAAATATAATTAAAGTAAGTATTAAATATTTCTAAATCATAAAAATATAATTAAAGTCTTATTAAAATAGAACTGAAAGCAAATGGCTTTTATTTTTAAGAAAATAGTATTATAAAAAATATTATAGAATTTTCTAAATTAGAAGGAAAACCTTAAGAAACGCAGTTAACAGAAATATTTAAAATGAAAAATCTATAATCAATTCTTTAAAATTAATTTAAATTCATATTTTTTTTAGAAAAAAAATATATTTAATTAATATATATATAAAAATATGTCTTCAATTGATAATTCAGAGACTAAACATTATAGCAGAAATAAGGGTTCTTCATTTGATGTATCAAGAGGCGGAAAAGGAACAGTAGTTGAAACTGAGGTACAAAAGCTTTTTAAAAAATCTGATGGTAATATTAGTCAACACGACTTGTTAAAATTAAGAAACAAATACAACGATGAAGAATTAGTAGAAGAAATAAAAGAAGCCTTTGTTGAAAGACAAGGGAAAATCAAAAAAAGAGCTACTAAATTTGCTTCTTTAATCAGAGAAAAATATGCTAACACTAACTATCCTTTCCACAAATTGTTGGCTAAAGCTTTAAAATACAAAAAGAAATACAATTTAAGCGATGATGAATTTGAGGAGTTCAAAAGACAATTCGAACAAGAACTTGCTGGCTACAAAAGACCAGATGTCTATTTACCTAGAACCAATTTGGCTAAAGTTCTTGGCTCAGTTACTATTGACACAACCGGAACAGGATTCAAAGTAAGTGATGAAGATTTTAGAGTACTTCAAGATATCCTTAGACTTTACGAAGAAACTAAACCTCTTCATGCACAAGTTATCCTTCAAAGTATGACTTACACTGATTGTGATTATGAAGCTCTTAGTGGTAAATTCCACAGAGAATACGGTAACAACCCTGGTAACCACGTTCATCCCGTGATTGCTGCCTTGTTTTTACCTAAAGTTCAAGTTCTTGAAGATCACTTTATTTTTGCCAATATTGCAGGAATTGTTAAAGCAAGATACAGACAAGAACCACTCAGAACTAAACCTGACTACGAATTATTCTACAGTTTAGTAACCGATCCTAATGATGTTGTTTGCGACAAAGTTAGTGCAATTAAAGATCTTCTTAACAGAGCTAACTTACAAACACAATTGTGGAACTCCGTCTTAAGTTTAAGAAATGGACAATATTACAACAAATCTTCTCAAGAATTTTTGATGTCTGTTGATTTATGCAGATTAAACAGATGGGATACTCCTGACCTTGTGTACGGAAGATATGACGGTACTATCATCAAGAGATTAGTTGCCGCTTTCTCATTTAGACCTACTGTCGTTGCCACTACACCAATCTATAGTTTAGTAACTACCAACCCATATGTTCAAAACTTTGTTCCTCAAGTAACATCTCTTCCTATGGTTAACTTGAGACTTCCTCTTTCAATCAATAATAGTGATCCAGTTGATTTATCTGAAGCTCTTGAACAATCACAATGGTTTATTGAAAATGGACAAATTGTTCCTAAAAACCAAAGTTTGATTTACAGCAGAGGATTACTCATCTTCTACGTTGACAGAAGATCACATGTATTAAGAGTAGGTGATATGAACCCATTCAACTTCAACAGATTACCTGCAGCAATTGCTGGGTTTGAAAGATTGAACCAAAGAGGTGTTAACTTCGAAACAAGTTTCGATCTTAGAGAAGATACATACCAATTAAGATCCGTTGTTATCTGCGAAACTAACAACAAGGTTGACCCAAACAAACATTTGATTATTGGATCATCAACAATAATCATGATCCACCCTGATCCTGAAGCTGGTAGATATGATGCTGAATACTTACAATACGATCCTCTTGGTGTAAGAGATAGTTTCTTCGATCCTGCAACACAAGCTCAAAGTTTCAACCAACCTATCACTATAATCCCAGGAACAAGAGACTTTGCTAATGCCGATGATGGAAATAACTTTGTAGATATGGCTAGAACTAGAGGTACTATCTTTATTTACGAATTAAAAGACCAATCAGGTGGTGTAATTAACTACTAAATTAATAAAATTTAATATATAAAACTTTAATATATAAAACTTTAATATATAAAACTTTAATATATAAAACTTTAATATATAAAACTTCTTATTTATTAACAAATAAATAAGAACTATTTAATTAAATTCATTTACCTTTAATATTGATTGTTTAACATTTTTTGATTGAGAACAAATTTGAAATATTTCAGCAGGTGTCCATTTTTTCTCTAAACTATCATCTATTTCTAGATCAAGCTTTTCTTCATAGTAATCTTCAATTAATTTTTTAACATTATCAACAGAACATTTATTAAAATGTATAGCACAGTCAATCCTACCTGGCCTAATTAATGCTGGATCTAATTTTTCAAAATTATTTGTACTCATCATGATTATCTGTCCGGTTCTCTCTGGAATACCATCTAATATGTCCAGAATATGATGTAAGTTCAATTGGTCATCGTCATCTTTAGATGATATTATGGGTTTTCTATTATTATCAGACTTATTATTTATTATAACAGGCGTGGAATTAACAGTTGGTGCGATTGATGGTTTTTCTTTTTTGTATTCTTCTTTAAAAAGAATTTCAGACATTCTATCTACTTCAGAAAAAACATATATTCTTTTATCATAAGGAATTTTAAATTCATTAATCTTTTCAGAAAAAAATAATTTATTAGCTATATTTTTATTTTTACATTTTGATAAATCTACTTTAATCATATGTCTATTTAACATTTTAGTAACACATTTTTCAAATGAGGTTTTACCACATCCTGGTTCCCCATATGAACAAATTCCTAATGTATATGGTTTTCCATGTCTTTCATACCAATCTCTTTTTGTATTAAAAAAATTCAATTGATTTAATATTTCTTCTTTTTTGTCAAAATAAATTTTATCCATACTACATGTTGTATCAAAAGGATATGTAGCAAACTCTAAATTACCATTTTCTGATTCTCCTTCTAATTCAAATATAAATTGTTTTTTATTAATTAAATAATTTAGATTTTCCAAATAAGCGTCTTTAATTTCCTCTACATATTCTTGCAAAGAACTTAGAGCTTTAGTTTTTGATGAAATCAATAAATTATAAGTTATATGGGATCTTCTATTTTCCCCCTCATTGATATTTTCTTGATTCTTTTCAAAAGTTATGTAAATCGTTCCCATATCCTTATCAATGAAACTAAATTCTTCTTCTTGATTGATTATATATAGAATTTCTTTTATATCTCCCTTGTCATTGTTCTCATAACTGTCTGACTCTTCACTATATTCTTTGAGTTGTCTCAAATTAAAAATTTGTTTTTCACTAATCTGTTTTTTAATATACCATAATAAGGCTTTAAAACTTGTTGAACCTTTCATCAATGTGCCATTATAATACGACTTTGTTTCAGCACAATTAAATTCTAGAACAGATTTTCTTTTAGTTTTAAATCTAAAAAACAATAAAAATTTTTTAAAATAAATTTTGAAATTATTAATTTGGCTGAATATATAACTTGTCATAGTTATAATAATTCCTGTTATTAAAGTATTTAAAATTACATTGTCTGTATGATACGATCTTAGTAATGAATTCTTTAGAATTTCTTCCATATCTAGTAATTAATAATCTATAATAGCATGGTTTTATATTACTTATAAATCAATTTTTTCTTATTTTCAGAAACCAACTATTATCTATACATTCAGGATTATTATTAATATTTTCCAAATTATCTAATAGTTCTATATTATTCTCTATAATTTTACAATTATATGGAGAGAATACTGAACTTGTAGCTTTTACACTTTCAATAAGTGCTAATTCCTCACTTGAATTAATATTATCATTTGATACATTAGGGAATTCCACAAATACTAATTCACCCATCTCTTCTAATGCTTCTTTAGATAATCCAATCTTTGTAAATTCTTTAGTTTCATACAACCATTCCTTTGTATCTGTATAAATTATCGAATTTAATCTTGGAGTTAAATGAAGAAATCTCTTGTATCCGTTAACACATTTCACTCTATTTATAATTCTAAGCATAAATTTTTTTATATTAAAATAATCAATTTAAATTAACTATTTTAATATTCAATTTTATTTGTAAATGTTAGTCACACTAGGTAAAGTTTTACCCATATCATTTACATTTACCGGTAATGCTATCGGTGTAGGTAATTGACTGGCATCTTTAAGATAACCAATGTATTGTTGTAAATTAGTTATTATACCAGGAACAACATTTTTAACTACCTGATCATTTAGTTTTCTTACCTGTTTTGTAATATCATAAGGTAAGTTTTCTGCATAATTATCATATACAAAACTCATTACAATCATTAGATCATTATTAGATTGTGGAGGTATTTTAAACTCTTGATTTGTGAAATCATATACTGTTAAAATAATAGCTTTATTTATTATATCAATGTTTTTGGAAGAAAAAAAAACGTTACTAACATTCTTTCCGACAGTAGGTGTTTGATTAAGTAGTGAATTTTTTAATTCCATTTGATAATTTTTGGAATTAGAGTCATTTTGAAAATATACGAATGGTACCTTATGAAAATCAGTTCCTTTCATCTATATTAAGAGATTAGATTTTTTAATTTTTTTTAAACCTTAAATTTTTAGGAAATTATATATGTTTCTAATAAAGAATCTTCATTCAAATTTGCTTTTCTAGCATCGTAATTTTGAGATACCGCTTTTAAATCTCTATATTTAAATAAATTTCCTAATGCTACAGTTTTAATTATTGGTTCTGGATCATCTGGATTATTTTTTGTTACAATATCATATCTATTTCTTATCGCTGGATTACTTGTATTTTGTTCTAAGAAAACAGCCCATTTATATGTTTTATAAGCTACCCTACATATTACCATCTCTCCTTTTTTGAAAGATGGTCTTGAAATTCTTACTATTTCCTCAATTTCAGAGTTTGTTAAAAAAGTTCCTATTCTGTTATTTAAAAATTGTTTCATGTATTTAAAAATATAATCCTTAACATTCTGAGAACTATTATCTAAATATACATTTGATAAAAGATTCATTACTAAAGGAGCTGGCTTTATAAATCCATTTTGTTCTCTTTCTAAGCTAAAATTATTTGGATTAATACCATTCTTGAAATCTTGGTAAACCATAGTTTGAATATTAGCAGATGTTGGATTAGGAAATAATAAATCATTATTTAAATTGCCATATAGTTTACTAATTATTTTATCTTGTTGAGGGACATTATTTTCTTCGGCTGTTTTAACTTGTGTATTATTAATATCTGCAAAATTAGAATCGATAACTAATATATAACCATAATTTGGAATATAATAACTAATTCCATCAACAACATATTTCCAATATCCTAAAATATCGGTATTACTGTAAACATCACGGATATATACATTATTAGCCAATGAAAAATTATTAAAATGTATTTCGTTTTTTTGTAAAACAGTCATAGCTATAAAATACTGGAACATTATTGAAAACCATACCTCTTTAGGGTGATATCCAGTACTAACCATTTTTTTAATAGAGCCATAGTTTTCATATACTCTCGAAGCCCATGTATAAAAATTAGAAGTTGGAGCTTCCGTTAAAGCTACTATACATGTATTACTAGGTTGAGCTAAATCAATAATTTTTCTATTAAAATCTTTAATAATTACATTCTGTAGTCTGCCATTGGCATCAACTATTTCATATTGAATATTATTATTTACTAATAAGGATAAAATTGTATTTCTACTCATTCTTATATCTCGCAAAGGTATAGTATAAGGTAAATTATCAACTATTGCATTTACTTTTGTAATATTATAAGCTGTAATTTGGCTTAATATATTTCTTAATTCTTCTTTACTTGTTAAATCATCTGTTAATAATTTGTTAGTTGCTTGTCTATGTTTTAATTGAGTTCTAGAAGTAGGATCTGTAATATGATGTTTACTATTGATTGCTTTTCTTGTAATATTGTCTCTGTCAACCGCCATAATTGAATCAGATTGTCTTTTAATAACTCTTAATTTTGAAAATCTTATATCTGAATTATTATCTTTTTTATATAGGACAATAGAAATAAAATTAGGACAAACATGTCTTTTAATAATTTGTTCTTTTACAAATTCATAATAAGCTATTTCTCTCCATGAATTAAAATCATATTTACTAAAATTGGAATTTAAAGTTTCGGCTTCCATAGATGCTTTTGACATTTCATATATTCTTATATTTAATGCAGTTGAATCTTTAGCTACTGAAATAGTGGATCTATCATATCTTATTGGATAAGCAGCTCTATATAAAAGCATATTATCCGGTAAATTTGAATATGGATTACCTCCATATTTTCTTTGATTATATGGATTAAGTTCTAATAATTTAATGTAACTTAATAATGAATTTTTTCCTCCTGTTACATTCATTATTTCTCCGTCACCTCTGTTAATCATTGTAGCTCGTAAAAATTCAATTATTGCTAATCTTTCATTAATTGTATTAAAACTATAAGAAAAATCTTTTCCTGGTAACATATCTTCATATAAAATCGATAAACTAGAAAAATCTCCTCCAGGATTAGCTAAACTGACATTATATACTTTTTGTACTGGTATTTGATTAGGTTTATATCCATAAGCATACATAGGATTCATTAAAGGATAATAAGGATTAGGTACTGGAACATGAGCTGGTGGATAAGCTTGCATTTGTGGTGGTTTTGATTTAGGCCCTGAAGGATCGTATATTTTTTGTTCTAATAATAGTGGTGGTTCTTTAGGAGGAGGATTTTCTTTTTTTCTCCTACTATATACATTTCTTTCATCATTTGATACAAAAGGTGTATTTCTTTCTTTACGATAAGGAGGTTTGGTTACATTTCCTCTATCTCCTCCTCCTTCTTGAATCTTATATTTAGTAACTACTTCATTTTTAGTTTCAATATTTTTTTTTTTTCCTCCGCCTCTGAAACCGGTTTGTAGATTATTTGAATGTGATACTTCATCCTCAACATTTACTTCTTCATTATTATTTATATTTTCCATATATGAACTGATTCTTTTATTAGTTGGATCATCAAAATTATTTCCAACATATTTTTGATTATATGTAGTTTCTATTTGATTTTCCATTTGCCCTAAATTAGGTCCTATTTTTTGAATAGTATCAAATTGAGGATCTTGATTTGGGAATCCATTCATTTGACCATACATTTGTTGCATATTTTGCATATTAGGCATATTTTGCATATGTTGTGGCATTTGCATATGTTGTGGCATTTGCATATGTTGTGGCATTTGCATATTAGGCATTTGCATATTTTGCATATGTTGTGGCATTTGCATATGTTGTGGCATTTGCATATGTTGTGGCATTTGCATATTAGGCATATGTTGTGGCATTTGCATTTGTTGTGGCATTTGCATTTGTTGCATATGTTGCATTTGTTGCATTTGTTCCATACCTGGCATTTGTTGCATATTTTGCATTTGTTGCATTTGTTCCATACCTGGCATTTGTTGCATATTTTGCATATTTTGCATATTTTGCATATTTTGCATTTGTGGCATTTGTTGCATTTGTTGCATTTGTTCCATACCTGGCATTTGTTGCATATTTTGCATATCAGGCATTTGTTGCATTTGATTGTTTATATTACCTGTATTTTTGCTATTATCAGTATCAAAGTCTGATTCAGATGTAGTATAACCTAATAATTCTCCTATTTTATTAACACTATTTTTTTGAGCACTTTTCTTCTTATTTTTCTTTTTAGTTTCTTTTACTTTTCTAGAGCCTTTATATTTTTTTCCACCACCTAGTTGATTTATTTCTGAGTCAGACGCACTTGAAGATAAGCTACCAATTGATCTAGATCCTTTAATACTTTCTAAATTATAGATATTCGCATAAAAATCTTCATTAGTTTCTTTTAATTTATTTGCATACTTTTCTATTTCCTCTTTGTCACTTAATGCAAGATCTGTTCTAAATAATTGTTTTCCCCCACCTTTCTGAGTCTGAGTTTGTTGTATTTTTTCATTGTATTCTGAAAAAAATGCATCATTTAATAATTTAGCAGGTGTAGTAAATTCCGAATTAATAGTATCCTTTTCTACAATTGGAGGTATTACTTTTTTAATAAAATCTACTATTTCCTTTGGACATTTAGATATGTAATCACTTAAAAGTGAGTTAAAAAATGTATAAACATCATAATACTTGTTTTCTTTATTACCTTCTGGAATATCAGTATTATTTTCCACATCATCATTATAAATTCCTATTTCAGATATTGAAGAAAGAGAAAAATCAGATATTTTTAAATCATATCCAGCATTAGGAACCTTAAATGTTTGTCCATCCACACTATACTTGTTCGAAGAACTTGAAGATTTTTTAAGATATAAATATAAATTTTCAGGAATAAAACCATTATGTCTAAAAGATGGATACTTTTCTTGAATTACATTCAAAGCATAAAGCACTTGAAATAATAGGGGCTTAATATCACAATCTTTATTATTTTTAAGAAATGTAGATAATCTTTCTGTTTTAAAAAAATGTTCTGTCGTATGAACATATAAATTATCTGTAATCATTCCCTTTTTAAAATCATCAGTAATTTTTTTCATGCTTGTATATTTATTTATAATATCTGCTAATTGACTTAATTTGACATCAATATTAACTATTGGTAGTAGCAAATGATTAGTCAAATTTTGAATAACTAATTCACTTAAAACATACGCAATAGCAATTTCAACATTCTCACTTCTACTTAAATCATTAATTTCTTTATTATTCTTTTTATAACTACCAATTACAATATTTGTAGGAAAACTTGAATCGGAATACCTTTTCATATAAAATTTTGAACCATCTGTTTCTAATAATTTTAATTCACCTTTAAAAATTTCATCAATTAAATTATCAGATTCTGTTCTATATTTATATGTATATTTTATAGTATCTATATTATTAATATCTTCAAGTGTTCCTATTTCTAAACAGTCATCTGCTTTTTTATTATAAACAAAATCATACAAACTAGTAATTTTTTGATCTAGGTCTGAAAGATCCATAATTATTATATAATTATAAAATATTTTAAAATGAAAAATAATATTTATTATTGTAAATATTATTTATTATTGTAAATATTATTTATTATCGAAAATATTTTATAACTATTATTTAACATGAAAATAATAATTTATATACTTTTATTCTTATTAGTTGTAAGTATTGCTAACAATTATGTTTTACATAAATATCAAAATAATGAGTACGCAATAGCCGTTAACCCTGATATTATTTCCCCTAGCGAGTTGCCCAAAAATATTGGAATCGTATCTCTTTACTTTTTTTATAATAAAGACAAAAAATATAATAAATGCTTAGCAAATGATAAAAATCAAAAGGTAGGAGAAAATCCTTTAGCATTAGTTCAATTACAGGATGCAATTGATGAAATATATAAAAAAACAAACAATAATTGTTACATTGTTGTTAAAGATAATAATAAGGATAACTTTGATTTAAAAACATATTTACCAGCGGCATTAAACCAAATTTCTTAAAAATCAAAATAATTAATTAAATTTAATTAATTTTTAGTGGCAAAATACTACCGTTTATATTTTAAAATATAAACTATTAAAAAGAGAAAACAATGAATAGTAAATTAAGTATTAACATATTATATTTTATTGTAATTGTATTGATAGTATTATTTGGTGCATTTATATATAACATAAAATCAGCAATAACCCAAAATACAAAACTTAACAATTTAATTAATAAATTAAATAAAAAAGATAAACAACAAATAATGGAATGGATTGATGATAGAAAAAAGGAGTTTAATACTCCAAAAAATAATTTTTCTGAAAACCAACCCTATAACTGGAATATTTGCGGTATGCCAAATTATATAAGTGAAGAAGCTGCTGAATTAGTACCATTTGATGCTGAAAATACATGTCAGATAAATGAACCATTAGGAAAAGAAAAAGCACAAAAACTTGCAAAGGCATTGGGTATTACAGATGAAATTATTTTTACTGCAGATGAATTTAAATGTATATTACAAAACTCTCCTCCAGATGATCAAAAAATTCTAATTACCTGTATTTTTAATTTAACAAATACATGTCATTCCAACAAATTAATGGTTTATAAAAAATATGGCATAATTGATTTAATGAAAAAATTAGCAATTAGTAAATTAGAAGATGCTAAATCTTTGGCCAGTTATGGTACTTCGATATTTGTTGAAGATAATGAATTATATATTGCTAATGCATGTTACAATACAGATGAATTCAAAAGAAATTGCAAAGCTTTTAATGAATTAATATTAGGGTCCTTAGAAAAGACAACCGCAAGTTGTGGAGAATTAGTAAAATTTTTAAAAATGTTTTTGTTTGGACTTAGAGAAAATTTACAAGGAGCAAGCTGCCAAGATGACGCAGGAGGTGCATGTGTTGCCAGTTTAACTTATAAAGATACACAAGATACAAAATATTATGGTGTTCCTATTACTCCGGTTATTTGGACCGCTAATTTTATTTTGATTTATTGTATTTGTCCAGAATTAGGTGAATTAATGCCTGCATATATTCAACCATTTCCAGAGGATGTAGCAAATGAATTACAAAACAATGGAAAACTAAAATACTCAGATTGGATTGACAAATTTGAAACCTGTTAAAAATTGATTTCTTTAATTCCATAGTAAATAATAATGTTAATTATTAATGCAACATTTTACAAATCAAAAAGAAGATATTATTAATGAGTATAATTCCATAAAAGAAAACATAAAAAAATTACAAAAACAATTATCTCCATTAGAAAATAAAATAAAAAGTTTTAAACTTATAGATAGATTTGATCTAAATTATAATCAGAATTTAGATCAAATTAAAAATATAACGTTTGAAAATGAATATCAATGTGTATCCGGTTCCGAATATTGTTCTACAGAAAATGGACGACTTGTATTATCATATGATTTTCATCAATCAAATAATAATATAATTAATGTTAAATTTACATTAAATTTCTCAAGGGAAGAATCTTATAAAAACAAATATAATTCTTATGTTGAAATTACATTTGATTTGGAAAATAATTCAAATGATTTTGTTGAAATTGATACAAATAATGATAATATTCCCTGTGAAGTTTATTTAAATGGGGATCCTCTATATGATGTTGATTATTTTAGAGAAGATAATGAAATAACTTGGGCATCTTTATTAAGTGTTATTATTAATTATATATTAGGTAATACAGGTAATTTAGTTGAATTATTAGAATTTAACTAGATTCTACAAATTCAACTAAAACACAAAATTCATCTATATTTCCATATAAAGTATCTTTCTGATTTCTGTATTCAAAATAATTATGACTAATATTTTTGATTTTATCTTTTTCCCAATATATTATACCTTCTTTTGCTGATGTTCTTTCTAATAATGCTAATAATAAATATTCACCATTTGTTCTTATATTTACTTCTATCAGTTTAAAATCATTTATTTTATTATTATCATTTATTTTTAAAGCTATCTCTATTCCTACCATCTGAAAACTATTGCTTATTTCTTTTTTTGTTTTTTTTTTAATATATTCTTCGCTTATAGATTCTAGAATATTATTTAATATATTAAAATATTTTTGTGGTAATTCAATATCACAAGTTTTTGAACCTATTTTTTGAATTCCCTCCATTATATTTTTAGTTATTTTGATATTTTGATATTCTATCTCACCATACTTATTTATTTTATAATGTACTTTAAAAAATTCATATTCTTTTTCTAAGACTTCTTGAATTTGGAAATTTTTATATCCATTTTTTTCAATTATCTCGGAAGCTTGATCAACATTTTGACATAAATGAACTGTGTGTCCACTTCTTCCTATAGCATTTTTTAGTATTACTTTATTACTTTTAAAATTACTTTTATGATACGGTACATTTAAAAAGGTTTTTGGAATATAATCATTCCATTTATTTTCTTTACAATATTTTATAAATTTATTTTTATCATTCAATTCAAAATTTGTATTTTGGTTATCATTAAATAAATATACCTGGATAATTTCATTAATATCATCTTTTAAATCAACTGAAGTACCTTTTATTCTAACATGATCCATAATTAATATTTAATTTTAATATAAAAAAAAATTATTTATGGATGACAATCTATACATCATTTAATGCAACATTTTCAGATTGTTTAGATTTATATACATTCAATACTCTTGCGGATGGTTCTTTAATATCCCCACACCATTTAGGTAGCCAAAAATGTGGAATCACATTACTATACTTCTCCCCAAATAGTTCATCAAATATTCTTCTGTAATAATAAGCTTCCTTGGTTAGAGGTTTGCAATGGGTATATTTACTTGATTCCATTTCAAATTCTTCTTCAGTAACTTTTGTATCAATATGTCTTTGAATAATGGTATACCAAGAATCCTTTTGAGTTGATACTCCATCTGAAAATGCTTCTTTTTCTCTCCATAATACTTCTTTTGGTAAAAGATCAGTAGAATCAAATGCTTTTCTTAGTAAATATTTCTCTACTCCATCTTTTGCCACCCTTAATTTAGGATCAATTGATAAATATAAGTCCACGAAAGAACTATCTAAAAATGGAACTCTTGTTTCCAAACCATGTATTGAAACAGCTCTATCGGCTCTTAAAGCATCATACAAATGAATTTCTTTAATAAGTTTTACACATTCTTTATGTAATTCGTCTTCATTGGGTGCATTGCAAAAGTATTTGTAACCCGCAGTTAATTCATCTGATCCATCTCCGATATAAACAACTTTAAAATCAGTATTTTCTTTGATATATTTACTAATTAAATACTGACCTACAGAAGCCCTTACAGTTGTGATATCAAAGGTTTCTGTGGCCCAAATTACATCCCTTATAGCATTTAATCCTTCTTCAGGAGAGAAAATAATTTCTTTATGAACTGATCCAATTTTATCAGCCACCATTTTTGCATATTTAAAATCAGTTCCTCCTGGCATTCCAATACTGAATGTATGAATTGGATCTTTTGATTCTTGTGCTAAAATTGCAGATACTAAAGATGAATCTAACCCTCCAGAAAGTAAGGAACACATTGGTCTATCAGACATCATTCTCTTTTTGACAGAATCTATAAATTGATATCTAATTAAAGACTCTACTGTCGATTGATCATTTAATTTAGTATCATAATCAAAGGGATAATATACTTGCTTCATAAATTTAAAATTATAATGTTCTAAATCAAAACTTAGAGTAACTAATGTTCCCGGTGTAAAGACTTCTACATTTTCAAATATATCAGTCAAACCTTTAGCTTCAGAAGAGAAACCATATTGTTTATTATCGGTATATCCCATAAATACAGGTCTAACACCGATTCTATCTCTAGCAACCATTAATTTTCCTGTTCCATTTAATTTATCAATATCTAAAATTGAAATAGCAAATACCCCATCTAGTTTTTCGATTGTTTTTTCTAATCCTAATTTCATATATAGATGTAAAATTGGTTCACAATCACTATTTGAGTTTGGTACTAAATCAAATTCTTTAGTCAAACTTTTATGATTATAAATTTCTCCATTACAAATTAGATAAATTTCCCTATCTTGATTCTTGAAAACAAATGGCTGATTACCCGCATCTGATACATCTACTATACATAACCTATGAAATCCAAACAATATATGCTCATTAATAGGTAGAAGAGTTTTACATTCAGGTCCTCTACCGCTAATACTTTCATATTTTTTTTGTATATCTTTCATTTCTTGGCTTAATTTTTCTTTGTTATTACTAATTAATGTCCAAATTCCACACATTTTTTTTTTATATTATACTAATTCTTAATTATCTTCTTATATCTATTAAGATCAATTTTTTTTTAAGCTTATCCATTTTTTAGCATCTTTAACTGGACTTTTTGTTTGTAAATCAACTTCCAGATACTCTTTTTCATGAAAAGAGCCATCAATTGTTGTTGTTAATTTTGATGGTATTGCAAAAGAAAGCTCATTATTTATATTAACTGTATCATTTACACTAAATAATCCTTTACTTCTCTCTCCAAAAAATTTAACATTTTCTCTTCCATAGAAAATAGAAGCCGAAAATTCCCCAGCACTCGCAGTTTTCTTTGATAGTAATACTGCAATTGGTTTTTTAAAACTCAATTCTTTAGAATAATAATACTGTTCATTTTCAAGTTCCATATTTTTATTAAAAGATATCCAATGTTTATCATCATATTTAACTTTTGATTTACTCCAGGCGAATAAAGTAGTTCTACCTAAAATCGGTGTCATTGCCATAGTGAAAGGATAAAAATTTCCACCAGTATGAGATCTTAAGTCAATAATTAATCCTTTCATATCTTTATTTATCCAATAATTTAAATAATAATGTGTAATATCAATTAAAAGTCTTTCAGATTTTTGATTTAAGATTTCATTAGCTGACATAATATATTGATAAAACACAATTCTACCTATTTTATTTTTTTTATCCCAAAAAAATAAGGGTGGTCTCTGATTCTCTAAAGTTTCATTAATATCTAAAATATTTGAATTAATAATAAAAGAATGTTTATGATATTTTTGTAATGATTTTTGTAAAGTTTTTTTAAATTCTTCCAAATTATTAAAATTACAATTCTCTAATTCTTCCCAATTTTTAATATAATTTTCTAATCCTTGAGATTTAATATATTCATTTATATCCTTAATAATTTTGCTATACATCTATAATTAATATTATAAATAAATTATTAAGTAAACGATTAAGTAAACGATGATACTATCTGATTTATTTCTTCTTCAATTATTTCTCTTTCTTGTCTAGCATTATTTCTTTTGTTTTTTCTTTTATTTACACATGTTGTCCATCCATCATCATCTTCTTCTATTTCTTCGATTTCTTCTTCAGTATATTTAAATTTTGAATGATTAATAAAATGTCTAAGATTATATTTAAAAAACAAAGGTAAATCTTTAGCTTTAATTATAAAATCTTTAGGATCTGCATATTCATATATTTCCATACCAGGAGGAACGTTGTATTCCTTCATTCTTAATTTGAATGGTTTAATATTTACAGGTGTTCTTAAAATTTCTTGGATTAAATCTAAGACCTTATTAGGTCTATTGACATAATCTAGATAGAAAAGGTTACCATAAGGATGAATTGTGTATTCAATCTTGATACAATTAAAATGATCATCACTTGTGAATTCTCTCCAATTTTCAGCACTAAAATCCAATTGGTTGGTAGAAAGATGATAATCATATAATGACCAAGGAATGTAACCTAAATTATGAAGCATAAATGTCACAAAATTTTCTTGGGGTATCTTAAGTTGGAATCTCCTTTTATCTTTTTTTGGCAAGTCCGTTTTATCAATCAAAAGAGACATTCCATCCGGAACAACATAATTATTAATTTTAATGTAAATAGGAAATTCACATTCCCTTTGTTTCAACTGTATAATTAGAAATTTACAAAGTCTAGCAATTTCCGTTCTTGATTCAAGAATCGGAATATCAGCTACAACTTTATCGTTTTGTATTTCGAAATGAAGTTGGTCTTTACTCGTATTCGATTTTAATATTGTCATTATTTTTTATATATGCTTTCAATCTAATACTGAATAATCTTAAAATATCAATTTTTTATTACTCATTAATGCTCTATTAAGTAGATTTACTTAATATATATAAAGCTTTAAATAAAAAATTGATATTATATCACTTATTTATACTTAAATAAAGAAGTACTAAAAAAAGTAATAATTATGTTTCTAATTGATGAATATAAAAAGAATAGTGAGGGAGCACTTTATCATAAAGAAATTATTAACAGACTTTTAAATTCACCTGACAAAAAGAAAGAACATTTTATAAATACTGAACTACTTAAACAAATTAAGGATATAGATGAATTTGTAAATAAAATAAAAGATGAATCCTCTAATAATAAGAGTTATTCTAACTTTCCTCATTTGCTCTTATATGGGCCACCGGGATCAGGAAAGGGGCATTTAGTAAATATGCTATTAGAAAAAATATATGATAAAAGTGTTAATAATATTAAAGAAGTACAATACACCGTTGTAGGTTATGGTAATTCTAAAACCAAAGTAGACATTAAACAAAGTAACTATCATATTATAGTTGAACCTAATAATAATGGATTTGATAAATATTTAATACAAGAAATTGTTCAAGAATATGCAAGAAGACAAATGTTAAATATTTTTAGAACAAAAAAGAATTTTAAAATAGTATTAGTTGATACTGTTGATAATTTATCATATTATGCACAAGCATCTTTAAGAAGAACAATGGAAAAATATGTAAATAATTGCAAATTTATTTTACTAAGTCATCAATTATCTAATGTTATTGAACCATTAAGAAGTAGATGTTTATGTATTAGAATACCTTTAGCTAATGAAGAAACAATTTTTCAAGCATTATTTAATGTAACAATACAACAAAAAATAAACTTGAGTTTAAAACAATATAATAATATAATTAATAAAGCAGACAATCATATTGAAAAAGCCATATGGTTATTACAATTACATACAATGTCAATACCTTATATTGTTAATTGGCATGTTTATATGGACAAAATTATTGATATTATTTTAAAAATAAACTTGAAAATGAAGAAAAGACCATATTTAGAAAATTTGGCTAAAATTAGAAATTTACTATACAATATATTCATAACCAATATTGAGCCTCAAACAATAATCAGAGAAATTATGAATAGAATTGTTGCTAAAATAAATTCTATTGAATTAAAAGCAAAAATAATAGAATCTACATCCGAATTTGAATTTAGACTTTCATCGGGTAAAAGACATGTTCTTCATCTTGAAGCATATGTACATAGTATAGTATATTTATTGAATATAAAAGATACTTCAACTAAAATATTAAATTAATAGTATAAAGAAAAAATATTTTCATTTATAATAAATGGATACAAATGAAAAAATTTTAAGAAAATCTTTCGACAAAGCAGTTAATAGTGGTATTTCTGGTGCTAGTGCCATGGCTATTCAAGTTACAAGTCTAATGTGGTTAAGAACTACAATGAATTATCAATATCGTTATGGCACAACAACTACAAATGCATTAAAAAGTTTATATAAAGAAGGGGGGATTTTAAGATTTTATAGAGGATATTTACCAGCTTTATTACAAGCACCAATATCTCGTTTTGGAGATACAGCTGCAAATATGGGTATGAATACATATTTAAATTCGAATCCAAATACTAAAGATTTACCAATTGCTGCTAAAACTTTAATGGCATCTATGACAGCGGGTATTTGGAGAATATTTCTTATGCCTATTGATACAACAAAAACTATAATGCAAGTAGAAGGAAAAAATGGACTTGGTATGTTAGGATCCAAAATTAAAAAAGGCGGTCCAGGAGTGTTATATCACGGAGCATTAGGTGCATATAGTGCGACTGTAGTTGGGCATTTTCCATGGTTTTATACTTACAATATATTAGATGATTCACTTCCTAAATACGATACAACAATAATGAAATTTATAAGAAATGGTGGAATAGGATTTACTGCTAGTGTAGTTAGTGATTGTAGTTCAAATAGTTTAAGAGTTATTAAAACTACTAAACAAACATTTGATACACCAATCTCTTACAAAGATACCGTAAATCATATTATAAAAAATGATGGAATAAAAGGATTGTTTGGTAGAGGATTAAAAACGAGAATAATTACAAATGGTATTCAAGGTTGTATGTTTACTGTATTATGGAAATATTTTCAAGAAGCTAGTAAAAAATAAAAATAGCTTTGGTGACAATATGATTAAATTATACCATAGAATCCAGATCTTAATATTGTCATATTATCTAAATCATATACAATAGTAATTTCATGACTTAATTGTTCTAAATTTTTTTTATTATTTTTAACAAAATTAATTATATTTATTGGATAATTAGATTCAATTAAAAAGTCAATAAAATCATTAATATTTATACCAATATAAAACAGATATTATAAATTATGATAAAATCAAACTTATAATACAGGCTTTAGAAATTAAAAGTATAAATTAATATCTAATAGTCCAAAAAAAAAAAGAATTGTAATTATTCAATCATTTTGGCATAATATTTTTTCTTGAAATATTAAAATGGGATTAATAAATCATGGTATTTTAAATTCAAATATCAAGATTGATTATGTTCCAGTAGCATGGAAAATCCCTCTTTGAACTAGTCAAATCGATAGTCAAAATTGTGATGTTATAATTTGTTGCAATTTTTTCGAAACAAGTAATGAAAGTAATTTAATACTTGATAATATGTCAAGTAAACTAATACCTATTTTATATTTGGCATGATAATAAACAAGAATTATTAAATAGGAGTTAAAATAATGAACGTATAAGTGACTTAGTTTATAGTACTTTACACATGATTTAATATAAACCTTAATATTTAAATCATTATATCGATTTTATTTTTATCAATAATAATTAGAAAAAATTCAATATTATTTTTTAAATCATTATATCGATTTTATTTTTATCAATATTAATTAGAAAAAATTCAATATTATTTTTTAAATCATTATATCGATTTTATTTTTATCAATAATTTCCCAAGGGGTATTAATTAGAAAAAATTCAATATTATTTTTTAAATCATTAAAAAGTATTTTTATAAAATATTTTTTATTGTCATTCATATATAATTTAATTTCTTTTAGAATGAATTCAATCTTTAAATTTTTAATATAATATTTATTCTTATTTTGCCAGATTAATCTTTGTTCATTATAATCTATTTCATCAGTAGCAATTAATATAATATCATAATTATTTTCTAATGCCCAGGATATGGCATTTATTAATTTATCCTCTTCCATATAACTATATACAAGAATTTTTTTCTTTTAATCTTTTATTTCTGATAAAGCCAATTATTTTTAACTTTTAGTCTATATCTATCTAATTTTTTTGGTAGTTTTGTATTTTCAGAATACAAAATTTGTATTTCTTTTTCCCAAATTTCCAAATCCACCTTTACCTCCTGTTCTTTTTTTTTCTTAGGTGAATTAAAAAATGCTTGAAGATTGGCTTTATAAGATTCATTATCTTCTTCATCTGAATCATTATTTTCTTGATCTGAATCTGTAGCTTCGTCTGACTCATTAGCTTCATCTGACTCATTAGCTTCATCTGAATCATTATCTTCATCTTCATCTGACTCATTATCTTCATCTTCATCTGACTCATTATCTTCATCTTCATCTTCATCTGACTCATTAGCTTCATCTTCATCTGACTCATTATCTTCATCTAAATCATTATCTTCATCTTCATCTTCTTCTGAATCATTATTTTCATCTTCATCTAAATCATTATCTTCATCTTCATCTGAATCATTATCTTCATCTGAATCATTATCTTCATCTGAATCATTATTTTCTTCTAAATCTTCATCTTGATCTGAATCATTATCTTCTTCATCTTGATCTTGATCTGAATCATTATCTTCTTCTAAATCTTCTTGATCTGAATCATTATCAACATCAATGGTACCTTCTAAATTAATTTTATCTGTAATTGTATTATCATCTGACATGTATTCCGCTAAATCCAGAGTATTGGACTTAGTTAGCTGTTTATTTATTAATTTTAGATTTTTACTTTTAACAGATTTGTAATAATCATCGATTGTCTCGCCCAAATAGTTTAACAATTCATCGTTGACACTACCTTTATCTATACATTTAAGGACAATCTGAAGATAATTCATAAATCCCTTAATCTTGTAATATTTCTTAGGGTTCATTGAACTTTTACCTGAACTCATTATGTTTATTATTCTATAATAAAGAAAGTCAATTTTTTAAATAATTCATGATTAATTAAATTTATATAATTTTGATTTTATTAAATTAATGATAAATATATTTAAGAAGACTTGTATTATAATACATAATTAATCATGAATTTTGATGAATTATATAAATTAGTATTAGAAGAAAAGAAAAATTGTAAGGATCCCTGTTTGATATGTCATCTTAATATGAATGATGAAAAAGAAATAGTAAAATTAGACTGTTCCCATTCTTATCATAGAAATTGTTTATTTCATAAAAAATCTTCCAAGACTTATGAAATCGAATGTCCTTACTGTAGATCATTTAGCAAATGTAATCAATTTATAAATAAATGTATTGCTTTAGTTGGAAATAAAAAATGTAATAGAAATACTTTTAATTCAAATTGTCTATGTACAAAACATGTAAATTATAAACCTAATAAATGTATTGCTATTTTATCAAGAGGGAAAAATAAAGGTCAAGAGTGTGGTATATCAATACCCCTAAATGAAAAATACTGTAAAAAACATATTAATTTTTCTAAAACTTCTTCATCTACTTGTCAAGCTATTTTGTCCAGAGGCAAAAATAAGGGGAAGCCTTGTGGGAATAAAATTAAAAATGAAAATAGTAAGTATTGCGATAAGCATCAAAATTATAAACCAATTGAAATGAATAATACACCAAAACTTGAAAAAATTCAATGTCAAGGAATAATAAAATCAGGGAAAAATAAAGGTAAACAATGCACCAGTCGTGCTTCTCAAGGAAATTATTGCAAACGACATTATGTTAATGTAAATGTAATTGAAAATATTTCGGTTGTAATATAAATAATTAATTTTTTATTAATTAATTAAATTTATTTATTTAATTAATAAAATAATATATCAAATAATTAATCATCAATAAAAGGATCATCACATTCATCCACATCATCTTCTTCTAAATCATTCCATTTATTATTTAAAAACAATACATGTTTTTCCGTAAAATAAGGTGCCATATCCTTAATAGATGTATTATACCTAAAATATTTATTCCTACTTCCTCCCATCATATCTTTTAATTCTTCTAACTTTTTTGTATCAGCTCTATAATCTTGTACTTTTTGCCAGAATTTTTTCAAAATAGGATATTTTTGTTTGAACCAATCTTTATCTCTCTTAATTAAAACATTATGTGATTTAGCCAATTTCCAATAAATTACTTGATCAAATACATAATCTTGGAAAATATCTGGATGTGTATCTTTATAAGATCCTAATGTATCTAAAACCCATGTATCATATTCATCAACAGATAGATCCAATCTAGGAGGATATATATATTTTGCATCAAACAAGCAAAATTCTGTAATTTTATTTTTAGGTAGAAATTGTAAAATACAACCTTTTTCAATTAATGGATTGATTTTAACTTTTTCTCCTTTATCTCCTATAGAATGGCATGTTTTAGGTTTAACATCTTTAAGATATTCCTCTCTCGACTCATACTCTACCAATTTACATTGCCAAAAATCACAATCTTCTAATTCACAACATTGTTCTTGAATTTGTACTTGACAATAATAGTAATGAGGACATATATCTCCATCAATTAGTCCTTTAGTTTTAATTTCTCTAGAATATGGACATTTTATCTCTAACATTGTTCCTAATCTTGGAGAAAACTTATTGTTCAATGTAGATTTACTACATATTCCATCAGGACTAGCACCTAAAAATGGTACTTTTGGATCTTTTAAACATCCAAATTCAGTTACTTTAACATCATATATATGTTCATATATCATAGTTGCAGTAGGTTCATATTTTTTTCCATGATGGACGAATTTATTGTCTAAGAATGGAAAATCAGGATCACATTTCTTTAAAATTAAATTTTCTGGTGCTTCGTATGGATTTTCTCCTAAAGCCGTTGCAATATCACTTGCAGTAATCATATTATACCTCGCATCAAACCAAGCTTTAGATCTTTGTTCGGGTTGAGGTAAATTAAATAACATCATAAAATGATCTTGTAATTTTTGATATTCTTTAGGTACTGGAATATCATTATTTTCAATTTCATTAAGCTTGTATTTTTCGTCATATTCTCTAAAACAAGAATTTCCTTTTTCCATATTCACTTTGGATGTAAATTTATACTGAGAAGAAAAATGTCTACTAACTATATCTGTAACTAATCTATTATCTAATATTTCATCAAAGTACATATTTAATGTATCAGTAACGATATTTTCAATTTCTACCTTATCAGTATAGCTAACTTCATCGTTATCTGAAAAATTTTCATCTAATATCTTTTGTATCTCATCATAATATTTTTTGATATCTTTACAATTTTCCATAGAATATTATTATTTTTAATTATATAAATATATAAATCCTTATATAATCAATTTTTATTAATTAAGTGTTAAGTGTATATAAAAATATGTTAAATTCAAGACTTAACTAAAAAATATGTTTCTTTATTTTTATCATATTTTAAAGAAGGTATAGAAATAATTCTGCCTTTAACGGGATCATAATTTACTGAACCTTTTCTTGTTAATTTTTTTTCTTTAATTGCTTTAAACATTTGTTTAATTAGAACTTCCTTATTGTTTTTTTCATATATAATTAAGCTTTTATTTACGTATTCTTTGATTTTTATTAATTTGTGAATTTCTGGTAATCTATTCCAAGGTCTTTTAAACATATATTGATCCAAATTAGAAAATGCATGTTCTGATGATTCAGATTCATTCTTCTCTTCTTGTTTTGCTTTTTTTGACGCGCTATAATCTTCAATCATTTTGTTTAATTCTTCTAAATGATAATCACTTTCATCCTCTTTTAATTTTTTTCTTATTTCAGTTAAATATTTATAGTTTAACTTACTTTTAATTCCTTCAATTTTAGTATCAAAGTTATTCTCCATTATATATTATAACGTTTTGTATATTTAAATACTTTTTAGATATATTATCAATTTTTTTTAATTAATAAAATTAAAATCACTATTTAATTTTATTAATATGATATTTATTTAGAAGAAAATTATGGATATGATAAGTTCCCAGATAAAAATCTTTCAAAGGTTATTTGTCCATTACCACTATCTCCCATTACATCATCTACAATGGATTTAATTATATCATCTTGCGAAGGTTTATCGATTTTATCTAGAACAGATGTATCGAATTTTTTATATTGGCTCTTATCCAATTTATTTATTAATGAATTTACATTTTTATAAGTAAAATTATAATCATCTTGACCTACAAAATTAAAATCTCCATCAAAAATGTATTTTCGAACTAAGTATTTGTTTCCATTTGGAATTGCACAAATATGATAGTAAAATTTATACATCATTATCTTACAAAGAACATATTATTTTAAATGTTTTTTCGTAATCTAAACTTTTTCTTTATCTATTAAAAGTTATCAACTAGTATTTGATTACTTGCTTTAACAGAATATTGTAATCCTAATCCTTTCAAACTTTCTCTTTTATCTATATTATCCTTAATGTGACAATTAAACAAATCATTTATTTTTGTCATTCCTTGTCTTATTTTCTGCAGTGCACCCTTATTATTAGTCTTAAAAGAGAGTGAATTCAAATAAAATAATGCCTTATTTTTAAATTCTTCTTGGAATAAAATATTATTCTTTAAATAAAATAAAGATGATTCACTTCTAAGTAATTTATCATAAACAATATTAATGTCCAGAAATTTTTTAATTGTAATCATAAATAGTAAATAATTTCTAGAATCAAATTTTTCTAAATCTGATAATTGATATAGTAATAAAATTAAAGATTCATATTTTTCTTGTGTATAGAAATTAGTTTTATTTAAAATAGGTAAATCATCATTTTTTAATTTTAATTGTCTTTTAAAACCAATATTTTTAATTTCATTTCGATAATTTAAATATCCAATTACTATTAATGCTAAAATTATACCAACAATAATATTTAATCTAATATCGAATTTTTTAAAGAATACAAAAAATATTAACAATATACAACAATAAAAAAAGATTATATTTGGAGTTAAGTTAGAAATTATAAAAAAAAGGTTTTTCATTATTATTTAAGTTATATATTAATATTTAAAATAAAAAAATTTAACTCGCCTATATAAAGAAATTTTAATTATATATTATATTATATATCCAATGGATAACGATTTATTTGATAGAATATTTGCAATAAGACTAAGTCTAATGGATGTTTTTTATGATGAAAAAAAAATAATAAAATATATTAAAATGAATCTTCATAAATACGATAAATATGAGACAGATGACGAATTAAACAATTTAATTATAGCATTTTATCAAAGATATGATATTGATATTACTACTATAAATTTAAATGAATTAAATATCTTTCCTACTTTAACTCAATCTTTACAAGCTGAAAACTTAAATGTTGAATCCAATGATAATAATGATTTAGATTTAGATGATAATAATGATTCTGATAATTCTGATAATTCAGATAATTCAGATAATTCTGATAATTCAGATAATTCTGATAATTCAGATAATTCTGATAATTCAGATAATTCAGATAATTCAGATAATTCAGATAATTCAGATAATTCAGATAATTCAGATAATTCAGATAATTCTGATGATTCAGATAATTCTGATGATTCAGATGCAAATGATAATGATTATTCTGAAGACGATAATTATTCCTATGATGAAGATTTAAATATGGGTGAAAGTAATGAAATTAATAATCCGAATGTACAGCATATTTTAGATAATGTAATTAATATTTTAAATACTCAAATTCAAAATATGAACAATCAGAATATTAATTCCACAATTACGGCAGGTAATAACCAAATATCTTCTAATTTTCATTTCAGCCCGATATCATCAAATCTGTCCTCTAATTTATCACCAATTGATGAGGAATCTATTACCAATTTTCACCATCCTTCTGATGTTATAGATCCTATAGATCATATAGATCATATAGATCCTATAGATCATATAGATCATATAGATCATATAGATCATATAGATCATATAGATCATATAGATCCTATAGATCCTATAGATCCTAATAATATAAATCCTAATAATATAAGTTTCCATCCCTCATCTTCTTCAGCATATAATATTCCCAATGCTCCAAATTTATTTTCAAATTTAATGGAATCATTTGTTAATAATAGCAATTCAAATTTAGGAAATGCCTCTTTTACTTATTCAACTACAATTAATAATAATCAAAATAATACATATCATTCATCTGATCAATTTCTACAAGCTTTTAATCAAATTATAGATAATGCAATTAATGCTCAATATCAAGAACAACCAGAAAATTATCAAGATGTTAAAGTTACTTTAGATGACGAGGATTTAAATAATTTAAAAGAAGAACCTTATATAGATGAAAAAGAAATAAAATGCACATTTTGTTTAGAAGAGATTAAAAAAAATGACATGACGATTAAATTAAAGTGTGGACACTGTTTTCAAAGTAAATGTATCAAGGAATGGTTACAAGAATATGATTATAAATGTCCTATATGTAGACAAGAAATAGGTAAGCCTAAATATCATTTATGATTTAAGTAATACAAAATATCATTTATGATTTAAGTAATACAAAATATCATTTATGATTTAAGTAATACAAAATTAAATAAAGGACCGATAAAAATAAAAATATTTTTTGGCCTGTGTAAAAATATAGTAAAACTAATCCTACTAAAATTACAAATTTTAATCCTAAAATTGCTATTAATAAAATAGCAATAGCTAATAAATGCCAAGGATCTATATTATATTTATTGGCTAACTTTGTAGTAAGTAATTCCATTGTAAATAAATCAAAAATATTTAAAATGTATATGGTTGAATTTTTATCCCCCTATTAGTTTCTAATTTAAACTCTGAAGTAATTGGTTATGAAGCATTGTAATATCAATGTTAAGATCAGTACTATATAAAATTGTAACTTCTACAGTATTTTGATCTTCATTATTAACTTCTACATTTTTTATTAAATGTCTATATGAACTTAATTTTCTTCTAAGTTGTTCTAATTTAGTATTACTTAAAATAAATTTCTCTTGATATTCCATTAATACCCCCTTAACATTTTTGGGTTCCCAAAAATGTCTAATATCATTAATATTATATAATATCATTGCTAACCTCTCTAAACCAATTGATACTCCCCATGCATTATTAATTCCAAAATCCAAACCTCCGCTAGCTACTTCAATACCATCAATCATTAATTCAAAATAATCTGTTGAGTATTGAAAAGGATGATTATCATCAGATATTTCCTCAACAGAAATATCATTAATGATATACTTAAAATTACCATTTAATGACATAATTATATTTTTAATAAATAAAATAGCTTCTTTTTTAGTTTTTGCATTAAATATAATATCAAATTGTGTAAATAATGTATTATGAATTAAAGAAGGAAATTCATGTCTTCCAACTATTCCTGTTACAACCCTAATTTCATTTTTAGGTAAAGGGTATTTATCATAAAAAGGTGTTGCTTCACCAGGATAAAAGAGAGTATCTTTTGTTAAAGGATATAATTCCTCTTTTTTAACATTTATAGAATCAAATAAAAATTCTTGTGAATAAGGTTTGAAATCAAATTCTTTAATAGACAAAATATTTGTTTCCCTTTTTAAAATTTGTATGAGAAGTTTTTTAATATGTTTTACCTTGTCATGTTGTTTAGAATGCGAATAATGAAAAGGTTTAATAGTCATTGTATTAAAAAAATAAGTAAAATAAATATAAAAAAGTAGATTAATCCCCCTATTAATAAATTAACTTTTTTGAATTTAGATAAGAATATACATTGATATTGTTTAATAATACCTTCCAATAATTCCCCCATTTATTGTTATCTACATGATGTCTGGGACTACAAACACCTTTTGATGTTAAATATAAATTTAGAGAACTAGCACTTATAAATTTATATTGTATGAAATCTTTATTCCAATATTTGTCTAAATCTTTAATTTTAGAATAGGTTGTTCTAACTTTATTACTAGACATTCGATCAGAAACATTAGGATTATGAAATTTTATTCCCCAAAATTCATTAACATAATTAAATTCTTTTATCACTTGATCATATTTATTATAATAAGTAGGATCAAATGTGTATATGTATGACCATATTTCTTTTGGTAATTGTATCATTTTTTATTAATATTATTTATTAATCTAATTCATAAGTTATATTTTCAATATTTTAAGAAATTTATAAATTTATTAAACTTCAAGCCGATAAACGTTTGCTACCTTTTGCTCTTCTTTTTCTTAATACTGCTCGACCAGCTTTAGTAGCCATTCTTTCTCTAAATCCATGTCTTCTTTTTCTAACTAAATTACTAGGTTGAAATGTTCTTTTCATATCAATAAATAAAGCACCATTATCGAAATCTTTAGGTATAACTTCAGAGAACAATGAAAAGACTGCATCTATTTTAATTGCACCATTATTATCTATATATAAATCATCTATTTCTAAGATATAAATTTTATCATCAATATACAAAGCTGCATTAGGAGGGTCCATATAAAAAGAATCTTCTACCACTTCAATATTTTCATCTATTGGTTTATCCCAATAACTAGAGAATTCTTCTAAATCTAAACTTTGATTTATTCTATAAGGCCTATCAGAAAATGCTACTACATTTGGTGAATTATACAAGGAAATGGAACTTTTATTACATTCTCCTGATTTAAATTTTAAAACATAAAGAAATTCAGGTTCTTTATTATCTGTTTCTGTCTGGGTATTTTCTAATGTATAGGTAAACTTATTTTCTTTTAATTCAACATGTCTTTCTTGACTATCTTGTTCTTCCATTTTATTTAAAATATATTTTACTAATTCTTGATCTAACATTTCTAAATATTATTATTATAAATAACATTAGGGTTGAATACATTAACCCATTAAAAAATCAGTAATTATAGAAGATGCATTACTAAATTCCAATGTACATAATGTTTTATGATCAGCTTTTTCAATACAATAAATTTTATTATTTTTATTCTTTAATATTTCTTTTACTAATGGTTCCATTAAAATTAAGGGAATATTTTTATCATATTCACCATATATTAAAAGTGTTTTTGGCTTATTTAACCAATATGTGTCTATTTCTTTGATTTTTTCTCCTTTAAAATAATTTTCCTGATGTTTTTTAATTCTACTAGCATCCTCTTTAGTATGATATTGAAAATTATCTTTTTCACTATAAGTTTTATTATTAAAAGTTCCAGCAATACAATTTTCCAAATATTCTTGCCTTTTTTGAATGCTAGGTACTGGGGCAATTAAAATGCAAAAATCAAAATCGAATTTATTAATTAAGTTAATTGTATACCAACCCCCACTACTAACCCCTACTATACCAACTTGTTTGCCCTTATTATCTTTTAAAAAGTATTCTATAATACTAGTAATATCATCTGTAGCAGTAGGATGATTATTATAAGGTCCTTGTCTGTAATTCATAGCAATTACATGATAGTTATTTTGACATAAAATTTTACAAATTGATTCTCCCTCCTCATGATTCCCTTTGGTAAATATACCTCCATGAATAAAAAAAAATATTCCTTCTGATTCCTTAGTTTGAGGAGTATATATTTTACACTTTACTTTTAATTCTAATTTAATATCAACATTTTCTTGTATAAAATCTTTCATTAAATAACAAATTATTTATATTTTTATTAATACATATCAATCATCCATTAATAAAAAAATATATTATCCAAATCATTTAAAGCTGCCTTTCCTTCTTTAGTATTGTGGTACCAATAATTAGACCTAACACTTTTGTCTTCATCTGACAAAATTTTATTTTGTCTTTTTGTTTTCCTTCTCTTCAGCGAATTATTAATTTCAATATCAGAATCACTTTCTGAATTAGATCTTTTTTTTGATGAAATATCAACAATTACTTGATCTTTTGTTGAATTTCCTTTACCCTCTTCCATTGTAAAAAGACTAACGTCTTTAGTTGTCTTACCGCTACTACTACTATAATTTCCCATTTAATTATATTATACATGAAAATATGGTCAACTTATATGTAATTATATCAATTTTTTTATATTATACAAATTTGTTTTATATTATACAAATTTGTTATATATTATACTAATTTGTTTTATATTATACAAATTTGTTTTATATTATACTAATTTGTTTTATAAAATACTCTTCTCTATTAAAGTCTTCTGGTCTACCTCTAGGATTACTAATAAAATGAATATTATCCACCTTATCGTCCCATTGTTTATGAGTATGGCCAAAAAACCAATGAGATATTTTTCTATAATTTAATAATTTTTTAAATTTTGTGTTATATTGACTAGAAAAATCATCAGTATTAAATTCTTGATTATCATTTCTATCGCAATATTTTTTAGAAGGTAAAGTATGGGTTACAATTATTACATTTTTAACTGTTTCATCTTTCTCATATTTTTGCAATTCAGAATTTAGATATTGATATTCTTCTTTAGATTTTTGAATTACACTATTAATAAAAGTTAAAGTTTCTTTTTCAGTAAAGTCTTTAATCCAATCTTTAAAATAATCTAAACAATTTTGTATATTTCTAGGATTAGAATCATTATAGTCCCACCAACCACAAGAACCAATAAATACAGTATCTTTAATTTTATAGGAATTATCGGGTAAATAAATTACTTTATTATTGTTAATCATTTTACTGATTTTCTTTTTATCAAATAATTTTGGATACGCATACACATGTTCATGATTACCATCCACAAATAATATTTTTTCGTAGTATTGAGAAATATCATTAACGTATTTTATACTATCTTCTAAATTATCACATATATCTCCTGCGATTACTAAATACTTGGAATCACTTAGGGCAAACTTAAAAGGATATTCTTTCACTTGGCCACATGGATATTTGGTTTTATAAATATGTGACCACTGATCAACATGTAAATCGCTAACTAAATCTAGTTTTATACAATCTTCTAAAACTTGGTTATTAAAGGGAGAATATTTTGAATCACATTTAATTAAATTATTTAATACTATCATGGCTGGATCTATATTAGTTTCCTTTTTACAATATGGACAATTTTTATAATCAAGTTGAGCTATTAATAAACATTTCCAACAATAAGTATGACCACATTCTGTTGTAATTGGGAAAGTACATTTATCTAAACATATAGGACAGGTTTTATTAATTTTATAATTGAAGTGTTCCGGTAATTCAGTAATATCTTTAAAAAATTTATAATGTCTAAGAAAATTATTAATTTCTATTTCCTTAAAATCTTTTTGGTATCCTACATTGTTATATTTCTTAAATTTTTTGATTAATTTGTTAATTGCCAAATAATTAATAAGAATAAATTCATACGTTTTATTTGGATTTTTGGTATTTATATTAGCATAAAAGCAATCAAATTCTAAAATCTCATTTTGGAGAAGATTTATGAAATTAGATTGATGAATTTGTTTTTTTAAATCATGATAATTTATGAAAACTAAAGAAGAATCCATTTTGGATTTTATTTCTTCTAAAAGTTTGCTAAATTTCATTACTAAAGTTAAATATAATTTTTAAATAAAATAAACTTTCATCTCCTTAAAAAATCTTCATGATTTTGATCACTAAATTCGTGTTGCATGGAACTCACTTCATCCATAATTGATTGTATATGATCAGATAATTCAACTTTGATATTATTGTAAAATTCTAAATCATTAGATTCTAATTTACTAATATCTACATTCTCAACTACTAAACTCATATATTCCAAAGTTGCACCTAATTGATTGGGTAACCAAGTCGTAATAGGTGTGCCTCCTGTTGCTACAGGGTGTTTAATATTTTGAATGATGTATTTCTTAGTTAAATTCCAATGCTTCTTTCTAAACATTCTTAGACAATTCAAATTCTTTAACAGATTAATACAAGATTTACTATCCTGAAGAACATAATCCTTAAAATGCAATAGTTCGGAACTTTCTTTAACAAAGTTAATATATTCTTGATGATCTGCAGGCCTGTACTTTCTCAAATCAATTAAATATTCTGTTAATTTATTAACAGGATAGTCTAATTGCAAGAAACTATCAACTGAAGGAACAATAGAATCTTGGGCTCCTGTTTCTCCTCTAAAAGCATGAACCTCTACAGACTCACCTGTATTGAATTTAAGATTCTGATCTGGATAACACCTTTCATTTCCAATTTGTCCCATAATAAATGTTCTAAAAGATAAATATTCCTTATATTGAGAAGCTTTCCACATTTGTTGCAAAGTATCCACAATAGAATACAAAACTTGAAAATGTAAAGATAAATTATGATTAAAAGATTCTCTATCTTGATTAGCAATAGCTTTCAAACATTCTTGTTGATACTTCAAAAGTTCTCCAGATTGTGAAACCATTGCAACATGTACGTTAATAAATCCTTCTTCACTATCATGACCGTTAAAAGTTCTAATTGTTTTATAAGAAGAGTGAAGCGTAGGATCTTGTCCTTCTTTTAGAACTGCATTATTAAGACCATAACCATATGCATAATCCATCCAAGGAAACATTTTATTCTTTTTAGCTAAGCATAACATTGGTACAGCTAATTGAGGTGGTAATACATCTTTAGCAGTCCCATAGTTTGTTTGATTACTAGACATCAAAGCTAAATGACAGGATTCTAAAGAATAAGCTGCTGCTAAAAAACAATAATCTCTATGAAGAGTTGCTAACAATCTGACATTAGTGATATGTTCTAAATCAAATAATGGTAAATTATTATCAACTGTTTCTGAAAATGTACCACTATTCAAATAACCATCTGGCTTATTAATCTTCATATTATCAAGTAAATCATTAATTATTTGATATTCAGAAGGTAATTTTTCTAAAGGTGATCCTTTAGGCAAAAAACCATTTTCACCGGGAACACAACTAAACCAGGATTCTGGGTTCTTACTTTTCCATTCATTAAAATTATTCATTTATACCTTTTTTTAAAAAAATAATTGATTAATTTTTAAGTTATAGGCTATTTTTTTCATTTTTTTACTAAAATGGATGTTTTTGATTATAGATTATATGTCCTAGGCGGTTTAAATCCAAAAAAATATAATACAGTTTTAGCTAAAGATATTCACAAATATAGTAATTACACTACTTTTATTCAAACAAGTGATAATTATAATAGACCTGAACTATATATGATAGGTTATAATATTGAAACTATTGATGGTCTCAAATGGTATCCTGTTTTTTGTCATGAATTAGGAGATATTAAAATAAATGTTAATAAAGAACTAATTGAAAAATATAATGAGATTAATAAGAAAAAAATAATAAAAACATTAATGAATTGTAATTTACCTTTTGAAATTTGTTGTCATATAATTTATTTTATTTAATTATAATTGGATATAATTCGTAAATTAAAACAGGTGAAATATAAACTAGAGCGTTCATATTCATTAAAGATAAAATAAATCCAATACAAATGCTACTTATCATTGTATATTTAGGTAATTTAACAAAATGTCTACATAATAAAATTCCAATAAAAAAGAAAATTATTACTTTACCAAAAGGACAAATTCGTTTACCTTTGGCATTACCGGTTAAATGTTCTAGCCAATAACCTTTAGGAGAATTAAATATGTTAAAATCTATTGTTGTTTCGAATAATAGAAACATGTAAATTAAATAAATTGATTCAAAAATAGAAATTTTAATATTATTCATTACTTTATGTTATAAAATAATATTAAAATGTTTACCTTTTTCTCCCACCTACATTAAAAATATAATATTTTAATTAAATGAAAAATATAAATAAGAGAAAAATTATATTAATATCGTCATTATTGTATTTGTCTTCTAAAAAAGAAATATTAAATCAAAGACAAACTGGTCATGTATTTAATAATGAGGATCTTAAAAAAGCTGTAAAAGAATGGGTAAAAGATCCAAGTTCAACGAAAGCAACATATGGTGAAATAAATGATTGGAATGTTAGTCAGGTAACAGATATGTCAGAGTTGTTTGATGGAGCTAGTAGATTTAATGATGATATAAGTTCTTGGAAGGTTGGTAATGTTACTGATATGTCAGGTATGTTTGGAGGGGCTACTAGTTTTGATGGAAATATAAGTTCTTGGGATGTTAGTCAGGTAACATATATGTCTCATATGTTTTTTACCGCTACTAGTTTTAATCAAAATTTAAATTCTTGGGATGTTAGTAATGTTAATAATATGAAAGGTATGTTTTTGAGAGCTAGTAGTTTTAATGGAAATATAAGTTCTTGGGATGTTAGTAGTGTTAATAATATGAATAATATGTTTACTGAGGCTACTAGTTTAAGTGCAGAGAATAAATGTAAGATTTATAAATCATGGTCTTACAATCAACTATTTAATAAACAGTATCTATCATGGAATACTGAGGAATGTGAAAAATTAATTTTGTTTACTAATGAAACACTTAAAAAAGCTGTAGGTGAATGGTTAAAAGATCCAAGTTCGACTGAAGCAAAATATGGTGAAATAAATGATTGGGATGTTAGTCAGGTAACAAACATGTCAAAATTGTTTGGTGCTACTAGTTTTGATGGAAATATAAGTTCTTGGGATGTTAGTAGTGTTACTGATATGACACTTATGTTTGCATTTGCTACTAGTTTTAATGGAAATATAAGTTCTTGGGATGTTAGTAATGTTACGTATATGACTGAGATGTTTTCCCATGCTTATAAATTTAATGGAGATATAAGTTCTTGGAAGGTTGGTAATGTTACTGATATGAAAGCTATGTTTCGAGCAGCTATTAGTTTTGATCAAGATCTAAATTCTTGGGATGTTAGTAATGTTACGTATATGACTGAGATGTTTTCCCATGCTTATAATTTTAATGGAAATATAAGTTCTTGGGATGTTAGTAATGTTAGAATGATGGCTAATATGTTTTATTCGGCTACTAGGTTTGATCAAGATTTAAATTCTAAAAAAATTTCAATAGAAGATTCTTCTACAGGAAAAGCTTATACTGCTTGGGATGTTAGTAATGTTACTCTAATGACTAATATGTTTATAAGTGCTATTAGTTTTAATCAAGATATAAGTTCTTGGGATGTTAGTAGTGTCACTAATATGCAAGCTATGTTTATGGGTGCTACTGGTTTTAATCAAAATTTAAGTTCTTGGGATGTTAGTATTGTTACTAATATGGAAAGTATGTTTTTAGGTGCTGATAGTTTAAGTGCAGAGAATAAATGTAAGATATATAACTCATGGTCTAAAAAGAGCGAAAAATTTAAAGGACAGTATCTATCATGGAATACTGAGGAATGTGAAAAATTAATTTTGTTTACTAATGAAACACTTAAAAAAGCTGTAGGTGAATGGTTAAAAGATCCAATTACAGCTCAAGAAAAATATGGAGATATTAATGAATGGGATGTTAGTAAGGTTACTAATATGTCAGAATTGTTTAAAAATTCTACTAGTTTTAATGATGATATAAGTTCTTGGGATGTTAGTAGTGTTACTAATATGTATTTTATGTTAGAAGGAGCTACTAGTTTTGATCAAGATCTAAATTCTTGGGATGTTAGTAGTGTCACTAATATGCAAGCTATGTTTTCTAATGCTACTAGTTTTAATGGAAATATAAGTTCTTGGGATGTTAGTAATGTTACTACTATGTTCGCTATGTTTAATGGAGCTAAAAGTTTTAATGGAAATATAAATACTAAAAAAATTTCAATAGAAGATTCTTCTACAGGAAAAGCTTATACTGCTTGGGATGTTAGTAATGTTACTCGAATGAATAATATGTTCATAGATGCGTCTAGTTTTAATCAAGATATAAGTTCTTGGGATGTTAGTACTGTTACTACTATAAGTTGGATGTTTGCAGGTTCTAATAGTTTAAGTGCAGATAATAAATGTAAGATTTATAACTCATGGTCTAAAAAGAGCGAAAAATTTAAAGGAGTGTATGCAAATTGGAATACAGAGGAATGTGAAACATTAACTATACCTAAACCTAAACCTAAACCTAAACCAAATAAACAAGATATAAAACAAGATGCAAAAGAATTTAATCTAGATAATCTAGAAAATGAAATTAGAGATGATGTATTAGATTTATCTAGCAAGAGAATTTCTAATAAAAAAAAGTTTATAAATTCAATGAGGAAACTTAATAATCCTACTTTAAAAGAATTAAAAATATCGCACTTACTATATTATACCAATTTTGAAACAAAAACAGAATCTGTAATAATTAAAAATTTTTTAACTGAATTAAAGAATAATTATCCCAATTTAAAAATATATCATTGTAGAAGTAAAAAATGTACAGAATTTAAGTTAGATATAATAATAGTAGAAGATGAAGATGAACCTGGTTTAACACAAGATGAAACAAAAATATACAAGTCATATTATTATCTTCTACAAGATAGTGAATATAATGAAAAAAATATTCCAATTTATAAAGAGAATTTAAAAAAATTAAGAAATGAAATAAAAGAAAAAATGGATAAGAAAATGGATAAGGGGGAAAACAAAGAATTAAATGTATATATAGTAAAAGATATCTTAGGATCTGATAATCTTAATAAATGGACATATTATTATTGGGCATATTTAAATTTGTCAAGAAAGAAAAATGGTAACGTCAAAAAATTTACTTGTATTAATTGTAAAAATAAATTAAATTTTTCAACTGCTGATATATTAAATAAGACTGAATTAATAGAATATTCAGATATTTCTTTATTAAAATATATGAAGATAGGACTTAAGAAAGAGCATAACATTATAAAAAAAAAAGTTTCTGTTTTTTTGGGATTTAAGGAGAATCAAGTTCAATGTAATAATTGTAATTTAAGACTCGGAATCTATACAGAAGACACTTTTACAGCTAGTCTACAGTGTATTTTATTAGATTGGGAAAAATAAACATTATTTTTTTTTTTCGACTTAATGTCCTTTAAATGTTCTAGTAGGAGATTACTCACCTAATTTATGACCTACCATATTTTCATGGACATTTACTGGTATAAATGTCTTACCATTATGAACCTGCAAAGTATGGCCAACAAAATCAGGAGTAATTGTAGATCGTATTGACCATGTTTTAATTACCTCAGTAGTACCACTAGTTTTCATTTTTTCAGCCCTATTATGTAAAGACTCCGCAATAAATGGTCCTTTCTTTAAAGATCTGGAATCTACATAAAGATACCCTTTCTGTAAAATTTTGGGTAATAGTCTTTCTCTATTAGGATTGTATTCAAATGTTATACTATCTTTTTCTAATATTCTAGCATCTAATATTTGAATAAAGAATTTTTCACTTTTGTTTCCTTGATAATTTACTAAACTAGCATTTGGTGGAGCAATACCAAATGAATCTGGATCAAATGAATCTAAAAACTCTTGTATTTCCTCTTCCTCTAATTCGTCTATTTCAACAAGATTGTCATCATTTATTTCTTCTTCAGGTAGATCTTCAACATCATCGTTAAAAACATTCCATAAATCTACAAATTCTTCATTTTCTAATTTGATTATATTTTTAAAGGGCCTGTTAGAAAAGGCCTTAATATTATGAATATTTTTTAAGGTAACTGAATTTGGATTTTGAGGATCCAGTTCGCCTTGATCATATTTTAAAACAAATAAATATTCAGGTTTGTTAAGCATTTATAAATCTAAATATTTATTATATGAAACCAGGGTAATATGCATCCTTATTATTTAACATTTTTTTCAAATTTGTTTTTATTATTTAACATTTTTTTCAAATTTGTTTTTATTATTTAACATTTTTTTCAAATTTGTTTTTATTATTTAACATTTTTTTCAAATTTGTTTTTATTAGATTCAATAACATTGCTCATTTGTTTTTCATTTGAATCTTGATATATAAATAGGATTCCTTCACCTAATCCTTCCTTGGGAATTAAGTCTGTTCCAGGGGTATTTTCTAATTTAAAACTGATTTGTTTGTTTAAAGAATTAATCTTAACCTTACTAAATTCTAATTTATACAAAGAATTTTTGACATATAAGGTTCCATACATAATTTCAGGCCAAAAAGAGTTGTCTTTTATACAAAAATTTAATAACTCTTGAGTATTATTTATTGTATCTTTGGAAAATGGAATTAAATCATTTGAATTAATATTATTAGAATATGATTCACAAATTAAAATATTATCAATAGAATCATAAAAAGCATGAGAAAATAGATAAGTATAAAAATATCCTGATACAATGGATTCATCAAAATATGGTGAATCTTTTAATATAACCTTTAATTCTTCATTAGTCAATAATATTTTTTCTTGAGTAAAACTTCCTTTTACTTTTTCAATGTGTTTTAATATCATTTGGGTAATATTAGAATTCATCTTTTATAATTAATTTAATAATTATTTTATCAAGTTAGACACTTTTCCCCCTATTTTTTTTTCCCATCGACAATTACTGGCGTTCTAGTATTATCATTAATTCCAGGAACAACTGCTGTTTCTCCATTCCATTTATCTAAAAATAATTTATATAGAACTTTATTATCCAATTGTTTAGAAAGAATTCTGAATTTTTTAGCTTCTTCTTCTGCTATTTTAACTTCGATTTCAGCTTTTAATTTTTGTTGAAGAGCAATTTGTTTAGCTTCAATTGCATTTCTATAATCTTCTGCTATTACTAAACCGGTAATATCAAGCCCAATAACTTGAACATAACCATTTTCTTTATTCAATTCATCAGAAACCTCGTCTTCAATAATACTAGAAATTTCAGCCCAACGAGAAGCAATTTCAACTAAAGGATATTTTGAAAAAACGGATTTTAAGGTTTTTTGTAAGGATGGTAATACAATACGGGGATAAACGAATTTGTCTGTATATGTAATTTGTTTATAAATATCACCTGCTCTAGATTTTATAACTCTATATTTTATAGTGGCAGTTGCTTCAATTACTTGTAGATCTTGAGTTAAAGTAGAAAATTTTTCTGGCACAACTATAGTTTTGATTGAAAATATGTGATATTTCTGAACAAAAGGAATTATTATATGAATACCAGCACCTCTTGGTTCTCCTGTAACTTTACCAAAAGTTGTAATAACTGCGACATTACCATCTCTAACTATAAAAATAAATCTTGTAATAAGGTAAAATAAAAGAACTAGAAAGAAAATATTATAACTAAATTTTAATGAATAGAACATGTTTATAATATTTTAATAAATTGTTTTAATTAGGTTATGAATAATCACCCTCTATTTTTTTTTTTTATGACCTAAAACCTCTTTTTGGTAATCTTCTATATAGTGGCATTTGTCTACGTTCATTAGAAATATAATCTATAAAAATAGCTCCACTATCAAAATTACCTTCAATTATATTAATTTTATTTTTATGATTTTTATTTTTATTTTTATTTTTATTTTTATTTTTATGATTTAAATATAAACAACCATTATATGGATCGATATCTTCTTACCAAATATTGATTAAATCAAGAATATCTAATTTAATAACTTCTCTATAAGATCTATCAGTAAAAGCAATAGTTTGTTGTATATCTTCTACTTTTAATTTATCATCTGTCAATTCAAATGTAATTTTAGATTCGTCAATAGATTCTGAAAATTTATCAATTATATATTTTGCAATTTCAGTATTCATTTACTAAAATAATTATTTTAATATATCACTTAGTAATTCGAGTTACATGTTACTAGTAATTCTATTACATTATTGGTTTTATAATTCATATCAACGTTATATATATTTTCTCTATTCTCATTTAATTTTTTTACAAAAATTGAGTAATCATCTTGATTTATTATATATTTTTTGGTAATTAACAATTCATTTGGATGAATATTATACCATATTTGTCGTATATCATCAAAATTATTTCTAATCATAATTAACCTTTCTAAACCAAAACTTATACATATCAAATTCTTTTCTTCTATCGTTCCTATACTACCTATTTCAATACCATTTACTAAAATTTCATAAACTTCCTTTCCATAATTAAATACATTTGTTTCATCTTTTACAAATTTTATATTTATTTTTTTTTTATAAAAAAGTTTTTGTAATAATTCTTTAGATTGTAATTTTAATTTATCAAATGTTAAATTTTTTATAAATATATCATATTGATGAAAACAATGTAGATGTTGAGGGCTAGGTAAATCTAATCTTCTTACTTTTCCGGTTAAAATACCAATTTCAGTATTTTTAATAGAATGATAGAATGGTGTTAAATCAATTAAATAAGAAAACTTATCATCAATTTTCCAATAATTTCTTTCAGATATTGATTTATTATAACTTACTTTATCATGATAGTCATGTTGTTTTTCACCTAAATCTTGAAAAACAATTTTATTATTTCCATATAATTCACAAACTATCTCAAATAATTTACTTTTAATATTTTTAATATAATTTTCTCCTTCTAAGCTTATCATTTAAATTATAGTTTATAAAATTTCCATTTTGGTCAATAATTATTCACCCCTAATATCTTATTTTTGATCTTTACTATTTGATCAATACTTTTTGATCTTTACTATTCGATCAATACTTTTTGATCTTTACTATTTGATCAATACTTTTTGATCTTTACTATTCGATCAATACTTTTTGATCTTTACTATTCGATCAATACTTTTTGATCTTTAATAAACTTTAGAAGCCGGAGGAATTTCATTCGCTAATGTTGGAATTTTAGGAGGTACTTTAATTGTTGGGTTTGTTGCCATAGGTTGATTTACCATATTTGGGTTTGTTACCATATTTGTGTTTGTTGCCATATTTGGGTTTGTTGGCATATTTGGGTTTGTTACCATAGGTTGATTTGCCATATTTGGGTTTGCTACCATATTTGGGTTTGCTACCATATTTGGGTTTGCTACCATATTTGGGTTGGCTGCCATTTTCTGATTTGGTAAAACTGGAGTTGCAATCGCTGGAGTAATATTTGGATTAGATTCATTTAATTTTGATAAGTTTAAATATATATTTACCCCATTTGATTTATCATTTAAAGAAGACTTTAAAGGTTGAGGCTCTGGAGTTATAGTTAAAGAAAATATAAAAAATAGAAAAGATACAATAATCAATAAAATTCCAATATAAAACATTCTATTATTTTTAGTAAATACTTTTAAAAAACCATGGAACCCATTAAAATCTAATGTTGCTAATTCCATAATTATATTATATAAGGTATTTTTAGTATTAATTAAGATTTCTCCCATAGATAAATTATGTAAATCTTCTTGATTTGCTTCTTGATTATATTCGTCTAATATGTTTTCTTCTTTTTGCTTATAAGATTTTTCTATTTTTTTTATTTCTTTATTATATTCTTTATTGAACTTTTTAACATCAAATTCTCCCTCTGAATATGCTCCTTCTCTAAATTCTTGTACATTAAATTCTGGATCTCCTTGCATTATATAATGATTTAGAAAAAATAATTAAAAAAAATTGATAATAAATTCTAAAGCATTTAAAAATTTATAAATGTATTTAAATATAAAATGTTGTATCCCAATTGTCCCACATGTGGTTTTTGCTTAGCAGACATTCAGCCAGAATTTGAAAGAAAGAAAGAAGAGATATGTAATGATCCAAAAACAACTGAAACAGAAAAGGAAAAGTTAGTTACTGAATTAGTAAATTCTATGAATTTGAGAAGATATTGTTGTAAGATGAGATTGATCACCTATGTTGATCTCGTCGCAATAATTAAATAATTCAATAAAAAAAATATTAATAATAATTAATATATATGAAGTATTATATTAATTGTTATACCTGGAATGATATCATACCTACGCAATATATTTGGGAGGAAACTTGTGGATATTATGCTTTACGAAATGGTAATCTAATGTATAAAATTTTGAGTAATATTAAAAGTTGTAAGTCACAAAAAGAATATATAAAACTTATTTCAACAAGTAAATACTTTCCAAAGTTAATATCATCAAATCAGAGTATTAAAGATATTAAATGGTACAAATCAAATTTTATAGAAAAAAAAAATAATTTATCTGGTAATGATATTATAAATTTAAATAACAAATGTAATCCCGATACTAAATTAGATTTATTATATAATTCGAATAATATTAAAATTAATTTAGAAATAGAAGAAGAAATTAATTATTTTATTTTATATCGCAAAGCTTTTAAGGTTAGCACTCATTGGATACCTATAATTTTACATAAAATTAATAATCAAATTAATTTTCATATATTAGATTCATTTAATACAACATGGTATGGTGATAAAATTACAAGTAATATTATCAGACAAATTAAAAATAGAAATCCAAGTATACATTTTGTATTAAAATGTAAAGATAAATATACTATATCTGTTTTAAATATGATTTATCAAAAGGTATCGTCATTTATTTTATTATTTCTAATTATTTTATTTCTAGTATTTGTTACTTTAAGAAGCTAAATAGTCATTTGTAGTGTTATCATAGTTATATGCTTTTATCCATCCAGTATACAATTCATTTTTGGGTGTACATCCAGGAAACCATGGAATGAGATTGCAATAAGTATTATTAGGGACACATCCCATTGAATTTGGATTACTTTTTTCGTCATACTGACAATATTTATCATGAATTTCTTTCATTGGTTGTTTTCTAAATTTGGAAGCAAATAAAGGTAAAAAACAGATATTATAAGGGCAGAATAAATAAAATATTATTCCCGACGCAGCTAATATTAACATTATTCTAAAAACAACACTTTTTGTTATGTAATCATAAAGATAATAAGGTCTTTTAACATCAAATTTAATATTCCAAAATAAATACACTAATATCACAAAGATTAAAGTAAATAAAATTATAAAATCTTGTGTTGAAGAGATTTGATCTTCATTTGGGTAACCAGCTAAATTAATTACAGAACGAGTAGGTTCATCATTTTCATAAGTGGTGGTTGATGGATTTTGATTGCATTCTACCGTAGTATAATATTTTTGGTTAGAACCACTTTGATCTTTAACTTTTTCATAAGTACCATCATCATTTTTTTTTACTACATAACAACTTTTATTATTACTAGGATCTAACCACGTAGATCTTTCAATTAATCTACATAATGGTTTTTCCCCTTGATTAATATATTTTTTTTCACATTCTTTTTGATATTCCAATACACTATTACTAGTAATAGAAGCAAAATTATCTAATTTAACTTCTGTTCCTGTAGCTTTCATTATACATATATAATCCTTATATCTATCATCCTCAGACATTTAATATTAAATTAGAAATTTTTTTGTCTCCCAATGATATAATGTTAGTAAAAATCATTATTATTTTATCAATTTTGATAATAACAAATTATTTATTTTTTAATAAAAATAAGTTATTTGAAACATTTAAGAAAAATAAGATAATTAAATTATATGAATTGAATAAAAACCAAGTCAATATTTTAGATTATAATGAAATTTTTCCATTAAAAGAATATAAATTTTATAATTTTAATGTTTATGGTCCTAATAAAATTGATTATATCACAAAATATTATGGAAAAGATGTGTGGCTAAAAGGAAAAAGAGATGGCGAAAAAGAAACTTTTGTTATTAAAGATACAAAACCCGCTTCAATAGATAAAACTTACAAAGGATGTAATCAGAAAACCAATAGATGTGAATTTTGGACAAAGCCAAATTATTATATCCCACCATGCTGTGCTCGTAATTTAACAACTTTATTGTATCATTTAAAGAAAATATTTGAAAAGAATAATATTACTTATTTTATCTATTGGGGAACATTAATTGGAAGTGTTAGACACGGAGGAATAATACCATGGGATACCGATATTGATATTTTCATATTACAAAAAGACATATCTAAATTACTTTCTTTAAAAAAAGAGATTGAAGCACCGGGATTTAAACTAATAACTGAAAATTCCATATTTTTCAGGTTAAACTATAGCAATAAAAATAAACAACATGTTGATATTTATACAGCTAATATTCTTTAATATTAGGAATTATAAACTGGGAGATATTATAAACCATATTAATAATTTAAGTATTTAGAAAAATTAATGACATTACTATTATCTTATAATAGGCTCAGAAGTGGAAAGGTAGAAGCAGAATGTGAAAGTATATTTGGTATTTTCAGAACAATTAAAAATAAAGGTAATAAGACATTAATAAAACTTTTTAATAAAGAAAAACCTACTGAAATTGTTTTAATTGATAAAAAAATAAATACTGACGAAATGAAAAAATTAAAAATTAAATATGTTGATGGAGAGGATGAATATGAATTATATTATTATATGGAAAATGAATTAGATTATGTTTATTGTAAAAATTCTTTAAACATTAATTGTAAAAGAGAAAAGAATTTAGGAGTTTATGCAAAAAAAAATATTCGAAAAGGAACTATTTTTATGATGTGTCCTATATTGGTCGATGATTGGAAAGGTTATGATGATTCATTAGAAATAAATAATTATTTATTCGACTATCCTCAAGATCCAGATAAATGTGTTATTACATTTGGTTTAGGTTCTATGATAAATCATTCTAAAAAAGATGCAAATAGTGCTTGGGTAATTAATAATGATAGACTCCTATATTTTTATGCAACAACTAATATTTTTAAAGGAGATGAAATTTTTCATGATTATGGTTATAAATTAGATTAGAAATTTACTATCCTCTATAAAATATAAAAAAAATATATAATTAAAAATGAACGAAAATATAATTAAATTAATTTTACAACATATTGAAAATAACAAAAATAAGAAATCTATTTATCAGGAAGATATATTATTAAATGAAAATAGATTAAATATTAAAATTCATCAAAATTCAATTTTAGATTCTCATACATTAATAAAATTATTATATGTAGTAAAATTCAATAAAGCAGAATTTAATCCGGTAAATAATACATTAGTTCTTCCATATAATAATAATTCGATTATAGAATTTGAAGATAGACCTGGAAGAAACTTTAGATTTATTGACCATAAATCTTTTTCCGAATTATGGATAGATAAATCTCATAATTCTTTTGTAAACATTCCTCCTAATGCTGTATTATATGAAAATAACAGGTTAGTAATGATTGTAATTAAAAATGCATATTTGTCAAACAACAATATTGTTTTGGAAATTGAAACCGAACAGCTGCTACCATTAAAATTAAAAGATGGAGCTATTTTTATAGATAATAAAGAAATTGAATCCGAAATACCGAATGAAATTGAAATTAAAGAAAAAAAAAAATTATGTTGTTCAATATGTAAAAATAATAAGTTTTATACTCAAAAATCAATGTTAAGAAAAGGTAGAGTAGCTAGTTACTTTAATTTAGAATGGTTATTTGATGATAAAGCTATTATATACATTTGTAGTGAATGTTCTCATATTCATTGGTTTAAATCAAAAGATAAATTTTTGTTCAAATAAAATTGAAAAAAACTTTATGTGCTATATATAGAAAATAAATATATAAAATATATGCCTAACTGGTGTGAATGTAATTTAGAAGTTAAATCTGATAATCCTAATAATTTAAATAATTTTAGGATTAACAATATGATTGATAATAATATTCCCTTAAGCTTTAATAAAGCCGTGACCAGACCTGTAGAAATGGAAGATTGGTACAATTGGAATATAGGTAATTGGGGAACTAAATGGGATATTAATGATGATGAAACATTATTAGAAATAAATATCAATAGCTTATCCTATCAATTTAATACTGCTTGGAATCCACCTTTAACATGGTTAGAAACAACAGCAGAGCTATACCAAAATCTAGAATTTATTATAACTTTTTGGGAATATGGAATGAACTTTGCAGGAAAATTTGTTTTTTCAAATGGTATTTTAATAGAAAAAGAAGAAACTGATTGTGCAGAATTTCATTTTAAATATACCATAGATCATCAAGACTTGGTAAAATCTAATATTGATCTTATTAGTAATGAAATAAATATAACAAATCAAAATATTGAAAAAATAGTCTTAGAAAGATATAAGATTCTATTCAAACTTGAAATTCTACCTCAAGAATTAATTGATATGATATTAGATTATGTCAAATATGATATTAAAAAGGAAGAATATACAAAATTAATTAATAATAATTATGAAGATATTAAAGAATTTAATGAAGAAGAATGGGGATTATATAATGAAGACACAATTAAAGAAAAAGTTATCCCATTAATAGTTGAAAAATTGTCAAAATAAAATGGAAGATATTAACTCGGAAATGATAAATAAAGTTGTATTTAATAAAAGTGGATATTTATATCATGTTATATTTAAAGCATTCGCAGATTCAGCTAGAGAAGCATGATTAAAATATTAATTAATTTTAAAAAAATCTAAATTAATATTATAATAATGTCTAGTATTCAGGGAAAAGACTACAAAAGTTTATATTTAAAATATAAATCAAAATATTTACAAGCTAAAAAAGAGTCACATAGTAAAAATTGTCAAGATCATGATTTGGATCCTAAAGCCTGTCAAGAAAACCCAAATTGCGAATGGGATTTTAGACGAATATGTTTAACAAAAGGTAAAGCTGTTAAAATGCCAGATGATCCAGCTGGTTTAGTAGGAAGCTATTTATCTACTTCTAACACCAGGAATATTTTTTTATTAAATGAAATCAATAAAAATTTAGAAGAAGCAATGAAATTTGCTCAAAAAGGTAATAGGCTTTTAACAAAAAATAAAATCGATAAAATAAATGAGTTAACTACACAGGTCGAAAACTATCCTTTAGAAAAAAATATAGAAGTAACGGAGAAAATAATTAATATTATGGATGTTTTAAATAAAAATGAAGAAGAATTTTTAATAAAAACAATTGAAGAAAAGCTGAGTAAACCTAATCCTATTAGGCTTTATGTAAAACCTTACATTGAAAGTTTAAAAAATATTAATTATAAAAAAGCCCAAGAATTCGAAGCTGAATTTAAGAAAGAACAACCAGAAGTTAAAAAAGATAATGAAACTATTAAAAAAGAAATAGCAAGAATGATACAAAAATTAAGAATTGCCAAAAGGAATAAATCTACCATACTTTTTTCATCAATTATATCTAAATTAGAAAATCTTATTAAATCCCCTGATATTACCATAGAAGAAAGAATAACTTTTGAACAAGAAATTAATAGCATAAAATTAATCGACGAGGCTACTGTTAATGAAAGTCTAAAACAAGATATATCTAATAAATTAGAAAAAACAAGAGATTTAGCTTTTAAGGGTAATACAGAAACAATGAACAGCATGATAAAAATAATTATGTCCCGAATAAAAAAATTACAAACTGAAGATCCTGAATATTATCAAAAGGTTATACAAGAAATAGATAATATAAAACAGGTTTCCAAAGAAATATAGTATAAATTTAAGTAGACAAATATCTTCTCAACTAAAAAAAATATTAATTTAATTATTAAAAATGAACGAAAATATAATTAAATTAATTTTACAACATATTGAAAATAATAAAGATACAAGTTGTGATTATCAAGAAGATATTAATCTTAATGATAAAGAATTAAATATTAGTATTTCTGAAACAGATAGAGAAGAATTATTAGAAGTAAGCTTATTATATGCTGTACAATTTAATTCAGCCAATTGTGACTCTCAAACAAATACATTAACTTGTCAAGATGTCCAGATTTTAGAATTTTCCGATAGACCATTTAGATTCTTTAATTATTTAACATTAAAAGAGTTTCAAGAAACTTGGGAATTAAAAAAAAAAGGGGAGAATTCTTTTAATAAAGATCCTCCTAATGTTGTAGTATATGTAAACAATCAAATGTACAAAGTTGTCTTAGATTTAAATCAGATAGATAATCAAAATGATTCTATCAGTTTTAAAGTATTAGATTATGTTAATTCAGATTTATTACCTAAGGGTGATTATTTAGAAGGTGTCTTATTTATAGATTCAATGAAAAATGAACAAAATTATACCCACTCAGTAGATTATAAAAATATTAAATTACTAACTAAATATATATCTGAAAAGGGCAAAATACTACCCAGCGGAATATCTTCAGTTTCTCCTAAAAAACAAAGAAAATTGTCTCTAGCAATCAAACGAGCCAGAATTCTAGCATTAATGCCTTACCCATCACAAATTAATAAAATAAAATCAATACGAAAATCAATAGCTCGCATAAAAACCGAATTGACATAAAATGCCTAATAGCCCTTAATAAAAAAATTATTTTTTCATTGGTTAATAAACAAATGAATGAAAAAATAGCAAAAAACCTTATAGATGCATTTTCTCAGAATCAAAATTCTGTTTTTACCCAAGTTGAATTAAACGATAAAAAATTAAAAATCATTCAAGAAAAGGAATCAACAGAAGAAAAAATGTTTTATGCTTTTACATTTAAATCAGGTAAAAGTACAAATAAAACTATTAAATTTGAAGATATTGGCCAAGTTATTGCTTTTTCGGATAGACCTTTCAGAGAAACTTATATTTTTGACATTGAAGATTTAGTTAATTTTTGGGAACCTTCATCCTCGCCAGAAGCATTTAAAATTTATATTGAAATCCCTGATGATATTATTATATCAGACAGAATAGAAAATAAAAACGATGATTCTTTTATTGCTGACAATTCTAATTGTGCTTTATATATAAATAATTGCTTGTATATTATCGAAATTTCTAAACCAAAATTGATAAATGAAGTATTAGAATTTGAGTATATCAATTTACCTAATTCTAATTTATTTCCTCAAAATTTTGATAATGGTGTTTTATTTATAGATCCGAAGTTGAAAAAAAAGTATGATCAAATCTAATTATTCATCTGTATTTTTAAGCTTATTTAATTTTTCATTAATATCATTAATAACATCATCTAAATCATCATAATTCATTAATTCTTCTGAAGAATTATTTATAAAATCTATTACTCTTTGTGTTACCTCATTTTCTTCTGCCCAGACATAACAATTTTTAGTTTCCATAATAATATTTGCATCATCCTGATCTGCGATTTCAATAATTATGTCTAATACTTTATTTTCTATTTGATTTATTTTAAAAGTAGTAAATTTTTCAAAAGTATCACTTAATTCTGATAAAATTTTATCAAATTCGTCTTTTAAATTTTCAAGATCTTTTTTTTCTTTTTCAATTTCTTGTTCAGCAATTAAATTTTCAGCAATTTCATTTAAATCATCATCGTTAATATTTTCTATTTCATCATCATCTTCTAAATCTTCTTCTAAATCTTCTTCTAAATCTTCTTCTAAATCTTCTTCTAAATCTTCTTCTAAATCTTCTTCTAAATCTTCTTCTAAATCTTCTTCTAAATCTTCTTCTAAATCTTCTAAATCTTCTTCTAAATCTTCTTCATCATTTACTTCATCATCATTATTATCTAAATCTTCCTCATCTGAAGTATCTTCCTCTGAACTTTCTGCATAAAGGTCTTTTTCCCTTTGATTTAAATTTTCTTCTATATTAGAAAGATGACTTTTTACATTTTCAATAACTTGATTATTATCAGTCATTTTCTTTGAAACTAATTCTTTAAAATTTTCTAATAAATTAACTTCTTCTAATATTTTATTTAAATTATAAAGTCTAATTTTCTCAACTTCAGGTAAGTTAATTTTGTTTTCTTGAGAAGACTTATCGGTATATTCGATTGATTTTCTTTCTTTATTTTCAATTAAATTTACTAAGAAAGTATATTGGTGGGAAGCATAAAAGCCAATTCCTATTATCCCAACCGCAAAAAATCCGTTTATTATATATTGTAACATTTATTATTTATATTAATAAAAATAATTATTATTGGGGGTTAAAAATGGAATGTTAAAAATTAATTAAATGGCATAATAATAATTAATAAATAATGTCAAAATCGAAGCTAGATTTTGCTATAAATCAAATGTCTAATTTAGTTTTATTGTCTGAATTATTTCCAGGTTGTCTTAAAGGTTTAAACATATTAGGATGTAGCCATTTAACAAAAGAAACAGGAGTATTAATAAAAACGTTATATCAATTAGGTGCTAATATAAATTGGTGTGCATCTAATATTTATTCTTCTCAAAATGATATAGTTGATGAAATAAAAAAACATGGATGGTGTCATAAAATTAAAGGAAAAAAAAATATGGATAATAATGAATTTTGGAATAACATATTAGAAGTATTAAATTTTAAGGATGGAAGAGGACCTGACATAATCATAGATAACGGAATTACTTTAACAGCTTTGATTCATGTCAATATATCAGATAATTATATAGGAGATAAATCTATTCAAAAAATTCAAGAAATTAGAAAATTACGTCATAAAAATCATTGGGACAAAATTAAAGCCAATGTTAAATTATTTATTCAACAAACTACAAGTGGACATTTCTATTTAAGATGGTTAGAAGAAAAAGGGTTATTATTTACTCCTGTTATAGATATTAATTCTTCTATAACAAAATGTAAGATCGATAACAGATATGGTTGTGCTAATTCGTGTATTGAAGCTTTAAAAAATGCAAAAATTAATTTAAGTGGAATAAACGTTATGGTAGTCGGTTATGGAAATGTTGGCACTGGTATTGCTACCGCTTTAAGAGATAATAAAGCTTATGTATATGTTGCTGAAATTGATCCCATTTGTGCTTTAAAAGCTACTATGGAAGGCTTTCATGTAGATAAAATAAAAAATTTAATTGGTAAACAAGATCTAATTATAACATGTACAGGAAGAAAACAAGTTATAACTACTGAATTAATATTAATGATGAAAAATGGAGCTAAAATAGGTAATATGGGGTATTCTAATTTTGAAATAGATATTGAGGGATTAAAATTATTAACCGAGAATAAAGAAACTATATTACCGTATGTTGAAAAATATAGTTTAGTAAATAAAAAAGAAATAACATTATTATCAAGCGGAGAGTTAATAAATCTAAGTTTAGGAGAAGGACACCCATCCCATATAATGTCCCTAACACATTCAAATATTATTTATGCAATCTTGGATTTTGTAAGAGAAAAAAGATATTCAGAAAATAAAATTTATTATTTGGATAGAAATATACAAAATGAGATTGCAATGCAATATTTAAATTGTAATAATATAAGAATTGATTAGAATTAAAAAGAATTGATTAGAATTAAAAAGAATTGATTAGAATTAAAAAGAATTAAAAAGAATATTAGTCTACAAGACTTCTAAGACTGTTCCAACTCCTTTTGTTGTACCATCTCTAAAAAAGAACACAGTACCAGATTCAACAAATTCTGGGTGAAAAGCGAATCTAAATCTTACTTTTTGCATATCACCAGTTCTTAATGGTCTAGAATTATCCTGATCTTCATCGAGTAATTCAATTTTGGCTGATTGTCTAATAGGACCACAATGTAATACTGGCATATATCCCGTACCTATGGTTGTAGAATGATGTAAAATCCTTACTTCAGCAGAAAATGTCCAAGTAACATTTTTCTTGTATTTTTCGAGATTGCTAATAATTAGCATACCTTTTTTAATTTGATCTCTTTCTAATGTTTCTTTATGATTAGGAAATTTAATAGCAATACAGCTATTTTCTCCATCATATATTTGCTTTACATCTTCCTTAATACTATTGTGTAATGATCTTACTCTTATTTCTACAAATTTCCCATTAACAGGTCCTATCCATAATTTTTGACCTAGAATAATATCATTCCCTTTGAGAGTACCTGATAAAACTAGACCAATACCTGGGACTTTGAAAGTACTATCAATAAAGAATAAGGAACCTTGAATGTCTTCCTTAATCCATTGTACTCTCGGAGCTAGATTTTGGATCATACTATGTAAATTATCAACATTATGTCCTGTTTTATTTGAAATACTAACAACTGGAATTAAAGTTTTTTGATTACTTAGTTGTTCTAAGTAATGTTCTACTTCTTCTTTGGCTTTACTTTCTTCATCAGATAAGAACAAAAGTTTTTTTCCAAATTCTGTTCTACCAAGTAGCCTTTTAAGTTTCATTTTAGTAGTTTTATATACTTCAGTCGGAGCAACATCTACTTTTGTGATAACAATTATTGTTGGAATATTCATATACAATAGAATTCCTAAATGTTCTTTAGTTAATCTAGTAATACCAGTGTTAGCTCCAATTACAACAATTCCATAATCTACAAATAATCCAGTTATACCAAAAACAGTTGTCTTCAAATATTTTTCATGTCCTGCTAGATCAACGAGACAGATTACCTTCTTGTAATCTTCTGTTTCATATATTAGATTATTAAATGTGATATTTGAAGTTCTGCCAGAATCAAGTTCGTGTTTATGTTTCAAAACTCTTTTTCTAGCTAAACCTCTGCCATCATCCAGTTGTTTTGAGGTGAGTACACCAATCAGCGAACTCTTTCCAGCATCGACTGGACCACAAACAGCTATTTTTATTTTATTTTCAAGGGTTTTGTTTTGATCCATATTTTAATATTTATTCTATTAATTTTTAGTTAAAAAATTAATAAAAATCAATTTTTTTTCCCACCCAAAATATGATAATTTTAAGTATTAATTAATATAATGACAATTGCAACAATTTCAAACGTAACTTCTACCTTAGCTGACGGTTCGTATAAAGCTAATCAAGTAGTTCCTATTACTGTTACTTTTTCCGAATCGGTTACTGTAACTGGTACTCCTCAATTAGTTTTAGAAACTGGTACTACTGATAGAACAATAAATTATTCTTCAGGTTCCGGTTCTGATACTTTGACTTTTAATTATACTGTTCAAGATGGAGATACTAGTAGTAAATTGGATTATACAAGTACTACTGCTTTATCGGCTAATGGTGGATCTATTCAAGATACAGCAACTACAACCGATGATGCTAATTTAACTTTACCAAGTCCAGGAGCAGCAGGTTCTTTAGGTGCTAATAAAACAATAGTAATTGATACAACAGCCCCCACAATGACAATTACAGCTGTCGGTAGTCAAACAGTAAGTAATGGCTCAACTACAAATGATACAACCTTAACATTAACCTTTACATCCAATGAAGCTACTTCTAATTTTGTTGTTGGGGATATTACTGTTTCTAATGGAGCCTTGAGTAACTTTGCAGGATCTAGTAGTACTATTTATACAGCAACTTTTACTCCTTCTGCAGACGGAGCTTGTACAATTGACGTTAATGCTGATGCTTTTACTGATGCAGCCGGTAATGGTAATACAGCAGCGAGTCAATTTAGTTGGACAAGAGATACAAGTCAACCAGTATTTTCTTCCGTTTCTCTAAGTTCAAATAGTTCCATAACAAATAGTAATTTAGGTTGGACAGTAAATAAAGCTCTTGCCAGTGGTTCAGTAGTTTTTACAAGAACAGGAGGTACTGATGATTCAAACTCTCCTCAAACATGTAATTTGAGCGGTACAGAACTTAATACTGGTGCTAGATCTAATGGTGTTTTGAGTAACCCGCCGACTTTAGTTAGTGGAACAATTTATACAGTTACATTTAATGGTACCGATTCTTTAGGTAATAGTGGTACATTGGATGTTACTAATATTACTTTTGATACCCAAGGTCCAACGGTCCAATCCATAACATTTTCATCTGGTTCAATTAGAAATAAAAAGAGCACAGAAGTAACTATAGTTTTTAGTAAAGCAGTTAGCAGTTTTAGCAATAGTAATGTCTCAGTTAGTAATGGATCCTTATCTACTTTGACTACAAATGACAATATTACTTGGACAGCAACCTTTAAAGCTAATGGGGGTAAAATAAAAAGTAAAGTAGGCAGTATTAGTATTGATACTAACTATACGGATACATTGGGAAATTCAGCAACGCAAAGTGCCCAAAGTACTATTAAAATTAGCCCTAATATGAGGAAAAAATTAGGTTTATTAACTTTACCTATAACTGGAGGAATAGGAATTTATAGAAGAAGAAGCTAATTTTTTTTCTCTTTTAATATCTATTATTTTTAATAATTTGTCAAGTTCTTTGACTTCTATATCTGATAACTCTTCAATATTTTTATTTTTTAAATATTGCATGAAGTATTTTTCTTCTGCCATTCTATTGGGAATAACTTTAGTATTAGGCTCTAGGGCATATTTATTTGCAAAATATAATACACCTCCAGTTAATACTCCTAATCCACCATAAATCCATTTAGAATCAATATTAGTTATACTTGAATTTTCATAATAACTATCTCCTTTTAACCATTTATTTTCATTAGTTCTCCTAGTCCCACTAAATAATATCCAAGACAAGGTTGCTTTACTAATAAATGACAAATAAATAAATCCTTTTTCTCCAAAAAAATAAGGATCATTATCATATTTTATTCCTAAAAATTTATTTTTATTTTTTTTAGGTAAATAAAATCTTTGTAACCACATATTGACGGGAAACAAATAATATAATCCATATAAAATATAAACAGTATATTTTACAAATTCAGGAATTTCAAAATCCTTATAAAAATTACTACTTTGTTGTCCATGAATATCTTCATAATCTTGTATAAATTGACTTGTACTACCATCCTTTTTTGTAACATAATCCATTGCCCTTTTAAAATTAGATAATATTGGTTTCCAAGAACTACGAAAAGGTAAGAAGCCTAAACTAAATATAATTTTTGATAAATATCCATAATCTTGATTACCCTTTAAAACTTCAGACATTAATCCAAAAACGTTAGTAATCAAGGTAGAAATTAAAATTGAATTCATGGTAGAAATTTCATTTGATCTAGTCAAACCTGCAATGATTAACATCATTGTAGGAGAGGATATAGAATATTCAATCCATCTTGCAAAATTTATTTTATAATATTCAATCCATGAATAGTACCTACCTCCTAAAATTAATATAGCAAAATGAGCTAAAAAACTCATATATGAAAATGCACTTACAATTAATGCTAAGGGCATTGTATATAATGTTTTCTCACCATTAGTCAATCTAGAAAAATTCTTTCTATTGAATTCATTATTTAAATCAGCTTGATCTGGATTATGTATATTAATCACTTTTTCGGTAATTCTTATATTATAAGGATCCCCATTACTATCTTGGTAATAATATAACATTACTTGAGTTACAAAATTAATTAAATGAGCATACATAGCTTTCTCATTTAATTTATATAATTCATAATCTTTCTTATTTGAAGGGTCCGGGATTTTGTCTTTTAAAATAGATTTAATCATTTTTAATTAAAAATAAATTAATTTTATTTTGGGGTGGGTTTTAATCATAATCTGAATCAGTTTCTGCATCTTCATTTTTACTAGTTTCACTATCTGATTCAGCTTCTGATGAAATTGTTAATTCTTCTATCAAGTTATTTTCATTACTTACGCTTTCCGAAGTTTCTAAAATATTTGATTTATCACAATTATCATCTGATTTATTTAATGCTTCAAAATCAATTTCCATAATGTCATCCTGTGTAAATTGATCTTCATTAAGTAAACCATATTTAATTAAACACATTTTGGCAGCTTTTTGCTCACCGTCCCTTTTGGAACTTCCATCTCCAAATCCAAATGCTCTTTCTTGAACATCTTCATATTCTTCAGCATCGTGTCTTTGAACAGCCATTATATATTTTCTTTTATGAGGAGGACCTTCATGATGAACTTCAAAGTATTTTGGATGACCCCATTTATTTTGATGATAATATCTCAATAATATATCTTTATAATTACAATCTTGATATAATTTGTTACTGTAATCAATTAATGTTTCTAAAATATTAATAACTAATCTAAAACAGACTTCAAAACCACTATCTAAATATAAAGCACCTAGAAAAGCTTCAAAACAATCCTCAAGAATCTTATCTGATACTCTACCTCCAATTTGTTCGATTTGTCTAGAAATTATAAAATATCTATCCAATCCGATCTCTCTTGCTAATTCAGCTAATGATTTTTTATTTTCAATCTTAGTTTGTAGTCTTGTCATGAAACCTTCATCTTGATCATTATACCTTGTGAATAAATAATGACTAATACTTAATTTAATAACTCTGTCACCTAAATATTCTAATCTTTCATATGATTTAGCTCTTAAGTCTAATAAATGATCCGGATTGCCAATAATGTCTTTAGCTTGTTTGTCCAAACCTTTATCTTTGAATATATCCTTTTTTAAATAAGACTTGTGGGTAAAAGCCTCATGAAAATGATTAATATTATTTATTTTATCTAATTCAACATTATTATTAGATAAAATACCTAGGATATCTTTTTCAGTAGCCAGGAAATTAACTTCATTATATGGTACTAAAATTACTTCCTCACTGCCATCATCTTTTGTAATTACCATTCCATCTTTGGGAATTTGATTCTCTGAGTTGTTAGTAACTTCACTTTCAGTTGTATATGACATTAAGTATTTATTATAACAGTTTATTTCTTTTTATATGTTTTTAATTTTCAACTTTTATACTTATTGAATTAAATGTTTGGTATTATTTAGAGGATTACTTAAAAAAGTTGTTGATATTTTATCTTTTGAACTGTCATACATTAATTTAAAAGTTTTTTTATTTTGTTTCAAATTGTAAGGCTAAAGAGAAATTACTCTTTCTAGGCTCTGATTCTAAATTATATATAATATCTCTAAAATATTTTGAATATTTATCACTATTAAAATTAATCATATCAAAACCTAAAGTAACTTCATCGTTCAATGTTTCAATGCCTTCAATTCTAATTAAAATATTATTTCCTGTATAATTAAATTCTGAATTATTTTTAAAAGGAATAATTGGTCCAAATTTATTATGAGGTGTCTTACCATAAGGCCAGTCTTTTGCTTTCCATTTTAATTCATCGATTACTAATTGCATGTCATTTATTTTTTCTTTAGCTTCATTATAATTTTTACTCCCTTCTATTTCATCAAAATTTTCATCAATATTTTGCATATATATTTTAAATGATTTAGTATTACAATCTTTACTCTTACTATTGGGCCAAATACCCGATAGTATTAATGGATATTCTGATTGATCTATTCTAAATTGAATACCTGTTAATTTAGCATTTTTTTTCAAATCTATAAAAGCATTCTTAGAAATATAAATATCATGAAAAAATTTTTTTTTATTCCCATATGTAATTATTCCAGAAGGCGAATATGTATTAATTATATCATCTTTAAATGTAATATAATTCCTATTTTTATTATAAATAATATTTCCTTTATTGGAATATATTAAATGTTTCATTATATACATAACTCCAATAACTTTCCCTAAATCAACTATTTTGGGTGCCATTATCGTTCAATAATATATTATATAAATATTGAATGATAATTATTTCTACCATTTTTATTTAATTGTCATTTAATTGTCATCTAATTCAACTTCTTTGATACTTTCTAGAGTCATAGCTTTTCCGGAATGTACTTCTTCATTTGATGTCTTACTTGAAAACATAAGATTTTCATTACTAATACTATCTCTTAATTTTGGATCAATCAAAGTTTCAATATCATTAAGTAACAAAGTTTCTGATTCTAATAATTTTTCAGCCAATTTCCTAATATCAGATTCATGTTTTTTTAAAATTTCTCTTGTTCTATCATATGCAGAACTTACAATTTCTTTAACTTTATTATCAATTTTAGATTTTATTTCATCAGATACTTCGGTTACATCTGTATAATTAACTGCACCTAATTCCTCTACCATACCGTATCTTACTACCATTCCATATGCGATTTTTGTTAATCTTTCTATATCATCACTTGCCCCCGTTGTTATAGAATTAAATATAACTTCTTCTGCAACTCTTCCTCCTAAAAAGACGCATATTTGATCAAATAAATCAACATATTTATATAATTTTTGATCCTTTGGTTCAGGTTGTGAAAAACCTAATGCTGCCTCTCCTCTAGGAATAATAGATACTTTAATCGGTGGAGAAGAATTTTTTAATAAGTATCCCATTAAAGCATGACCTGCTTCATGATGTGATACAATAGTTTTTTCTTCATCTGTCATCTGTCTTTCTCTCTTTTCCATACCTATCATAACTTCATCAATAGCTTTATTTATATCATCATTAGTTAAAATTATTTCTGCGTTTTTATTATTCTTACTTTCTGTAACTCTTCTAATAGCTAAAATCTTTGCCTGATTTGCTACATTTGCAATATCTGCACCTGTTAGGCCAGAAGCTCTTTTAGCTAAATCTTGGGTATCAACCTCTTTATTAATTTTAATAGAATTTAAATATAATTCAAACATTTGTTTTCTTTCATCAACATTAGGAGCATCAAATATAACCTTTTTATCAAATCTACCAGATCTCAATAAAGCAGGATCTAAGGTTTTAACAATATTAGTTGCTGCAAAAACAATAATATTAGAAGAAGCATTAAAACCATCCATTTCTACTAACAATTGATTCAAGGTATTATCTCTTTCTGAATTATCTCTATTTACATCACTCCTTTTTCTTCCAACGGCATCTATTTCATCAATAAAAATAATGCAATTTTTCTTACTTCTAGCATTCTCAAACAATTTTCTAATTCTTGCTGCCCCAACACCTACATAAACTTCAACAAATTCAGAACCGGATGTCTGTAATAAATCAATTGATGCTTCTGATGCTAATGCTTTGACTAATAATGTTTTACCAGTACCTGGAGGGCCTACTAAAAGAACTCCCTTGGGTAACTTGACATCATGTTTTAAATATTTTTCCCTATTCTTTATAAAATCTAAATAATATCTTAGTTCCTTCTTAACTGAATTTAGACCTATAACATTATCAAAACTTAAATTTGAAGGTTTTTTAGCACTGTTAAAATTAAGACTGTTTGAAGATCTTGAATTGCTACCATTAATTATATTTATGTCGTAATCCATTTGTGTGAACCCATCTTTTGAACTCGATGTATAATTCTTAATGAAAGTATAGAAGCATACAATTAAGAGTCCTATCATATAAGTAACGATGAAATAAAAAATAAAATTTTTAACAAACATTGTATTCATTAAAAATATTATATAACTTTTTTTGTAAATTGGTTGACAGATATTTATCAGTAAATATAAACATGTTGGTTTTTAAAAGAACCGGACAACTATTAATAAATGATTGGATTGTAGCTTGATTGGGGTTCAAATTCCTCTTCCATCACCCCGATCTTAAAGGTTAAAAGTACTTGATTAACAGGATTTAATGGATTTCTAATATCAGTTATTTTTGTTGAAGGATTTAAAAAATCTAATTTAATTTTTTCTCCAGAACTATTTAAAAAAGAAATAGTCATTTTGTTTAAATTTTGGAGATCTGATACTGGATAAATCTTATCACTTAAACCAGTTAGACTTAATTTTTTATCTGTTTCATTATTAGGAAATAATATTCCAAAAGCTTGTGATAAGATGGGATTTGTTCCTTTACATACATCATTATTAAATTCGTCAATATTTAACAAAACATAAGTACTATTATTGAAATCAACAATATTGTTAACATAAGAATTATTAAAAATAGTTTGAAGACCACTTCCACTCTTGAATTTATCTAAATTTCCCAACATTTTTTGAACCTTAACTTCTGTGCGAGATATAAATTTTGTAATTTTTAAATAAACAAAAGAATTACTAGGTTGATTCATATTACTATTAGATAAGTAAATTATGGATCCAATACCATAATTAATAAAATCAGCTTCTGCTCCTTTTAAACTATTTCCCGACCACCATAGAGATCCATGAATATACTTAAAATCTGCTGGTTTAAGAACAATCGGATTTACCGATCGTACTGGATATTGAAGTTTATGTTTCAATTTTATAGAAGAAATATTTAAATCAAATTCTTCAATCTCATTTAATTCATTTTCTAAAACTATTAAATCATTTTCTTCTAAAACATCTAAATCAATTGTATAATTATTCACAAAAATTAAATCTAGAGTTCGTCTATCATTAATAATTTCAATCTTATATTCTTTATCGTTATATTTCATAATTGGGAAAAGTGAATTAGGGAATTCTTTTAAAATTAATCTATCTTCATCATCAAATATTATATGTTCTAAAACTTCAATATTTTGGTTGCCTATTATAACGAATCCTCCTTTTTCTATTTTATCTTCAACGCGTTTTTTCGTACGTATAACAGAACCTGAACGGATAAGACAATTATTAAATAAATCTGTATCAATACCATTATAAAATTGAGAAATGTTATATCTAGGTATGATTGCTTCATATAGTTTGATATATTTGATATTATTATATCTTGCAAAAATTACAGGTGTTGAACCACTATCCCCACTTGCATTAAATCTCACCTTAAAACTGAATGGATCTAAATAATTATTTATATCCCTATCTTTACTATCTATTTTAATTACATATTCAGTAACCTTTTTATCAAAGGTTTTTTTATTAATTTTGGGATTCTTATCTATCATACTAAAATTGTACCCTGTATTACTCATTATAATCCGATTATATAATTAATAAATATTTTAACCGAATGTTAAAATTTTCTTTAAGCCTTACTTTAATTTTGTGTGAGTTTAAATCATGAAAAAAAAAAATTAAATATTTTTAATTATGATAGAACAATTTTTTTTCTCTAAGAGAAATATAAGTTTACTAAATAGAGTAGTTCTAAACACATTACAATTTCAAAATAAGTCAAAGGCTCAGAAGAAAGTTTTTGTTCAAATTTTATTAGGAAATATGAAGAAAATTTATAAAAGTATCGATAGTTCAAAAATTAATGATTCTAATATTAATAAAGTATTGGAACAGTTTAATCAATGGTCTATTCAACAAACTGTTAAAGAAATTAAAACTAAAACTAAAACTACAACTAAAACTACAACTAAAGAAAATCCCGACAATCCTCAAATAAGTCAAATAAAATTTAATAGAGATTCTTCAATTCAAAGAAGTAGAGATATAAGATATATGGAAAGACCATCGCATACCAGTAGTAGTATGTTTAAGGGTCAAAAAAATAGCGATAGAGATAATTTTTCATCTAGAAATCTTAGTACTATGTTACAATCTAATGATAATCTAAATAATATACAGGAGGAAAAAAGATTTAATAATTTTTCATTTAATGTTAAAAATTCGGATGAGACTGAAAAAGATCTTGAACAATTGATGATGGAACGTGAAAACGATATCCCAACTAGAATGAACAGAAATAATATTAATTTTTCATTGGAACAAGAAAAAAAAAAAGAAAGTTTTACGAATATGTTACCTAATCAAAACGAAAATTTCTCTAATACATCAGCTCTCCCCCAAAGTTCTTCTCAACAAGGAATTATGGAATTTAATTCTTCAGACAGAGATTATTCATCTAATAAAGTGATGGAACATGATTTAACTGATAACCTAAATAGTTTAAATAATTATGATACTTTAATTACTCAAGATGTTAATGTTAATGAAGATCCAGAACCATTTGAATCAAGATTAAAAAAATTACAAAGTGAAAGATCGAATTTAGAAGGTAATGTAAGTTATGATATGCCGTCAAAAAATGATAATTCTCAACAACAAATACAACAACAACAGCAAATGCAGCCTCAACAACAAATGCAGCCACAACAACAAATGCAGCAAATGCAACAACAACAAATACAGCAACAACAAATGCAACCTCAACAAATACAGCAACAACAAATGCAACAACAAATGCAACAGCAGCAGCAAATGCAACAACAACAAATACAGCAACAACAACAGCAACAACAAATACAACAACAACAAATGCAACATCAACAAATGCAGCAACAAATGCAGCAACAAATACCACCTCAACAATTTAATTCCTTTAACAATGATAACGAATCAATTTCCAGTCAGGATCCATCTAATTATAGCCATGAAAATAATATTTCGGGAAATAATATTAATTTAGGCGGATATTTTGAGATGATTCAGGGATTAAACAATGAAATTCAAAAATTAAAAGAAGATAATTTTAAATTGTTACAACAGAGGCCTAATATGGATGAATATTCATCAATCGATGAAGCAAAAAAAGAAATTGCCCAAGAATTTAATAAATTAACTGAAAAACATCAATTAGTTGAAAGAAATTTACAAATATTAATGCAAAAAGAAATGCAGGTTTTGAAAAAAGAAGAAGAAATAAATCAAATAATTCAAAATTATAATACAGTTTTAAATGTCTCAACATATCAGGTGACAATTGATAGTAGATTTTTAGATTCGAATTCTGAATCTTACAAGTTTGAGCTTGAAGATCCAATACATCGAATGACTCAAATAGAATTAGTTTCATATAATGTTCCAATAATTAAATATAACATAACAGATTATAACAATAATTTTATATATAAAGATGAGGATGAGGATGAGGAAAAAAATATTAAATTAGATAATGGTCATTATGATATTGACTTATTATTAAATACTTTAAATTCTCAATGTGATTCTTTAACATTTTCCACTAATTTTAAACAAACAATTAAGATAACTCATAAACAAAATAAACCTTTTGAATTAATTAAATCTTCATTACTTTATAAAGTCTTGGGATTTAACAAAAAAAATTATAAAGATAAAGATAATTATGAATCAGAAAGTATTTATGAATTAAGGAATGACAATTGTATAAATTTGCATATAACAAATTTAGTTTCTGCCAAAGAATTTTGTACTTTAAATTTGATGTCTGGTCAAACGGTTAAAAGAGTGGAATTTGATGAACCCAAAACTTTAGATCATCTAAATATATCATTTACTACATATGATAACAAACCAATCTCTTTTAATAATAGATACCATACTTTAACTTTTAAAATAATTGCCTTAAATGAACCATTGCCTGTAACTTCTAATACAATAGAATATAACGAAGAACAACAAGAAGAACAACAAGAAGTAGCAAATGAAGAATAAATTAAATTTAGGGATAATAAATTAAAAATATAATTATAATATATATACATGTTGAAAAATATCTATATTATAACAATTATCATTTTAGCTTTACTTGCAGTTACTATATTTATGAAAAAATATTCGGACTACAAATATCAAATAGAAAAAATTAATATGTTAGAAGAAAAAGAGAATAACAAGAAAGATAAATTAAGATACTATCGATCAGTTACAAAAGCATGTGATATTAAAGGTCTTAAAAATCCACGTAATTGTTACTTTGGTTCTAATTATAAGTGTTCATGGAATGAACAAGCAAATAGATGCAATATAAAAGAAGATTAAAAGAAAATTAAAAGAAGATTAAAAGAAGATTAAAAGAAAATTAAAAGAAGATTAAAAGAAGATTAAAAGAAGATTAAAAGTTTCGTGTTTTAATAATTGTCTTAAAAATTTTATAAAGACTTATATTTTCTTTATTAGATAGATAATATACAGTTAAAGATATTATACTAACAAAAAATAAAACAATCATTAAATACGTGACTCTACCAAATTCTTTAAACAGAATATAAGATATTTTAACTAAGTCTTTTTTAATGTCTTTGTCATCTTGATTTCTCGACTTATTAACTTCTTGTATTTTTTTTTGAAACCGTTGAATACTATCAGTTTCTGCAACACTGTTTGATTCTGTTGAAACTTTATCAATTATTAAATCTTCATTTATTTTATCTAATTTTTTACAAATATCCTCATTTAGAATATTTAATTTTTGTATACTACAATCAGATTGATAATTATCAGAGTCAACTGATGTTGTACTATCCTCTTTATTTTTTTCTAAAATTTTTTCCAATATTTCCAATTTTTTTATATAATCATTCATTAAATCATTTGTCAAATCGTTTTTCATAAAATTATAATAATATAATATTAAATTTTATGAAATAGGGGGATAAATTATCTGAAATAGATTTTTCTATTTGTATTCATTTCATCATCATATGTTTTGTTATTTACTATGTGATGAAATGTTTTTCCATCTAAGAGTTCTAAAATAAAATTTATAGAATATACTCCACATTCTGAGTTTTTATATTGATGTCTTATCTTATTGTAATCAATATCAAATCCTTGAAGATTTTTAATTATGGAGTTATTTATTAATTTTTTTTTATCTTTTTTAAGATATTCTAAAACCTCTTTTACAGATAGCTTTTTATTATATTTTTTTTTATACATATGTTTTACTATTCTTGATATAAATCTTCTAATTCTTCTATCTGGTTTTTTCCCATATGAATCAAAAAAATATGTTTGATAATTTTCTAAATCTGAGAACAGAGCAACCCAATGTGAACCATCTTTATAATGTTCATCTAAATTGAATACTATACCTATTTTATTTATTCCTTCACTTTCTAAATTTTCTAAATTAAGATCACATAAACCAAGAACCGGTAGATCATCAAAATCTATTGGGACAGCACCTAAAAATCTAAAATTTTTATGTACATTATGATATTGATCTATAACTTCATTAATATGAGTTGTGCTTAACCAGTCATATTTTTTTTGAGGACCTTCTGGACGAAAAGTATTTTTAGAAATTTCATCAGATTCAATCTTCTTAATAAAATCTTGTCTTAGCCAACATACCTGATTGTCACAATTAGTTTTTAATTTATTTTCAAGATCATGAACTAAATCTTTTTTGTTAACCGTATCTGTGTTAATTTTATTATTACTTGCTTTAAGATTATAAGCATTAGCTATTTTTTTTAAACTTTCATATGTAAAACAACTACCATCCTTATAATTTTTAGATGGGGCACATTTTTGATTCAAATCATTATTTTTTTCTTTTAACGACATAATAATATTAATACAAGAAAAAAAAACTACATTTTAAAATATATTTAATTTACCATTTTTAAACTCTCCAATTTTTTGTAAGCTTTTGTTATATATCGCTCCACCTTCTTTAGTTTCATAATAACATTCTGTATCATTCACTATTGCTTTTGTCATAAGGTCGTTGCTTTCAGGCATCTTTTTCTGATCACCATTTTCATCGTCGCTACTACATTCAATTAATGAATTTTCTAATGCAGTTTTCTCTTTTGCATTGTCCTTCTTTTTCCCCTTTTTCTTCTTTGATTTTTTTAAATATTTATTTTCTAATTCTGCCAAGTCAATATCATAATCTTCAGCAATACTTGCTAGCATATTTTTAGTTTCAGTTTCATAATGTTTACTTATTTCTTTTTTAATTTCACTGTAACACTCCAATAAAAGTATATTAGTTTTATCGATCTCCTTTTTTAATTTCTTTATAGAAAGAGGTGTTTTCATTTTCTAATGTAATTTAAAGGGCTAAATCTTTAAGGCAATTAAATTAATATTATCAATTTTTTGATATATATTAATTTTTAGCCAAAAAATAACTATGTTTCCAACATAAATAAGTATTATTATACTCGAAACTCGCAACGCAATTACATCTGTTAAAATTATACTTTTCAGCTTGACATCTTTTCATTGTGTCGGAACACGCAAAAATTTTATTACTCATTGATTCAATAGGCAAAACTCTTTGTGATGAGTAAATAGATTTTATAATTTCATCAATATCATCAATTTTAGATAGGAATTTGCCTTTTATTGTATCAAAATTTATTTTTTCTTTTACACATTTTTGAACAAATCTATGAATTACTTTATTTAATTCCATTTTATCACACAAAAGTATAAGACTATAAAATAAATAATTAATTTTCAATTTTTTTTACGACTAATTTCGTATAAGATGATAATAATGATGAATGACCTACAAATTATTCACAAAGAAAGCTCTTTGTGAAAATTAAATAGATAGTTAGAGGTGTATGATTTTCTAGTAAATTAATTTGATTTTTGATTTTTTTTCTTGTTAACATTATTCATTATCTCATCATATGATTTATCTATTTTCTCTGATAATTTATTAATTTTACCAATTGACTTGTAGAAATCATTATTTGATTTTTGAATAAATTTTTTATCATTGTTTATTTTTAGTACACCCCCGTCATCATCATTATTGAAAAATAACATTTACTAAAAACCATTATTTTTTATTCTATTAATATAGTAATAATTTTAGATTTTTTCAATTTTTAATCTTCATTATCTGAATCATCAGTATCTGAATCTTCGCTTAAAGAATCTGAATCAGAATTATCCGACGATTCATTACTTTTAGACGGTGTTTTAGTCACTTTTACTTCGTTTTCTGAGTCAGAATCATCAGATGATTCTGAAGTACTATTATCACTTTCATCATCAAGTGTTACAACAGGTACTGTTTTTTTAGCAGGTCTACCTTTTTTTTTAGGAGCGGCTTTTACAGAACCGGCATCGCTATCATCATCGTCATCTAAAGTTTTAGCACTACCTTTACCTTTGGTACTTGTTTTCTTTACAGCTTTACCTTTGGTACTTGTTTTCTTTACAGCTTTACCTTTGGTACTTGTTTTCTTTACAGCTTTACCTTTGGCACTCGTTTCTTTTACTGCTTTAGCACTTGTTTCTTTTACTGCTTTAGCTTTGGTACTTGTTTTCTTTGCTACTTTAGCTTTGGTACTTGTTTTCTTTACAGCTTTACCTTTGGTACTTGTTTTCTTTACTGCTTTAGCTTTAGCACTTGTTTCTTTTACTGCTTTAGCTTTAGCACTTGTTTCTTTTGCTGCTTTAGCACTCGTTTCCTTAACAGCTTTAGCACTTGTTTTCTTTACAGCTTTAGCTTTTGCACTTGAAGACTTTTTAGGTTCTTTCATATTCTGTTTTTTAACAGTTTTTGATTGCTTCTTAACAACAACTGGTTCTTCATCTTCAGAATCCGTATCTGATTCAGATTCTGATTCAGATTCTGATTCACTTGATTCTACATTTGTAGTATTTTTCTTTGAAGCTTTTGTTGAGGTCTTTTTAGAACTTGAAGAAGTATCGACCATGCTATTTACTTTCTTTTGTAAAGAAGTAATTTTTTTCATAACTTCATTTCTTTCTTCTTCTTTTCTTTCAGCTTTAAGAATAAACTCATTAATTTCTTCAGAAATTTGAATATATTTAGATCTGAGAGCTGTAAACTCTTCTTCAAAATCATCAGAATTCAATGCACATGACTTGCTAGACTTGGTTTTCGACATTATAGTAATATAATTTATTTAACATTTAAGCCAGTATTTTAGCCAATATTTTGTATTATCAATTTTTTTGAGTGTTATTATACAATATTTGCTCTATTTAAAGTACACTTTTAGTTAAAATGATAAGAATTTATATATCTTTAAATACAATATTATAATCAATTGAATATTTTCTTTTAGAATTCAAATTAATTCAAATTAATTCAAATTTCGCTGTTTACGTTAGCATCTTATTCCTACCACAATCAAATTTATACATATATATACATATATATATATATATAATGGTGAAAAAGTTATATTCAAGGAATGAAATTGAAGAAATAAAAAAAGGTATAGAACCCTATAAAAATTTCTATTTAGAGTCTAATAGAAAACCAACGTATATTTTAATTACAACTATTATTGGTTATTTAATTAGTATACATCTCTGTAAAATATCTATATGGTATATCCCATTTTTTTGTGGGTTTACATCACGTTTATTTATGATTTTTCATGATTGTTGTCATAATAGTTTCTTTAAAGTCACAGAAAAAGAACATAACCGAGGATTTAGAGGATACAATAAGATAGTTGCAAATATACTCGAACCCATGGTCTTTTATAACGAAAAAGATTGGAGAATAGGACACGGAAATCATCATAAAGTTCATGGTAATAAATCGGAAGTTGATGGCACTAAAACAGTTATAACATTAAAAAAATTCAAATCATTGCCTTTTTTAAAAAAATATTTTTATAGATTTTTTAGATCTCCAATTATATTTTTCTCCATATTGCCATTATATATTTTTTGGTTTAATCATATTTTAAAACCAATTCACGTAGTTAGAAGAATAATTTTCTTTTATTTAATCCATAGATATGGAAAAAAACGATTAGTAAAATCGGTTTTTATTGGTCAAATAATTACAGGTATTTATGGTGTGATGATATTCCATCTACAACATCAGGTAAATACCGGTTATTGGAAAGAATTTGAAACAAGAGATAAATTGTCATATGACAGAGCACAACTACACGGAGCTTCAATGTTACAAGTTCCCATATTTTTAAAATGGATTACTTTCGGAATAGAATATCATCATATCCATCATTTAACTCCTAGAATTCCAAGTTATAATCTTCAAAAATGTCATGAGGATAATGAGCATTTATTTAACAAGATTACAAAAGTAGGATATAAACAAGCATTTAAATCTTTATTTCATACACTTTATGATGAAAATGAACAAAGATATGTATCATTTTGGATTGACAGATGTTTAGGTCTACAAGCTTAATATTTTGTTCTATTTTTCTTTTTAAACGGTGTAATATAATACAAGTCTTTGAGAAAATTATAATTTTTTCAGGGGGGTTAAAAAAAAAAAAAAATATAAAAACTTTGTATATGGATAAAAAAATAGTATATATTGACGGAGTTTTTGATCTGTTCCATAGAGGTCATTTGGAATCTTTTAAAAAGGCAAAAAATATTTATTCAAATACATATTTAATAGTTGGTATTTTATCAGATAAATGTGCTAAGGATTATAAAAGATTACCTATTATTTGCGAAGATGATAGATATGAAATTATAAAAAATTTAAAAATTGTTGATGAAATAATTGAGGATCCTCCATTAATTATTTCAAAAGAATTTATGGATAAGTATAAAATTGACTTGATAGTCCATGGTTTTGCTAATGAGAATGATGCTAATAAACAACAAGATTTTTTTACTTATCCAAAAAAAATTGGAAAATTTAAAAGTATTGAATATTACTCTAAATTATCCACTACGGACATTATTAATAAAATAACTAAACATACATTGAATTCATAATACTCTTTTCATTTTGATCTTTATTTCTTTTATTTTCTATAAAAGTTTTTAAACCATTTTCAAAATCCTCTTTGTTTAATTTTTTTCTTTCTTTAGGATGTTTTCCAAAAACTCTCATTGAATGTGCAATCTTACATTTAAAAAAATATGTTTCAATATCTCCTCCAAAATTATTAAAATTTTCAATATTCTCATTAATTAATTTTACTAATTCTTTATTGTAATTTTTAAAATTTTGATCGATTTTCCATTTATTTTTTTTAATTTTCATTTCCAATATTTTTACTAGCTCATCGCTATTATATTTTTCAATACAATATTTGAAAGGAAATCTTCTTTCTAAACCTCTATTTTGAGAAAAAAAGTATTTGTCTAATTCTTTTGAGTAACCTGCAATTATACAGACAAAATTGCATTTATTTTCCGATAAATTTTGATTTAAAGTATCTATACATTCCTTGGCATAAGAATCTTTTAATTCATCAGAACCCAGAGAATAAGCTTCATCGATAAATAATATCCCACCTTGAGCTTCATCGATTGCATTTTGGGTTTTCTGAGCTGTATGTCCTAAATACTGACCAATTAAATCGGCTCTTTTAACAATTTTGAATGGGTATGGACTGGTGTTTATAGAGGGTTGTGATTTAATTTCTTCAGACATTCCAAATAATGAAAACAATGGATGCTCTTGTTTTTTAATAGTTTTCTTTCCTTTTTTAAGGATTCCCATAGTATAATATATATTTCCTATAATCTGTCCTAGCATAGTTTTACCTACACCTGGAGGACCTTCAATAACTGTATGAAGCATTTCTGATTCTTTATCGAATTTTTGTAATATATATATAATTTGTTTTATGATTGAAGATTTTACTTCTTCCATACCTACAGTTTCTTTTAATTCTTTTAAGGGTACTATCATTTGATTTAATCTTTTCAAATTAATAGCATATTTTTTTTTATCATCCTTATCATATTTTTCACCCAAGTTAATTAAATCATCTATGTTCTTAATATCTAAATCAAATAATTCTAATTCTTCATCACTATCAAATTCAGAAGCAGATTCTAAATCATTTTCATCTTTCTCTTCTTTTTCTTTTTGAATTTTTTGAAAGTTCTCTTCTAGTAATTCTTTAAAAGGAAAATTTTTCATAGGAATAATACCAGGCTTGGAACTTGTTTCTATCTCAAATATTATTCTATCATTCATTTGATCATTTCTTTTGTTATTATGATAATGTCTGGAATATTTACTCTTTTTTCTATTCCTATTATTTTGATTATTTTGATTATTTTGATTATTTTGATTATTTTGATTATTTTGATTATTTTGATTATTCTTATTATTTTGATTATTCCTATAATTCCTATAATTCCTATTCTTTTGATTATTATTAATATGATTCCTATTCTTTTGATTATTATTAATATGATTCCTATTCTTTTGATTATTCTTTTGATTATTCTTTTGATTATTATTTAATTCATTTCTATCAGAATCATCCTTATTTTGAAGATGCCTTAAATTTTCATCAGTTTGAGTTTCTATATCTTTTTTAAGGCATTGTTTTTTTCTATAATACGACCTCCTTTTATAGTTCTTTTTTGATCCTTTTTTATCTACAGAATTCTGCTTATCCGGCATACTTTGTTAATAGTTAAACATATTTTTTATCTATATATGTTATTTTTTCAATTTCTTCAAAATTTTTTATTCTTCGTTAAATGAACTAATTAAAAATATTAATAAAGTTATATGGAAAAAAAACAAATATATATTATAACCGATAAATTAAAACCAATAGGTATATATACTGATAGAGATCATTGTTTATTAGAATATCTAAATAAATTTAACATGGAATTAGATATGCTATCTAATATAAAAAGAAATTATGGCTCTTTGAAAGAAACATTTCTTTTAAATTTAGATAAATTAGAGATTCAAATATTTATTGAAAATAGTTTTGTTAATATTGACTCAATAATATTCTCAACAAAGGAATTTATGTTCTTTTCAAGTAATAAAAATGCAATTATAATTCCTGATATTAGATTCATTAATAAATTAAATAAAATTAAGACACTTTATCATGAAATTATTGAAACTAATGAATTTGATAATATAAATATGGATAATATAAATAGAAATAGGGATAATGCAAATATAAATATAAATAGGGATAATATAATAAATAGGAATAATATTTATTCAGATAGTCAACCATCTGAACAACAAACAGTAAAGAATGAGTCTCAAAATATTAAAGAATTGGAAGCTAAAATTGAGAAACTCAACGATCTTAAAAAACTTCAAGATGAATTCAAAGCTAATGAAGATTCTACAGACATACATGAAAAACAATTAGCATTAGTAAATGAAAAGTTGAAATCAGATTCATCAAAAATTAACGAACTTAAGAAGAAAAAGGCATTAATTGAAGAAAAAAAAAATATTTATTTAGCTGATTTGAAAATTTATAACTTAATAAAAGAAAAAGTAGAAAATGAAGAGATTGAAATTCCTCTTTTATTTTCTAATAAATATAAAGTTTTCAAGAAATTAGAAAATTCTGGAGAAATAACATTCCATAAATATTTAAATAATTTTCCACAAAGTGTTAATGTACCTATGACTTCCGATTATCAAGGTCTATTTGATACACAAAATGAAAATAAATTTGCATATATTACGGACGATGAAGAATATGCAAGTTCATCAGATGAACAAACTTCTGCTGAGGAAGAAAGTGCTGTTATTTAAATTTTCTTTTTCTTGAAATTTTTCTTAGGTTTTTTATGTATTACTTTATTTTGATGTAGTTTATCATACTCTTTCGGTTCTGCATATATACATAAACTTTTTAATTCTGATTCCATGTGTTTAATAACAAAACATAAGGTATTTATGCATTTTATAATTTCCTTATTATGATTAATAATATTATTATCCTTATAATTTATATTAATGTATTCAATCAGGGCTTCTATATCAGCCTCTATCATATTATGTACATAATGATCAGCATAACATCCACTTTTTTTTGAATCATAATTATAAACACAGTCCTCTTTAAAGTGACAAAATTTATAAGAACTTCTAGGTATACTATTTGTAATCTTTATTTTTCTTAAATCATGGGAAAATTTTTTTTGATTTATTTTGTCTCTTAAAGTGCTAGAAATTTTTTGAATTATCTTTAAGGTAGATATAAAAAAAGAATGATTCAAGTAGTTATTTTGTAAAACATATTTGCATAAATAATTACTTATAGTTTCTTCCAGTTGTAAAAGATCTAATGAATTTTTTTTATTAAATTCTAGTTGTCCTTCTTTATCCTTATTAATAAAATTATTTATTCTTTCTAATATTACCTTATTATTATTATCATAAGTATTTTCTTCTGAATTTACATCTTCATTATCACCATTAGATTCTAATTTTGATTTATCTTCTTTTAGTTTTTCAAATTTAGATTTAATATCTGAATATTGTGTTTTGATACTTATATAATTAATATTCTCAATATTTATTGAATATTGTGACCAAAGTTTTACCATTTTTCTTCTATAAGTCTTTTTTTCTTTAAATATTAATTTTATTATTTAACAGGTAATAAAAGAAAAATATATATTAATTATAATTAATGAATAATAGAAAAAAAGAAAATCGTGCAATCATAGATTCTTTGATAGATAGAGGTAAAGTTGAAAAGGAAACTATTGAATTAATAGATTCATTTAAAGAAAAATACGAAGAAGAACTTAAAGATTATAATTATGTTGATTATGATGACTTTTTATTAAATGTAAGAAAAGGTGGTTATATTAGATATGTAAACTTGGATAAAGAAATTAGATGGGGTGGTATATTAATTAAAATAGAAGATTTAGAAACGCGTGATCCAATGTTAACATTAATGAATACAGATAAGCGTCAATGGAAAATAAAATTCTCAAAGAACTATGTTTTTTATCGTAAACATAGATCCTATAATGATAGATTAAGAGAAGTATTTTTATCATATTTAGAATAGAATGAATAAAAAATTTGATTATTTAAATTAATAATTATTTAAATAATCAATATATAATAACATATATACAAAAAATAAAATATGGCAAGATTACAAGGTAAAATAGAGTGGTTTGACGAAGTCAAAGGATTTGGTTTAATCAAATATGATGAGAATGAGGTATTTGTTCACCATTCTAGTATTAAAACAAAATCAAGTAATTATAAAATCTTAGATCCTGAAGAAGAAATTGAATTTGAATTAGGAACAGATAAAAATGGCAGACAGTGTGCTCAAAATGTAACTGGTTGGGAAGGAAAACAGTTAAAATTTGAGTTATCATCTAATAACAATCCTAAGAAAAAAACAAAAAAACATAACAAATTTAAGAATACTCAAAATTTTGAACCATCTCATACTGCTGCAGATGCTAATATTTTAATTGGAAATCCGAAGAAAAAAACATATGATAGAACATTTGGAAGCAATGATATTGCTTTAGTATCAGGTTTATTTGATGACGAAGGTGATGTTTATCAAAAATTATTAGATGAGATAAATTCAGTAGGGTTAGAAAATGAAGATTTGTGGAAATTATGGCACGGAGATTCTCATTTTATTGCAGATGATCATTTAGAATGGAAAGAAGCTTGTCCTACATTTAATATGGTTATTGATAAAATCTCCAGATATTTTAACATGCAACCAAAATCAACAAGATTGAATTGGTATGAAAATTCGGACCATTGGAAACCATTTCATCATGATGCGGCTGCGATAAAACCTCATATAGCCAAAAAACAAAATATTACAGTAGGAGTTTCGTTTGGTGCAGAAAGGGATATTGCATTTGAACATTCAGAAACTAAAGCTGTAATCTCTTTTCCTTTGGAAGATGGGACAATATATGCTTTTGGAAATGATGTAAATAGTGGTTGGAAACACGGTATTCCACAATTAGCACCTGAAAAAAGTAATAATGATGGTAGAATATCTATTATAGCTTGGGGATGGTCAGAATCTCAAGCAGAAGAGAAAAATAAAGTTTTATTAGCTTAATTTATCAGTAAATCAAAAAAAAAATTATTTAGTTTATTAAAATGAATGGAAATCTTATAGATTTAAGCGATCCCATACCATCAGCCCCATCGGCACCTGTTGAACCTATACAAGATATTCAAAATACTAACAATACTCCTATAGGTCCGACAGATTTACTCTATCAAAATAGTGCTCCTATGAAAATTCCAATGTTAATTCAAATACAAATTGTATTTAAAAGTGATTGGCATCCAAAAATACCATTAGAATATCCTGTTACTTTAAATTGCTATACAAATTCAACATGGAGATATATAAGAAATATTTATGCAAATATAATTCAAGTACCAGAATGCTCTTTATTCTTGTCTAATAATGGAATTGCTTTTGATGCTGATATGACACCTAATGATTATTCTATTTATACTAATTTTAATTTAGAGGCTTATTTAGTACCAGGTGTGAAACTTTAAAAAATCATTTCAACAAACTTAATTTATCCTAATAATAAAATACTAATCTAACAAGATTATTATTTCATTAGCATTTATAAGTAAGCTTTCATGTACTCTAATCTTAATTTTGCCATTTTTTAATCCCTTAAAAACCAGTTTTTCTAGATATCTATTCTTAAAACTTCTAATTTGAGATCTTATTTCATAATCATATCCATCAACACCATTTTGGCAAATACACCAGATATCTTCAACATAATCATAATGACCTAATCTGGTGTAGCCGTCACAATAGCTGTCGACAATCTTATAAGATTTTTCAATCATGCTAAACTTATCTTTTATATTTTTCCTAACAACGTTGTGTCTGTAAATTAATGTTAATTTGTAAAGTATGATATTATACAGCTCAAAACTACATTTTTTTTTTATTTCAGTTTTATAATACTCAATCGGTTTTTCTTCATTCCATTCATCTTCTTTTATTATGCCAGAGACAATCTTATTAATAATAATATCTTGGAGGGCCTGCATCCCGTAAAATCTTAAATTTTAGAGGGATAATTTACATATAAATTTTCAATTTTTAATTTTATTTTTTTTTTTATAATCTTCAACAGCAGATTTAATGGCATCTTCTGCCAACATACTACAATGTAATTTAACAGGTGGTAATTTTAAATGTTTAGCAATATCAGTATTTTTAATATGAATATCGGGACTATTTATATTTTTACCAGTTAACATTTCTGTAGCTACTGAACTAGAGGCAATAGCACTACCACATCCAAAAGTTTTAAACTTACTTTCTATAATTTTACCATCTTTATCTACTTTTATCTGTAATTTCATTACATCGCCACATGCAGGTGCTCCTACTAATCCAGTGCCTACATCCTTATCTTTTTTATTAAGACTACCTACATTTCTAGGATTTTCATAATGATCAATTACTCTTTTGTGGTAAAATCTTTTATTACAATTACTTAGACTTCTTGTTAAAATATTTCTAATCATTATTATTTATATTGATTAGATATATATTTTTAAATCAATGTTTTGATTAACGAATAAATAATATAAGCATAGTATGAACCAAATATTAAATATCTATGTCGTCTTTTATGAAAAAAAACAGGAGCTAACGTACTTAGAAAAGCATAAATTAATCCATTTTTTGTGGATTTTTCAATGGTATATATCTCATATTTAGTTGGATTTAAGTAATGTTCAACCTCAGAAAGCAAGCAAATATCATCTTTGAATTTATAACTAATTAAAACTAACAATTGTGGGATACTTAAATAAATGTAAGTTTTAGGAGGTAATTTATCTATTTCCGGAAAAGCATCTTCTATAAAAGGTAATAATGGCATTGAAGATACTAATGTCATACCAGTTAAATGTAATAAATTTACTGTATCTGCTAATATATGACTATAAAGCATTATTTTAATTAAATCATTTTATTGCTTAAATATATAATAAAAGCAATAAAATTTGAATTTGGTAATGTATTTAAAGTATGTAAATCTATTAATTTATAGAAAATGAATGAAGAATTTTATATTAACAATGGAAAATACTTTTATTTAATGCATACTGAAGCTGAATTAAAATTAGGAAATTTTAAATATGGTTTTACTAAAAGAGTATTTCAAAGACCGTTAGATTCTATGGAACAGCATTCACATCCATTAGAATATCATATGTTATTTAAATTAAGTGAAACTAATAATTATAATCTATTTGAAGAATTTGATAAATTAATCTCCATTATTTGTAGAAATAATGATTATATTAAAGAATTAGAAAAATTATATGATATTAATCTTGATGAATTTAGAAATATATCAACTTATTTAATTGAAGAAAATGGGGGAACAGAGTTTATTAGAAAAGATGGTATTCCATTACTTGAAAATATTATTATAAATATATTTCCTAAGTTAGGTATTACATTTAAAAAATTATCAGAATCAGAATTGGAATTTATTAATAATAATGTTAAAAGAAAAAATAAAAATAGAAAACACGAAAAAAATCTAGAATATCAACAAAAAATGAGAGCAATAACAGATTTAATAAATGAACCAAAAAAAATGCAATTACAAATTAGAGATTATCAAAATGATATTAAAAATAAAGTAATTGAAGAATTAAATAAATATAATAAATGTTATATTGAATTAGCTACAGGAGCAGGAAAGACATTTATTGTTTTTTCAATATTAAGTCATTTTAAACCTGATATAATTATATGTTTTTCTCCCAGAATAAAGATAAATGAACAAAATATTTCAAGAAAATACTTAAATATGTTAGATAATGAATATGAATCATTTAATTACTCTGATAAAAAAAATGATATTGAATCTTTTTTAGAAAAACCAGGTAAAAAAATCATTACATGTTGTATCACTTCAATAAAACACATATATAAATATATTAAAAATTTAAAAGATATGTTTATTTGGTGTGACGAAGCTCATTGGGGTATCGAAGGAGCATGGATAGACGTAATAGAAGATAATGAAATTAAAAAATTTATATTAAGTGATAAAACTAATATTAGTTATAGAATTTTCACTTCAGCTTCTCCTGATTCGACCAAGGTTAAGGAGAATGCTAATATATTTGGAAATTTGATTAATTTAAAAACAACAAAAGATTTAATTGAATCAGGATGGTTATGTCCTATAAAATCTTATATTTTTGAAACTAATTCCAAATCAGAAGATGTAAATTATATAACATATCTATTTGATTGTTTTGAAAAAACCAACAGAAATTGTGGTTTTAGTTTTCATAATTTAGTTAGCCATGCTTATGAATTATTTAATAAACATTACTCAGAATATAAAGAAGGTAATACCGATATTAAACCTTTTTTATTAATCAATGATGATTTTGCAAAAAATCCAAATAATTTTAAAGATATTGATTTAGATTATGATTATAAATCAGAGACTGAATTTGGAAAATTAGGAGAACAAAAACATATTGGGTATGTAGTAAAAAGATATGATATGGGATATGATAATAAATTAATTGATTTTATATTTTTTGGTGATCCAAAAACGTCTGATAAAGATATTAAACAATGTATTGGAAGAGGAACAAGATCAGACCAATTAGGACCAGAAGGAAGAAATAAAGATAAAGAATTAATTATTTGTTTACCAGTCTTCCTTACAAATAAAGAAGATAAATTTATGATAATTATTAAAATACTAAGATATCTAATACACGAAATAGGTATTGATATAGAAGAAGTTATGATGAAAAAAAATAATAATGAAAATCATAATTACGAAACTGGGGATCAGGAAGATATTTATAATGGTTCTAATGAAAATAAGGCAATAATATTGGACTTGTTGGATCTTGAATTATTTGAGGGGATTAAATGTAAATTTCAAAAATTGATTATTTTTGAAAATAAAAAAAGATACAAATATAACCAAGAGCTTATAGATACCAAAAGAAAATGTCTTGAATTTATAGGTAATAATAAAATAAATGATCAAGAAATCTATAATTGGCAAAAATTTTGCTTGGGAAATATGTATGAAGAAATTAAAAATCAATATTATAATACAAAACAAGATATTTTAATGGCATGTAAAAGATTAAATATTACTGGATTTGAAAATTATAAAAGTTTATATAAAAAAGATCAAAAGTTGCCACCTGAAGATTACATAAATGAAGGATTTTATAATTATATACCTAATTTTAATTTAACTAGTTTACTTGAAGAAACGGCTGATTATGGTGATATTTGATTTTAAAATTCATATATTTGATTTTAAAATATAAAAAATTGATTTTAAAAAAACAATTTAAAGAATTATTATATAACATATACATATATATAATATATATTTATAATATGGAAAATATAATTGGACAAATTAGAGATATCTTAAGAAAGGAGGGAATTACAGGGATGGCAAGTATTAATCATTGTATTGTATTTTTAGTAAGTAGATTACTAAATGAAGAATTATGTAAAAAGGTTGGTATTGCAAGTAAATATTCATTTAATAATATGATGCTAGATACAGATGGGAATGAAATTGGTAGTCAGGATTTATATGATAAATTTTATAGAAAAAGTGATCCATGTTTTATTAGAGAAGTAATAAATAAATTAAAATTTACGAATATAAAATTTAAAATGGAAGGAATTCATAATTTAAAATTAATTATGAAAAAATTAGAAAAATTAGACACTGATAATTTATCCATAAAATATGATCTAATAGGTACAATATATGAAATTCATTTAAAAAGTGGAACTTCTAATGCTATGAGAGATCTTGGACAATATTATACACATAGATTAGTAATTAAATATATGATTGAATTATGTGATGTCAAGATGACTAATGGAATTATCGAAAAAATAGTTGATCCAACTATGGGAACTGGTGGATTTTTAACTATGGTAATAAAAGATTTACAATCAAAATACAATAATATTGATTGGACTAAAAATAAAGATAATATTATCGGTTTTGATATTGATGATAATGTTAAAAATATGGCTTTACTAAATATATTTTTAGAAATTGGAGAAGTATGTAATAATACAGTAGTAAAACAAGATACTTTAAAAAATGACCTAAGATTAGATAATGGTATCTTAGAAAAAGCAAAGGTTATATTAGCTAATGAACCCATGGGAATTAAAAATATAACTCATGCTTCCTGCTGTGATAGAATTAAAGATTTAAAAATAAGAGGAACAAAAGCTGAACCATTATTTTTACAATTATTTATGGAAGCATTAGATGATGATGGTAGATGTGCTGTAATAGTACCAGATGGTGTCTTATTTACAGAAAGTAATTTACATAAAAATACAAGAAAACATATGATTGAAAACTTTAATCTCAAAAAAGTTATTTCTCTAAATGATGATAACTTCTTTTTGAATACTGGTGTAAGTACAAGTATATTATTTTTTGCTAAAGATGGTACAAAAACGAAAAAAATAGAATTTTGTGAAATTACACTTAATGATGAAAAAGAAATAGAAGAAAAACTAATTATTAATGTAGAATATGATAAAATTAAAGATAATAATTATTCATTGTTTGTGAATATGTATAATGTAGAAGAATTGGATAAAATAGAAGGATTAGAATATAAAAAAATCTCTGATATTACTAATTTTTTGAAAAAAAGTAAAAGAAAAGCTTCTTATGGACAAGATGAGGGTATGTTTCCATTTTATACTTCTAGTTCTAAAATTAAAAGATGTAACACGGCAGATTATAAAGAAGAATGTATTATTATTGGAGATGGTGGTTGTGCAAATATATACATTGATTCAAATTTTAGTTGTTCTGATCATAATCATATAATACAAACAAAACAAAATAATGTAAATAATAGATTCTTAAAATATTATTTAGAGATTAACATTAAATTATTAGAACTAGGCTTTAAGGGTGCAACGATTAAAAATCTATCTAAATCATATATACAAAATTTAGAGATCCCGATTCCATCATTAAAAATTCAAAACAAAATAATAGAACAATTAGATGTTTTAAGTGAAAATAATAATACATTGGAAAAGAATATTGATGAATTTAAGGAAATTCTAAAATATTATGTTGAGAGTTATACAATGAATTGTGAAAAAGAAAAATTAAGTAATTTATGTAATCTAAAAGCAGGTAAATTTAATTCAAGAGATTGTAGATCAAAAGGAAAATATCCATTTTATAATGGAAAAGCAACAAATCCAAGTGGATTTAATGATAAATTTTGTTTTGATTACAATAATTATTTGATTTTGATAAAGGATGGTGGAGCTGGCTATAAAAAATATGGAGATCAAATAGGATTGGGTAAAGTATTTAAAGTCAATGGTAAATCTAGTGCAACCAGTCATCAATTAGCTCTTGTCCTTAAAAAAGATACAGTTCTAAATGAATATTTATATTATTATTTATCTGCTAACAAAAATAAAATAATGGACCTAGCGTTATATACTACTGGCTTAGGCACAATTAGAAAATCTAAATTAGAAAATTTTAATATACATATACCTACAAAAGAAAAACAAGAACATATAGTTATATATTGTGATAATATAACTAGTATGATTGAAAATATGGAACAACAAATTATTAAAAATAAAGAACTTATGAAAAATATACTTGATAACCATCTTAATAGTCAAAGCGAAATTAGTGAAAATAATCAATTACTTTCAGAAGATGATGACAGTAATTCAGAAGATGATGAAATAATTGATTCAGAAGATGATGAAATAATTGATTCAGAAGATAATGACAGTAATTCAGAAGATGATGATGAAATAATTGATTCAGAAGATAATGACAGTAATTCAGAAGATGATGATGAAATAATTAATAATAAGTTATTAGTAAATAATATCTAAAGAGGAAACATAAAATTTAATTATATATAATGCCGAATGATTGTTTTAATAATTTAACTATAGTATCTCATGACAATCCTAAACAATTACAAAATTTATTTGATAATGAATTTACTGATAAGAAAATAAGAATAGATTTTAAAGGAAATCAAGGAATACTTTTAGAAGTTTGGACACCTTGGCAACCTGATTTCAAATGGTTAGAAAGCCTATTAGAAAAATATCCAAATTGTTGGATTAAAAATGAATGGTGGGAAGAAGGAGGAAGAGCTGGTATATGGACGGGTGGATCAGTAATAAATGGAGAATTTGAAAAAATAAAAAAACTAGAATGGAATGACATATGTATTGAAGGAAAGCATCAATATTTTAATGATCACAATTCAGAAATATTATCTAATACATAATCTAGATCATCTTCGTCGTAATTATTACAATAAATATCATAATCTGATTGTAATAATTTATTTTCTTTAAAATTTACTGGAATTTTATTTACATTATGATCCCATTTTAAGTCATCAGAAAATTTATTTTTATTAGTTATTTGATTTTTTGTAATGGTTTTAATTTTATATCCTAGAATAGGAAAAATATAATTGATTAACTTAATCAATTTAACAACCAATTTTGATGTTAAGTATTTATTTTTTAATATATAATTTCTAAGAGTTTTAGCATTATTCACATAAGTTAAATATTTATCAGAATCATTAATATTTATAAAATAATTATGAAAATTTAATAGCATATTTATAAGATAGCCAGCGTATTTACTATACTTATTTTTTTTACCAACTTTACAAATATAGATATATTTTTCTATTTCATCTAAATTAAGATATAATTCTTTTGTTTCCCCTAATTTGATTTTATTGTCATCAATTTTCAAAAGATATAAAAATTTATATCTCTTAGGTTTAACCATATTTAATATATTTTTTTTATTCGTTTTAGAATTAAATTTAGTCATAATAATATAATAATAATTGTTGTCTTTTAAGTATTATTTATCCCGTTCCACATTTTAAATTTCCTCGTATAATAATTTTTGTTGATGGAAATAACCCCAATATGATTTATAATAAATATTATAAATTATATGATAAATTATATGATAAAATATATAATGTACACATTTTTATTATTGTCAACATTTATTGGTTTATTTATGATCAAATTATTTATAAATGCATATCAATGGAAATCAGAAGATATAAGACCCGTACAAGACTCGTGTATTATGTTATTTTATCCACATACGTCATTATTAGATGCTATTTGTCTAGTTACAATGAGAATGAAATATAAAATAAAAATATTTTTCTTAGGTAAAAATAAACATTATTATAATAAATGGTATTCATTATTTTATAGAACGCTATGTCCTAATATAATAGCAACAGATGCTAAAGACACAAACACAGATTATATTGTCAATAAATTAAACAAAGAAAAATGTTATCTTATGATAGCTCCAGAGGGGCAACGAAAATACACCAAATATTGGAAAAAGGGGTTTTATTACATTTCATTAAATACATCTTTGCCAATTATATTTAACTTTCCATGTTGGAAAAAAAAAATAGTCTATCATAGTAAACCTATATTCGCTAAAGATCATTCTATCGATGAAGTAATCGAAATGGCTAGGGAATTTTATAGTCAATATGATCTAACTGATGCTGTAAACAAAGATCAAGTTGGTGAAATTCAGATTAAAAAAAACTAAATCAGTTAAATAATCCTAACATCTGATACTATTTAATTTTGATTAATATTATTACTGTTTAACTCACTCGACATAGCAAGCAAGTCACTAGACAGAGACTTTCCTAATGTGAATATGTACAGAAAAAGAGGAAATTTAAAATGTGGAACGAGTTAATATTATATACTCAAAGACATAAATAACGATGATAACATCATTAAAGAATTAATTTCTAAATAATTCGCACCATTATTTGCATATGGATTGTCATGTATCGATTGAATATCATTAAATACTTGTTCGATATTTTCTCCCAAACCTGTTATAATACTCCAACCATTTATTCCAATATATTTTGGATAAGAAAGATCAGTTTCTCTACATCTAAAATCATTGGTATACCAATATGAATTATTGACTAAAGATACATAATCGACCTCTGGATGTTTTGCAAATATTTCATTAATAATACTTCTCCAGGGACTATAATTATCTATCAGGGAATGCGATTTTTTACCAGTATCTTTTTTAACTAAAAATGACGGACCTATGTTAATCATCAATATTTCATGACATCCTTGATTTAGTATGGTAATAAATTTATTATTAAATACTACAGGACTTTTTGAAAGATTTCTAACTGGATACATAGCAGCTTGATTTATTGTAAGAATTAAAAATAATTGTAAATTCATTTATTTTTCTATAAATTTACAACTTTTTACTAAAAAAATTAAATCTCAATTTTTTTAATCCATGTTATCTAAAATATAATCCACAGCGTTATCATCCGATAAGTAATTTTCATTATTCTTCGCTTCTTCAAATGCCGTACACCATCCCTTTATCCCTGCACAAGATATTTGAATCTGATTAAAATCCATTTTTTTTGATTTTATTTTATGATATTGTTTAAATTTATAATTTGCATTCAGTAATACATCAGAATCAAAAAATGATCTGAAAATAGAGTAATTTATTTTGGAAATATTTTTTTCATCTAAACTTTCAACTTGTAAACCTAATAAAGGGAAAACATTATTAATAGTAGAAAGTAAATTATCTTCACCATTAGTTCTAAATAAATTTGATTTAAATAAAAATTTATTTATATGTTTTATAGACCAAAAACTAGTATTATATATTTTTTCTAATTCTTGGATATTTTCATCATTCTTTATCATTTCTGAAATAATCTTATCATAAGAATCAATTTTTGATTTTAATTTATATTCATTTGTTTCTGTAATTTTAAACACTCTTTTTAAATTAAAAATAAAATCCGGATCACTTATGCTAACAGCTTCATTCATTAAATCTTTTGTACATCCAAATTTAAAAAAGTTTGGATTTTCTGTATACATTATGTAAAAATATATATTTTCATCATAAGACATTAATTGTTATTGATATAGATTTTTATTTGTTTAAATATTAATAAGCTATAAAAGTTTATTAAAAAAATAAATAAAAAATACATATTATTACTGAGAGATAGGTAAACCATCTCATAAAATATTTTGTTTAAGTATAGTAATGATAGTCTACGTAGATATGGTGGCAGACTTATTTCATTCAGGTCATATTACATTTTTTAAAAAAATAAAAAAAATTTATCCTGATTCAAATTTATATGTTGGTTTAATGTCTGATGAAGATGCCACTCATTATAAAAGGAAACCCATTTTGAATATAAATGAAAGAAAAACATGTGTTGAGGCTTGTAGGTATGTAGAAAAAGTTTTTGTTAATGCACCAATGCCAATAACAAAAAATTTTATCTTAGAAAATAAGATAGAATATGTGATTCATGGTGATGATATTAAAGAGGCAAGTAGAAATTATTGGTATAAAATTCCCTTAGAAATGAAAATTTATAAAGAAATCGAGTATACTCAAGGAACTTCAACTACTGACATAATTAATAGAATTACTAATACTGAAAAAAATAAAGGAAGGTTATAAAAAGAATAAAAACTATAAAAATAGTATTGGATGTTGGTTCTTGGTATTGATTATCATTATATGTTATCAATTTATCATCAATTGAGTTAATATTAGCTAATTGTTTTGTTAATAAGAAATTATTTGTATCATTTAATCTTAAACCAGTAACACTTGTCCATCCATTAACACCAATATAAAATGGATATCCAATATCTTTATTTAAGGGACAATAAAAATCAAAAGTCGATAAGCCTGTTATATTTTTTTTAATAACAAAATCAAAATCGGGATTCTTATCTTGTATTTCGTTACTTATTTCGTACCAAGGTGCATAATCAGTAATTGAATTTTTTTTATTAAATAAAAGTGAAGGCTGTAAATAAGAAGGCCCTAAATTTAACATTACTAAATTAGTACAAGGTTTATTAATCATCATAATAGATTTATCATAAACCAAAGGTGGAAATTTATATTTATAGTAATTAGTATTAATTTTAGGTTGATTTAAATTTCCAAAAGAAAATGTTGGAAAAAGTAAATACCATAATTTAATCATCTTTATAATTAAATTAATATATTAATTTATTGTCTATCCCGCAAATTATTATTGTAAATATTCTCTAAAAGTAAGAGAATATCTAGAATTCTTTGTTTGTGATTTTAATAGACTATGACAAAAATATTTTTGAACAGCTCCTGCCATAATAAATAAGCTATTATCTTGTAACTCAAATACCTTATTTAATTGACTTTGATCATTATTTCTTTGCAAAGTACTTTCATGCGTTCTTTCTAAACTAAATTGTCTTGTTGCTCCAAATGAAAGAAGATATATCGTAGGTAAAGATCCAAAAGAAATTTTATTATCCTGATGAGGCGGAATAAAATGCTCTCCGGTTTGATAATAATTCATCAAGACACTATTAATTTTAGGTTTTTGAATCGATTGATGATCTAATAAATACTTTTGACAATCTTTTTGTATAAATTGTTGTAACTCTAATAAAGAAGAATTATATTCATGAGATTCCCATCTAGGATGTTTCTTTTTCCATTCTTTACAAAATGTTTTATTTTCCATTTGACACCATATTTGTTTTCTATCTATTTCTTGTCCCTCGTTTCTTGTTCCTCCTTGCCAATTTTCAGTTTTAGCTAGCATATCTTTAATCTTTTTTGCTTTTTCTGAAGAAAGGTAATTAGGGATATAAGTCAACATAGATATTTCATTATTACCTTCTTGAATAACTAAATTATTCATTTAATAAGCTGCTATTATTAGTTAATTATATTATAAATTCATTTTTCAATTTTATCCAATATTCTAACTTAACTAATCAAAAAAATTAAATTTCTAATCCAAATATTAAATATAATGAAAATATTTAATATTGTATTATCTTTGATACTTTTAACAAAATATGAAAAACCTAGACATCATATCCTGCCTAATGAAGTTCCAGCTTATATTTTATATGATTATACATCTGATCAAATATTATACCAAAAAAATATTAAAAAAATTGTCTATCCAGCCTCTATAACAAAAATATTAACTTGTATGGTTGTTTTTGATGAAATTAAAAAAAATAATTTAAATTTAAATGACGAATTTGTAGTATCTAAAAAAGCAGATAAAACAGAAGGGACAACTATGTTTTTAAAGGAAAATGAAAAGGTATCGGTTGAAAATTTATTAAAAGGAACTATTGCACAATCAGGAAATGATGCTGCTACTACATTAGCGGAGGGTCTTTTCAAAACTGAAAAAGATTTTGTAGTAAAAATGAATCAAAAAGCACAAGCATTAAATATGGAATCATCTAAATTTGTAAATTGCACGGGTCTTCCTGATAAAAATCATTATACTTCAGTTCATGATTTATTAAAATTGTGTAAATCTTTAATATCAAATTATCCAGATTTTTATCAACACTTTGGTATGGCATCATTTAGATGGAATAATATTACGCAATACAATAAGAACTCCTCTTTATATTCTAAAAAATTAAAAAATCAGAATATATTTATAGATGGAATTAAAACAGGTTATACATCAATGAGTTTAAATACCCATACCTTATCTGGTTATAAACAAGTTAAAATTTACAATCTGAAGATAGATCAAGAAGGAAAAATAGATTTACAAGAAGAAATTATTGATAGGCGATTAATTGGTATTACTATGGGACATGTATCTAAAAAAACAAGGAAAATAGAATCAGAAAGATTATTATTGTTAGGTTTTACTAAATTTAATGTCTTAAAATTCCAAAATGAATACAAAATAAATATTAATGATAAAATATATAAATTTAAATTTAATAGAAAATATTTAGCTATTAAATCGAATATTGAATTAGATAAAATTACATTGAAAATAAAAAAAAACTCAAATTCTATCTCTGGAAATTTAATTATTTCTGATAAGAATATATTAGTTGCTCAATTAATTTAATTTAATTAAATTTAATTAAATAATAGCATTATAATCTATAGGTATTATACTTTCGTAATCCCAATCCATGGCTCCCATACCAGTAAAGTAATATTCTTCTTCATTATTTAAAATATAATCTTCATAACCAGCTACTTCAGTGATTGCTTGAGTATCTATGATTAAAATTATATCTTCATATAATTCAGTTTTAGAACTGTGGGATAAAATTCCTAAAAATTTTCCATTTTTTAATTTATGAATTAATTTAAAATATATTGTAGCAGCCATATTTAATTTTTCATGATAAATACCTATACGTACCACATCTGATTTTTTAATTAATTTTCTGACTTTTTCATCTAATAGCCTTCCTGACCAATTAGAAATTGTATTTGATATTAATATATTAAAATCCAGATCTTGTTTATAAACTCGATAAACATCAGGATAATGAATATATTCTATTTCAGGTATAATAAAGGGTTTTTTCATTTTAGCTTCAAAATCAAGATATGATTCTATTTTATAATCGATATCCTTATCGAAATATTCCATAGCTTTTTTATAAAGCATATTATTATGACTGATAACTTGCTCTAATGTACCTAATCTTTTTACTTCTTCTTTTCCAAAATAATGTTCAAATAAATTAATATTATTCCTAATTAGTTCAAAATATTGTATGGTAGAGTCATATGTTTCGGGTAAGATATAAATCTTATGATAACTAGGTAATTTTTTAGAAACATACACGGTTTTTTCGGGTTTAGTGATAAAACTTTTTAATCGAAATATATGCCATTCAGTTATATTAACAAAAAATTCTTTAATTAATGGTAAACTTTCTGATTCTGTCTCTGTTTCTGATTCTAATTCTGATTCAGAAGATTCAAATTCATTCAAATACTCATCTATATAGAATTCAATTAAATATTCTTTTTTAATATAAATTTTGGGAATAGAAAATGAGGATTTAAAATTAAATACAGTAGAGTGATGAAGTACTTTATTTTTTTCAAAATAAAAAGGTTCAATTCTAATTCTATTATCAATGATATCTAAGATTTTGAACATGTGTTCTTCCAAATGTTCATATTCAGCGTAGATTTTTGGAATTTGATATTCTTTTTTATATTTTGGATCAATAATTTGATAATTTAATTTTATTTGATGTTTGCGTAAAGTCATGAATTTAATTCCAATAATATCTCCATTTAATAATTTTTCCTGATAGTTCGTACATCCACACAAAGGTTTATCATATTGTCTATCTGGGAAATCATGAAAAGTATTTTTTTTGTCTGGTTTTTTATTATTTTGACGTTGAATTATAACATAATCCATTTGAGTTAATTATTTTAATATTTTTATTTTTAAGTTAAACCCTAAAAATATTAAATTAATAAATAAATATTTTTAATTCCTTTTCATTCAATAATATTGATTTCATAATGATTTAATTTATGATAATGCATTAATTTATGCTAATCTGTAAATTGTGTATGCTTCAGACCCGGAAGTTACATTAGTAAATCTTATTCTCCAATGAGAACTACCAACACTAAATGCATCATGTGTAGTGGCAGAGTTTTCGACGTCAGCGAATCCCACAAGAGTAACACCAGTTCCTGCAGCAACAGTTATGGTTTCATCTTCACCTGCTGTACCTGTGTTAAGAAGATGAAAATCAATAGTATCTCCAACAGCAACTCCTGTAACACCAGCAACAGTTAATGCAGCAGTTGGAGTTGTATGAGTAGCAGCTGCAGTTGGATCACATAGGATAATACCAGTTAATATTTGTGCAATAGTTAGAGTTTGAGCACCTGTTCCAATATCTGTAGTATGCGATGGATATTTAACAAGCATACTAGGAACAGATGATGCGTATCCTCTAGCACTGAAACCACCAGCAACATTTGCTGTTCCTTTAATACTAGTAGCAGATCCAGAGGCACCAAGATCAACGGCTCCTCCGCCTACGGTAACCTTAGCGGTAGTAGCTGAAAATACATTTTGAGCATCACCTGCATTTTTTCCTTTAATACTTCTAGTACCATCCATGGTAAGATCTCCAGCTATTTCTACTTTATCTGTTTCAATTGATTTATAAATTGACTTTACCATTCTTTGTCTAACTTCTTGTACTAAAACACCTTGTATGGCATCTTTAGCATTGAAGCATAATCCTTCATCGGAACACAATAATTGTCTTTTTCCTAATTTTCCCATTTTCTTTTTTATTAATTATATAAATATTTTTTTTAACTTTAGGGTGATGAATCCCACTATAATACATCTAGGTTTACTAATAAAAGTAATGCTCATCTAAGTACTTTATTAGCACATATTGCAAGTTTAAAAATTTTAATCCTATAACACTATATCTCCAAGAATTGGATTTAAATGTAAAGATTAATTTAAAGTTAATTATTTTAATATTTTTATTTTTAAGTTAAACCCTAAAAATATTAAATTAATAAATGTTATTTTAATTTTCATTCAATAATATTGATTTCATAATGATTTAATTTATGAAAATGCATTAATTTATGCTAATCTGTAAATTGTGTATGCTTCAGACCCGGAAGTTACATTAGTAAATCTTATTCTCCAATGAGAACTACCAACACTAAATGCATCATGTGTAGTGACAGAGTTTTCGACGTCAGCGAATCCCACAAGAGTAACACCAGTTCCTGCAGCAACAGTTATGGTTTCATCTTCACCTGCTGTACCTGTGTTAAGAAGATGAAAATCAATAGTATCTCCAACAGCAACTCCTGTAACACCAGCAACAGTTAATGCAGCAGTTGGAGTTGTATGAGTAGCAGCTGCAGTTGGATCACATAGGATAATACCAGTTAATATTTGTGCAATAGTTAGAGTTTGAGCACCTGTTCCAATATCTGTAGTATGCGATGGATATTTAACAAGCATACTAGGTTTGCTTGCTGCGTATCCTCTAAGTTTAAAAGAGCTTTGAACTTCACCTGTAAGTTCAAGGTCTTTAATTTTTGCCTTACCAGATAATTCAGCATCTTTAGCTTTTAAAGATTGATATTCGATTATTTGATTTACAACTTGACCTTTGAGGTTTTCTCCAACAGCAGATGCTACTGTGCAAAGAAATCCATCACCGGTTAAACCTAAACCACCTTTGAAGCAATCTACGGCTTCTTGTCTTTTTCCTAATTTTCCCATTTTTCTTTTTATATTACTTTTATAATTATAAATTTTTTTCCTTGGGTGGAGATTTATCACCCATAATATATTTAGGTCTAATATAGACCTAAATATGAATCATATTTTTTTTTTTCAGTCTATTATAGGCTATGTTTTAAGATTATTAAATATCAATTATAAGAATATATCTCTAACTTCATCATCCTCTATGATTTCTGCGTGTTTACATATTCTATAATATTTTGTATAATTTGAATTACAACCACAATGGAAATCAGAACAATAATAATTATTGTATTCATCCTAACTTATTTGGCCAATTTCACTATTATAGTATGTAGAAAAAATAAGTGTAAAACAATAAAACTTTAATTTTTTGGATGGCAAATGTATATAGTTTTAAAAAAAATATAATTATACATGTAGATGCAGTCTTCAGGAATTCATTATATAGTGGATTGTACTATTAACGATTCAGATGATAAATTATCCGATTATAAAAAAGGTATCAATATTATACAAAAAATAATAAAATTACTAAAATTAACATTAGTCATACCACCGGTTGCTATTCAATTTCCTCTTAAAGATGATGATAATTTGGTACCAGAATTAGATAAGATAAAATTAACAAATAAAAAAGATCATTATTTATCTAATTCATATCAAATTAAAGAAAATGAAGATACAGGTGGATATACAATATTTGGAGTAATATCGGAAAGTCATATATCAATTCATACATTTCCCGAAAACAATTATTTTGCTTTGGATTTATATTCCTGCAAAATGATTAAAACGGATGTTTTAGACGATTTTTTAAAAGCAGAATTTAGTATTAAAAATATTAATCAAAAAACAATAATTCGACAACTTAATGATAATTGGTTTTACGAAAAAGCTGGAGGTGTACCAGATTTAGTGTTTGGATATCAAAAAAGTAAGGTCTTAGTTGATAAGTATAGTAAATTTCAACATATTGAATTATTTGAAAGTCAGCAATGGGGTAAAGTATTAGTTCTAGATGGAGTCTTACAAATTACTGAAAAAGATTATTTTGCCTATAATGAAATGATGGCTCATATTCCTATTTATGCTCATCATAATCCACATTCTGTATTTATTATTGGAGGTGGTGATGGTTGTATTTTAAATGAAGTAACTAAACATGAATCTCTTAAAAATATTACCATTTGTGAAATAGATCAAGATGTAATAGATATATCCAAAGAATATTTTCCTTTTTGGTCTCAAGGTTGGAATGATCCTAGAGTTAAATCCGTTACTCAAGACGCTAATTTATATATTAAAACTATACCATCTAAAAGTTTATCTTGTATTATTATGGATTCATCAGATTATTATGAAGATACTCCTTCTGCTGTTTTATATAAGAATGAGTTCTTTACTGAAGTTGATAGAGTATTAACCGATGATGGAATTTATTGTTTTCAAGGAGAATCCATTCATTTTGATAAAAAGGAAATAAAACAGTTTATGACAGATTTACAAAAGTTTTTTCCAATTTGTTGCTACGGTAATATGACTACACCTACTTATCCGGGAGGACAAATTGGTATTATTATTTGTTCTAAAAAATATAATCCTAAAATTCTTAATAAAAACAGACCAATAATTAAAAATTTAAAACACTATAATTTCGCTTACCATGAAGCCTCTTTTGTGTTACCAAATAGTCATAAATTAGTTTAACCCTCATAATATAAATAATTTTCTTCTATATTTATAGATGAAAACTATCTATATCGTAAAAAATATCCACAATAAAGATGTAGATACAGACGTACTCGATATTATTAATAAAAACGATGGTTCTTTTTACATATTTAACAATAAAGAATTAGAAAAGAAAATAAAATTGTGGAATAAATATTTTAGGTTTATTATACCTCATTATGCTATAAAATCTAATCCATATATTCCCTTAATTAATACCCTAGCTAAAAATAATTTTTCATTTGATTGTGCATCTACACATGAAATAAATGTAATAAAAGATCAAAATATATGCAATGATAGAATAATTTATGCTAACCCGATTAAAACTAATGAAGAGGTAGAAATTTTAAAACAAATGAAAGAAAAACCTTTAACCGTTTTTGATAATGTTTCCCAATTAAAAAAGATGGAAAAATATGATATCGACATTTCCTATTTAATTAGGTTATTTGTAAATACTACAGATGCATCATGTCCCTTTGATGATAAGTATGGTGCTCAACCTGGAGATATTAAAGAGATATTAAATTATAAATCCAAAAATAAATTGAGTTTTAAAGGATTTTCATTCCATGTTGGTAGTGGAAATAAAAATATTGATTCCTATTTAAATGCTATGAAAAAAGTAGAAGAAGGAATTCAAATTGCAACAGAATATGGAGAAACAACTGAAATAATTAATATTGGAGGAGGACTTGATTATAAAAATCCCAATTTAAATGAACTTTCAAAATTATATTACAAATATAGTCTCAAATACAAAATATTTGCAGAACCAGGTAGATTTTTTTCAGAAGCAAGTTTTATATTAAAAGTTGTCATTGTAGAGAAAAAAATTATTGATGATTGGATTTTATATTATATAGATGATAGTACATATCATTCTTTTAGTTGTATGATCTATGATCATCTAGATTATCAAAAAGGAAATAAAGGTAAAAAGTCTAAAGTTTATGGTAAAACATGTGATGGAACAGATGTAATTTTCTCCGAAATTTATTTACCCGAATTAGAAGTGGATGATATTTTAGTATTTCCTAATATGGGAGCTTATACTATGTGTTCAGCCTCAGATTTTAATGGATTTTTAGTCCCTAAAGTAATTGATTTATAATTATAGGAAATTATTAAAAAATAAAAAAATCAATTAAAGGGGTAAATATTAAAAATATTATAATGAATAACATTTTTAATAAAGATTTTTTATCGAATCTAAAAGATCATACTAATCCAAACCTTATTGAAAAAATTGCAACTCCATTAATCGATTATGATAAATATGATTTATTACAGCAAATTAATATCGCTTCCCAAGAAGGTAAGGATCATTTAATGTATACTCAATATATTTCAAAATATGGTGAGAATCAAAGTTCTAATTTATTGATTCCTTTATTAGATCATTATAGCAAAACTCCATTTATAAGAGATTTTTTTATAATTTCTAATCCTATAGATGCCGAAAGATTAAGTAGAAAACATATTAAGAAGGCTTCCAATTTTAAATTTTTATTAGGAGATAGTATAATATCCACTACTGATAATAAACATTGGAGGAGTCAAAGAAATGATTACATTGAAAGTTTCTTTCCTAATACATTAGAAAAATTAATACCTATTTCTAATAAAAGGGCCAAAGAATGTTCTAGTTTATTATGGCAAAAAAGTAATAAAGGAAGAACGAAAGTTAATATTAATGATTTTCTTTTAAATGAAACTCAAGCTCAACTTCAATTGGCATTATTTGGATTTAATAATGAATTCCAAGACAAAATGAATCCTTTAATAAGGGATGATTTAAGTGGGTTTTCTAACAATAAAGCCCTGAGTAATAATATAAAAAAATTGTTGAAAGAAGTAAAAAATGCAGATGGTCCATTGAGTGAAATTATGAAAGAAAGGACCGATAAAACTAAAACAGAAGATTTTTTTAATATGATTTTATTTACCTTTGCTGGTCATGATACTACTGGTCATACTTTAACCTGGTTAATTTATGAATTAGCCAAAAATATTAATCTGCAAAAAAAATTACAAGATGAAGTAGATAATTTTTGGATGGAACAAGGTAATAAAGAGATTACTTTTAATGATCTAAAAAAATTAAAATTTATGACAAGGTGTATAATGGAAACATTAAGATTATGGCCAGCAGTTACAAATGGAACTTTTAGAGAAATTGAAGATGATGACGAAATTACTGGTTTAAATAATAAAAAAGTCACAATTAACAAGGGTAGTTTAATTCAAATTATTAATTGGACAAGGCATAGGAATCCAATTTTATGGGGTAATGATGTATTAGATTTTAATCCGGATAGAGAATTTAAAGAGAATGAAATTTGGGAGAACGAAGGATTAAAAGCTAGTAATCCTAGTTCTGATAGATTTAGCCCTTTTTCCTATTCTCCCAGGGATTGTTTAGGGAAAACATTTGCTCAAATTGAAATGAGATTAATACTTTTGAATTTAATGAAAAATTACAATTTTATTTTAACCTCAAAACAATCATCGGCTGTATTTAATGGAGATTATTTAGGTATTAATAGAGCAACATTATATCCATTAGATATTTATGCCCCCGAGCATTGTATGAATAAAAAATTTAAGCCATATAATGCTGGATTATATGTGCATATATTAAAAAGAATTAAAAATAGCAAACTCTAAATTTTTGGTGAAAATGAAACACCACATCCACAATTGGTTGCCCTTTCTTTGTCTGCAATATAGACAAACTTATTTTCATAAACTCCCTTGGAATAATCTTCTTTAATATAATCAATAGTAGTTCCTATTAAATACATTTCAGCTAAAGGATCAATATAAACCTTACTTGAATCATTTTCAATACATGTCGGTTTTAATTTATTATTTAATAAATCAGAATTTTTATCATTTAAAACTTCAAAATTATAATTAAAACCATTACAACCTCCGCTTTTAATTGAAAATAACATTCCTTGGCTATTACTTTTTAATAGAATATCATTAATTTTTTCCCAAGCTGTGTTAGTGATATTAACTATTGATGTAGAAGTTTGTGTAGAAAAAAATCTGTTAACATATATATTTGTTAAATTTCTTAGCATTTATAATTAATTATAATTTAATTATTTTTACAAACTAATTAAATTATTAAGTGATAATATTATCAATTATTCTTGTATTACTTTCTAGAGTTTTAATAGCTAAAGTAATAATAATTTTTTCATTAAGATTAACATTATCAGAATCCCATATTCTGTTTAAATTATTAATATTTATGTATTCTACTATATAAAAGTTTTCCAAATTTTCTTTAATTTTATTCTTGATATAACTTATACTTTCTTGCTTTTTAATCAATTCTTGACCTAATTCTAAAGATTCATAAATTAAGCTTGAATTTAATTTTTCTTTTGGTGTTAGAAATACATTTCGACTACTTAAAGCTAAATTATTTTCATTTCTAATTGTCGGACAGATTTTTACTTGAATATTCAAAAAGAAATCTTTTACTAAATATTGAATTAAAGCACATTGTAAAGCATCTTTTTGGCCTAAATAAATGGTATGAGGAAAAATGATATTCAGAAATTTTAAGACAATAGTTGCGACGCCATTTAAATGTTGTTTACGATGTAATCCTTCTCCAATTTGATTAAATTTCCCTACATCTAAAATTAATGGATTAATTAAAGGATATAATATTTCTTCATGAGGTAAAAAAAGAACATCTACATGTTCCCGGGTAAGCATATCTATATCCTGCTCATTGGTTCTTGGATATTTTAAATAGTCATCTAATTGATCAAATTGTAATTTATTAACAAATATAGAAACTACTACAATATCATTTTCTTTCCTAGCATCCTGAACTAATGATATATGACCTTGATGAAGACTTCCCATTGTAGGTACAAATCCAATAGTTAAGTTTTTATATTTACTAATAAAATTTTTAAGATCTTTAATTTTATAGAATATTTCCATTTTAATAATTTATTTTATATTTTATTATTTATTTAAAAACGGTTTGAATACTACTAATAAAATTAATCCAATTAGTATTCCATTAATAAATGCTTTTTTACGCTTCAATACTGATGCTCTTTTAATTACTGCTTGTTCTGGGGTCAAGGAATCTCTAAAAGGTGTTCCATATGACCTAGTGACTATAAGATAATATGTACAAGCAAAACAATAAGTTAACATACAGTAAGCTAACAGAATTGGAATTTTACAAGGGTGATTAAATAACATATAATAATTATTTATATAATTATTTATATAATTATTTTTTTTTATTAATATATAAAGCAGGTGAATTACTAACTTTAATTCTATAAGGTTGGTTCTGTAAGTGATTTACCCTTCTATAATTAGCTTCCATGATTTGATCCATTAAAATATTTTTGTGTAATAAACTTAATGAATTATGTCCCTCTTTAATATCATTTAGATTTATAAAAGTTGTCATTTTATTAAAAGTTTTCCACATTCTGTTACCACTAGACATTTTTTAAAAATATAATTATAAAACTAGTCTCAAAAATGAATATTTTTCAAATTTTAAATTCTGAAATAACTCCAAAATGATCAGATGGCCAAAATTCTAATATATCTTGTGTATCCTTTTTATATCTTAAATTATTTATATTCATATCTCTTTTTTGTAAATAATTTATAACTTCTTGACTTTCTTCTTTTGTTAACGAAAAACCTTTATTACATATCACTTTTGAATTCAATGGTATCAAGTTTTTTGATAATATAGCATCATATCTAAATTTTTTATCTTTAAATTTATAATTCCATCGCATATCATTTTGTTCAGTATCTTCAGTATATCCTTTTTCTTGAGGATTAACTTTTCTAAATGAATCAATCATTTTAAAATCCTTAATAACTTTTAATTCAGGCCAATCACTTAAAGATCCATCTAGATGACAATTAAAATCTCCACATAAAATCACCTTATTATTTTTTTTAATTATATTATTTTTTTTAATTATTTTATTTATATTCCCAAATTGCTGTGCTCGGCATCTAGAGTAGGTTTTATAAACATTTTCTTGACCTGGTGAAAAAAGTGATCCAGCTTGAACATGAATATTAAGAACGCTAAAATTTTTATAATTAGCAACACATAATATATTATCATAATCCAAATTACCTCCTAACTTGTACAATTCAAAATTTTGGGGCTTTAATTTAGAATAAATAATATTTGTAACAATAGAATTTCTTGTTTTTATAATTTCAGAAGTATCTATATTGTCATCAGATTTGAATTCATAAAATTTTGAAATTAATGGATTCAGAAAATTAAAGGAACTAGTTGATATTTCTTGCAAACAAATAATATCAGGTTTATTTAACAAAATTTCTTCAGCAATTTTATTCATTCTTTTTTCCATAAAACTATATTTTACTAAATTATCTTTTTCAATCCCCCAAATATTTAAAGTCATTATTTTAATACTTTTTACTGAAATATTTGTCGAATTTTCATAACTTTTTACGAAAATTTTTTCTAACTTATCACAAGATTTATTAAAATTATCGCTTTTATAACCATATTTTTCTCCAGATTTATTCATAAAATTATTTTATATTATAGTTTATATTATTATGAAATATAAAGTTAATTATACTGCTATAGGAGGGAGCGCGCAACAAAGAAATCAAGTTGATCTCGATGAATTAATTCAAAAAATGACACCTAATACTATGATTAGGGGTTCTACTAATATTTATCAATGGGTTCATCAAGAAGAAGATACATTAGGAATTAAATCTGTATCAATTATGGGAGAAGCACATGAAGATCTTTATAAATTTAATTCATGTGATTTAGATAATTATAGTTTGACTAACAGTTATTTAAGTGCTAATTTATTAAATATATTATTTAAGGGTACTCGTGATTGTATAGATTTTTATTTAGAAAGTGAAAGATTAGAAAAGAAAACTTATGCCAGTACTACTTTGGATTCTTCATTAGATCAAAGAAATCTTCCCAAATTATGGCAAATGACTAGAGCAGATATATTTGAAGTAGAAGGTGAAACACAAAGATTTGAATTAAAAAAATTTAAGAATGTCAGAATGCATTATACTGATTTTAGACATGATTATGGTGGCGAGAGTTATTATCTTTTTCCATTTACTCTAAATTATATTACTCCTTGGTTTGGAGATAAATCATTAAGTCTTGGACATTCTTCTGATTGGATATCTAAATCAATTTGTTCAAAACTAATTGACTCTGTTGAAAATCGTACAATATTATTTACTAAATTTCAAGAGTTATTTACTGTTTTATCAGGTGTTAATAATAGAGAAGGCATATTGGACGATAATGAAATACAAATTTTATCAACACAAATCACAACATTGCATAAAGATATTATTAATTTTTACAATGCAATTACTGGTGGTTTACTAGGAGATGATCCATATTCAAAACTCCCTAATATTTCCAAAGAAAAAGACGTATTAATTTCCTATGCAATTAGAAATATTAAAAATATTCAAAAAGTTGATGAATTAACATTTAATTTATATAGTAAATTTATTAGTAAATATCTAAATTTAAATAAAACTGCTGAATTGATGAAATTATATTTTCCAGTCTTATATGATTCAAATTTTCTTAGAGAAATAGGCGTTGAGAATTTTCTATCGATTTTAGATTTGATGTTAATGGATATCCTTTCTATTACTAGATCTATTAAAGTATTTAATGTTAACAATCAAGCTAAAAATTTAGATCCTACTTCATATTGTTATCATCAGTATGGTTTAAAAGGGAGAAATTTATTATATTATTGTGGATTTGCTCATTCTGCTTTATACTGTTTATTTTGGACCTTTTATTTCAATAGAATATCAGACTTATCGGTAATTATTAAAAAAAGTAATTACCATATTGATTATAATGTATTATTTTCATTTCTATTTAGTAATTCTCCAAGTTTTAAATTTACAAAAATAAAAGATTTTAGACCAGATGATACTTTAGAAAGATTATTTTGTCAATATTTTATTTATATTTTAAATAGTAGTAAAGGAGTTCCATCTGGTTCTAATTTTTTAAGAGATATTGAAAAAGTGTCTATAGAAAATTTAAATCATTACATAACATCATCATCGGTACAATGTTTGCCAAATAATAATAATATTTTAAAAAGAATTATTATAAATATTTCAAGAACGGAGGCCCAAATCTTAAGGTATCAAAATATATTACAATCTAGAAATAGATATCGAGATACACAAACATTAAAATCTTTAATACAAGAATTTAGCGATTATAATGAAATTATTTTGAAAGAAATAAACCCAAGTAACCCTTATTCTGGTTACAACAGTTCCTTAACTAAAGCTAATTTAAGACAAAAGGGAATAGTATTAAATAATTTTAATAATTTTTTGGTAATGTTAAAAGGAAATTTATATACAAAAGAAGATTATCTACAAAGATTAACAAGTGATTCATTTCTTCCAGAAACAAATAATATTAGATCACTCAGAGATAAAGAAAGTTTACAAAAAATTGTAACTGACTTATTTTCAACTCGATTTTTGAATAATTATTTAAATAGGGAAAAATTAGTTAAATTTATTAATACAATATTCAAAAATGGACTTAAAATGTATGAAAAAATAAAACCAGAGTATAAAGAATATCGACCATTAATAAAATTTATTTATAAAGGCGGTATGACCTTAAGATTATTAGGATATCAATACAAGCAACAATTCTCTATAATAATTGAAGAAATAATAGAGAAAGAATATGCTGAATTTTTTAACATATCTGATAATGACTTTGAAATATTTATAATGTTACCTCATCATAAATCTGATATGACTCCTGCTAAGAAAACTAAGATAGAAAAAGCTTATAATAAAATTTATAATGAATTATCCATTATGACCTATTTCATTCTACAAAAAGTAACGTCTTTATTTAATTCTACCTCCGAAAGAACCTTTTTTGACTACTTTTCATTTGATAAAGTTAAACAATCAAATATTTTACAAGAAAGTTTTGAATTATTTAAAAAAGAAATAGACAAGCAAAAAGAAGATGTTGCTTATACTTTTAAAAATATAAAATCAGTCGATGCAATATTAGCTAGTAATGATATTGCTTTTCCACCTGAAAAATATGATCAAATAAATAAAGACTATAAACCTTGGAATACTGTAAGCTCTAGTTTAAATGATCCTACAAATAATACCAGAGGAAACAGCATTGTAATTAAAGATAAAAATGATAATGATATAAGTAATCCTAGATTCTTAATAAGTGACAAAATATTAAGCAAACTTGTTACAAATGAAACAATAAAAAACTCTATACTTCAAACTAAATCTGGTTCTTTTTATTGTACATTTAATCCAGTTATTAATGTTAGCAAAAAATATCATTTTTCATTGAATAGAATAAAATATAATTTCCGATTATTGACTACTACTGCTTCTTATCAAAAAAAATATATAAATTTAGGTGCTGAAGTAGTAGACATTGCAATACGTTCATATAATGATTGGAAACTTGTTTATTTTTCACCACAAGATTATGCAGATTACAAATATAAAAGTAAGACCAATTCTTTTGAATATTTAGGATATTCTTTAATAGGGAATATTACAGATTTATTATTAGTTTTATTCAAAGAATCAAGAGATAGAAACTCCAATTCACATCCAACTGACGATATGACTGTTAATTTTTGGTTTACTGAACCATGGCTTAATAATAAATATAAAAAAAGAATGAGAAGATTATTCTATTTACTCTTCTTAAATATTATGAAATGCGAATCAAGTTATTATTGTACAGATATAGATAAAAGTATTGAACTAATTTCATTATTTCGTAAAGCTATTGATGAATTCAATCTTCCAAAATTAATTGGAAATTTAAATGAATTATTAGAAACTATATATCAATATGAAAATATAGAATTAGAACAATTTGAAACTATTAGTAGAATTGAAGACAGAAAATATAAAGAATTTATGGAGTTAAAAGATTATGTATTAATTATATTATTTATATATATATTAAAAGAAATGTTAGTATGGTTTTCATCTGAAAAAGCAGGTGAAAAAAGAATTCAAGGAAATAATTTAAACACTTGGGGTAAATATAAAGAATTTATTAAATCTATTGATAAAGAATTAATAAAAATTAATAAAATATTAGCTAGAATAAAAGGAGCTAGTATGAGTGAATTAAAAATAAATAAGAAAATAAAAACAATATCTTCTCTTGGATTTAGAGATAATATATAATTTATTTTAACATGTCCATAGCATGATCATTTTATAAAAAAATACTAATTAACTTTTACTTTTTCTACTTTCTTACTTTTGTTTATATTCATTATATCTTGAATTAAATTTCTTCCTGTCAGTATATCTTCTACTGTTCCGTAACCTAAAACTGAATGGGCAGTTAAAATTCCACTCATTAATCCACCTGTAAAACCTAATGTGGCAATATCACAGCCAGTTAAATAAAGATCCTGAATAGGTGTTTTAGGTCTCAACCAGTCATCTAAAACAAATCTATCACATTTACCATCCAACCCATATACTTCTCCTTTTTTAGATCCAATGTAATAATTAAATGTTAATGGAGAACCTACGTTAACATAATCTATTTTTTCTCTACATTGTGGATAATATTCACATAATCCATCAATTAATCTTTTCTGAAACATTTCTTTAAATTTTTCATAATCTTGACCTCTTTTACCTTGTTTTTCATCTTCCCATTGTTCAAACCATTCATAATTAATCATGGTTAGAATTACAGCATTAGATTTCCCTGGAAACCTAGTTTCCCAAGTAGAATCCTTAGCACACGGAAAACCAATAAACATAGGAATTGGAGCATTTTCAGGATCTTTATAAAAATCATTTAACATCTTATCATAATCTCCTGTTTCCGTTGGCCAATGCCAAATATTGGAACTTCTTAATTTTAAATTAGTTGGAGTATCATTTAAGCCTACAAATAAATATAACATAGTACCAGATGGACCAATATTTTTAATAGATTTTTGTATTTTAGTAATTGCCCCTGATTTAGAAGCTTCTTTTTCTGAAATTAAATGATTAAATGTATTATTAACACCACATGCCGAAATAATTAAAGGTGCTCTTACTACTAAACCATTTGACATTATTACTCCACATGCTTTACCATTTTCTATTAATATTTGTTTTACTCCTTTTCTAACCAAAACTCTACCACCTGTTTTCTCAATTACTGGTATTATAGATTTTGCAATTTCAGCAGATCCTCCTCTGGGAAACCATCCACCTTCAAAATAATGATTGGCAATACTCGCATGTAAAAAGAAACTTGATTCAGTAGGACTTACACCATAATCTCCAAACTGAGATAAAAGAACTGCTATTAAATCCTTATTTTTAGTTAATTTACTTACTGTTTCATAAGCAGTTGTATTATTGTATTTAAAAAATTCTGTAGACCCAAAATAATTAAGAATTTTACTTAACCAAGTTGATTGGATAATTTTGGAATTAAAGAACATATCCTTTTGAGATACTTTAATACATAAAGTCACATAATTTCTAATTGCTTCTTCTTCATCTGGAAATATTTTAATTAAATCTAATATAAAGTTCTCTTTGCCTGCTCTAAACTTATATTTTTTGGAACCAATAGTTATTTCATCATATACTTGTTTTTCTTCTTCATTGTCTCCCATCATATCCCATTCAATTTCAGGTTCTGTAATTAGATCCAAATATTTTTTTCTTTTTTTAATATTTCCAATGTAGTGAATACCAGTATCAAACTCGTATCCTTTATCTTCAAAAGAATGAGTACATCCTCCAGCTATATAATGTTGCTCTAAAACAAGACATCTTTTACCAACTTTACTTAAAAAAGCTGCACATGATAGGCCTCCTATACCACTACCAATAATAATAGCATCTAAGTCCTTAGGAACCTTCTTTTGTGAGAACCCATCTCTATTAATTTCACCTGAATGTTTTGGAACTTCTTCAGTTTTAATAAATTTTCTGGATGAATATTCTTTCGGTTTAAAAGTTTTATATTTCAAATAAACCAACCTTATAAAAATTATAAATAAAATTATAAATATAAATATCATTAATTATAAAAATCATATTTATCTTTATCTCTATATTCTTTTCTTTAACTTAAAGAAAAAACAATATTTTATTAAAATATGTCTGGTTATTATATTGATAAAAACGGGAATATTATTTAGAGATATTAAAACTATTTTATGTTTTTGTAATCGAAGATAAATATACTTTATGTTTTTGTAATCGAAGATAAATATACTTTACATTGCTTAGAACTTAAATTAGTTTTTCGATAAAGATCATCTTCTTCTAATTTTTTATTTATTTTTGGAATACATTCTAATCTTTCTTCATCAGTAATTAAAATACTTTTAATACTTATATTTAAACCTAATGATTTACTTATCTCATTTAAATCATTAACTGCTAAGACATTTTCAGGTGTATCATCATAAAAATATATATCTGAAAATCCTCTATTAATAAACCAAATTATAGATATAGCTTTTCTGTAATCTGCTTTTCTTGTTTTCAATAAATCTTTAACTGATAATTTATATTTAATTCCAAATTTTTTCAAAAAAATATATGCATTAGAATTTTCATCAATGTTTTCTAAATCATTTTTTATTAAAGAAAAATTTCCGGAGTTACCAGATGCTATAACATTTTCTAGGTTTAGTTTAATCTCAAATTTATTTTCTAAGAATTTCTTTAAAAGAGAAGGAATTATCATTCTAGCAGTTAAGATTCCTATATTTTCTGAAGGTAAACTTTTAATCATATCTCCATATTTTTTGATTATACAGCCCTCTTGCATTTTTTGAATTGTAACTAGATTAGATGTAAATTCACTATAATCATTGATTTGATTTCTAACTTTTTCATCGATATCGACATAATTATGTGAGGTTATACTACATTTTACTTCACCGTTTTTATCTTTTATATACCCCAGAGCAGCAGTCATCATAAGTGTTTGGTCAAAATCAAATATATAAATTAACTTTTCTTTATTACCACCAATTTGTTGATTTTTTAAAGAAATATACTTTTTCTTATATTTTAAATACTTAGTTTTGTAATCCATTGAAGAGTTATATATATGTAAGAAAATATTAAATAATTAGGATAAAGTCGATAATAGATGATTTTTTAGTATTTTCTCATCTATATTTGGAGATCTAATTGAAATAGTTACATTCAAAAATCGAGTACAACTTAAAAACATACAATAAACTGGTTGACTATGATAATTTAAGAATTGTCTAGTTTTTTTTAATAAAACACCATTAAGTGTTAAGGGTTTATTTAATGTCATTGGAAAACCACTCATTAGAATATCAAAGGTACCTATATTTAATTTTTTATCGTATATATTTTTAGTAATAAAATTTAAGACAGCCATTTCTTTTTTAGTTTTTATTTTTTTATCAACTATTATAACAAGTTCTTGTAAATTATTAAATTCAGATTTATTAATTTCAATTACTATAACCCCATAATTATTGAATCTATGTTTGGATTTAAAAGCTACTAATACTCCAATTGTAAGTTTATCAATATCTTCAGTAGACTTAAATATTCCATCGATGATTAAACCAGTAACACAACTTGCAAATCCTACTTTTTCATTTGCTTTCTCGGATACTGCTCTTTTGAGAGTTTTAATATTATTTAATGGTTGTTGAAAATCAATTGATCTTGTTCTAGAATTTTCTATTTTCCAAGATGGTTCGTAAGTAAGGCTTTGTTTAAAAACTTTTAAATACTTTGATAAATATGGAATTAAAGTTAATTCACTAATTATAGGAATATATTGAAATTTAGAAATATTAACAGGATATTGATGATCCATTATAGAACTCATCAAATTAAACATACTAATTCCATCTAGAAATTGGTGATTACCACAAAAACAAATAGTATCTTTACTATAACATAAAATAGCAGGTAATTCTGACGCCACCGCTAATTTTTCGATTTCTAAATCATCAAAATTATCTATTTTATGTAAAAATAATTCTATTAATTCTTCATCCGGTCTATTATCTATATCAAATTCAGCTTCAGGTAATACTTTCATTCTTAATTTACTTTTTTTATTTGAAAATATTTTTTTTGCATATCTCTTAATAGAATTATCTAAATCAGGAATCTCCTTTTCAAAATAAAAATAAATAGGAATAAAATTGAGATGCCAATAACCATACATATCTAAATCTTCACCTATTAATTTATTAAATGGATTGATATAATAGTTAATTAAATTATTCATTATTTATACTTATATAAAAAAAATTTTATTTAATCGAAATTAATCGAAATTAATCGAAATTAATCGAAATTAATCGAAATTAATCGAAATTAATCGAAATTAATCAAAATTAATCAAAATTAATCAAAATTAATCAAAATTAATCAAAATTAATAAAGATATAAAGATATATAAATTAAAATTATCATAAATTAAAATTTACATATATGTATATTGAAAAAGCAGTTAATGTAACTACAAGTATTGGAGTATTATGTGCACTTTATGGTACTGATCAATACTTTAGTAAGGATAATAAGGATATTCCCAAGGAAACAAGAGTACCTTGGAGAATAGCTACGCAGGTATTTGGGTTTGCTGGAGTTCTAAAATTGATTCAGGATTTTACTTTTTAAAGTTAATCAAAGATTTTATTTAAAATCTAAAAAAGAAAAATTACATTTAACAAAAGATACCAAAAGGGCAGCCAAAGTATGAGATAGACTAAGTAAAATAAACTCGTTCAAGTCTATTTTTTTTATTAAATAAAAAATCAAACTAACAATCGGATTTAAATGGCCTGGAGCTTGAAGATTATTACTAAAATAAATTCCTAAGGATAAAAACAATCCAATAGTTAAGGGTATAACTTTAGAGTTAATATTAGTGATTGAAAATAAAATTCCTAATAGAAAAATAAGAGTACCTAAAAATTCATAGATATATTTATTCATTTTTAAAATTATTAAATATATATATTATTAAAAGGTATGTACACCCCTCAAATTCCAATATCTTATTAATAATATTTGTTTAAATATAAACAAAACTAAACAATAAACAAACACTAAAATACAAACACTATTAAAAAGATATTTGAATTAAATAATAAATGTTTGAGCTGACATTTGAAGATAAGCATATTATTGAGCAGAATGATATTAATTCAAATATCTACAATTTTATTATTAAAAGTTTTTCTAAAATTGGAGAACTAGTATTGAGCGGTGACTCAAATTTAGAATCTATTACATGTATACTTACAAATAATGAATCTTATAATTTTGCCTTTTATCCTGAAAAAGAGTATTTTTTATTAGAAGAAGATCCTAACTGTATAGCAACGTTTAGTGATGAAACATTTTGTGTATCAGAACCTTTTATGAATTTCTTAAATTATGAAGTTTTTAGTCAAATGATAAATTTAAAAGTATTTCATTTAAATATTAATTTTGGATTTGACTGTTTTGAAAAAAAACCGAATAAGTTAAAAAAATTAATTACTAATGATGTTCTAATGTTCGACGCAGGCTTTTTGGATGGTATAGAACATATTGAAATATTAGATCAAAAAGATGATTATGATCAATATTTCGTTAAACTTACTGAATCGTTAGAAAATTTGCCTAATAGTATCCAAAAGTTGGAAATTCCAATTAATGAAGAAATATGGTCGGAGACAGGCGACATTTTTGAAAAAATATTTGAATTAATTTTTAATTTATTGAAATTGCCTAATTTAAAATTAAAAAATATTCATTTTAATGGAGTAGAAAATGAATTGGAAAAGATTTTAAAAAAAACAATTGTTATAATAAAAAAATATTATGATAAAGAAATAACAGACGATCAATCTGGTATTCAATTAATGAAAACGATCGAAGATTTATTTAAATTAACCCTTTTCGAAGAAATCCCTGAGGATGAAAAAGAAGAATGGTTAGAATTTATTAGAACTAGTTATAGATGCACTGATTATTATAAAAATGGAAATAAATGTAACAGATATGCTATTGATAATGGAAAATGCAAATTACATTCTAATTAATTATTTTATTTTGGTTATTCAAGAACTACAAAAGTTCTATTTTTTTTTTTTCACTTTTATCAATTTCATTAAATTCTACTTTACCATTTATTGTAGCAAATATTGAATGGTCTGTTCCTCGTCCTACATTTTCACCAGGACGGAAGTTTATTCCTCTTCGTCTTAAAATAATATTTCCAGGTATTACTGATTGACCACCATACTTTTTGACACTTAATCTTCTTCCTCTGGAATCCCTACCATTCCTACTGGATCCTCCTGCCTTTTTATGGGCATCTATATTTATACTACATTGTTGAAATATTTTAGGAATTAATTTATCTGATATCATTTCAATTTCAAAAATTAATTTATTATTTTCCATCAAACAATTAATTAATTTAATTATATGATTTTGATCATCAAATATGAGGGAAGCATTAGGATTGTCAGTCCAAAAATTATTAAAATCTTTAGTATCTAACCACAACTCTATAAGATCATTTAAATTTATTGGATTCCATAATCTATCAGGGCGATTTGTGAATTGAATTAAATTTGTAACATTTTGCAGTTCAATAAAAAGTTTATTTTCTTTTTCGTAATGCTTTCCAAAATCAAAGGATAATGAATAAAGCCATTCGGGTCCCAAAGGTTCTAAAACTTGACAAGGTTGTATATTAGTTTCTATTATTTCATTTTTATTTTTATCGGTTATAATTTTAGTAGTAGTTTTATTTAAAATATATCTACCATCTGGCATTAAATTTGATTGAGTCATTTTAATAGTATATATTTTAAATAATATGAAAGGTCGGTAAAAAATCTCCCTAATTAGTTTTTTAAAAAAAATAGATAATAGAGTATTAAGTAATAAAAAAAACTTATCTATATAATATGTTTGAGTTAGCTTATGAAGATCAAAATGTTAGAAATCAAAAAGATAAAAACTCTAGCATTTACGAATTTTTTATAACAAACTTTTTAAATATAGAAGTATTAAATATAGAAGGACAAGGAGGTTTGAATAAAATATGGGGATCAACTCATAATTCTGATTTTTCCTTTACATTTGATCTAGAAAAGAGATATGGATATGATAAAAATGCTATTTTAAAATCATTTTACGTGGCTAATGAATATATGAAAACTTATACTATTGATGATATTTTTTTAGATTTCTTAAATTACGATATATTTCCAATTGCGGAAAACTTACGTGAATTATCATTAGATATATCATTTGAAAAAATTATTTTTTCATTTTCATTACCTCCTTTTTTAGAGACTTTAAAAATGAGTGAATTAGACTTACTTTGCCCTGAAAGATTAGATGGTTTAGAGAAATTAGTTATATTACCAAATTTTTATTTAGATCAGTATTTTATCTTTGGAAAGAATGGGTATTTTTTATTCCAGTATTTTGACTGTATTCCTTCAAATATAGAAAAATTAGAAATTCCATTATTCGATGATTGGTGTAATAAAAACATCGATACGTATGATATGTATGCCAAATTAGCCACAATTTTATCTCAATATTATTCTTTAAAATTTGAGAATATAAAATTGTTAGGAGCTTCAGAAATTTTTAAAAAGGAAATAGAATATATCTATAAAATTGTTAAAAAATGTGTTTTTATAAATTATGAATCATCCTTTCAAAGCAAAATAGATACTTATAATTGGATTTTAGGAGTAGAAGAAAAAATGAAAATAAATGAATACAATAAATTTGAAATTTCATTGATGAGAAATTATTTAACAAAAAATTACAGATGCAACGGAAAATTTAAAAATGGAAAAAAATGTAATAGAAAAATAGTCGAAAAATGTTGGTGTAAATTACATAATAAAATATGAGGGACCTTTTAATACTACGTTAAAAAAAATTTATATTAAATTAAATTAAATTAAATGGTAAAATATAATTTGAGAAAAGATAAATATAATTATATTAATGCTTTCTGGCAAAAGTCTGATTCTAATGAAATTATAAATGTTTATAATCCATCTGATGGTAGCGTATTAGGAGAGATTATTAATAGTACCTATACTGATGTTGATTTGGCCATAAAAGCCGCAAAAGATGCTTTGATAGGATGGGAACGGTCAAGTAAAGAGTACAGAATAAATTATTTAGAAAAATTTTTAAAAGAATATGAAAAAAGAATTAAAGAAATTGGTTTCATAATTTCTTTAGAATTAGGATATCCATTGAAGGATGTAGAAAAAGATCAAGCTGATATGATCAATCAAATTTTAACTAATTTACATATTTTAAAAGAATTTGAATTTGAAAATAAGAATAAAAATCATACTAAAATTTATGAACCTTATGGAGTATGTGGTTTAATTACTCCGTGGAATTATCCTATTTATACGATATTGCGAAAATTAATTTTTGCATTAGGAGCAGGATGTACAGTTATCTTAAAACCAGCCGAATTAACTCCCTTCTCTGCTTTAATTATCGCTGAAATAATAGATGAAATTAAATTACCAAAAGGAGTTTTTAATTTAATTAATGGTTATGGAAAAGATTGTGGAAATTATTTATCTCAACATAAAGATATTGATTTAATTTCTTTTACAGGTTCAATAGAAGTTGGAAAGAAAATTATAACTAACTCAGCAAATTCAATAAAAAAAGTTATATTAGAATTAGGAGGCAAATCACCTTTAATATTGTGTAATGATATGGATTTTAAAAACATTCCTAAAATTGCCAAAAATTTTTTATTAAATACCAGTCAGGTTTGTACAGTTAAATCTAGAATTTATGTAGATCAAAGAATATATTCTAGAGTGGTAAAACAATTTAAGAAGGAATTCAATAAAAGTATTTTAGATAAATTTAATAAAAATCCTACTATTGGTCCATTAATATCACAATTACAAAAAAATAAAGTAACAGATTTTATTAAAAGTGCTGAAAAAGAAGGAGCAAAAGTTTGGCAATCTTCTGTTAATGTACCTACAGACGGATATTTTGTACGTCCTACAATTATTACTAATTTGAATAATAAAATGCGAGTCGTTCAAAAAGAAATATTTGGTCCAGTTTTATGTATTATTCCCTTTAAAACCATCGATGAAGCCTTAGAATTTGCAAACGATTCGGAATATGGGCTTAGTGCTAGTGTACAAACTAATGATTTAGTTTTAGCTAAAAGTATTTCTAGAAATTTACAAGCAGGGACTATTACAATAAATAATTCTCATACAAATAGAAATAATCCTAAAATGGGTTTTAAACAATCAGGATTAGGGTATGAAAACGGTTTAGAAGGATTACTAGAATATCTCAAAATTAAAGTAATTTATTGGTAATAAACCCAAAATTAAAGTAATTTATTGGTAATTAAATAAACCCAAAATTAAAGTAATTTATTGGTAATTAAATAAACCCAAAATTAAAGTAATTTATTGGTAATTAAATAAACCCAAAATTAAAGTAATTAACTGGTAATTAACCCAAAATTAACAAAATTAACCTAATTAAAAAATTGAATATTAAAAATAATACAATTACTTTAAATTTAAAATAAAAAATAAAAAATTTAAAATAAAAATACAAATGAGTAACTTACCCACTGAAGTTTGGCAAAAAATAATCGCAGAATTCTTATTCTTTAATGATTGGATTAAATTATTAAAAATTAAGGAATTTAAGAACCATAGATTGTATATAAATCAATTGGTACAAAAATATTTAAATAAACAAATTGAATACAGAACCTTAGTAGTAAATCAATTTTTAAATACAAATATTAAGGAAAAAATAGAAAGTTATGATTTAGGTTTGAGATTAGATTCAGGTAGATGGTCGATTGAGAATGTAATAATGACAACTGAATCTTTGAATTTTTATAAAGATTTAAAATTATCCTTACAATCAAATCCGCAAATTGATTCTATTATTAAATCAATTAAGGATAATGACGAAATTAATAATTGCTGGGGAGATAATCCGGTACATTTTAATGGAAGTAATACTTTTTTTTGTCAAATTCCTAGGCAATAAAAAAATATAAAAAAAATAAAAAAAACATAAAACATGGGAATATATATTGGTAATAATCATGGTTTTTCTTTATAATTTCCATATCTAATATTTTTTCAAAAATCTCTATTTCTTTGGGCTCCCATTTTAATTTTCCCATTTGCATTTCTTGAATATCATGATCGAATGGGTAAAATAAAAATGAAGAAGGTGATAGTTTTACTAACTCAGTTTCAAAAATATCTTTTTCATTTTTATCAAAAATCTTTAAATCAAATCCAGTAAATTCATTTAATATACTCTCACAAAATTCTGCGTAGAAATGATCATCCTTGGGGACTAAGGGGCATACTAATAAATCCATATCTTTAGTAAAAACTTTTAGGTATAATTCAACATTCTTATATTTAATTAATTCATAAAGATAAGAATATTCATTTGTCTTTAAAAATCTATTTTTCAAAAGATTTGTAACAAACTTATTAGAGGAGACATTTGGGTTAATCTGTCTTAAAAATAAATAATTGGTCATCATTTAAGGATAATTTATTGGATGTATAGATGTAATATATATTTGTTCAATTTTTACTTGGGATTAGATGATACATTCTTTTCAGATAATGACAAGTTCTTTATTTGATCATTTAATTTATCATTATCTTTTTCTTCTTTTATAGCAGTTGAACTATAAACACTTTTAGTTGGGCTGTAATTAGTATACATTTATAAATAAAGAAACTGAATTATATTCTTAAATGAAATTAATCATTTTTGAAAGAAAATTCAGTATATGGACCTTGTGAATTCCAACCGTCAATTTTAAACTCAATTATATCAGACATAAAAAAGTATATATCTAGATATTTATGAGTAGAGTTGGACATCACGTCCCAATTACCAGGAGAAATTGATATTTCGGAATAATCAAAATTAGAAATAATAAATTTGTCTGATACATCTTTCACTTTAATATTTATTTTCTCAATATTATGCAATTTTGAGAAAATAGATTTTAAATATGTTCCTCTAGAATAATTAATATTAGTACCTATTAAATAAATATCAATCTCTATTTTTTTATCTTTACAATTTTGATTATTCTGAAATAGAATTGGAAAATGTTTTTCAACTTCTACAACAAATTTATTGATATCACCCGATAATGTAGCTTGTTCGTTACCATCTATCTCAGTACCAAAGCATCCTGGAGGAGCATGCATAGTATGAATAAAAGGATAATCTATATAATTAGTTGATGTAACAATAATGGCATTACATTGAGTAACATCTGGAAATTTAATAGCTCTTAACTTATCATTATTTCTAGTATCACCTTTATAATAAGATTTAACTTGAGCCATATTTACATTATCATACGCACAGGGGAAATTAGTTTCATGAACTTTCATTTCAAATAAATTTGCAAAACTGGCAAAGTATAATTTATTATCTGTTTTTGTTTGTGCAGACATTTTTTTTTAATAAGGTTCCAATGATTATATTAAATGATTATGATTATTTTTCAATTTTTACAATTAAAATTGATTTTAATTTTAATAATAAAAAAGTAAGCATTTAATTAAAATTGATTTTAATTTTAATAATAAAAAAGTAAGCATTTAATTAAAATTGATTTTAATTTTAATAATAACCTTAAAGTAATAATTAATATATATAATAAATTATATGCAAAGTGAAAAAATAACAAAAAGACTCTCTAGAGATTCAGCATATAGTAGGCCTAAAAAAACCTATCAAGAAAAACTTTCACCTGATGATATAGAGGAAAAATTAGAAGAATACATTAAAGTAGAAGATATTGCAAAAGTTCCCTTAAATTCACATATTAGATATTTTACTTATAATCCTAAAACTAAGAAAAAGGAATTTAGATTAGGTGGATTTTTAACTAGAAAAGATAACCCTGATAAATATGTTATCTTATCTAATGGGAATTTATCTTGGTCAGTACAAACTGCTGAGACATTATTTTTTAAAAAAATGAGTATTAAAGAATTGAAAACAGAATATGAGGATCAAATAGAAAAATTGACCCAAGAAAATACTAAATTAAAAAAATATGCAAAAAAACTAAAAGCAAAATTAAATAGCAAGGAAAAGTAAAAATTAGAATTTTACTTTTTGAACCTTACTTAATTGACAGTTTTGAAAAACAAAAAACTTTTTTTTATCATTCCAATTTTCTGGACTAACTAATGACCAATATGTTTGATTAGGAAGATATCCTAATTTTACATAAATGAAAGTAACTAAAGCAGAACACCAAAATCTATCAGTAGTCTTTTTTCTAAAAATTGGAACTTTATCATCAACCATAGCTTCAGCCCAATCAACAATATTTAAATCATAAGGTTTATTATGAATTATATCATGGATTTCTTTCATTTTTTTAGTTGAAAAAGGAGTAAAAGAATTCAATTTACGACAATAAACATTGCCTTGTCCATATTCATTCAAAATTGGATTCAATAATTGTATTTGAACTCCGATTTTTTTTGTATGATCTTCGCTGTCAGCCCTGCCTTCGCTACCCGATTCTAATAAATATAACCCTTTATTTAAATCAGGATTAATATATATTGGATTTTCTAGGACCATTCCAATATGAGAAAATTTGGAGCTAGTCCAACATTGTATTGCTTTACTGAAGCAACCTTTTGGTGAGTGAAAAAGGAGAATATCTCCATTTTTTAAAGAATTTGATTCTATATATTTCATTATGCTAAAGATATAAAAAAAATTATATAGCTTTACACAAATAATTATTTTATAATCTTTATAATATAAAGATGACAAAATACAATTCAAGTGATTTAACTTTGAAAGATGTTGAAGCTATTGATTCTATGGGTGCGGCTGAAGCAGCTAGAAAATTTCACATTTCATTAAATTTAGCTCAAAGATGTGAAAAAATATTAAAAGAAAAAATTCAATTAGGTGGTGGTAGCAAAAAATCGTCTGGGTCTAGAAAGCTAAGCAAATCAAACAATTCAAGTGAATCTGATATGAAAGATTTATTAAATGATTCATCTGAGCAATCCGAGGTTGATAATAAAAGCCAAGGTAATACACAAATGCAAAATATGCAACAAATGCAATTCATGAATAATCCTCAACAAATGATGAATCCCTATGACCAATCATTTAATTTACAAAATATGCAAGCTCCTAACTTCAACCCTGCTACAAATCAAACAATGCCTAATTTAACATCAAATGGTTCTAATCCTTTAACCCCTATAACTAATAATGATGTTATGGGTCAAATGGTTAATAATCCTAATCCTAATATTTTTAATACTCAAGTTGTTAATCAAGCAAGCTCTTTACCTCCTAAACCAGATAAAGTTGATCCTTTAATGGTTAACCATATAGCTCCTGTTGTAACTGCTGACAAAGCTTTGGGTTATCTTAAAAATTTAAATGGAGCATAAATTTTTTAATTTAATAATAATTATTTAAAAAAGGAAAGAATTATATATTATAATGAATAGTGCACAGCTTAGATTAAGTAAAGAATATGAAAGTTTTCTAAAAGATTGTATTGAGGGTATTTCAGTAAACTTAAAAGAAGATAATTTATTTTTTTGGGAAGCAATTATTATTGGACCCTATGATTCACCTTGGGAAAATGGAATATTTAAGTTAAATTTAGAATTTAATACAGAATATCCTTTAAAACCTCCTAAAATTAAGTTCCTAAGCAAAATGTTTCATCCTAATATTTATACTTCTGGGAGCATATGTTTAGATATTTTGCAAAATAAGTGGACTCCAGTGCAGGATATTAAAAGTGTTTTAATTTCTATACAATCCTTACTAACAGATCCTAATATTGATTCTCCTGCTAATATGCAAGCTGCTGATCTGTATAAAAATGATAGAAAACAATATAATAAAAAAGTAAGAAAATATGCTGAAGAATCTATTTCAGTATAGTTAAAAAAAAAATAAAAAAAAATAATGATTTTATTATTAAATAATCATTTAATAATAAAATGTCAGATCTATTTATCATCCTTTAAAAAAAAAATATATATATTAATGTAGAATGAAAAGTTTAAAGAAAATTTTATTTGTTACAAGTTTAATTTATTTATCCCCAAATATAAGAAATCAACATGATACAGATAAACAATGTATATTAAAAAAAAATCAAAAATGGATTGAAAGTCGAACAGAAGGTATGTATGCTTTTGCTTTTAAAGGTGGTGGCTCTAAAGAACCCTTAACTTGTATACCTAATTCTATTTCAAAAAAAACTAAATTAAATAGGCTTATACTAACTAATAATCAAATAAGTGACCTAAAACCTTTATCAAATATGACCAACTTAAATAAGCTGTGGCTGTCTTTTAATCCAATAAGTGACCTTAAACCCTTATCAAATATGATAAATTTGAAGAACCTTAATCTATCTAATAATAAAATAAGTGACCTTAAACCTTTATTAAATATGATTAATATGAATGAGCTTTTTCTATCTAGTAATCCAATAAGTGACCTTAAACCCTTATCAAATATGATAAATTTGAATGAGCTTTTTCTATCTAGTAATCCAATAAGTGACCTTAAACCCTTATCAAATATGATAAATTTGAAGAACCTTAATCTATCTGAAAATAAAATAAGTGACATTAAACCCTTATTAGAATTGACTCAACTAAATAATCTTGATCTATCTGAAAATAAAATAAGTGACATTAAACCCTTATCAAATATGATAAATTTGAAGGGCCTTAATCTTCAGGATAATAAAATAAGTGACATATCACCCTTATCACAATTGACTCAACTAAATACTCTTAATCTATGGGATAATAAAATAAGTGACATATCACCCTTATTAAAGATGATTAATATGAATGAGCTTTTTCTATCTAATAATCCAATATGTGACCTTAAACCCTTATCAAAATTGACCCAATTAAATAATCTTTTGCTATCTGGAAATCAAATGAGTGACCTTGAACCCTTATCAAATATGATAAATTTGAAGGACCTTAATCTATCTTTTAATCAAATAAGTGACATATCACCCTTATCACAATTGACTAATTTAAAACGTCTTGATCTACCTAGTAATCAAATATGTGACCTAACACCTTTATCAAGTTTAACCCAATTAAATATACTTTATCTAGATTACAATCAAATAAGTGACCTAAAACCCTTATCAAGTTTAACCCAATTAAATATACTTGATCTAATTAATAATCAAATAAGTGACCTAAAACCCTTATCAAAATTGACCCAATTATATAATCTTTATCTATCTAATAATCAAATAAGTGACCTAAAACCTTTATCAAAATTAACTAATTTAAATATGCTTCTTCTACAAAATAATCAAATAAGTGACCTAAAACCTTTATCAAAATTAACTAATTTAAATGATCTTTCTCTACATAATAATCAAATAAGTGACCTAAAACCTTTATCAAAATTAACTAATTTAAATGATCTTTCTCTACATAATAATCAAATAAGTGACATTAAACCTTTATCAAATATGACTAATTTAAAGCGTCTTTTCCTATATGGAAATCGAATATGTGATCTAAAACCCTTATTAAATATTACTAATTTAGAGATGCTTTTTATAGATGGAGATCTAAACAGTGAAAACAAAGATGTCTTATGTAAATTAAAAAAAAATAATAAAGATATTACAATTTTGGAACCAGACAAGGAAGGCTCTAAATCAATCGACCTTAGATATTGTGCTGATAAATCATAAAACACAAATTATCTATTATCAATTTAATTAACCCAAAACATATAAACACATAGCCTTTTTTAAAATTATATATGTTTAATTTTAAAAAAAGTATAATTGGAATAATGATGATATTAGCCATGAGTTTTGGAATAGATGCAAATCAAATTACCTTTAATATGGCTTTGAAACAAAGGAATATAGATTTATTACCTCATATAGTCGATGTAATTTCTAATCCAGATTCTCCTAATTATGGAGAATACCTATCAATTCAAGAAATTAATAGTTTTGTTTCCCCTTTAGATTGTGATAAATTGGTTATTAGAGAATGGATTGAAAAAAACAATATGAATATTATAAATGATTATGGAGATGCATTTCAAATTGAAGGTGATATTATAAATGTAAGTAAAGCCTTTAAAATTAACATTTATCCTGTTAAAGCAGGTTTTCAAATTGAAGGTAAATATATGATCCCCAAGGATTTAACTTATTTAATAGATTTTATTGAAGGCTTATCTAATAAACAATACCCCAGAATAAAAGTCAATTCGCATGTTAAAAACTCTAATGTAGATCCTGGTTATGTTGGCAGGGAATCATTAGTGAGTCTATATAGTATCAATTCTACTTATAATATTAAAAATAGTTCTGTAGGTGTTATCGAGTATAGTGGATCTAATGGATTCGATTCTGATGGTTTGAATGAATCTGAATATATGAATGGTCAAAGAGTAAATAATATTACACCAAATCACACTGTAGGAGATAATGATGGAGAAGATGTTGAAAGTCAATTAGATGTTATTGCAGCATCTTTAACAGGCCAAGGAGCGGAATTATGGTACTGGAAAACTGATAATTGGTTATATAGTTTTGCAATTGATTTTATGAATCAAAAGGATGTTCCAGAAGTGATTTCTATGAGTTGGGGATGGGCTGAAGATCAACAATGTTCAATAACTACATGTACTAATCAAACATCTGAACAATATGTTAATAGAGTAAATACTGAATATATGAAATTAGCTTTAAGGGGGATTTCAATTGCGGTTGCTAGTGGGGATGCTGGAGCACCTGGTAGAACATCAGAATCATGTGATCCTTCTAGACCCATGAATCCGGTATTTCCTGGATCTTCTCCGTGGGTTACTAGTGTAGGTGCAACTGTAGTGATGAAAGATGGTAGATTAGGATTAAATAGATTTACAACACCTTTATGTTTAGAAGATACTTGTTCAGTAGGTCACGATGAACATTCAATTAATTATGATTTAACTGGTTGGACAGCTGGTGGTGGATTTGGTATTTATGGAACAGAAAAAACACCAAAATGGCAAGAAACACAAGTTAAAAATTATCTTAAAAATAATAAATTAAATACAAGTAATTTTAACGTTAATGGAAGAGGATATCCAGATGTTACAATGGTTGGTCATAACTGTCCAGTATTTTCAGATGGTACCTCAGAATCAGTATCTCCAGTAGATGGTACCAGTTGTTCATCACCCTATTTTGCAGGTGTTTTAGCTTTAATTAATGATTTTCAAAAATCTAGAGGCAAACCTATAGTTGGTTTTGCTAATCCTTTGTTATATAAAATGTCAGTAGATGGAGTATTTAATGATATTACAGAAGGATATAATTGGTGCACAGAATATCAATGTTGCCCAAATAATAATCAAACATCCAATTACGGATTTAAAGCTACCAAAGGATGGGATCCTGTTTCAGGATTAGGATCTCCTAATGTAGCTAAAATGTTAGCTTGGTTAAGTAAAAAGACCTAATAGTTTGGTTAAATAAAAAGACCTAATAGCTTGGTTAAATAAAAAGACCTAATAGTTTGGTTAAATAAAAAGACCTAATAGCTTGGTAAAAGACCTAATAGCTTGGTAAAAGACCTAATAGTTAAGTAAAAAGACCTAATAGTTTGGTTAAATAAAAAGACCTAATAGCTTGGTAAAAGACCTAATAGTTAAATAAAAAAAATAATTATATAGCAAGTTGTCTACAATAAGGACATGTTAATTCCTTATTAAACCATAATTTAATACAATCTTTATGAAAAATATGATTACATTTTAATTTTAAAATTTTATCATCTTTGCAATATTCTTCTTTACATATTGCACAAATATCTCCATTTACTTTTTCTATTTTTTCAGACTCAAAATTAATAATTTTATAAACTGTCCAATCATCCTGTACGAAAGTATAAGTACAATTAAAAATCTTATGCTTATATTTTTCAAACAAGTTTCTAGTTATAATACATTTTTCACTATTTAAATTAAAATAGATAATAGCAATCACACCATTCAGTAAAAACATAAAATATCCCAATTTAATTTTGTATAAATATAGATAGTAAATGGTACTATCTTGATTCTCAAAGAATATAAAGGAGATATTTAAATAAAGATAAATCATATAATTTATAACTGTATTTATTAACTGCAATTTTGAAATATTTCTAACATCTGTTAAAACATTATTTCTAAGAATATTTCTATTAAAAAAATCTATTATATATTTGTCTAAATTTAGTACAACAAATATATTTATCGTTTCAACCATTAAACAAATAAATAAGTCTTTTTTGTAACTTCCGTGATAATTGTATAAAACCAAAGAATTAATATAAATATTTAATATTTGATAATAATGATAAAAATTAATTAATTTCTTATTAGAATCGAAATAATATTTCAAATAATCAACTTTACTTTTAAAAATTCGTTGTATATCCGTTTTAATAATGTCATATTGATCAAGATCCTCTACTGACTTTTTAATCTCTACATTTTGGTCAAATGTGAGTAATATCTGATTAAATAACATTACTTTTTAATAATAATTTGTAATTATTACATTTTAGATATAATGTAATTATCTTTATATTCAATTTTTATAGAACCTTAGATTTGCTAATCTATTATTATATAAATTTCAGTAGATGGAGTATTACAGAAGATGATGAATTGGCTGGAAAAAAAATTATAAAATAATACATATTTAAAATATAATATATATTATATCATAAAAATGTATCAACAAAAATATCTCAAGTATAAAAACAAATATCAAGAGTTATTACAACAACAAGCAGGTGCTAGTTTAAGTTTAAGTGCTCATAAGTTTAATATAGGCGATAAAGTTAAGAGAATTAAAGGAGACCCTATGACAACAGCAAGTGGTGGTCAAATGCCGGCCGAAGCTGTAGGTTTAGAAGGAGAAATAAAAAAAATAGAACGGGGTTCTAGCGATGAAGGCGTTAATAAAAGAAAATTACAAGCACTAGATGCTGAATTAAAAACAGCAATTGCATCTGTCGATTTTGTTAAGATAAATAAAATTAGTACCGAAATTGAGAAACTATCTAGTAGTGAAATGTCAAAAACAAGTTATTTTGTTTTATTTCCCAAGTTAACATCAATGGGACCTCGGGGCATGATGACCGGAGCAATACAAATTCTAGTCCCAGAAGAAGACTTGCAAAAAGTTACTCAATCTCAAACACCATCTTCAATGGCAGCAGCCCCATCAACAGTGCAGTCAATTCATCCAAGGGGTGGATTAGAACCTAAAGTTTCGTATCCTAAATTTGATTCCGGAGATAGATTCGTTAATACTTTAAATGGAAAAAAAGGCACCGTTAGAAGGTTAAGAAATGATTCTCATGAACAATCAAAAAGAAGAACTGACCCTACGCATCATTATTTTCACGTAGATTATGATGATGGTACATTTGAAACATATCAAAGTCAAGATTTTATGAAAAGAGATTAAAAGAATAAAATATTAATTAATATAATGATAAGTTGGCTAATATCTAAAATTTGTTGTTTAACAAAAAATAGGCAATATAAAAGATCAAGAAGTGATAGAAAAGCATTTAGACAAATATTTTAAAATTATTAATTAAAAATAAATACATAAAGAGTATCAGAATTAATAATTTTAATTAATGCCTTGTTTTAAAAGAGAGACTGGAATAGAATTACATAATTTGAATGAATTAGAATCAGAAACTCAGGTATTAACTGATGTAGAAAATAATATTTCAATTGAATCAAATAGTTGTCTAGGAAATAGATTTAATAAGTATTTATTAAATATTAAAAATTGGTTTATTGATAATTTTAATAGAATATATGGGAATTATCTTCATGTATATTTTATAATAGTATTTGAAATATTGTTTTATTTTAATTATGTAGTTGATATTGAGAGTGATGAAATAAAAAGAGTGTTAGATTCTTTTTCTACAGATATTAAAAAATATATGCCTGACTATATAAATAATTTAACTAAAGAAGAAAACAATGAATTATTTCAAGATATGTGTCATAATTTGACAATTAATCATGTGGATAAAAATAATGCATTACTAAAGGAAGAAGCCTATAATGTAATTTGGGCATTATCCACATGTTTAATAATAATAATTATGATTCATTTTAGGGTTGTAAATGATAAAAATATTTTTTTTGTAAAAACACTAGAGGCTATTATATTTATTGGAGTTATTGCTATTTTTGAATATTACTTTTTTACAGAAATTATAACTAAATATCATATTATGAATAATGATGAAGCATCATGTTATTTGTATAATAATATCTTTGAATAAAAGAATTATTTTAATAAAACAAAACAATGTTTCGGAAGTGATAAACAAGGTGGTCTTAAACTGGTACCATTAATTTCAAAACCACAGTTTTTACAGTTTAATAGATCACCGTAATGTCTGGTTGATTTAATTATTTCGCCATGAAATTTGCACTCCTGTTTAATATTTAAAAGATCCTCAGTTATTTTAATTTTACAATTAATGCATTCATAGATTGTTAAATTAATTTCTTTATGATATAATGGATTCAGAATTTTATATATCTGGTGTTGTCCTAATGACCATTTTTCTTCAGGTAATTCAAAAATCCAATCAATCTTAAACAATAAATTTACAGTTTCAGGAGTTAATTCAGTGTCTTCTTCAAATATATTCTCAAGAATAATATTATATTCCTTTTTATTTAAAATAGAATTTTCAAAATAATGAAAATCATTTGATTCTGCTTGACTAATATTTAGATAACTATCCTCCTTAAAGTCGCCATTGCAATTCAATATATTTTTTAATAAAGGTAATCTATAAATTTGAGATTGATTTAAAACCCATGTTGTGTTTAGAGACACTATTCTAATTTTGTAGATTATTTCCCAATCAATATTCTCCATTAGTATTTATATATTTATTTTAAAGTTACAAATTGTTAAAATCAATTTTTATTTAAAATAATAAAATTGAAAAAATAAATGTTTCATCATCTGCTATTAAAAAAATAAATTATTACAATTAAAATGCTGCAATATATTACGTTATGTAAGGTCCTATTTGATAGTGACCATAATAATCAATATGCTAAATCGCTGAGAGGGCAAACTATTTGGGGGAAAACTGATTCTGATGTCTGTGGTAGAAGATGTAAGAAGATTATTAACAAGTTTCCCTGGACAAAATGTTCATGTGTAGAAAAGGAAAAATAAATTAGTTTATTCTTATTTTATTTTATTTTATTTTATTTTATTTTATTTTATTTTATTTTATTTTATTTTATTTTATTTTATTTTATTTTATTTTATTTTATTTTATTTTATTTTATTTTATTTTATTTTATTTTATTTTATTTTATTCAATTCTTATTATTAATAAAAATTGAACTTAATATTAAGAATTATAAAAACTAGTAATTTTTATAAAAATGCCAACATATACATTTTCTAGTTTTTCCTCAACTCCAGAAAAGATAAGTAATACAAAACAAGAAATAAAAAGTCAATCAATTGGTACTGCTCAACATAAACATTTTTTTAAGGGTGATTCTAAAATAAATAATTCTTTGGGATTAATACAATTTCCCAGTATAACATCATGTCATGCTATTATAATCACTCATACAGATTATCCTTTTGTACATGCTTATCATGCTCCACCTGGTAGTTTCCCTTTGGAAAATTCTAGTACAGCTAGAATTAAAGGGGATATAGAATTATTTATTAATGAAATCAAATATATAAAAGATTTTTTTAAAGTTAATCCTAATGAAATTGATATTAAAATCGCAGGTAAAAAAATCACAAAGTATAGATTAAATTATTTACAAGATCAAATGGAAAATATATTCCAAATTTCTAAAGAAAATATTAACTTATTTTCTTTAGAATGTCAAGATAAATACACTACTAATGATTATATTCAGTATGAAATAAATATTTGTCCCCATAAAAAAATTAAAATACAGAAACCCTACATTTTGGTATTAACAATAAGTTATTGTCTTAATAATAATATTTTTCAAATCACAGGACCTCCTAAAAAATCAAAAGAAAAATGTCATATATTGAAAGATGATAATAAATGGAAAGCACTTTCATTTGTTTTTTTACCTACAATTCAAAGTTACATTGGTACAGGCATATAATTGAGCAAGTATAATTTTCAATTTAAATAATTATATTGAAAATTAATCTAAGAAAATTTTTCTTATATAATAAATATTATGAGCAAAAGTAATTATGTAGATTTAACCGTCAATGGAAGATTATTTCCATCGTGGGTATTGCTTAATTTTAAAAAATATAAATTACCTGAAATATTTAGAAAACCGGGAGAAGATCCTTGTTCAGTTAAAACAAAAAATGGTTTAAGATTATACCAGGAGTTTTTGGCTCGATATTTAAGTTATAAAAGCCCTTATAGAGATATATTAATTTATCACGGTTTGGGTTCAGGTAAAACAGTTACCGCAATTAATATTTATAACGTTTTATTTAATTATACTCCTAATTGGAATGTTTATATTCTTATCAAAGCATCTTTAAGAGATGATCCGTGGTTAAAAGATCTTAAAGGATGGTTATCAACTGATGAGAAAGCATTAAGATTTGAAAATATAAAGTTTGTTCATTACGATTCCCCCTTTGCTGATAAAGATTTTATCGAACTAATTAAAAAATCGGATAGTTCTAAACAATCAATGTATATTATTGATGAGATGCATAATTTTATTAAAAATGTGTATAATAATATAAGTACCAAACAAGGAAAAAGAGCTCATGTAATTTATGATTACATACAACAAGAGAAAAAGGAAAATGATAGTACCAGAATTATTTTAATATCTGCTACTCCTGCGGTAAATAATCCTTATGAAATTGCTTTAACGTTTAACTTATTAAGACCTGGTACATTTCCTGAAAGCGAAAGTATTTTCAATCAAATGTATATATCAGGCGCTAATTTTCAATCATTAAATGAAGATTATAAAAATATGTTTCAAAGAAGAATAATGGGCTTAGTTTCATATTATATCGGTGCTACTCCTGATTTATATGCCGAAAAGATTTCTCATTTTAAAGATATTGTAATGGGAAAATATTTTGAAGAAGTTTACAATTATTTTGAAAATATAGAGGAGCAGAGAGAAAAAATGCAACGAAAATTCTCAAGAGGAAAAGTAGGAAATCAACAAAGTACATATTCTGCTTATACAAGACAAGCTTGTAATTTTGTCTTTCCACCTATAACTGGAAAAATTAATGGCGAAACGAGACCCAGACCTGGAAATTTTAAATTAAGCGATAAAGAATCTGCTACTTTAGATGAGGGGAAAAGTGATAAGAAAAAAGAAGCTATAAAAGATAAAACTGCCAAAAATGCTTATTTAGAGGCTATAGCAAAATTTATGACCGCTTTACGAACATATTGGAATAATATGGAAGAACAAGATAAAAAAAATAAAAGAACTCTTAGAGATGATATTAAAATATACATTCAACAATATAAAGGTAAATTTGATGCATTTTTGAAAGGAGAAAAAAAGAAAAGTACTTTATTTGATAGTATGTATGAATGTTCTCCTAAAATGATAAATATAGGGTTTAGATCAATTAAATCAAAAGGACCTGTATTAGCTTATTCTAATTATGTATTAATGGAAGGTTTGGAGATATTAAAGCTTTATTTAGACTATATGGGATTTGTAAATTTTGCAAATGATAAAGAAATTAGTTTAGATAATTTAGAAAAGGATGGTAAACATGATAATTACAGATATGTAGAATATCATGGTGGTATTACAGATAAATCACTAAGAACTAAAAATAAGAAAATTTTTAATTTAAGTCAAAATAAATATGGTAAAATTATAAAGATTATAATGATTAGTCCAGCCGGTTCTGAAGGTATTAACTTGGCAAATGTACGTCAAGTCCATATTATGGAACCTTTTTGGAATGAAGTTAGAATAGAACAGATTATTGGAAGAGCTATTAGACAGTGTTCTCATAAAGATCTACCTATGGATGAAAGAAAAGTAGATGTTTATAGATACAAAATGATTAAAAATGAAAAGAAAAATAGTACAGATGAAAAAATGGAAGAAATTGCAAGAAGAAAAAATAATTTAATTCAATCCTTTTTAGAAGCTGTTAGACAGGTAGCGGTTGATTGTGGTTTATTTAAAACACATAACATGTTAGGTATGGAATATAAATGTTTTCAATTTAATGAATCTTCATTATTTGATAAACAAATTGGTCCAGCTTATAAAAAGGATGAGTTTTATGATAAAAAAATAGATAATGGGACAAATTCTTTAAATTCTGAATGGCAAAAAATTAAGGTTCGAAAAATATTAGCTGTTAAGAGATTAGATGATGGAAGTTATACTAAACCTCAAGAATTTTGGTTTTTTGATGAAACTGGAGTAGTTTATGATTATGATATGCATTATCAAATAGGAAGAGTTGATTTTGATGATAACGATCAACCTGTTAAATTAGATAATGAAACATACATTATAGGAGAAGTAATACCAATTCCTATTTTAAGTTTTTAATTCCTATTTTAAGTTTTTAATTTTTAAAAGATTTTTTTTCTTTTTTTTCTATTAGGGCCTTTAATATATTTTCATAGGCCAAATAATAACAAGCTTGTCTTAAGGAACATTTTTGTTTTTGTTGTATTAAATATATCATATCTAATACTGGATTTATGATTTGATCTATTTCATACTTTATTCTGTTTTCGTTTAATGGATTTTTTATTTTTACTAAATTAAATTCATATTCTATATAACTAGTAATTACACCTCCAGCATTTATTAAAATATCTGGAATAACTTCGCAGTTTTTTAATAAATCATAGGTATCTGGTTGTATACCGATATTACTTATTTCTATTATTAAACTAGATTGTATTTGCATATAATTATCAGGATTAATTAAATTTTCTCTGGCTGCTTCTACTAATAAATAGGTAGATACAACTAATTTATTATTTGGAACCAATTTACCTAAATTATCAATATCTTTTCCTTTTTTAAGATATTTACTTAATTTTTTTAGGTTAATACCTTTTTCATTGACTAATGCATTTTCCCTAAAAAGTATTGTAGTTATGATTGCCCCTTGTTTTTCTAATTCTTTAGCAAATTTATATCCCATTTTTCCCAAGCCTCTAAATGCTACTGTTTTACCATTTAAACTCTTATTATTTCTATTAAAATAATCTTGAGTAATTCTAGAAGTAATATATGAGATATATTTTAATTTATCGGGTAATCCATTCAATTCTGGAGATTTTCCAGTAACAAATGTAGAGCCATAACTCTCCCCATTTAATTTCCATTTTTTTTTAGTAATTAAATCCATCGATGACGTATCTATACCTAAATCAGGACCCATAATATCATTTTCAGGTCCTAAGAAATTATTAAAGGAATCAATATAGGAATTTATTAAGTCATTCTTTTCTTCTAAACTAATTGTTTTATAATTACCCTGAATACCTCCTTTGGCTCCTCCAAAAGGAAGATTAAATAAAGCACATTTTAATGTCATTAGGATAGCTAAACATTTATATATATCCAGATCAGTTAGATGATCAAATCTCATCCCTCCTTTGCAGGGACCTAATAAACAAGAATTTTGGACTCTAAAGGCTTTGTATTTTTTTTTGTTGGAAAATAAATCGATTTCTATTATCTTATTAAATCTTAAGATTTCGTTAGTAGCTGGTTTGTATTTTATTTGTTCAATATTGTTAATATAATTGACTAATTGCTCAAAAGTTGATGATTGTAAAGGATTCATTATAATCTTTTACAATAATTTATTTTTTAATTTGCATGATAAAATTAATTTATTAATTTATTATGGTAAAAAACCTGTGTCTACAGTTCCTTTAGGTGCTCCCATTCCTTTTAAATACTTAGCAAGATTACCACTCTCCATAGATTGTTTAGTTTCTTCTGAAGTTAAGAATTTAAGGCCACTTAAAGTTTCTTTCATATCTCCTACTTTCATTTGAGAAGCTTTTGCCATTAAATTGATATCGCTTTTACCAGCTATATATCTAGCATTTGCCTCATGAGTTACTGCGATAAAAGTTCTTAACATTCCTGGATTTTCTTTCATGAATTTGTCAGTGACAGATGTAATATCTATCCCTAAGATACCTGCATCTCTAGCTTCTTTGACTGTAAGTAATCTGTTTCCGACAGCAGTTGCAGCTTTGATTGAATTCTCACCAAATAAACATGCCATTACAACATCACCACTAACTAATGCTGCAGCACCTTCTTCGGGTTTCATTTGAATAATATCCATTTTTTTCCGGTCAGCTCCAACTACTTTCATACTTTCAGTAAAAACATATTCAGCCATTGTTCCTAATGGAACAGCAACTTTCTTACCTTCTAATTCCTGCGCATTTGCTTTGGTAATACCGGAAGCTTTAGATGTTACACACGTTATGCCTCCCATACCATATTCCATAGCAATATCCACCAATTTAATAGGTGCTTTAGATTTAACTGCGTTAATAAAAGGCACTAAACCATGTGAGTAAGATATATCAATATCTCCTGCTAACATAGCATCAGTCATTGCTCCACCATTAGTAAAATTAGTCCATTTAACTGGTACACCTAAAGCTTTGGCAAAGTTTTTTTTTTGCATATCCTCTAAGTTAGGACTTGGCCATTCTAAAAAGTAGGCAACTCTAACTTCTTTAGCTGCTCTTTGTGGTTTAAAAATATTTAAGGATAAAGGTAAGCTGCTATCTTTAACAGTTTTATATAAGAGGCTAATAACTAAACCAGCCGCTAATTTTTCATTTCTTTTTCCCATTCTATTATTAAGATAGATATTAATTTTATTATGGGTGGTATATGGTCGTTAAAATTTTATATCTTTACTTTTGCAAGTGGACCAAACTCATTTTCATAAGCTAATTTATAATTAGGTTGATTCATCAATAAGTATTTCATTGTTTTTTTAGCATAAGCTTTTTGGGAATCAATTACTTTTTTAAAAAATGGATCCTTTTTGCTAAATTCCTTTATAACTTTATCCCAACCTTTTAATTGTTCTGCTAAAATTTCATCAGATGTTTGATATACGTTGACTTTATGTTCATTCATTAATTTTGATAAATCGTCTGAATATCTATTTAGTGCTTTAAAGTAATTATCAGAATTAGCGGCATAGGCTGCATTCTTTAAAATTGCTTGGTGAGCAGGACTTAAACTATTATATTTTTTTTTATTAACAGGTATCTCAAACATTTCTTGGGATTGATGAAAACTACCTAAATGATAATGCTTGGAAACATCTTGCATACCAAATTGTCTATCAGATGTTGGATTATTGAATTCAGCTGCATCTATTAAGCCTGTTTTCATGGCAGGTTGAATTTCCCCTCCAGGTAATTGTCTAACAACCATACCCATAGCTGTCAAAACATTTGTGGCTAATCCTACTGTTCTGTATTTCATACCCTTAACATCTGAAGCTTCAGTAACATTTTTTTTGAACCAACCAAAAGGTTGAGCCGGCATAGGCATGTGAAAAAAACCAATGTAATCAAATCCTACTTTTGCAAGGGCGTCTTCATATAATTTTCTGCCTCCGCCATATTCAATCCATCCCATGAGCTCATTACTCGACATACCATAAGAAGGACCGGTACCAAATAGACTTGCAGCTGGATTTTTACCATACCAATAAGCAGTAACCCAATGTCCCATATCTATAACACCACTACTAACAGCTTGACCAATTTCACTAGTTTTAACAATAGCTCCAACAGGTTGTAAATCTATTTTAAGACTACCACCTGACATTTTTTCAACCATATTACAATAGTCTCCAGCCATTTCAAAGAAAATATTATCTCCGGAAGGCCATGCGGCTTGCATTTTTAATTCTATTGCTTTATGTTTGAAATAATCTCTAGGAACATCTATGTAATTAGTTTTTATTAATGCCCCTGAAAGAGCAACAATAGCTAAATTTTTTGCGTTTTTTGATTTCATTATTAATAAAATTTTTAAAATATTATTAATAATGGTTAATATTTAACACTCAATAAGTAGTTTTTTCAATAGCAAATTTTGTCATATGATTATCAAAAGAATCTATTTCAATTTCAGTACCAACTTCTGCAGATTCTTCTAAATATAATTTAAGATCAGTAGAACCATTAGTATGATAGATAAGTTCATTATCTTTCAAAAAGTATGTAGGAGTAGAATTAGGCCAAAATATTTCAACTGGTGTGGCATTATCTTCATCAACATACATGGTAAAGTAATATCTAATTTTACTTAGAACATTAATTAATGTTCTTCTACCGTATTTAGGATAAATAACAATTGAAGGTAATATACCATTTTCTTGATTATATTCTTTTTGTGGGTCACAACGAAATTGATTAATAAGAACTTTTATTTTTCTTATACTTTTTTCAATCTCTTTATCTCCATACCAAATCATTAATAATCTCTTTAAACACCACATTTGATATTCTGGTTTAGGCTGTAAAACAATAACATTTTCTTGAGCCATAATAGTTTCTGCTTCATACTTTTGGTTTTGATTAACAACTAATTCTTTTTGATATTCCGTTTGGAAAACAACATATTTTAAGGTTTGATAATCAATAGGTTTGCCATCTTGCCAGGTGAAATAATGTAATGTAGGCACTAAATCTTTAGTTATAACATCTCCGGTATACAATCCTTTTCTGGATAAATAAACATATCCATTGTATATAGTTAAAACTAAATCAGTAAATAATTCTTTTTTAAGAGAATTAATAATCCAATTGACAATCTTGTCACCTTCGTTTGATATGTCTTCTTTTCGAGTTATTAAATTATCAACAGCTACTGTTCTGTTAACAACAACTTCTTTGAAATCTATAGGTTCAAAACTTTTAAGCTTTTCCATTAATAATTTAACATAAGCTTCGGGTAAAGATTCAAATTTTTGTGATTCATCTGTTAAATATACATCGATTTTTTCTTCAGTAAAATATTTGCTATTTTCAATATTGTACATTTTTTGAAGACTTGTTAATTCTTGTTTTTCTTTAACAGGATCTTTTCTTTTACCCAATCTATCCATAAAATCTTGATATTTTTCCTCAACTTTGGATTTTGTAGTATCTCTAGGTGGATCAATTAAAATATCATCTGTTCTTTTAGGAGGTTTGGCTAAACTCATTTTATAGTCTTCTCCTAAATAATTCCATATATAAGTTGGTAATACTAATAAATAACCAACGCCATAGTTAAATCTTGAAAACTCACTTAATGCTAAATCGGTTTCTACTGTATCTTCTGGGTTATTTGTAACTTTCATTACAGCAGCTGTTTGATTCCAAATGTATTCTACAATATGTCCCTTATATATTCTTCCATTTTCTGATCTTTTTGTCCATATTAAAGATTTTAATTGAGGGGGCCAAACACTATTATAAACAGGATTAAATTGTTCTTGTTTCTGGCTTTGAGCACCTCCTAATTGTTGATAAATATTGGAATAATTAATTTTATATTTTCTAGAATTATGCATCAATTTATATAATAAGTTTATATTTTTATTTATTAAGATAGTTTTTTAAAAATTTAATTTCGATTTTAAAAAATTATTAATTTTATTTATTTATTTATTTATTTTTTATTAATGTATACTTTGAATTAGTAACTTGATTACCACTAGAATTATCAAAAACATAATTTGGTATTTTCTTTTCTTTATTTGTGGGTTCATATCTAAATACTAAGGGTTTCTTTTTTTTCTTTCTTTCTTCTATTTGTAATCTTTGAATTCTCGTTTGTTCAATAGTTTCTCCAATACAATCTATACTAAATTCCATAAAAGGGGACTTATCAACTATGGTTAAATTATTTCGCTCTAAATAAGTATCTCGAGCATAAATTAAGTTAGATAACATAATTTTAAAATTAAATTCTTCAAATCTTATTTTATTTATTTGAGAATATGCAAGTCCAATTAGTACGTATAAAATAAGTAATTGTAAAGTTCCAATTTTTACTTTTTTATGTTGAGACATATTAAAAACTATGCATCTATTATTTCTATCATATACTTGAAGTATTTTTTTACCATTATATAAATACATTGTTGATTTCCCGGTAAATTGAAAAAAAGGATAAAATTCTTTAGTTGTTAAATCTTTTCCATATTTAGCTTTCAAAATATCATAAATTTTTTGAATATCATTATTATAATCAATTGATATTAAATCGTAATAAGGCTCTAATACTAGTAAATTAGGTAGTTTAGCTTTTTTCATATAATAATTATAAGCATAAAAACCAATCACTACTAAAGATTCCATTTTATGAAAAATTCTTTTTCTAATATATCTTAATATTGATTTTATCTTAGAGTCAGGCTTCGTTTCAAATTTAATTTTTAATTTGCTATCGTTTTTAGGAATTGGATAATGTTTCAATATTAATTCTGTTCGTTTAAAACTTTTTTCAATTCTCCACCAACTTGTCATAGGATCAGAATAAACTCTAAATGAATCAATCAACATAAATAATGGATCGGTAATTCTCATACCATCAATCATACGAGTTGGGATTTGGTTATAAATATTTCTTGGCATATAAGAAATATCACAATAGTCTTCAAAATTTACAAAAACTTTATAAGTTTCATTATGTACGCCTTCTTGGCCCTGTACTCTTTGAAAACCTTTTTTATATAATGTATTACATAACTCTATCATATCTTCAATCGGTGTTGGTGTATAAAATTCTATGTCTGGGGTATCTAATTTACCATAAAACTCATCTTCTTTATTCTTTTTTCCGATTAATATATTCTGGGCAAATCCACCATAAACTACTCGTTTTTTATTTTTAATAAAATTATGAATTATAGAATTTACCTGATTTATTTCTTGTATATTAGGATCCAATATCATTAGTTTTTTCTCTTGTATTTTATCGGATAGTTCTGGCATAATGTTTTTAATAGCTTCAACATCTTTATTTCTATACATTTTGATTTATATAATCTTAAATAGATTTTTATTTATTATTTTTTAATTTTTTTTTATTTTTATGTGTATACCCCTGTTTGTTTTTAGTATAAAAATGAAGTTACTAAAGACAAAAAACTATCTACCAAAATGAAAATTAAAAAGGTTTATAATATATATACCAATGGGAGTAAATAAAATAAATCTTGAAGATGTAGAGACAAATGCCTCTGAAACCATTCTTCGAATATTAATTAAAGATGTTAATTGTACAGAAGAAAAAAAATATTATTTATTGTTACCACTCGAATTTAGAGATTTTAATAAGCAATTCGTAGATTTAGTTTTAAAAGAAATGTGTAAGGAATGCTCTACTTTACAATGTTGTGTTCAAAGAACAAATAGTTGTATGAAAAAATTGTTTGGTTATTTAAATGATTATATAGACGATAAGGGAAATGCTATATTAACTAAGGGTACCTGGAAAGAAGATAAAGAAGAGGTTAAAAATGAGTTAATCAGAGTCTTAATTAAATCATTAAATGATGTGCATGCAGAAGTTGTTGTAAATAAATTTAATAACGATTACACATTAATATATAAAAATACTTTTTATGCTTATGATAAAGGTAATCTACAATTAAGTCTAGTAAACGAAGCTAGATTAATAGATTGTAAACATTTATACGGAAAAAGAATATATGATTTTTCAAAAAAAAAAATAATAAGTAATGAAATTGGGACTGATGGACAAAACGTATATTTAGAAGCCTGTAGTGATGTCTCCGGTGAAGATACTGGAAAAAAAATAGAAGCTTTAAGAACTTTGTGCGATATGTTAAAAAATGCTAGCGATACTACAACAGGAGATCAAAGTGATTATACGAATGAAGAAACTACTGAAGTTGAAACCGAGCAATCACGTACTAAACAAAAAAAAGAAGATGAGAATATAGATATAAATGATTTAAGAGAAAAAATTAAAAGAGCTCAAGAAGAAATGCAAGAGGAAAAACAAAGAACAGAAGATCAAGCGGCAGCTTCCGGTGAAACCCCTGAAGTTAAAAAAAGTGCAATGTCTGAAGAAATGCAAAAGTTATTTTTTTACTTTTTACAAAATCCATCTATGCTTTCTAAAACAATAGATCAAATTAATAATACTATTGATCAACTAACCGATCAATTAAATCCAAATGCTATTTTTCAAAGAAGAAAACCTATCATGGTTAGAAAATATTTTCAAAATGTAAATTTAGTCTTAAAATATATTGAGATGCTTAAAATTATAGAAATGAAATACAAACAAACTATAGAATTAAGAGTTCAATCTGAGGATTTTTCTTTAAAAAATGAAGCTAAGGAGTTCAACGATCATTTAAAAAAAATATGGAATATGGTAAATTTAATTTTGGCAGAATTATCAGCATTGAAAATAAATGACTTTGTTTCTACAGTTCCTCAATGTGGAAATATTAAATTTGATACAAGTCAATTATTTCAAAAAGATCAATCATACTTACAAAGTCAGTTATCAAATTTAGGTTTTAGTACAAAAAATAATGCTATATCAACTACTAGTATAGTTTTACCTAATGAACAGAGTGAAGCTTTGGTTAAAAATACTATTATAGAAATACAAAGATCCGTTAAGTATGCAATTAGACAAGTTCTTCAACCATACTACGTGGATTTACAAGCTGCATTAGAATCTTCTTGTAGTAGTTCATCCGTATCGGAAGATAACATAGAAGCAGTATTAGATGCCTTAACTAACTATGCAAATGATACAACTCATAATGACTTATTGCCAACTATATCAGCTAATTCTAGTGCTGGAAGTGCAAGTACTAAAGCAAAATTACAAGTTGCTATGGCTGCGGCAACTAACGTTGATGTGAATGATATTATACAAGCTTGTATTAATCTTGCTTCTGAAGTTTATAATATAGTAAATACTATATTTTCCTATACATTAGATGATGCTAGTAATATTAGATTACAAGTATTAGGTGCTTATTACGAAAAGGTTACTACTGCTGGAAATTCAATTTCCAGTATAACATTACAAACTGACAATTTACTTGGATTACAATATGCTTTCACACAATTTACAAATATCGATAATGCGTTTGTTTCAAAGGTTAGATTAACTTTGAAGGCTATTTTAGGTAATTTATTACATGATGCTAATAATAATACAAATACAGCCGTTGTACCTACAGAATTAATAAGTAATACAATTACTATAGACGAAATTACGGCAGCTTTTCACCCCGGGCATATGATAGAATTCGGTGCTGGAAGTTACAATCCATTATCTTATGCTCACTGGCAAGCTTATGCTTCAACTTCATCGAGCTATAAAGTTACAGACATATTTCCTATAATTTCAGCAGGTGAAACTATAACTGCCGAAATATTAGAAACTGGATCCAAAAATGCATGGACAATGTATGAAAAAATATTAAATATTGTATTTACTTCGAAAACAAAATTTGTAACAGCAATGACAAATAAAGCAGAAAAAACTGTCATTCTTGAAAGGAGATCTAGATTAATTAACTTTTTGAAGCAATTTGAAAATGATGTTAACTTAGGCCTAAGTTTCTTTGGAGAAATGGCAACATTATATAATTCTACAACCAATCAAAATATTTTAAATGCCACGCCTGTATGTTTTAGTCAATATAGTGCAAATAAAAGAGGTAATAGCGATTATGACGAAGATGCCGGTTATTCTAGGGCGCAACCATCAAATCAGAATAGACAACAAAGAGCCCCATCCCCTCCCCCAATGAATAGCCCTGAAAGTAAAACAGAAACAGAATCATCTGATAATGAGGAAGAATTCAAATTACCTACAATGAATTCTGAAAATAGAAACTTTTATTCGGGTTCCAGAACACAATATAGTTAATAATTTTACAAATTTAATAAAATAATATCTATCTGAAATAATTTTATTAAATAAAAAAATCTAATTAAATAAAAAAATCTAATTAAATAAAAAAATCTAAGCTGTAAAAGAAAAATATATACTACTTGGTAAATAATCTGCTCCATCTTTTACCCTTCTTATTAAATATTTTTCTATTGGAAGAGCATCTTTTTTGGAACAAAAATTATCAATAATTGCTTTATATGCCTTTCCCTTTTTATTCTTCCCAGGTGTTATTTTTGCTTTAAATTTAGTATCTTTAAGAGCATTGTATGGTGCTATTATAGGAATAGCCCATTCAACATTATTGTCTTTACAATTTTCTTTTAAATTTTGTTCAATTAATTCACCTTCTTTTTTAAATAAAAAGCTTAATCCTAATTGAAGATTTGTAATCACATAATTCTTTTTACCTCTGATAATAAAGCTACCTGTTGGTAAATATTCACCACTTTCAGGAGTTTTAGATACTTGATGTTCATATACCCAAAACGCCTTATCAGGAGAATTATAATTCCAAGCTTTTGAATGACAAATTATAAAAGATGCAGCTTGAGTTATAGATATAGGAGATGGTATCTCGTCTGAACTTTTAATGATATTTTTTATTACACAAGAACCTGAGCCATGTGTATCAGAGTGCAAGTAAATATCATTTTTATTTAAATATCTTTTAACTAAGAGTTCGTTTTGGTGCATATCTTTACCTAGTAATACCAAGAATCCTTCACTTGTAATAAACCATCTAAATTTTTGAAACCAGAGATCTTTTATTTCCATATTATCTAATTTTTCTTTTAGATCATCAGCAATAATATTCTTTTTCTTTTTATCCTTCTTTTTTTGTTCTTTTAGCATACTTTCAATTGCCTGTGCTCCTCCTTTACTTGTTTTTATTATCTTTTCCTTAATTTGTTTTTTGTTAGAATGAAATTTCTTTATATTATTCCATATGTTTTGAGTATAATCTAATTTAATTTTAAATTCTGTTCCCGTTGGACAGTAAGTGCATGTTTTATTTCTTTTATCGATTTCTAAAATATTAGAATTAGAATAATTGTCTGGATCAAATGTATGTAGAAAATTGAATTCTTCTAAATTCTGAGATAAATAATTTGCTATTTCCAAATTTGTATTTTTCTTTTCTTCAAACTCATTTAATCTATTATTTATATTTTCTTTTAACCTTTCTATTTTATTTTTTTCTTCTTCTATTTTATTTTCTTTTTGAATACTTTTTTTAACTTCTTTAGTTTCAATACTTACTTTAGATTTAAAGTATGTATCTAATAAGGTACTCAAATCTGGAAATTCCTGATAAGTTTTGTCAGAAACATGAGAATATAAAAGAGGTACAAAATCGTCTGGTTCTTGTTTAGTTTCATCTTTATAAATAATATATCCAGTAGCCTCATTCAATGCTTCCATCGTAACTTTGATTAAATCTAGAAAATTATCAATTGGAAAATCTAAGGCAGCTTCTAGAGTGATTTTTTTATTAGGAGACCAATTTAAAGAATGAATACAATGAAATACAATATCTTTTCCTAGATTTACAATTGGAGAATTATGAGAAATAAAAATATTTCTTAAAGATGTCTTTTTTCCATTTTCAAAACTCTTTTCAATAGTAGATCTAATATCTTGATTGGTAATAGAATTGATATCAAGACTTTCTTGATCTGTAGGATAAATAACTCCTACTTTAATAACAAGGTTTTCTTCTTCTTCTTGTTCTAAAGAATATCTTCTAACCAAAGTTAGAATTTTGTAAGAATTATCAGTTAATATAAGATTGCCGGAATCATAAAGTTCCATAATCAAATTAAATTTATTATCACTACCAAATTGAATGTCAATTACTCTATCTGATCCAAGTTGTCTAATATTTGTGATTTTCTTATTAGTAAGATGTTTCCTTAATTTTGTACAAAAACTAGAAGGTATAATTCTTCTTTCAAAATTTTGATTAGTAATTTGGAATCTAGGACATTGAGGATTACTATCTAACAAAACAAAATATTTTTCCTTATTTTCAGACGTTAATTTAAGTAAAAAACATCTGGAATTAATATCGTAAATATTATTTACTCTAGCATTCATTAATTTGGTCTTAAATTCTTTTATTAAAACAAATACATCGGATGCATTTAACTTTTGTTTAACCATTTTTATTATATTTAAATACCCATTGGGATTTTAAATAAATTAAATCAATTTTTATCTACCATAAAGCAAAAATATATAAGAATAAATATATAATGCCAAAGGATTATTATAAAATATTAGGAATAAGTCAGTCATGTGATTTATATGAAATTAAAAAAGCTTATAAAAAAAAAGCCTTAGAATTACATCCTGATAAAAATATAAACAATTCTTCATATGATCCCCAATCATTTCGTGAAATTTCTGATGCCTATCAAATATTATCAGATGATCAAAATAGAAGAAGATATGATAGTTTATTGAACATGAATGGTTTCGATTATATTACTGAGGAAGAATTTATGAACATATTTGGAAATTTTAAACCACCTTCTGATATATTTTCAGATTTTTTTAATAATATTCCAGATGAATATCAAGAAGTAAGCAATAATATTTTTAATTATTTTTTTGAAGATAAAGAAACTTTTAATGAAGATTTAAATAATTTGGAATTCAAAAAAATAGCTTCTCAATTCAAAAAAAAATTATTTAAAGTCCCTCAACATATTTTTGGAAGCAATGAAGCATATTACAATATTTTTTACAAAATGATTAAGATTGTATTTAGTATTTTTTATTTTTGTTCTTTTTATTTTTTTAATCAATTACAAGGTAAATATTGATAAATTAAATTAAATTAAATCAAGAACAGGGTAAAACTTGATAAAAAATGATAAATCAAGAACAGGGTAAATATTGATAAAAACTGTAAAGAGATAAAACTAAGGCTATATAAATTAATACTTGGTTAGTTAAAATTACATTTCCTTTAAACGGTAAAATCAAAACTAATAAAACAACTAAATTTTGTAAAACTCTACTGATCTTCCCACAATTAGATGCAGCTCTTCCATGAGATTTTGATGATTTTAATTTAGTCAACCTAATTAAATTTCGGATTGTGTCTCTAAAAATTATTATTAAAAAAGGAATAAATATCACTTTACCAACTAATCCATATTTAAACAAATAAATTACTAAAATTGCTCCAAATATATAATCAATAAATCCATCAAAAAATTTTCCAAACTCACTTGTCATATTAAATTTCCTGGCTACATAACCATCCAAAGCATCAGTCAAAACACCTAATACGTAAAGAGCTATAATTTTATTCTTAAAAAATGGATACTGGGGTAAAAGTAATAGAATCTCGTATAAAAAGAATAATCGAGAAAAAGTTATTAAATTTGGTATTATCGGAATCATTTTCTATAACATTATAAATTAATTTATTTTAGGGAGATAAATTACATTTTTACAATATTAATTTTAGATACTTTTAATAGTTCTTCTACTATTTCATCATTTTTATAATCCTTTTTAAAATAAACTGTTCTAATACCAGATGCGATTATAGTCTTACAACAATTTATACATGGATAATGAGTTATATAAATCGTTGTTTCGTTAATATTTACTCCTCTTTTTGCTGCATCTGAAACTGCATTCTGCTCCGCGTGAATTGCATTCTGTTCATGATTGTCTCTAACAATTGAAACATGAGGAGCCCCGGCAGGGAAACCATTATACCCACTACTTATTATTCTATTATCTTTTACAATAACAGCCCCTACATTTAATCTTTTACTGGGAGATCTGGAAGAAATTAAAAAGGCAATTGCCATAAAATATTCGTTCCAAGATAATCTTTCCTTAAAATTTTCTACTAAATTTATTACTTTATCTAATTTATCTAATTTATCCATTATGATGATAAAATATATTATTTATCCAATAAATAAAATATTTCATTTTTTTTAATACTGTTTTTGTTTGTTAAGATATTCTAGATTATGTACCCATCCTTGATCTGTTAAAAAGCCCCATTCTCTAACTTTTTTACCTGGTATAAATAATGTCCAGCAATATGGCACTTTTTCATCCAATTCAATTCTATGATAAGATTTAGCTAATGAGGTTCTGAATGTAAATGGGCCACACCATCTTTTGGTACCATCTCTGGAATATTCCCAATATCCACCCGCTAAAATTAAAGTTCTATAATTCCATGGATGATCATGCAAGTCATCCGGATCTGACTTTAAAAATTTATGAAGAAATATATTAAAAGGAAAAGTATTTCTATCTTTTAAAAATAAATAGTATCTTTCCAAATAATCTTCCTTGTTTATTCTATCTTTAATTATTCTGTACCTCCCTAATTTAGTCATTATCCATGTAAACCAATAAATAATATAATACAAAAGATTATTCAGAAATAATTTTATAAGCATTTTCTGTAAAAAGTATTTTTATCTTTAGATCTATTTATAAATAAAAGTATCCTAAAATTATTAAAATTATCAGCCTCATCGTATTTATTCTAAAATTAGAATCCAATCTATTATGTTCTGAAAATCTTTTTTTATCTATTTTGAATGCATTGCTTGAAATATTAGTATCAAATGCTTTTTCCCAAGTTTTTTTCCACAGTTTTGTAATGCCATCATAATAACTTTGTAAATCATTATAATTTTTTGGATCAATAATTGTAGAAGCGTAAAAATCACAATTTATACCACTATTTACAGTTCTCTTTTTTTCATTAAATACTTTATCTTTGTTAGAAACCATAAGAATTTGACAAGGTATTTTTTTTTCATAGGATATTTTTATTAATCCCCATTTCAATTCCTGAATTTTTCCAGTAGTATTTCTAGTGCCTTCGGGATAGATGATCATTTGTTTATTTTTAGTTCTTTTAAAAACTTTCATAATGAGATCCTCAATATTTTTTCTGGATCCTTTTTTCCTAACAAATCCTTCCTCTCCATGAACACCCCACATATATATAGATAAAATTGTCATACCTAATAACGCTAACCATCTAGCTAAATAAGTTCCACCTGTTAAAGCATGATCAATGAAAAAATCTGACCAACTGGTGTGATTAACTAAGAAAAAAATTTCTTTTTGTTTACTAATAGGATTTGAGCCCTCTTTTTGTCTTAATTTAACATCAAAAATTTTAACCATGTATTTTGAAAAATAATATTTAAGAGTTTTACCTGTAATTAAGGAGCATATCAAAAGAATAATTCCTAAAACTTGGAATTGTAAATAATAAAAAATACACTTTAACATAATAATTTTATAATATAAATGTTACTTTTATAGGTAGTTATTCTATCTCCCCTTTTTTTCTAAATAAATTAAATAAGGCAACAGTTAAAAATATTATAATTAGTATGTAAAAATGGATTAAAATTTTATTCTTAAAAAGAGAGTTAGTAGCAATTGCTAACGTAGGAGAAAACCAATAAGAACCACATAATAGTCCATATCCCAAAAATTCAAATATTGAACCAAAAAAGGACTCGCTGGAATATATTGTATTATTTGCTATTAGATTTAAAACTTTTGTAAGAACATAAAAAAAGGAACCAGTGAAGAAATAAAATTTACTAATATTCATACCTCCCATCTTTAATTGAATACATAAGGTAATTATAATTAAAGGGATCACTAAATAACTTAGTAAATATAAGATACTACTTAAAAAATTTTTTCGGATTTTAGTATTTATTTCTTTACTTTCCACAAACGGTTTAGATTTCCACAGCTCTTGAATACGCATATATATAACAGGAATAGCTAAATAATACAAATAATTTAAATTTTTGTAAATTTCATGGCTCTTATTTAGGACTCCTATTAATATAATTGTTATTTCAAAAATCAAAGTATATAATTCTTTTATAAAAGATAAACTCATAGCATATGTACTTCTTCCTGATTTGCTTTCATCATCTGCTAAATCATATGAATTCTTTAAGTCCGCTACTTTGGAATCATTTACTAATTTATATGATAATAAATAAATAAAATTTATGAATGCGACCATAGACACAATAAATGTTGTCTTAAGAAATGTTACTATTGATATAGAATTACCAAAAGATATTAGATTATTACTCATTTTAATTTTAATTAAATTATAATTTTAAATCATTCTTAACATATCCCCCCAAAAAAAATTGATCTTAAAAGTATTATAAAGATGTCTCTTATTAATATTTAAATAAATAATAAATGAGTATATCATCAGATTCTAGAGATACTTGTATTAATGAACTTAATGTAGTAATAAATGATATAAATATAGCAAAAAAAATCGAATCAGGTCTATATAATTTTACCAAAGTCTATTGTGAAGATCAAGGAGCACCTTTTTTGTTTGATTCAATTTACGAAAATAAAAAAAATGATATTTTAGTAAATCTTAAATCAAGTGAAAATGTTTTGCTAAGTAGCATATTAGATGGTAACATAAATCCCGAAGAATTAGCATTCTTTAAACCTGAAGAATTAAATCCAGATAAATATGAGACTATTTTAAAGAAAAAAGAAATTGCTGATTACAAAAAAAATAACAAGGCTACGACTAATATTTTTAAATGTAGTAAATGTAAAAGTAGAAAATGCACTGTCCACCAACAACAGACGAGAGCAGGTGATGAACCTATGACAACTTATGTTACTTGTCAAGAATGTGGTCATGTATTTAAGTTTTAATATTTTTATTTTTATTTTAATACAGTTTTAATACAGTTTTAATTTATTTTAATATTTTTAATTTATTTTAATATTTTTAATTTAATTTAAAATTTTTTAATTTATTTTAATACAGTTTTATTTAATAAAACTACGACTGATCCTAACATAAGACCTCTTATTACTAAATTGAACATACTTGGTTGTTCTCCTGGTAAAATATAAGGAATATACTTTCCAACTGCTTTAAGAAAAGCTGGGTGATTTAAAACGACATAAACTACAGCAATCAAAATAGGCTCTCTTAAATTATTAGTTATCAAATCAATAGTATTTTTTGTTTTCTTTTCATTAACAGGTTGGGTTAAATTAGGTAATTGATTCATGTGATTTGGAAATCCTGAAGATTCTGGATAAGAATTTAATTGTGGCATTTGTAATTGGGGTTGTTGTATTTGTGGCATTTGTAATTGAGGTTGTTGTTGTTGTTGTAAATTTTGTGGATATTGTTGATTAGGTGCATTATATTGTTGTTGAGGAAGTTGAGAAGTAGAATTTAAATAAGACATATTATTAATTCCAGTTTCAACTTGTTTAGCAACATTAGTCATATTAAGATTAGCAATATTAGTAGCCATTTCATCATTTGGGTTACTCATTATTGTTGACATTAAAATATAATATTTTAAACTAAAATATATTTTAATTTCAAACGTAATTTATCAATTGATTAACTAATCTAATGCTAATTGATTAACTAATCTAATGCTAATTGATTAATTAATCTAATGCTAATTGATTAATTAATCTAATGCTAATTGATTAATTAATCTAATGCTAATTGATTAATTAATCTAATGCTAATTGATTAATTAATCTAATGCTAATTGATTTTGTAAAATTTGTTGATATTTTTGATTTAGTATTCTAAATCTACTTTTAATAATATTTCTATCTAAATTATCTTTTTCTTTTTCATCAAATGATGCAGCAGGTTGCCAAGCATCTGGACCATATTTACTAATTGCTAACATTTGATTTACTTCTTGACATGTTATATCTGTAAATAATTTAGGAGTTAACATGGATGTAATAAATACATCACCATTAATATTATTTTGAGCAATGTTCGCAACTAACTTATTTTCGTTATCATATGAATTCTTTACATAATACATAGTAAAATTATGTTTTAAGAAAGGAATTTCATATTTAGTAACATCATTTAAATCTCCAAATAATTCTTTTAATTTGGTATTAATATCTCTATACATCATTTCTTTCATTTCACCTTGATCATCAATAAATACACCTTTATGATTTAATCTAGCCTCTAAAATTGTTCTAATATCGTTTTTTTGAGAACTAACAAGTTTCATTGAATAATCATTGACTGGAAGGTTAGTTTTTAATAAAATTGCATTACCGTAAATTTTCTCTTCCGTGATATCTAAAATATTAGCTAATTCATTATAATTATCTTGTATTTTTTCTGTATTAGGCCCATCTAAAAAACATAATTCATATAACTTGTCATAACCTTCATAACAAATATTAGTTACAGCTATACAATCTGGTAAATTTTTTGGATTCAATTTTTCTGCAAAAATTTTTGCTATTCCTGTACTATCAGTTGCAATACTTTCTATACAATCCATATTTATAAGATTTGTTAAATAATTGGTATCGTTAAAGTCAAAATGACTTGTGGTATTGGGTCTGATCAATAATACTTCGAATTGACTTTCCTCTGTAATAGGTTTTTCTCCTCCTTGTACTTCCATATGATTATTTATTATTAATTAATTCTTATGTATCTTTTGAAAAATATTTTTTGATTTTTTCTCCAAAAAAATGTCTGGAATCTTTCCAGTCAACCTTACCATCAAAATCATCTGATGTAAAATCTATTTTATCATGTAAAGAACAAAAATGTAATGCAACTTTATCAAAGTTATTATAAATAGTTTCATTAGTAGAATCTAAATTATTTTGATTAATTTTTTTTATAATATCCTTTTTTCGAAATTTAATTTCTTTTAAACCATCTGGTTCTAAAATATTACTTTTAGCCGATGGATCTGCATAAATTTCTATATTTTGAATATTAATAAATTTACTAATTACTACCATTGCTCCGCCTCTTAATTGACTATTCGGAAGTAAGTATATATAAAAAGGTTTGTCATATGTAGATAAATATCTTACTATATCAGAACCATGTGTTAAAACTTGATCTAAGAGATCTTTAGTACCTCCTGAAAACCCTCTCAAATTTACTAAAAATATTAATGGCAACCCTTCTATATTTGATTCTCTAATTAATTGTGCTACTTTTTGAGATGCATCATTATTTAATATTAATCCCGGGTTATTCTTTTTTATAATTGAACTATTAATATCACCAGGATCTACTGGAATATTTGTTACACTTAATTCCTCGTTACAAGCTAAATACGTAACCGGGTATCCATACAGTCTAGCCTTTCCTCCTATTATTGATCCACCCCAATTATTAAATAATTCTAATTTATTTTCATTATCAAAGAAAAAATTAATAAATTGCTTAATATTTTGAGGTATAGATGTAGGACTAATACTACTTATATAATTTTGGTTTATATTTAAAAATCCTAACCATTCTTGTATTTTTTTAATGCCTTCTTTATCATCATTAACAACTAAATGTGTAGTACTATTTACTTCCATAATATGAGGACCTCCAATTTCTAAATTATTTTGATATACATTCATTCCTAAAACTTTATTTAATGCCATATTCCCAGTTAGAATTATAGGAGAATCCTTTTTTTGTATAGTCCTCATTCCTAATTTAGTTAAATATGCTCCTATCCCAACAGTTCTACCAGTAACATATGTTAATGTAAATATTTCTTCAAATGCTTTGCTTGTTTCACTAGCAATTAAGGCTGATCCATTTAAATTTTTCACTCCTTGATTTTTAATACCTGTTATAACATTGTATTTAATTTTATCTATTATTTTTTCTTCAATAACAACATCATTTTGAAACCTTAGATTATCTTCTTCATCTAAATAAATAAATTCAAATCCATCTTGGGGGCAATCATTTTTCCATTTAATTTTAAAATGCTCTCTAATTTTAGAATTTAATTCTAATCTGGCTCCCGAGTTGGAAGAAATATAAATTCTGGGTAATTTATATTTTCTAGCATATTCAGAGGCTTTTAAAAATACAATATCATCTTTCCAACTAAAGCTACCTGCTTGAACCGTAATATCATTAGCTATTAAAATAAAATCTTGGCCATTCAAAAGTTGAACATAAAATGCTAAAATTGTTGATTCAGTATTAGAATTAGGTTGATAAGGTTGGATATCTAATTCATTATTTACATTCAATACTAATTCATCTATTTTCTTATAATCAAAGTATTCGATTAAATCATAAATATATGTAGTATTTAATTTTTTACAAACTTCTTGTTTAGTTAAACATTTTTTAAGATTTGATATTGGTTTCTCAATGGCTTTGGATTCTATTAAATACTTATTAAGAGTTTTAAATACACCTTTAGACAATTTGATATTATTTTCTCCATTTTTAATAGTAAATAAAAGCTGATTTTTTTCTATCTTCTCATCCTCTTTTATACAATAATTTATATTTCCATCTAAAGGGCTGGTAATATCAACAGCCATTTTCATTATTTCTACAATTAATGCTGTTTGTCCTTTTTTAATAAATTCATTCTGCTTAAAATTTACTTTTGTTATTTTACCTCCAACCGAAGCTCTTATTTCATTAGGATTAACCGGATGATATAAGTTATAACTATGTCTTGAAATATTAGTTTTAATTCCAAAATCATCAATATGATTGGTATTTATAGAAAAAATCTTATTATCACCTGAAAAAAGATAAAAGAATTTACCATGCACTTGAAATTTAAATTTATAATTATTTGAATTGTTAATAATTTCAACATGAGGAAAGTTTGAAAATGAAATTAAAGCTTCATAAATTAAATTATTTGCAACTAATTCTATTTTGTAATACTCGTTAAAATATCTATCTATATTTTTATGCCCATTACTTGTCATTTCTTCTTTCTTCACCAGATCTATTTTAAAAAGACTATATGCTTTAACAATTAAAGAAGAAATTATTATAAACTCATTATTTGTATTAAAATTAAATTTTCTATTATCCAACCAAGTTACATTATGATTTTCATTTATAAACATATCCTCTTTTAAAAGATTTTTTAAAAAATTAGCAGTATTAATCACTTCAGATGTTATTATTAAGTTATCCAAAAATAAAAACATTCTTTTTCTAGCAATTTCTCTTGTTTCTCCCCAAGCTACAACATGACCAAATTGATTATCTACAGCTTCTCCTATTTTGGAATTATTATTAACAGCAAAATATGCCCAAGTATTAGGACTTGTATTATAACTAATTCCAGTAATTTTTCCGGTAATTGGTTTAAAACATTCATATGCATTTTCTGAATTAATTCTACATGATATTGCATGGCCCCGGATAGTTGGCTTTAATAAAGCTTCTATTTCATTAATTTTTTTCCCTTCTGCTAATAATACTTGTATAGACGGTAAATTAAGACTAAATATAGTTTCTGTAACAATGTGTTCTACTTGTAATCTAGGATTTACTTCCATGAAAGATAAATTATCTGTATCTTCTAATAAAAATTCAACAGTGCATACACCTTTTAAACCAACCTCTTTAACAATTTTAATAGCAGATTCTTCCATTAACTTTATAATATTAGCTTTCGGATATGATGCAGGGGCTTCTTCAACCAGTTTTTGTCTTCTACGCTGTATAGAACAATCTCGAGTACCTAATGTTATTACATTTTCACCATCTGATACTATTTGAACTTCTAAATGTTTACATTCTTTAGCTAATTTCATAACAAATATTTCTCCAGTAGATTCTGATTTAATTTGATAAACTATATTTTCTATATCATTAATATTTTCTAATATTCTGATTCCTTTTCCTCCTCCTCCATTGCTAGATTTGAGTATTACAGGTAAACCAATTTCTAATGCATGCTTCTTTAAAAAATTAATATCATTTGAACAATTTTTACTCCAAGGTAACTGAGGAATATTTATAGAGTCAGCTAACTTCATACATTCAACTTTATCTCCTAATAAATTTAAAGAATAAGCAGAAGGACCTATAAATATTATATTATTATCATTAAGAGCTTGTGAAAAATCTGGTTCCTCTGATAAATATCCCCATCCTGGCCAAACAGCTTGTATATCATTATTCTTACATATCTTAATTATACCTTCAATTGATTTATAAATATTATTATCATTTGAATATATTACTTCATCTGCATAATCTAAATATTTATAATTACTATTTAGGTCATCAGGGGTTGCGATACATTTTAAAATTATATGTCGATCTTCTAACATAATCCATTCTCGAATGGAATTGATAAATTTGATTGCCGGTAGTCCACGGTTAGTAATTAGAATATTATTAACATTCATTAAAATATAATTATAAAATAAATTAAGAAATAATGGGGGTTATTTTAAACAAAAAAAAAAAAAATTAATTGCGTTTTATGAAATATTTTTCTTTTGAAATATAATATGAATAAAGCGGGAATAGAGTTTTATAATTTAAATGCCCCTTATTTTTTTATTTCATTTTGGTCAGGATTTTTAATGACAATTCATCATAATAGAATTGCTAAACAATTAAAGTATGCTGATGGATTAAATAGAGAAAAATTTAGTAAAAGAATATTATCAACTATAAATCATATTGATCAATAGTTATCTGGAAATTTAAGTACGATTAAATATGTCAAAGACATTCATAATATATCTCGAAATAATATTAAGTCCAAAATAGATTCACCAATAAATGATGCTGATTTTGAATTTGTACAATATTGCCTTATAGGAACAATTTTTTTAGAACATAAAGCTTATCATTTTAAAAATGTAACTGATGAGAATTTAATAGCATTTGGAAATAATTGGGCAATAATTTGTCAAGAATTAGGAATTTCAGATGATGCTAATATTTGTTTAAATTAAGATCTTAATGATATTAAAAAAAGATTATCAGATCAAAGAAATATATTAAGGAGCAAATAAAAATTAATAGTTATGAAAAAACAAAAATGCAAGAATTATTTAATGATAATTGTGGATTTTGTCATATTGCAAATGAAAATCATTCTAACAAACTTATTTTGAAATTGGCAAAATATTTTGATACTAATTTATTAGCATATTATTATCATGTTAATAAAATTATTGACATAATATTAAATTTTATAAAATAAAAATTTTAGTTTGTAAAATTGCTTTAATTCTAATATGAGCAATTAATGTAAAATTGCTTTAATTCTAATATGAGCAATTAATGTAAAATTGCTTTAATTCTAATATGAGCAATTAATGTAAAATTGCTTTAATTCTAATATGAGCAATTAATGTAAAATTGCTTTAATTCTAATATGAGCAATTAACTGAATCCCATATTGCATCTAATACCCATTTTTTAACTGGATTAATATAACCGTTATCTTTTATTACTTTGAAATTTAATGAATCAATATTATTCTCGTTATAATTATAGAGTCTGTTTAACTCTCCTCTAAATTCAGCAGTATTATTAATATAACTAATGAAATTGATATCATTATATTTATCATCTACAGGATTACATTCATGATATTCATCCGAATTAAAGAGTCTAGGTTTATAGATTTTATGATCGTATCCTAAATGTCCCAACATCTTTTTAACTGAATCTTCATTTTTAATATCTACATTATATAGATTTTTCCATTTAACAATTTGAGAACTGTAATCAATAAGATGTATTTTTTCTTCGTCATTTAAAATTGTTCCAAAACCTCTCATTCTGTATTTATTAATTATTTCAATTGGATCCTTAGAACCAGCAAAATACTTATAATCCATATTAATAAAAGTCATATGTGCAGAAATACATGATGGTAGTAGATACACGTTATCTCCATTGTAATATCCTCTAACACATGGCAAATGAAATCTAGATACAGTTGAGAAAAAATCTTTATATTTAATCTGAAATATTTCTAAACCATGATGTAAAAATGTTGATTCAATCTTATATTTCAAGCCTTCATTGACCTTAAACAATACCTCTTGAGTTTCATCTTCGGTAATTAGAATATTATTTTCTTTTTCATTTAATTCATCCCATTCTCCTTCTTCATCTACTGCATCGAAATTATCATCATCTTCATTAATATTTTCATTATTCAAAAAGTCAAAATTTGTCTTATCTTCTTTGACTCCCTTAATATTTTTAGTAGCTTGAATATACTTATCATTATTTTCTGAAAACAAAATTACTAAAGATTCTTTATCTACAGGTTCAAAATAATCTTTATAATATTCTAAACAAATAGTAGCTTCTGATTTTGTTTTTTCTTTCAATGCTTCTTCATTTAGTTCTTCTTTTGCTTTTTGATAATAAGGATAGAACATATCAATTACATCTTGATCTTTTAGATGTGAAAGTATATATTCATAAGAACAATTATTAGTACATATAAATTTTCTAATAAATTTCTCATTAACAATGATTGCTGCTTTTCTATGAGGTTCTAATTTAATATGTTCCTTAGTTGCATATGTTTCTAATTTTAATATATTATTTTTAACAGTCTCATAGGTTCTAAATACAGTATCCATAAATTGAAAATGATTGTCCGCATTACACATAATATCTATGTCAGCAGATGCATAATATTCATTAAAAAATCTAAACATTGTGTCATCACTTGTAGCACATGTTGCTTCAAATAAAGATATCAAGGGATGTCTCTTTTGAAGACAAGCTGCTAAAGTAGAACCCGAAACAGCTAAATTACTCCAATCCATATCTTCAAATATTGATTTATCTGATTTTCCGGTTGTGTAAATGTTAAGATTCTTTTTAAAGTTTGCCAATGTTGTAATACCATAATTACTTGCATCTGTTTTAATGTATGGAAATCCTAAACAATTATTTTTTCCATCTAATAAATCTTTTCTAACCATCATTGGTAAATATGGATTGAGACTGATATCTTCAGAAATTACAGGAAAAGCTGGAAGTAAATTTGCAGTGTCAATATCAAAAACAAATCTATCAGACGTTAGAATATGACTTCTTTTAATAGATTCTTCCATATAAAATGTCAACCAAGCATATCCTAAAATATACCTGTATGTACCAATATATTTCTCCATCATGGGTTTTAACATTTTTAGAAGCGTATAATTATTAACAACTAAATGACAATATTTTTTTGAAAGAATCAAAGAGTTAAACAATTTATATTTTTGTACTTCATTGGGTAAATGACTGAACAATGAATTAATATCATTGTAATTGTAATCATCTAAATAATTTTGTACTTTATAGTATCTATACCCCCTCTTTTTTATTGTTGATGAGGCATCAACATATTTCTGTGGCTTCATTATAAATTGTAGATAATTATGATCTTTAGCCGCCGACTCTTGTAAATTTTTTAAAGTTTCATTTACAGAAGTGTCTTTAGAAAATTTAACTAGACTTAGATTAAAACTTCTTTTTAAGAGTGGGATTGTCATATTCAACATACAATTATGATAATAAGTCCAATATTCTGAATTAGTTAAACCAGATAACATATTTTCCATATTACTAGATAAAATACAATTCTTCTCTCTTGTATTAAAATACTGTTCTAGTAATTTAACTTTAAAAATATCTTCCAAGTTAAAAAATCCATCATAATGTTTTACATACATTGTCAGGTCACTAAAATTGATATTAAAAATTGGCAAAACAAGCTCTGTTTCATCTAATTCAATAGCCATATGATTAAATTCTGTTAGAAATATTGAATCAACTTGAACTACATTATTAAAATGCAATACATTTTTAAGAATTTTAATATTAGCAGAGAAAAATATAAGTTTGTTTTTTTCCTTTGTTAATAGTTCTTCATTAATAATTTTATTATAAAAATTTTCATTTACTGGGTCATTGCCCATTAGACATAAAACTAATATTCTCCTATAATTTCTAGATAAATATGTAATATCAATATTATGATCTTCTTCTTCAGTTGTTTCCATTTTTTTTGTAAAAAAAGGATTATAAATATTTTTGGGTTTATTCAGAATATTAGATTCTGAATTATTCTTATTTGGTGTAATACCATAATCAAGATCTTCCATTATTTTTTTAATTAATGCATCATAATTTAGATAATATGAGGATAAATTATCAATTTTTTAATACTCATTAGTCCATGAAAATTAGTATTTATTATAAATCAAGAAATGTAATTGCTAATCGATTTTAATATATAAAAAAATAGTTGGTTTAATATACAGTGTATGAATATTTGTTATCTCCCTGGTTGTAATTTATAAACTCCTTCTTAATTAGTTTATCTAAACATCCTTGAACTAATTTTGAATCTACATCGAAATATATATTTTTGGATTCTTTCATAATGTCCATTAGTTCATCCATTGTTTTCATTTCTGTTTTCAAATGATGAATCATATTTGTTTGTAAAACAATCTCTCTGTCAAATGCCACTTGTTTGGCAATTTTTTGGTCAATAAAATCATTATAACTTGACAAATTATTATAAAAATCAATCAAAGATATTTCTGATGAATTAGAATGATAATTATTATTAAACATCATTTCACCAGATTTATCAGGATTCATTTCAAATAAAGTGCTAGCTAATAGACTGTTCAAAATATTTTTTAAATGTGTATTCGATAAATGTTTCAAAGCTTTATGGTCTTCTATTTCAGTTATTTTAATTGAATCTTTAAAGCTGAATAATTCTAAAACTATAGCTTGATAAGGATTTGCCTTGATTTTATATAATTTATCTTTTATTGAGAATTTAAGTTGTATTACACCCATTTCAAACAACCACATTAATTTTCTTTTATTAGAATATCTGGCTTCATAAAACTTTGTGTAAGTATTCAAATATGAATTTAATTGGTTCGGTAAATGTGGAATCATATCTTCATTAAACATATTATCTTTAATAGCAATATCCCAAACATTATAACTAAATGTAATAAGATTTAATTTATCTTGTCTAAATTCTGTTGGAAGTAATTTAGAGGATTGATTAATTTTAATTTGATTGTAATTTTCCAAATCTATATTAGATATTTCAATATCATTTACCATTTTTTGCATTTTTCTAACATAATTATAATCTTCAACTTCTTGTAGATGATGTAATAATTTTCTTTCATAATTTATATTACAGTTGTTCAATAACCTTTGAATTAGATATTTACAATACATAGCTTGAAATAAATCTTTATTTTTATTATCATAGCTAATTATTTTTAGAATATTAGATTGTGATTCCATCTCTTCTTCGGTTTTATCTAATGAATTTTTAAGTTTAGAATGAATTATCAAACATATTTTTTTGATCATTTCAGGATTTTCATTCAATTTAGTTCCTAAATTTTCAATGAATATATCCCTAATATTAATATTAATATATTTCTCAATCTTATCATAAAAATAATTAATGTTATTGAAAAAATCTAAAAATTTATGTAGCTTATTTAAATTTACATAATTTTTACAAGCAGTTTTAATACAACTTTTAATAAAAACATCCAAAGCAAAGTTTAATTTTTTATAATCATAATCTTCTGTATTGTCTTCTTTGATTTCCATAAAATCAATAACTAAACATACTTGATCAATATTTTTAATCATAAAATCAAGAACAATAAGTGTTGAATCTTGATTAGATAACAAATTAATTAAAACGTCTGTAATGTTTTGAGTTAATACCTGAGATAACTTATTTTTAATATCATCATCTAAAAATGAATAGTAAGAAATAGTGTTTTCATATAGACTTACTTTTTTTCTAAAAATATTCATATCTTTAAAATAGCCTGTATTAATTGGAGTCTTTATTCCTTCTTCATGAAACAAAGATTCTAAACTTTTAACAATATTAATCAAATAATAATTATAACATTCTTCATTATAAGGTCTTAGATCTTTCATAAAGTTATTAAAATTTTTTATTTGTAATTTATTTGTATTTTCTAGTAACAAAATCTGAGAATTAATAAATTGTTTAATTACAAAATTATCAACAAATTTGGAATATAAATGATGAAATGATTTTTTAAAGATTATAGATTTCCCAAAGGGTAATCTAATAAATTCTTGATTTTGATCAATTGAAAAATAAGCATCATATTGTTTATTTAATAAATATAATGTTTTATTAATTTTATCCATGATCTCAATCATGTCTGATAACATTGAATCAAAATGTTTTAAATCAAACTTTCCTTTTTTAATGTTTGGTACTATATTTTTTGCTCTTTTACTGACTTGGTCTGCTATAGTTGAATCTATTAAATTAATTAACTCATCTCTATTGGATGAATTATTAAAACATTTTTCATAAATATATTGATGAATTAATGAATTGTTATATTTTGTAATGTCTCCAAGATTAGTTGAAAATAATTCTTCAATCCAATTAGAAAAATCTTGAGGATTCATTAATTTTGCATTGTCAGACTTTATAATATTAAATTTATCGGCAATGATTAAATTATACATTTTTTTTTATGTTATATACATACTTATAATAAAAATAAGATTAAAAATCAATTTTTTATGGTCTAATAAGGACCTAATAATATATTTATGGTCTAATAAGGACCTAATAATATATTTATGGTCTAATAAGGACCTAATAATATATTTATGGTCGAATAAGGACCTAATAATATATTTATGGTCTAATAAGGACCTAATAATATATTTATGGTCGAATAAGGACCTAATAATATATTTATGGTCTAATAAGGACCATTCATTTTTTAAAAACATATTATTATACCTTTTAAATCATTGTAGTTTTGAAACAATACTTGAGAATAGGTAATCCCTATAAATTCGATTAAGAGATAAAGGAAAACATAAATACATATTTAAAAGTAAATTTACTAAATAATATAATTAAAATGTCGGTAGTAGGAATTGATTTTGGTAATAAATTCTTTAAAATAGCCGGTTTGAGAAACGGTTCTGTAGAAACTTTACTTTTTAATCAAAGTAATAGAAAGTCTCCTGGTATAATTAGTTTTTTAAATAAAAGATATGTAGGTTTAGATGCTCAGAATTTTGTAAGAAATAATCTTGATTCAAGTGTGGGCAATCTTAAACAATTAATATATAGTATAAATAATGATTTGAAATTTGAAAATATATTTAAAGATTATCAAAAAGAAAATTTATTAAATATTGATGACCAAGAATACTCTATTTATCAAATTTTTTCTACAGTAATAAAAAAATTACTTGATGCTTCTATAGGTAGAACACCTAATGATTTGGTTATATCTATCCCATCCTTTTTTACTATATATGAACATGATATAATATATCAAGCTTTAGAAATAATAAATGTAACAAATCCAATGATCATATCTGAAGAAGTAGCTGTAAGTTTAAATTATGGATATTACAAAGCATTATTGAAGGAATTTGAAAATCCAGAAACAGTATTATTTATAAATATAGGAAGTACCTCAACTCAAGCTTTTATAACAGAATTTTCAAATGATAAATTAAAAATAGTAAGATCATCGGGAAGCATAACGATTGGAGGAGATCATTTTGACAAAAGAATTTTTGATATGATTAATAAAAAAATATATCAGAAGTACAATATTAACATTAATATGAATTCTAAATATGCATATACACTTTTAAAAGAATGTGAAAAAGCAAAACAAGTTTTAAGTTCAAACTTGGAAGCAAATCTAGTTTTTGATTATACTCCGGAAGATATTCTTATTCAGGAAAAAATAACTTTAAAAGAATTTAATCAATTAACAGACTCATTAAGTATTGAAATATTATCAGTAATTAATTCGTGTATTGAAAATTATGATTTAGATAAACTAACGAAAGTAGAATTAATTGGAGGAAGCATGAGAATTCCTAAAATTAAAGATGGAATTAAAGAAAGACTAAAAATGGAACCTAGATATTCATTAAATGCTGATGAATGTGTGGCTAAGGGTAGTGTATTATATGGAGCTTTAAATTCGTGTTCAGTTAAGATAAAAGATTATGCTTTAGAAAACGTAATCAATTCTAATATAACATTAAAAATAGGAGAAAAAATCATTAAAATAACAGAAGATAATCTAGAGTTACCTTCAACTAAACTTGTTAAATGTAAAATCAATACTAAGCTTGTTAAACCTCAAATTGAAATATTAATGAATAATAATTTATATTCTATTTATGAATTGGAAATTGACGAATTAAATGATTCTAAAATAGAAATAAAACTAAAAATTGATGTAAATAGAATAATTAGAATCGAAAAAATCAAAATTGAAATTGAAAAAGAAATAAAAGAATTAAAAGAAATTTCTTTTATAAGATTAGGTGAGTTAGATCAAAATCTTAAGAATCTAATAATTGAAAATGAAGCTAAAATTGTTGAAAAAGAAAGATTATTAGATGAGTGTGATGATCTTAAAAATAGCATTGAAGAAAAATTTTACTTGTTAAGTGAATTGATAGTAACAGATCCGAGTTTTCAAACATATTTATCTCCGGACGAATTGGCCAAATTAGAAGTTCAATTATTAAAGGCAGAAGAACTTTTTTCTGAAGATACAAATGTGGATAGCATTATAGAATATAGGGAGACCTTAGAAAGTTTTAAATATGTATTTAGTGAAATTAATTTTAGAAAAATAACCTATCAAAAAGTACCTATACAATTAGATATTATGGAAAAAGAAACTGGAAAATTAGAAGAAAAAATAAAGGGACTTCAAAATGAACAAGAAATAAGAGAAAAAATGACAGAATTAGAGGATTGGCTTAAGAAGAAAAAAGAAATAATGAAAGATATTAATTTATTTGAGTCACCTCCTTTTTCAGAGACAAATTTAAAAAATGAATATACTAAACTCTATAAAAATGTTGAATCATTAATACCACAAATTACAGGAAATGCAGAAAATTTATAACATCTACCATTAAGATTAAAAACTTTATGTTTAAAAACATTTGAATCAGGCCCTGAATATATTATTTTTTTTGTAAAACAATAGGTAAAAAAAGATCCTATAATTAGACCTAATATACAAGAAAACAATTTATCTAAAAAAAACATTTTATATATTAACCAATAATATTTTTATATTATTTTAATATATATAAATGACGAATACAGTATGTTTTGATAGGAATATATTTTTAATAATGGTATGTATAATAGTAGGTGCTACAGTAGTTTTCTTTTACAATAATCCGAATATTAAGAAACCAGCAACTATACCAAAATGCCCACCTTGTAAAATAAAAACACAACCTACTGAAACTAAAATAGTTATACAAGATAAAGAAAAAAAAACTAATCCATTTGTTCAGTATGATAAAGACGCTCTTGAAGATCCATTAGCACCTCCTTATCGTAGACTTCCCGCTTATTTATATCCCAGATATCCACTGAGCAGTATGGTTAATGTTCCTACTCGAGGTTATCCTACAATGTTTCAATTTATTGGTAACTTGGTAAGAGATAGAGATAATAAATTTGTTCAATTATTTGGTAGACAAACATATCCTGCTAGTAATAAATATGAATATTATGGAGTTTCAAAGGACCCATCTGGATTAAAAATAAAAATTCAAATATCTGTTAAGAATGATAAAGAATTATTTGATAAAGATGAAATTGAAATAGAGTCATTAGGAGCTGGAACATTCATTTTATATTTAAATGAATTAGCTACACCGCGTTATAATCCGTATGTTATCGGATGATAAAATCTGTAATATCATTTTCTTCTGGGAAATTTTTATGATCTTGGCCAATATTATCTAAATCCCAATCCAATTCATGTGCTAAATAAGACTTATTATATTCTTTAACAACATTAACTTCTTTTAATAAAAATAATAAAAAATAATAGTATTTAATATCATCAAAGTTATTTGAATATTTTCCAAAAAATTCTTTTCTATTTAAAAAATTATAGGAAAGTGCTTTACAATTCCATAAATAAATAGATAGTTGTTCAAATGCTGTTAATACTTGATTTTCAAAAGTTATAATTTCTATAAATTCAATATATTCTATAATTTTTTCTTCAACTTCATCTTCTAAAATATCTATTTTTTTACTAATTTTATCTATAAAATAAGAAATTTTTGTTACATCTAAACTTAAAACAGAATTTTGATATTTATTTAAAATATTAATTGTTCCTGCCTCTTCATCTTGATCTATAATAGAAAACTTATAGTTTTTTTTCTTGAATTCTATAATATACTCTTTTTCTTGGATCATATATTTTTAATTAAGATATTAAAGCTATTATTATCCCCCCTATTAAATTTCGATTTGTTAAAAGTCCATATTCAATTATATAGTCCTAAAAATCAAATAATTTTACATATTATCTAACATAAAATCTAAATCGTCATTGAGATTAGAATATTGTTTTATTTTAACATAGGTATTAGAATTAAAATGGTTAACACAAAAAATTAAAAAATATAAATTTAAAAAAGCTAGCTCTTGGGTTTCATTATGTGAAATAAAAAATTCTAATCTTGCTATGACTGTTTCTTTAAATTTATCATTTTCATCTAAAAAATATTTATTAAAAAAGATTATTCTAAATAATTCAATAACAATTATGCTTTTTTGACATTCATTTTTTGTTTTTTGAATTTCATCTAATTTATTTTTAATAAATAATATTAATTTATTTTTGGACATTTTATAGTTGTTGCTGTATTTATTTTCTAATTTGTGTTCTTTAATAAAATCTATTATTAAATTAAAATCTAATTCTTTGATTTTGTTTTTAATTTTTAATGTAATAATATTATTTGAAAACTTGACGGCATTGAAATTTAATATATATTTTATTCTATCAACATTGATTGATTTAATAAATAACATTTCCATTTATTGAGTGAAATGTTATTTATTTAATTAATTATTATAAAAAAAAATTCAAATTTTTAATCAATTATTATTAAAAATTCAAATATTTTAATCAATAAACTGCAATAAGAGATCTTCATCTGAAGAAATGTACTTGTTAGTATCATAATTATTCGAATCATCAAAATCATAATTATTGTCAGATAATGTATTTATTTTATCAAACTGTTGTATATTAAAAAATAAAAAATATGCTTCTTTAGAGTTTTCAAAATTTATTTCTACGAGCCTAGTTAAGTTTTTTTTAATACTTTTAAGCCATGGCTCTTTTAATTGCATTACATATTTAAATTGATATAAAACACTAATTATGTCATAAAACGAATTCTTATCCTTATTCTTATTTTTAGTATTAATAAATGAATTTACAAATTCTTCTAATAATTTAATATTTTCTACTGGTGATAAAAAATCTTTACTGCTTTTATAATTTCTAATTTTATTTTCAAAATCAATAATCTGATATAGGTTGACCTTTATTAATGATACTAATTTTACTCTTCTAATATAAAAGTAAATTTTATTAGTTTTTTTTTTTGTCACTAAATCAGGATATTTATAGCACTTAAATGTAATGTTATAAGTATCAAAATTATATGAAAATTTAATTTTTTCTACTATCATTAATATAATATCAACATATTTTATTCTTTATATTGATATTATCTAACTTTAAAAAAAAATTTATTATTTAGGCTCATCTAATATAAATAAATAATATTCAATATAATTGGTAGGATCACTTGTTAATTGATATTTCCTTTTATATACCATTTTTTTTTTTGATAAATATGACGCTAAAGCTATATGAATATCTAGTTGTAATTCATCTGTGATTCTTGATCGGGAGTTAATTAGTACAGTCTTAATAAATTTAAATTGTTCGTTCTCTTTTAAAGTTAAATCAATTTCTAAAGCATAATTAAGCAATTTTCTGATTATAAAGGTTTCATTCTTTTTTAATATAGGTGATGCCCAACCCCAACACCACAAATTATATTTTTTGTAATAAAATCCAATAAATTCATATTGCGATTCCAAAATTATTTCATTATCTTTTCCATAAAACAAAATCCTATTTCTTTCCATATCGGAATTATTTTGTATTGTTTTTGAATTAGTTATATTATTAAAAAAACTAGAATATTTCTCATTATTCTTATCATAATATTCTAAAGAGGTAGGAATCAAAGCACTTAAATTATAAAATTCAGATTTGATATTTGCCATTATACTTCTATTAAATAAAAAAATTAAAAATAAAATATATATTGTATAAATATATTATGGATATAACTAATGCTGGTTTTTATAAATTCTTAAATGATAATAATGTTATTGCAACAATTGTAGCTACAATGATTAGTCAAAGAATTTCAGATTTATCCAATTCCTTTATAGATAACTTAATTATTCCTGTTTTAGATAGAGATGCAGATGGAGACGGGGAAGCGGATATTAAAGATTTAAAGAAGTATAAAATAAATTTTTTAGGAATTAAATTTAGAGTAGGAGAATTCTTTATAGTTTTATTAAAATTTATGATAATATTATTTATTGCTTACCAAATTAATAAAATTATGAGTAAAAAACAAAAATAAATATAAAGAATTAATGCATTCATTATTTAATGTTAAACTTAGAAAAACAATATTTATTTTACAGGAATTATCATAAAAATCCTGTAAATCAATTATTACACATTTATTCAATCCCACTATTAGTAATAACTATATCAATTTGGGGATCATATTCAGGTTCGATTCTTGACACTGAATGGTTTTTTTTACCTTCAGAATTTAATATCACTGCAATTTTATGTTGCCTATATTCCATTTACTACATTATATTAAATCCATGGTTGGGATTATTAATGACCTTAATTTTATGGACAATACAAGTATTCTCTTTTTTGGCTTATAAAGCTTTTCCGAATATTTGGATTTTAGCTGTAATTATCCATATTAAAAGTTGGGTTATTCAATTATTAGGCCATTCAATTTTTGAAAAGAATAAACCAGCCTTCCTGACAGGATTTGTACAATCATTTTTAATGGCTCCTTTATTTGTATTAATGGAAGTTTGTTTTGCTTTTGGGTTTTTTAATGGCCTAAAATCAAGAATAGAACAAAAAGCTAATTAGCTATATTAAACATAGGTTGTTTTTTAGAATTTTCTAAAATTTTGTGAATTGTTAATTGTGAAGAATCCACTGCCATACCTCTATTTTTTTGCTGTTTATCAGTAGTATTTTGTGGTATATTAACGTTACATGTTATTTTAAGTGGGGGAAACCCACCATTAGGTACTGATTTAACACTCCCTCCACTTAATTCGTTAAAACTGTCCATAAATGAATCGCTAGATTCTGAATCATCTTTTTCAATACAACTATCTTTTTTAGGTCTACTTTCTTGATATTCTTTTTCTGTTAATCCGAAAAATATGTTTGACATATAATATATAATATAAAAAAATTTATATATTTTTAGTCAATTAAAAATAATAATATAATGCTTTTGAAAAATTATTAGTTTTGGGTTTAGGGGCTTCGGGCTGTTCTATATCTTCTATATTATCATCGCTAATATTTTCTTCATTTTCTTCATTTTCTTCTAATAGTTCTAAATTGTCTTTAATTATATTTTGAATTGTTATTTTGGTTAAAGAAAAAATATTTTTTTGAAACAAAGAAATTGTTATTGAATTTTTATCTTCTTTAATATCAACAAAAAATTTAAAAGAATTATTAATATTTCCCTTAATATGTTGTATAATTGTATCTGTAGTATCAATATCAATTATTTTTACAATTTTATTTAAATGAGAGCAATAACTGATAGTAACTAAATTAGATTTTAGATTAAAAACCAACTCAATGTATTTTGCGTCAATACCACTAAGTTCTTTCAAAATACATGTAACACTGGGATTATGATCCTGAATTATAATCTCATTAGAATTATTTTTTTGAATAAAATACATTAATTTGTTATTTTCTTTTCGTAATAGAAGATCATCATCATATATTTTCATAACTATTGTTGAAATATCATAATCTACATTAAATTTTTTCATATTAGATTTAATTGCCTTTTCAGCAAAAATAGCCGATTCAATTTTTGTAAATCCTAAAGATAAACTTTTTCTATAAATTATTTTGCCAATATTAATTAAATTTTCCATAATATTGATATCTGGATAAAAGTATGGTTTTTTTGTTAAATCAATTACATATTCTAATGAATGATCATCAGTATAAGTAAAGATATCTATAAAACGTATAGATCGTATTTTTTTCATTATTTAAAAATATATATTATTCTATAAAAATTTTTAAACATTGGTATAAAAAAAATGTATCTCCCAGAATCTTAAGAAAAATCTACAACTAACTCATTCTCGTCATTTTTATTACATGAGTTTTCATAAATAATGTTCACTTGATTCTTTTTTTTGGGTTTCTTTTCCGTAGAAACCTTTTTGGGTGCCTTATTATATTTGAATTTTTTTAAATGATTGACGTTACAACATATGCCCTTATTCTCACAGCTGAATTTAAGATACTCATCACTAGATAATCCATCAACATAGTTTAAAAATAATAATCTATGCAATGCAACCTTCTTCTGTCTAAAATAAAAATTAATATAAGTACCCTTATTAGCTTTATTTAAATTTGTGATATACCCATTCCAAATACAACATCCATCATCACTAAATATGCTGGTATTTATATTTTTGCAAATTCTTTTAATATCATGCAGATAAAGTTTCTTATCGTCAGGCACATCTTTTCTTTGTTTTTGTAATAGCTCTTTAAGCAGTTGGTTATTATTGATATTATTTGAATTATTTTTTTTATTCATTTTGGTATCAATGCCTCTTTATAATATAGAAATAAAAAAAAAATTTTTTGGGGTTAAAAAATTTATAATATATATTTAACCGCAGTTTTCCCCCCTTTAAATACTATATATATTGTTTTTAAATATACATGATGTATATCACTCTATATATATAATCTATTTGTAATAAATTGAATAAATCAGACTGGGGATTATTTTGTTAGTAATAAAATCAAATTTAATATTGATAATAGTATTTAATTTTTCTTTTTTCAAATAACTGTCTAATATACTTTTACTATTTAATTTAGAATCATTTTTGTAATAACGTAACCCTTCTTGAAAAATAAAAATAGTTTGATTGTAATTATCTAAAACATGTATTACATTGGGAAATACCATACTTAAAACATAAAGTTCAATAAATCCTGATGTATTGGCAACATTTTTCCTCATTTTGGTTAAGAATTTATTGAAAAAATCTTTAGCATTAATTTTGGAGTATTTATAATTAATAAGATCTTGAATAATTTTATCCTTATTATCTTTATCCATTAACCAATCAATAACAATTGCCTTAAAATAATTAGAAAGATCTGTCTGTAACTGACTGACATAACCTAAATTTCTATAATTTTTATTATACAATGAATTTTTAATCCAATAATAACAATTTGCATATGCTCGGTATATTGTATTATTATTTTCTATTATATTTTGCACATACATATCACCAAATTGTTCCAAAGGGTTATCAACATTTTGATCAATCATTGTAACATCTGTATTAGGTCGATGTCTTCTTCCAATTTTAGGAACATTATCTTTACCAAATAATTCACTCATAATTTTATTAATATTATGGTGAGAACTTTTAATAATTTTTTGATCAGCTCTAGAAGTAAAATTCTTATAATTGGCGATATCAGAAACAAAATAATTTTCTTCTTGTAATATCTCTCTAGCATTTAAGTTATTATTTATTAGTTCCTGAATAACCTTGTTAGTATATTCAATAGCTTTTGCTTCTGTTAAGGCAATATGACAATTACCACCTTTCCACGAACAATGAGGGTTATTAACACATGATTTGTCATCGGTGTTTGCCTCACATAAAGTTCTAGTATTTGTTATTAAATAATTTTGTTTTTCAGGATCATTTTTTTGAAGATTCACAAAATTTCCTCCATATTGCATTTTAATATATTTTTTAAATGAACCGCCTCCTTTTTGGGTAGAAATAAGAAGTGAATATAATTTTTTATTAATCAATTTATATAATAATTTTTTTAAAGCGAACTTTTTCTCTTTTGTAGTTAATTTATTATGTTCTATTATTTTAATTACTTTTTCTTTAACATCCGGGTTTTTAAATAAATAATTACTTAATTCTAATCTATATAATTGGAATCCCTCATTGTTAAAATTATGACTATTAATTGATTCTATTCTTCTATCATTTTTATAAGAATCTAACTTAGATATTTCCATATCAATAATATCATTAAAGGGTTTATTTTCAATTATAAATTTCTTTTTTTTAATATCCTTTTCTGGAATTTCTGATCCATTAATAGGTACACTTTGAAAATCTGATGTAATTATTGAAATAACATGAATCTTATTTTGTTTTTTTCTATCAAAGTATACACCTATGGGTTTACATGGTAATTGTTTTTTAGAAAGATTATAAACTTTTTCTAAATTATTTACTATTTTATCATATGGTAATAACTTTTTGTAATCCAAATCTTTAATATCTTGAATACTTAAATTAAATACAGTTCCAGAGGGTTTACAAGGCAGGATAGTATTATTTTTAGTTAATATATATCTACATTTGAATCTATCATCTACTATTTGTTTAACAGGTTCATAATCACTTTGTTTAATTGATCTTAAAATATTTATTACATCTTTAGCAATTAAAAGAGATCTATCTGAGATCCCTTCTAATATGTCCCTATCACAATTTAATTTATGATATTTAAGTAGTAATGATACTATATTATCTGCTTTATCGTCATATTTAAACATTCTTTCAACCTTTATTTTTTTATCTTTCTTTTCATCTTTCTTAACCATAAAAATAGGAAAATAGTATTTATCATCCTTTATAAGAATTATATTATCTCTATTAGTGTCGTAATAGTAAGAATTGTTTTCGATATTTAGACATAATACTACATAATCTTCTTTAACTTTATCTTTTTCCAATATTTTTTTAACAATTCTAGTTTTCTTTTCCAATATAATTAAATTAACACCATTTTTTGTTAATACTCCCGGAATTGAAATAATATCTCCTACTATTTCAGTTTCTAAATAATTATTATTTTGGATGAAATTTATATAATTAGTTCTTGTTTTAAATTGAGTTCTAATATCTCCATTTCCTAATGAAGTAAATAATAATTCTTTTTTATCGCTTTCTATTTTATCAATTATTTTATTTTTAATATCATCTATAGATACTTCTAGTGTTGCACTTAATGAACTTAAAAGAAAGTAAATATTAGCTTTTGCTGTATATTTAAAAAAATACCCTGTATTTGAATCGACTAGATAATGATTTTTAATTGTTTTGGTCTTATTTAACATTGAATTGAAAAATATATCTAAATATTTAGGTAAAAATACAAAACGATTATCTTGGACTTTATTTGTGTCTTGCAAAATATAAAGTTTATCACCCATATCTTTTTTTTCGAATGTTTCATTTTCCTGTTTTTGTCCTGTACATTTTAAATAATAATCTCGTTTAGCTTTATTTTTGGATAATAATTGATCCTTTTTAAAACAACAAGGCATACAAAAGCCACTAGGATTATTACCTTTTGTTAAAAATCCTACATATGTATGTTCTTGATTTTGTTCTGGATTGCAGGTATAATATAATGCATTATCTCCTTCTCCTTCCAATCTAACAGCTCTTAAAGTAACAGTTTCTTTTTTACCTTTTTCCATTATTTCTACTGTTCTTTCATATGTATTTGTTTTTGAATTTAATGTATATCCTTTCTTTATTAAATTTGTGACATTGTCACCCATTGTTAATTCTGGCCTTCTTTTTTTATCTGTACCACTATTTTGACATGCTCTTGTCCACTGACTTTGCCCTTTTTCTGGTTTGTAACCTATTCTTTTTTTATCTAATGCAGTCATAACCTTGATATTTTTTATAGGTGATTGATAATCTACAATTTCTACAACCTTATTTCTTCTTTTAGCAATATTTGTTAATTCTTTTAGAGTTTCTTTCAAATTTTGTCTATCTTTTTTCTTGTATAAATAAGTTTCAACATACAAAAATATTAATACCTTCATAAATGAAACAATATCTACTAATTGTGCTTTATTTCTAGCACCAGTAATTCTTATTTTATATTTATCTCTATCTCTACCCTGAATATCTATACCTATACCGGGAGGTTTAGATTTAGGAATATTTTTTAATTTTTTTAAAACCTTACGTGATTTTTTAATAGCATTTCCATACTTATTTTTAACAAATTCTATCTCTTCTAAAGCAACCTCTGGGGTTACATTAAATTGTTTACTGATTTCATCTACTAATTCAGCTTCTATAAACTCATAGTTTCTCATAAAATATAATATCCTAATGTGCATTCTAGTTCTATTCTCGTATTTGCTAATTCTTTTATATCTTAAATAAGTACCATATTTACTACTTTCAGATTTATTTTGTTGAGATTTAGACTGTCTCTTTCTAGGTTCAATTACTAAGGCAACGTATGGGAAAAAATATCTGGCAAATTCTGATAAATCATTATGATTAATTTTAAATTTTTCTGGCAAAGTAAATTGTTGAATAGTATTAATAAAAGCATATTTGAATTTATCATCTCCTGGAATTTGTATTTTTAATCTTTTATTTTGACTATTTATAACCTCTATTAAATCTCTAACATATTTGTATGTATCAATTATATCACTAACTGTTGCATGATCGTCTTCTTTCCAAGTAGTCTTATATTCCATTCTTCCGGTATCATGAAGATTAATTGACATATATTTTTCTTCTAGAATTTTAATCTTAAAACTTATACCATATGGTGCATTCTCAAACCACTTTGTTAAAACCTCTTTATCTTCAATCTTAGAAGATAAAGTATAATATTTGTAAATTAATTGACTATCAGGTGTTTGATATTGAAGAAAAGGATATTTTTCTGATGGAACGAAATTATCGAAAATTCTAAATAAATTAATTTTATTACTAGTACTACCTGTAATATTTCTATCATCAATGAGATTAACATGAATAATGGACTGAATTACATGATTAGGTTGAAAAAGTTTGTCATATTTATAAGAGTCTTCTAATTTTACTTTTTCAACATTATTCATTATTTCATTTTCTAATTTAATATCATTTTTAATTAGACCATATATAATATTAATTGTGTTATCTTCTTTTTTAGGTTTGCCATTTAAATATTCGATAACGTCCTCAAAAGCTTCATAATTTATTTTAGGATAATAAATTTGCACGAATACGTCATATAAATTTTTTTTCCCTTGTTCATCCGTTTTAAAGTTTATTCCTAATTCATGATATATATCTAACATATATATTTCATTAGCAGTCATATATTCAGTATAATCACTTACAATATTAAATTCATCTTCATCTCTTTTTATTTTACTACCATAACTATCTTTCAAATATTTAAGATTATTTCTTAAATTTTCATATACTCTTAGATTTTCATTCGGTTCTACATCGATTTTCAAGAGTTCACTTCTTCTTACCCATTTTTGTCCAACCATCACTTTATCAACCTTACATTGTTCGCAATCTTCTTTTTTTTTATTACAACTTTTACTATCTGGGATTTCACAATTATCATTTAAATAATATTCTGACCATAAATACTGTCTGGATGGAATAATATAATTTACTTTCCCAAATATGCTACTGTTTTTAATACTACACGTTATTTTATATTTCATAATCTTGATTGTATCATCTTGATAAATGTATTGATTGTAAACATAATATTTTTTAAAAATATTTTTCAATGACTCTTCATATACATTATTTTGATTAGATTCATCGAATTTCAATGTCTCTTTTTCTTTTTCTTGCTCCCATTTTTTATCTTTTAATGCTTTACTTATTAAGTTTGATGTAGTTTCTATATTTTTATTACTTTCCACGTCGACATTATTATACATCGCAGTCAATTCATCTAAATCAAAATCATCATCAATAACTTCATCTGTTTCTTCTTGCTCTTGTTCATCTTGTATTGTTTTAGCGTTATCATCCTGATCATTCTCTTTCTCATCATCCTCATTCTCAATTAGTTCTTTATTTATATTATTTTCAGAATTATCATTTACTAATTCTTGCATTTCATCTAAAGATAATTCTTCGTCAGTATCTAAATCTTGAGCTAAACTACCTCCATCTTGGGTATATGCTTTTTTATTAGTAGTAAAATCCATTTCATCTCTTTTATTTGTTTTTTTCTTTCTTTTTCTTAATAGCTTATATTTTTCAACAATACTTGCATAACTATACAACATTTTCTTTCTTTGAATTTCATATTTGTTAAAATGAAAATCAAACCATTCTTTACCATATTTACTTTCTACTTTATTTTTTTTAGCAGAATTATTAAAAATTACATCTTTTTGTTTCAAAATATGATAACTAATAAAAAATTTTTCATACCAATAGTTTCCATATATTTTAGTTAATTCTTTTTCATCTTTAACAGATATAGTTTCTAAAGTATTAAAAAAATCGATATTTTGTATCTTTTTTAGAATTGATTTAATGTTAGCTGGTACAAAAGGCCCTAAGTAAATATAACAGTGATATTGAACTTTTTTGTTTGAATTCTTATATTTATGTATAATTTTCATAGGATTATCCATACGAATTAATTAATATTATATTAGTTAGAAAATTAAAATATGAATTAATTCTTTATAATTTTATTTTTTATTGGGAGATAAGTAATAACTTTCAGATATTTTTTTTTTTTATATAAATAATGAATCAAAATATAGTAAAAACTTTAGCATATGTCCCAGTTCTTTATGTTTTAGTATCCTTTTTTTATAAATTAATTATTTGGGTTGCAGATGTTGGAAGCCCTTTTGCAACAGAATACAAAAAAATAATTGAAAAATGTGTTTCCGAGGATGATAAAAAAAAATTAGAAGCTATTAAAAAGAAATCAAAAAAAACTAGATCCAAAATTTTTGGTATGTCTATTATAGTTGCCTTTTTAATTCTTTATTTATTTAACCCATTTAACTTGAAACCAATTTTTTTTTAAATTAAAGTTTATTTACTGAATTTGCAGGAATTGATAAAATATTAAAACATTCTTGCATAATAATTTGACAAGCTTTACAAACCTTTAATCTATTTATTTCATTAGAACTACCAATTACTCTACAATCCCTCCAGAATTGATTAAATTTGTTAGCTAATTTATACATATAATCACAAAGATAATTTGGTAATAAATTCTTTTCAATGTCAAGTAATGTTTCATCAAATTGTGTAATATGTAATATTAATTCTCTTTCTGATTTATAACCTTTATCTGTATTATTAAGCTTATATTTATGGGAACTTAATATATTTTCATCAATTAAAGTTTTTCTAAAAATATTTTTAATTCTTACCCATACATAAAGCTGATAAACTATCGTATCACCTTTTGTATCTAACATTTTATTATAATCAAAAATATAATTGTTAATTCTATTTTGCTTTAAATCAGCATATTTAACTGCACTCCATCCTATAATTTTAGCTATTTTATCCATATTTTCATCTTCTATTAAACATGAATTGTCTTCTTCTTTTCTTTTTCTATTTTCTGCTAAAAAGGTTTTATAACTTTCATCTAATAGATCAGTTAATTTTACTGAATCTCCCGATCTAGACTTGATTCTTTTCCCATCTTCACCTAATACAACACCAAAAGAAACATGTTCAACATGTGTTTCTTCCAACCAACCAGCTTTTCTCCCACCTTCAAAAAGTAATTCAAAGTGTAATCCCTGTCCAGAATCAGTCACATAAATTATTTTATCAGCTTTTAATTCTTCAACTCTATACTTAAGAGCAGTCATATCAGTTGCATCGTATCCTATACCACCATCTGTTTTTTTTATAATTAAAGGAGGCTTATTAGAAAATGGAAACAATAATTTAGCCCCATTTTCATCTTGTAACAAATTTAAACAAGTTAATTCTTGAATTACATCATTTAATTTATCATTATAAAAGGATTCACCACATATTTTTAATTTTGAAGAAATATTCAGTCTTTGATAAATTTCCTGGTAACTTTTGCTACTAATTTTACAAATTGTATTCCATATATCTATATAATTTGAATCATTTTGCTGCAATTTTACTACCGCTTTATGTGCTCTATCATTAAATTCTGTATCCGAATCAAATTTAGATTTGGATTCCTTATACCAATTATGTAAGTCGCTAATTGTTAAATTTTTATTTTTAATATCACAATTAATATCTTTTAAATAAGCGATCAACATTCCAAATTGTGTTCCCCAATCTCCAATATGGTTTATTCTTTCAACTGTGTTGCCTTTATATTCAAAAATATTACTTATTACATCCCCAATTATTGTAGATCTTAAATGCCCTACATGCATTTCTTTTGCAATATTGGGTGAAGAGTAATCAACAATAATTTTATGTTTTACAATATTTTCAGAAATAATTGGTTTATTATTTTCAATAATTACATCTATTGATTCCTCTAAATAGGTATCACTTAATTTTATATTTATAAATCCAGGTCCAGCTATTGAAATATCTTGGATATAATTTATTTTTTGTAAAGTAAGATTATCAATTATTGTTTGTGAAAATTCTCTAGGATTTTTTGAATTGTTTTTCTTAAAAAGTTTCATTGCTATATTTGACTGGTAATCCCCCCATTTCAAATTTGTAGATTGAGAAATAACATTGGTTTCCAATTTAAATTTTTCTTGCATTATTCCCAATAGGCTTTGATTAAATATGTCATTTAATAAATCTAAATTATTCATTTAATTATAGTTTTATATAATTAAATTAATTTTAAATAACTATATCAATTTTTTTCTAATTATCAAGAGAATTATAAAAAAATTTACCAAATAAATTAAACCTCTGAATAATTATCTTTAGTCTCTACATTTGCTATTTTAGCGTTTTTTCTGGGTAGCATCTCATGATATTTAATGTATCCCAAAAGTATAATTATTGGAAATATCCTAAGAAAACCACATGCCACATATTTCAAAGAATCAGAAGAAAATATAACAGGATAATCCTTAATATGCATTATATAGATTTCTGTAAAAAAGATAGTAATATAGTTTATACTAAAAAACAGTATGCTTAATGTATATAATATTACATTACAATATGTACAATACTTTTTATTAGTCTCATTTGAAATTACAGGTAAACCAGCACAAATTATGATTAATCCAATTAAAATTTCATGGAGTAAAAATCCTAGGATACCTTTCATTATAGCATAGTGTGGTTTATGACTAAAAAAGGAGTCTTTGTCATATAAAATATATTCACAACCAAGTCCCCAGAGCCCTATACAGGAGAAGGTAGTAATAACTAGAAGAAGAAAAAAATTAAATTCGATTATTTTTCGAAACTTATTAATTTTGCAAAAAGTTGACATTTTTTAAAATTTGTTAATAAAAAATTAAAAAAACTTTTAATGGTTTATATAAAATAAATATATTCAATTTTTTGGATATAGATCTAAAATAATTGGATAATGATCGCTAATTATTGTAGGAATTACATTTAATTCAAAATTATACTTACTATATAAGTAATTAGATACAATTACCTGATCTATTTCTAGACCATTAAATGAAGTAAAATTCGGATTTGGCTTGTCTAAATTTATTTTTTTATAATTAGCTAAGCTTATTTTATCTAAATTATTTTTGACCTCAAAATTAAAATCACCAATAATAATGATATTTTCTTTTTTTGCATTTTCTTTGTAAATATTTAATATGTTTTTAATTTGTATTATTAGATCATTGGCATATAGATTCCTACATCTTAAATGAATATTGATTATTAAAAAATCTTCATTATTATAAGTCAATTTTGTTCCTAAATGATATCGGGTAAATTTATTTGGTATTATTGTTTTACCTATATCAATATTTTTTATTAATTGATTAATTGAAATAGTAGCTAATCCATGAAAAATATTGGGACTTAAATAATTATTTACTAATTTACCATCTATTTCTATTTTGTAATCTTGCATTTTATTAAAAAAATTATTAATAGTATGATCGTTATTTTTTTTATAAGTAATTGGTTCAAATTCCTGTAAACATACAACATCGCTTTCTGTTTTTTTAATTATATTAATAACACCATCTGAATTAGGTTTAAAAAAATCTAATACTTTTCCTGTATTATCAAAACTTTGTAGAAAACCATGAATATTCCAACTTAATATTCTAAATTGAGATTCTTTAGCTTTTAATTCAAATTTTTCTAAATCCTGATTGAATGGTATTTTAACAAATTGTTTAATATTATATAATTTATAATAAGCCCTATGAAAATTTTCAACCCTTTTATCAAATTTTTTATATTTTGAATCAATTTTTAAATACTTTATTCTAGGATAAAATACAGTATTATCCATCATTTCATAAATGATTTGCATATATTTTAAATTTATAAATATTTTATATTTTATATTTTATATTTTATTTAGGAGGTATATTCTAATACTCTTAACATTTCTCTTTAGAAAATTTATAATTATTTAAATTATAATATCCGGATTTAAAAAATTTTATTATTAAACCTTTTTGAGTTTTAGGTAAAACAGCTAAAATTATAACTAAAGCTTTAATTGCTAAATTTATATAATGATATATTTTTAAGAATTCAGTTTGATTTTTATTTTTTAAATCATAAGTCATAAAGATTGGGATAATAAAACAAAACATAACAAATATGTTTAATAGATAACTTTTGCCACCTGCAAAAGATGTAATTATTGATGAAATTTTCCATTTGAATAATATTTCTAGTAAAATAAAGAACATAATAAGAAGTTGTAAAACTGAAATTTTATTATTATATTTATCGGTTGTTATTTGATTATCATTTTTAAGTCTTTCTAAAAAAAATACGTCTGAATAACATAATATTGTCATCCAAATCATAAAAACTATGTATTTAAAACCTTCGCTACTTCCATAGTAAACTAACATTTATATTTATTATTTCAGAAAATATTTATCAGGAATAATAAATTTATATTTATTAAAAAATTAAAAAAAAAAATAAAAAAAATAAAAATTATTATGATTCTTTTCAAGCTTCAATACTTGATCTTACAGCTACTGAAGTCTCGTAGTTAAGTGAAGTACTTTTAAAAAATTCTATAAATTTCGTATTTTGGAATTTTGGAAAAAAGCAGGCTGCTATAATACAAACTTTTATAATTAAATTAATGGAATGAAATGCTATTAAACTATTTAGAGATGATATACTATAAGTTCTAGTTTCATATGTTTCAATGACATTATATGAAATAAATGTTGGTAATACAAGTAATCCAGTAACGATTACAATTATCAAATTACTTGATTTTCCAGAAAAACTTGCTAAGAAAGATGATAATTTATATTTAAATACAAATTCCATCATTAGAAGCAAAATTATAAATAATATTTCAAAACTTAAAGAATTTGAATTAGATTTTTTTATACAATTTGCCTCTTTAGAACTGTCATCTTCTTCATTTTTAATTTTAGCAAGATTAACTAAAAAATATATATCCGAACCTAACCAAAAAATAGAGGAAACGAATAATGAGAAATATACTACGCCAGTATGTGCTTGTTGTTTATTAGGTAATGATAGTCTGGTAGACATATTTTATATATATATTTATAGCTCAGAAATAAATTTATATTTTTTAAATAATAGATGAATTTAAAATCATTCCACAATATTCAACTGGATCTGTTGCATAATCGTGATAATTATATATATTTATCTGAATTGCTATTTGGGTAAAAAAACTAAATATATCTTTAAATAAAGGCGTATGACCTATTTCAGGACACGCTACATGAGATATTTCATGAATTCCCACATACATTAATAAATTTATAGGATGCATTTCTTTGGTTTGCTTTGAACGCAAACAAAATACTAATTCTTCTCCTTTATTTACACTGTAACTAGTTTGGTCACTATTTATTTCCGTTTCGTATATTTTTGTTCTATTTTTATCCAAATTTTTACATAATCTTTGAATATGATTTTTATATTTTGGATATTTTGATATATTATACTCTAAAAAATCTTTTAATTTAAATAATCTATCTGTAAGTTGGGATAATAAATTAGCTGCTTCCCTTTTATTATCTCCATTTCTTACTAAATATTCTTGATTATCATATTCAGATTTCATATAAATAACTTCATTTTTATTTAAAAAAAAGAAAACAAAGGTAACAAAAATTAATACGATTAATAAAATACTTTCTTTCATTACTTAAATTAGTATAATAAAAAAAAAAAAAAATATAAGATTATAAATTTTTTTTTTCTATCATAATTTATATATAATTATGGGTCAAGTTTCTTCTTCGACAAATAATGTTCAGAATCCAAGTAATGCTGTTTCCGACATGTCTGATGTTGATACTTTAAATTGGAATGATTATAATACGGAAGATATAAGTAATCTTCATGGTGATAACACACGTGTAACTTATACCTTACCAAATCAAGTTAACAATTTAATAGGTAATCTTAATATTCCAACTATTTCCTCCACTGAATCAGATACTTTCATCCCAAGAGTTTCCAATAATCTATACAATAACTTTGAAACTCATCATGTTTCTGATATAAATGCTAATGATACTTCGCCATTTATTTCTTCCGAAATGTATAAATTCGTTATGCAAGGTGGTGCTGATAAAGCAGATGATTCATCTTCATCAACATCTGATTCAAGTTCTGACGTTAAACATAGTAAGAAATCAGTTATGGTTAAATCTAAAAAAGGAAAAAAGAATAAAAAAGGTTCCAAAAAAAGTGCTAATGTAACAGATCATGCGGATCATGCTGATCATGCTGATGCTGATAATGCCGATCATGCTGATCATGCTGATAATGCCGATGCCGATCATGCTGATCATGCTGAAAAAAAAAATAAAAAAAGTAAAGAACATAACACTTCATCAATGACCACTGAAGCTACTTTCATCAGTTCATCCGATGGCGATTCTTCTTCCAGCGAAGATTCAGAACATAAGAATGTTAAATCTTCTGCACATTCTGATACAGAATCACAGGATACAACTGGTAGAGTTGCATCATCATCACTTAATACATCTGATATTAACCTTATTTCTTTAAAACAATAAAAACAATATTTTTAACTAAAAATTAATTAATAAAATAATTTTGATTAAATTTTAGGCTTTCGAAACTTTAAACCAACTAGTAATATCTGTTCTTCCCTTTCTTTCATTATTAACTTTCATTATTTGATCATTAAACATATCCTCAGCATTTTCTACTGCTACACTTAAAAATTGTAATGCTGGTTTCATTATTTGATTTGTTAAATAATGTAGATAATCTATTTTACAATTGTTTTCAATTATAAATTTAGGTGTTTCTATCATATCACCTTGAAGTAATTTTTTTGTATCTCCGTCAATTACAATATTTGCATATGCAATTCTATCATTTGATTGAGGTTTATTACCAGGATCTCTAATAGCAATTCTATCTGCTAAAACAGCATGAGCTATTCTAGTTCTATCTTTATAATTATCTCTTAAAGTTTTTGTAATTATAAAATATTTCATGTTGTATTTTTCTTCAAACATATTTTTAATTGCTTGTTCTGTAAATTCTAATGCTTTATTTGGATTTTTCTCATTCATTAAAATATTAACAATTTCTCCACAAACTAATTTAACTATAGGTGCATTATCTCTTCTTTTTAATACGATACCCATACTATCTTGTTTATACTTTTTAGGATCAAATTCGTATTTATTTCCTACATATCTCTTTTTAGTCAATATCAAGAATGGCCAAAATGTTTTTTCATATTCTAAATCATGTGGAAATGCTAATCTTTTCTTGATCAAATCACCAGCAAGTTCACCTGCTTTAATTGATAATTCTAATGATTCTTGGTCAATTGCTCTAATACCATTTGTAAAAAATCTTACTTTAATTATCCTTTTATCGTCTTTATTAAAATATAATATTGGTTCAAATACATAATCTGAAATTTCTTCTGTTATAAATCCTGTTATTTGATCTAAATATTCTTTTGTTAAATTAGTCTGATCAAAACCATGTTTTTCAACTAAATAGGAACCCCAATTAACTGCTACTTTTTGAAAATTCTTTCTCTTTTCAAAATGAGATTCTTTCATAGACCATAACCATGGTAAATAACTTTCTTCAAAAAATTCTTTCAAAAGATTAAACATTCTTTCTTGAATAGGTAGTTCTTCTTTTTGATAACATGATTTTGTATAATAATTAGGCAATATTGGTAATTCTAGATCATTAATTTCTTTAAAATATTCATTAAATGTATTATTCCATAAAGCTTTGTATTCTAATAACAAGTTCTTCTCAATCAATTCCCTTCCAAAAAATATTATTTTTTTCCATACCTTTAAACTTTTTTTAGCAGAGACCTGTTTACAACTATGAAAAAATTGGAAATCACAAAATACAGAATCAGTATCACCATATCTTATAATTGGCTGTAAAGTATAATCTTTTAGATTATTAATGATCCAATCTTTAATCATATTATTAAATTTGTTATCAATCATATCTTCTTTTAACTCAGTTTGTATTATCTTATTCCAGACTTTAACATCATTATTTTCATTAGCATCTTTTAAACCAAGTATTATAGCAGGAAATATTTCTTCCATATATTTTTTAGCTAAAGTTAACATTTCCCTACCAATAGCTGTCGTACATGCAGCAATATGTTTTAAACATATTGGAGATGTAGGTGCACCCATTTGTCCATACAATGAATTAGCTGTAATTTTTAATGCTAATTGATGACCATCTAAAATTTTTTTTTTAAATTGGTTTGATTCTTTTTTCATCTTCTTCTTAGTTGCAGTTCTTTCATCTAACAAATCAGTGAGAATTTGAGGGATTATTCCCAATGTACCATCTTTATTCTTAGCATATCTACATTTAGTTGTAGTCCCATCCATATTTCTATAAGTTGATTCAAAATATTCATATTCTTCTAAATTATCATATAAATCATCTAAGACTATAGTTTCATGTGATAAATTTTTATGAATCATTGATCTAGGATACAACGATGCATAATCTAATACAGCAGTTGGCGAATAGTAGATACCAGGATCTGGATCAAATACTATAGCTCCTTCATAACTCCCATCTTCTAATACCTCAGCTTCTTCTTTTTTAAATGTATATTTTTTAGGTCTATCTAATTCTTTTTTATTTATTTTGTTAACTGTTAAAGTATAATAAGTTTCATCATCTTCATTAAAATATTTTCCAGAATATATATTATTCCCCTTCTTTATACTTACTTCATATTGAATAACAGGTAAAACATAATTTTCTTTTCTATATTTTTTAGCAACCAAACTAAATAATTTAACTCCTTGTCCTCTAAAAAATAGAAATGATAACGGTACACAACATACATTTGCCATTGACATATTATTTGTAATAATTTCTAACTTATTTATTAACAAATTACATAACCTACAATCCTTCAAACAGTATTTTGCTACGATACCTCTTTCATACGAACCTTCTCTTTGAAATTTAAATATATCTTGTGGTCCTACATCATCCTTAGCCTGCGACCAATACAAACTAAAACCATCATGTTCACAAGTTATAATTTCTTCGTCATATTTTAAATAAATATCTTTATCGATAATTTTAATAATCTTAAATTTTTCTCCTATTTTGTCCTTAATATTTTGGTCGATTAATTCGATATGAATATAATCTTCTGCTTGAATATCTTGTATTGTATCGGCTTTTAATTTTATCATCTTCTCTCCTTCCAAATAATCTACTTCTATGCCATTAATTTTACCCCTTACAAATTGAGAAGCCACATAATCTAATTTCCATCCATCTAATTTATAATCTTTTTGAATAACTTTCATTAAATCAATATGTACAATTCCAGGTGTTTGATAATATCTTAAATGATTATCACCTAATGCAGATGATGAAAGAGTAATTTGTTTAAAATTACATTCATGGTTCTTTAATTTAGACCACATGGATGCTTCTATTTTACAATTTACATTTTTCATACAAGATCTATCATAAATATATTTTTCATCAAAAAAGAATATATTATAACCTGTAATAATATCAGGTCCCATTCTATTCATCATTCTTACCCATGCTTGTATAACATCTGTTTCATTATCATATGATTCTACATCAGCGCCATTAATCTTATCACATGATTTTAATGTAACAATATGTTGATAAAAACACTCTGAACTACCATATCTACTAAATGTTGTACCAATTTGTATAATTTCATCTCCTGGTCTATGTGCTTGTGGAAATTTACCATCAACACTATAAGTTTCAATATCAAATGATGCAATAATTAAAGGAGCTATTTCTTCTTTCTCTATACTTTTAATTTTTGTCCATTTAACTTTCAATTCAATATCACATCTACTTATCTTTTCTTCTTCTTCTTCAACTAAATAGGAATCATTTTTATTAATCTGAACCCAACCGCATCCTTTAATATCTTTAATATGCATACATCTAATCATTGGTAGAATATTCGATTCATATACTTTATACTTTTTCAATTTATTAGATACTCTAGGTATTCTAAGTTTGTTATTAAAAATATAACTATACCTTCTCATTCCATCATGATTATTAAAAACAAATCTAATAAATTTAAATAATTTTCCTGCAGTAAATCCAAATGCAATATGTCTAGTTACAATATCATAATCCAATAGACTATTTTTATATTTTCCCCAAACTTTTTCTTTAATATATTCTACAAATAAATTTACTTTATTTGTATTCCATTTATCAGGAATTTTAACATAGAAATACGGTGTGTAATCTAAAACTTTTACATAAACAGATTTATCATCTGCTGTTCTACCAAATAAATGGATTGTATAATTTCCAATTTCTGATTCATCAGGAGTTTCTGATGAATCATCATACTCATGAGAATCTATGTAATCATATATTTGAAATTCAATATGTTTATCGCTCATTTTATTTAATGAAAATTATACATCTTTATGCTAAATTTGTTTTATTTATCAATTTTTTTTACTTAAAAATTATCAAATAATGGACTTAATTTTGCAATTATTTGATAAAATAATCTATTTTTTTAGAAAAATATAATTCTTTAAACTAATTTATTTTTTCTATTTGGCAATAACTTGCTTTATTAACTTCAATGGGAATTTTATTTGATCCAGAAATAGAATGAAAAGAAATATAAAAAGTAATTGGTTTCTCAATTTTATACATGAAAGTTAGACTAGCTGTATTTACATAAAGAGATCCTGTACTATGTAACGTACTTTGACTAATTATTTCATCATCCGTATGACAAATAATAATTATTCCTAATTTTATTTTTCTTTTTATTTCTTGTGTAAGTTTTTCATATTCGACTTGACTTAATTTTTCTGCTAGTTTTCCAGCATTTACTAACCAACATATATTGTATGTAATTAAATAATACCCTTTATTATTTAGGCTAATACCATTGCTTTGATTATCTAAAATAATATTTTCATTTTTGTTAATTGTATTATTAAATTTTATTTGATGAATAATGGAAGGATCTCCAGGAATATCAAAATCCAAATTACAGGTATCCATATCATTAATATCGCAATTTACAAAAAATGACTTTTTTGTTTTATTTAAACTATTTGTGTTGGTAGAGCATTTACAAGACCCTTCGTCTCCTCTTTCTCCTTTAGGTCCTTTTTCGCCTAGATCTCCTTTTTCTCCTCTTTCTCCTTTAGGTCCCTGAGGTCCTGTATCTCCTCTATACCCTCTTTCTCCCTTAACGCCAATATCACCTTGATTTCCTTTTTCACCTTTGAGTCCTTGTTCACCATTATCCCCTTTAAAACCTCTTTGACCATTGTTTCCTTTATCTCCCTTATCTCCTTTATCACCTTTATCACCGTTATCACCTTTATTTCCCTTGAATCCTCTTTCTCCTTGTTTACCAGTATTACCTTGTTTACCTTCTTTTCCTATTTCGCCATCTTTTCCTGAAGGACCTCGTGGACCAACGGTACCTGTATATCCTTTCTCACCTTTTTCACCTTTTTCACCTTGTAGTCCAGTATCTCCCTTTTGACCTGTTTGTCCTACAAAGCTACGAGAGAATCCATTTAAATCGTGTTCTAAACCATTATTATCTTTAAAATATAAACACTTTGTACGTTCATTAAAAAATATATTCATATTATCATTAAATGTAATTTGTACATCTCCCCCGGATTGAGTAGACGAAGTGTTTCTTGCATTCGAATCATTATTATTTTTACCTATTTTATACATTTTTTCGGTATATCTATAAAATAGAAAATTTTTAAATAAAATTTAGATTTATTACATAATAAAAACACACCATGCCACCAGGGATTGACATATTACTAATGCTTTTGCTTTTTCACTAAAAGGGTATAAACTATTAGGTGACGATATTAAAAATTGTCTTTCTAATGTAAAATTCATTCTTTCAAAATTTGAAACTGTATCAACTGTTTTATCATTTCTTCCAAATTCTGAATCAGGTATCGTACAATATATAACATAAAATAAGCATACAATTACTAGTGAAATTAAAATTTTATATTTTAAATTTTTAAGGTTAATTTCAATTAACATTAATATTAAAATAGAAAAATAATTCAAAGAAAATTCTTAAGTAAAACTAAATTTATCTATCTATTGGATTCAAATATTCCATTTCTAATTTTTGGAATATCTCTTCTTCTGATTTTACTTTAATTTGTTTTTTATTAACCTTATCGTATAGTTCATTCTCGTTTAATTTCCATCCTTGTTCTTTAGCTTTGTTTCTCATAATTACAGACGTTTCTTTGGAACCAGTAAAATAAAGTAGAGCACATGGATAACTTTCATAAGGAATAAAAATTATATCTATCCTTCTTGGAGGATTATCTTTAAATTTACAAAAACCCATATATTTATAAGTTGATTTCTTATCTGTCATATCATCTATTAAAAAAGGCTTATTATTATTTTGAGATCTTAATTTCTTTAATTTATGTACAAATTTATTTAAATATTTAGCATCTTCTTTTTTATTTTTTGATAAGGTACCTTTTTTGGTTATTAAAACATCAATATCATTGGATAAAGGTTTACCTCTTCTAAACGAACCACATATTTGAATTTTTAATTTATTATTTTTATCTAATTCTAATTGTCTATTCATTTTTTTTATTACTCTATTCATAAATTCATAAGACTCTTCAATTTCTTTTCTTGGAATATTCATTTTGTAAATATTATGATATTTTAAACCTAAAAGTATTTTATTATTCAAAGGTATCTCACCTTTTTTATTTCTAGATATTAAATCTTCAACCGACTTTAATTTGTATTTGTCCAAGAGATCTACTGCAATACTTCTTCCTATTCCAATAACTTGTTGTAATTCTTTTAAAACTTGTTTTTTACTACCGTCCTTTTTTTCTAATCCTTCTAATTCCACAAGAGTACCTGTTGATAAAATTTCATGAATTCTCTTAACAGCTCCTTTACCTATTCCTTTTATTTCTAAAAGATCATTTACATTTTCTAATGTGATTTGAATATCATATTTTCTTAATTTTGTTAGAATAGATTTTGTCTGTCTCAATCTAAAATTATGTTTGTTTATATCAGATTGATTTTTGTCTAAATAAGCATCATTTAATTGTTCTTGGATTAAGGATACTAACTTTGAGAACTCTTTAATAATAACACTATTCATTACTTATTAATTGTTAATCTTTAGTTTTATTTAAATATAATTTTCATTTTTTTGCTAATTCTATTTAAAAAATATCATATTAATTCATAATATTAAATGAGTTTTTGGAAAAGAAGTAATATTGTTAGTAATAGTCTAAAATATTATGATTATTTGGTAAACAATATTAATTGTAAATATGTATGGAAATGTGATAAATCTCATATTTTGAACAATTATAAAAACAATATGTCAAATAATCACTTAGAAATTGGTCCGGGTACTGGATATTTTCTAAAAAAATTTTCTTGTAATAACACTAAATTAACTTTAATGGATATTAATGATAACATTTTAAATTATAGTCATGGTAATTTAATTAATAATTTTAAATCAATAAATTCAATTAATCATAACATATTTCAAAAAGAATTTTATGGAAATTACAAATCAGTCGGTATTAATTATGTCTTACATTGTATTCCTGGAAGAATAGAAGATAATGTTCAAATATTAATTGACAATTTACAACCTAAAGATTGTACAATATTTGGATCTAGTGTAATAACAGACACTGAATTAGTAAGTATTTTGGCCAAAGGAGAATTATATTTTTTAAACAAATTTCAGATATTTAACAATAAAAATGATAAATCAATTAATCTAATAAGGTATTTGAAAAATAAAAATTATAATTTCAATTATGAGATAATTGGTAACGTAATGATTTTCAGTATTAATTTTAAGAGGATTAGGTAAACCTAAAAATTGATATTTTATTAAATTATTCTTTCATAATAAATATTTGTAATTAATTATTATGAACATTATTATTAATAAATTAAAAATTCCAGAAGATATTAAGAATTATATGATGGAATTTGCCTACACAAAAAATGGATACAATTTTTATGAATTAATTATCTTAAGGGAACTTAAAAATAATAATCAAATAAACGTTGATAGAATAAATGCCGAATATAAAATTTGGAAAAATATAGGAACAAGTATTTCCTGGTTAAAAGGATCAAAAAATATATATTCCGGAGTTTATAAAGATATAGATGCCGAAATAAAATACATTCAAGATACTAGTGAAGATTTAATTAATATTCAACAAAAGCAGAATTTAATAAGCTATTTACAAAGTATGTCTTAACCGAAAAAGTGATCTTAGTATTAATATTTGCAATACTATTTAAACAAAAAGAGCAATTTAAATAATTACAATGAATTAGAATGAATGAAGATAATCATTTTATTGTAGATAAATTTGATTTCGATAAAATAGTTATTATTAAAGAAAAATTAAAACAATATGACATAGTTATTTTAAGAAATAGTTTATCTAATGATATTCAAAAAATAGGAGAAAATATAGGAAAATTAGTAGAAAATTATAGAGATGATAAAGAAAAATATTTATTAAAAAAAATAACATACAATAATTCCTCTAATACTATTTTTCATACAGACGGTCAGCATTTTTTATATCCAGTAGAATATGGTATTATGAAGTACACGTGCCTACCTATAAATACAGGCACTATATTTATTAACAATTCAAATTTTCTAAATTATATTAAAAAAACAAATTTTATTTTATATCAAAAATTATCAAAGTTATGGTCCTGTCATAATATTTATACTAAGAGCAATACTAAAATTCATTCCATTTATCATCCTATAATTTTTTTATACAAGAATAAAGAATGTATTAATTATGAATTCCAAATTAATAATACTGAAATTATTAATTTTAATAAAACATATCAATTTTATTATTATAATTCTGATTGTAATCAATTTACTTTACTTAATGAATCAGAATTAGATTATATAATACAAGAAATAGAAAAGTTATTAGAAAAATATAATTCAAATAATAGTTTCAATAAAATAAAGGAAGGTGATATTGTTATTTATAATAATTTAACTTTAATGCATAAAGAGCCACAGTATTTTTTAAATACTAGAAGAGAGATTGAAAGAATATTAATTTATTCTTCAAATCTGAAAAAATCTTTATATGGCAAATATTCATTTATTGTCTCATAATTGAATTAATTTGGAAGATAATTATCTTTTATTAGGTTCTAAATAATCCATTTGAAGATGTTTAAATACATCTTGTTCGGAGTTAACTTTAATTCTTTTTTTATTTCTAATATCGTATAATTCATTTTCATTTAATTTAAGTCCTAAATCTTGAGCTTTTTTTCGCATCTGTAGAGTTAATTCTCGGGATCCAGTAAAATATAATAAAGCTGGGTAATAACTTTCAAAGGCAACAAAAATTATATCCATTCTTCGGACTGGATATTTTTTATATTTACAAAATCCCATATACTTAAATGTTGCATTCTTATCTGTCATATCGTCAATTAACAGAGGCTTATTATCATTTTGTTTCAATGGTTTCTTAAGGATATCAATCAATATTTTAACATACTTGGCATCTTGTTTTTTGTTATCAGTTTTAGTCCCATATTTGGTTAATAAAACATCAATATCATTTGATGTTTGTTTACCTCTTCTATAAGACCCAGTTACTTGTACGCATAATTTATTTTTGTCATTAAACTCTAATTCTTTATTTAACTTACTAATAATACCTTTTAAAAATTCTTGAATTTTATCTATTTCTGCCCGAGGAATATCTTTTTTATAGACTCCATGATATTTTAATCCTAATAAAATTGGTCTACTTAATTCTATTTTACCTTTTTTATGTTTCTTTATTAAATCATCTACTGATTTTACATTAAATTTATCTACTAAATCAACCGCTATACTACTACCTATTCCAACAACATCTTGTAATTCCTTTAGAGCAGTTCTACGTGATCCTTTTTTATCAACAAATCCCTTAATTTCTGATAATTTTCCATTTATTAAAATTTCTTCTATTCTTTTTAAACTGCCCGCCCCAATTCCTCTTAGTGTTCCTACATCTTTTAATGTTTTTTCAGTAATTTCTAAATCATACCTTTTAATAGCAGCTAGAGCAGCCCGAATTTGTCTTAAACGAAAACTATGTTTTGTAACATCTTTTTTATTGTTTTTTAATAATGCATCATTAATTTGCTCTTGAATAAATCCTAATAAACGTGAAAACTCTTCGATAATTTTTTCATTTAACATTTTATATATATATTTAAAAAATATAAGTTTTATACTTAAAAATAATTTGTGATAGATAAGTAAGAATAATATGAATAATAAAGAAATTAAGAACGAAGATAATATCTCTGAAAAAAAATATATTGAAGATAAATTAAGGAAAACTCAAATATTTTTAGAAACAGGTGGTATTACGACCAGTATTTATCCCAAGGCTCTTAAAAAAAAATTATTCCCAGCATTATCTAATGCAGATCTGGTATCAAACCTCAAGATGGATGAAGTTGGGAAATACAGTATATCTTTGCCTAGAACTGCTGAAATTATTACAAAAATTATCAATGATCATATAAATAAAATTAGTACTTTTAAAGATAAACAAATTACAATAACTGATGCTACAGCAGGTATAGGAGGAAATACTATTTCTTTTGCCCAAAAATTTCATCGTGTCAATTCTGTGGAATTAAATTACAACAGATATTTATTTTTAGTAAATAATATTAATATATATAATCTGGAAAATATTAATGTATATAATAAGGATTACATTCAAATAATGCAGACTTTAAAGCAAGATGTATTATTTATTGATCCTCCATGGGGAGGTAAGAGCTATAAAAAAAAAAAAAAAATAAATATTAAATTATCACAAATGTCTTTAGAAACCATTTGTCAAAATATGAAAGATAAATGTAAATTAATAGTTTTAAAAATACCACTTAACTATGATATTGACAATTTTATAAAATCTATTAATGCTACCATTTATCAATATAAAATAAGGAAAATGTATATTTTCATACTAGAATTTTAGGAATCTAGATAATAAAATAGCAAATATGCATCATTATGTTGCACATTTTTTATTTCTACAATATGTTCATCGTTATAACAGTACCATTTATTATCAAACGTATTTTTACAGTACGAATAATAATGTCCTGAATTAATGCCTCCAAAATCAGAATGAATATTTACTGCAAAAAGATTATATTTATACGATTTTTTATTTGCTTCTGAAGTATACTTATACAAGTCTAAACCTCTGATAGGATACGTCACTTTATTATTTATTTTTTTGGTGGTGTAACCATACGGATTTTTAAGAAATCTTTTAATTTGTATAATAAGTATCTTAGGGGGAAACCAAATGCTAATTTGCTTAGTTGAGTCTGTTTTTCTACAACATCTTTCACAATTTACTTTGTTATCTCCTGACATTTCTTCCAGAGAGAAAAAATTATCCAATAACTCATACAAACTAAATTCTTTTCTACTTTCAAAGTAAGGATTTGCAGATGTATCTATTGGTACAGATGCAGATAAACACATAAAAGGATCAAAAGCATGAGATTTATTATGACAAGTATTACTTTCTAAAGTAGAATGATACATACCTGTAAATAATTCCGTAATAATTGAGTATTTATGTCTAATGTAATTCCTCCAAGATGTCATAGCTAAAATACTTATTAATTGATTTTCCATTACATTACTTGTTTCCGACATTTGTTTTGTTGACTTTTTTGTTTTAAATTCAGTATTTTCTTTACCAAATAAAATATTTGCTTTTTGACCCATTTCTTCGTGAATTTGATCTATAATATAAATCATGAATTCTTGACTATCGTGTTGTCTAAACCCTTGAAACATATCGTTCTTTTTTGCTACTAATTTTCTAAAAGAAGCTGGAGTAACTAAACAATTTTTACTCCACATTATTTTCATTATTCTATGTAATTGATAAATTATATTTGTTTTGAATACAGTTTTAACAACGTTTTCATCACTTTTACCTTCGCCTCCGGCGTCTTTTATATTTTGTTTTAATGTATCTACATATCTGTTTGACAAAATATACTCTCTTAAAAGAGGGGTGTGATTTATACATTGTAAAATTGAGTTCATATAACATGTATTACCCATATTTTTTATTCTCGATTTACCTAAATCAATTTCTTGTTCTGAATCAGGTAAATTACTATCAGAATTAGTGAACTCCATATTGTTCATATATTTTATATTTATATCATGAAATCTTTAAATGAATAGAACTAATAATCAATTTTTTTTATATTTTTTATATTTATTATATTTAAACTACTTATGTTATTGATGACAATGCAGTTTGTTTTTCCTTAGGAGGGAACCAATTTTCATATATAGAAGAAGTTGGCTGAAAACATGAAATTTTATTATCTAATTTTCCATCATCCAAACTTTTAATAATCAAATTAATAAAGTTGGTATCAAGTGCCATCGATCCGGATCCGCTTAATCCACTTAAGGATAATATATTTTGAGCATTATTTGGAAAATAAACATAAGGACATAAAGTTGGTGTTACATCTAAATTACAAGTCTTAATTTCTGACTTTTCTTTAATATTATTTACACCAAAGTATTCAAGTTCTTTCTTTGCTTCATTAATTAAATATTCTTTATTTCTAATAAATGAAAGATTTGAGTATCCTTTTATTCCCATATTTGCAAAATGATGCAGTGTATTAAATTTAATACTATTGTATGGAAATAAACTTTGAGTACCGCATGCTAATTTCACATCTGAATTATTAAAAAAAGTCAAACTACTATATTTATTCCAAATACCTGCATATTCTTGTTTTGGGATTTGTTGACAGAATACATAAGGTAAGGTCAATTCCATGACAGGTAAAGAAGAATCTAAAATTTTAGAAGTTTGGTTACCTATACAAAAAAAAGTTTTATCAATAGGAATATTAGCATCATCTGTTATTATATGGGTAGCCTTATTATTATTTTTTATTAATCCTTTTACATTGCAATCTTCTATTATTTCACAATCTTTATGATTTTTTAAAAATTCCCATAGATTATTGTTTAACATGCTAAAATCAAATATAACATCTCTACTATCACATTGAAAAATTCCTCCTTTGTTTTTAAAATATTCGCCATCAATATTAAATCTTTTAGATGATTCATTTGGTAAAAAAACTTTAGCATCTGATTCTGGATTAGTAGATATCCAATTTTTCCAAGCTTCTATTGTATTGTCGTTTTGTGTTGAAATTAACATAGGTCCCGAATTATAATTAATTTTTTTAATAAAATCTTTAAAAGCAAAATCTTGACTCATTATATTTTTTTTTACTTCGGATTGTAAGCTAAACTTTCTATACCATCCCCATGGAATCTGCTGGTTTTCTCTTAAAAGTTGTGAGCCGGCATCAATAAGCTTAACTTTTTTCCCTCTTTTAAGCAAGTGATAGGCGATCATTGTACCAAATTGACCAGCCCCAACTATTGTAAATTTTTTTGTCATCTTATATATTTGATAGAAATTATTCTTTTAGTATTATTAAAAAGAAATAAAAAAAGCTATTACTCCATATTTTAGTATGTCATTAGATGAGTAATATTTATTATATAAATCTAGTGAATCTGCGATTTTGGAAGCATTGGGTCTTATTTTTTTTAAATCTTCTTTAGACAACATTTCTAAAAAAGATTCATAATACTTAATATCAGTAATTTTTACTGTAAATGTATCAGAATTATTAACAAAAATTATTTCATCATCTATTTTCATCTTAGAAAAAATTCCTCTATTTAATCTTCCTTCAATAGTTTTTCTTCCATTTTTAATATCATCGAATCCTGGATTTCTTAGTCTGACATTATAACTCATTTTTAATTTATTAAATTTAACTTGATAATCTATCATATTTTATTTCAAATTTTTTTTAATTGTTTCACCTATTTTATCTAATTCAGAAAGATATTTTGATAATTCGTCAGAAAAAGAAATTTTAGCACCATGACAAATATGATGAAATGTGGTAAGAGTTCTATTTAACTCAGAACATATTGGTAAAATATGTATATTCTCATCTATCTCTTCATTTTCTTTTAGCTTTCGACCTAATGAATGAGCACTTTCTATACCATCATTTACTAAAGGAGGATCGTAAATATTTTCATATAATAATTCCGTACCATTATGTAAAGCTTTAGAATGTCTTATTAAAATTATAGTAGTATTTAAATTTTTATAATCTCTTAGGGCTTTTGAAATGGCAGTTGTATCTATATTTTTAATATAAAAATTATTATCAGATGTCAAATAAATTTTTTCATGATTATAGATTGTTTCCTGTTCAATAGGGTTATGAATTACGCTTATATCCCCTAGAGCTCCATTTTCAATATTTATCTTAAAAGTAAATAAGTTTCCAAAGCCTATTCTATTACCTTCGTATTTCGGTAAGGGCATCAATTTTCCTAATTTATGACCATGTGTTATAATCATGACTTTAGATTTAATAGTTTTAGGTACATTTGCCTCAATAATTCCAAATAAATGGTCCCATATTTCTAAACATGTCATTTCCTTATCTATTTGATTTTGAATACTAAAACACGGATGAAATTTTTTTTTATCTACTTTTTCCATTTTTTCTGTTTTAGGGTTAAACATACCAGTAATATCAGAATTCATCAAGACTATTTCATTTAATACATTAGTAATAAGAATTTTATCTACTAAAACCATAATATTATTAATTTATCTACCAATGCATATATTCATACCATCTAAGGAAATTAAATATTTTAATAATTAAAATCTCATTTAAAGTAAATGAGTATATTAGATTTGATTAATAAGAAAAATTGGAAATCCATAATAAAAAATCTTAAAGATATAAATGAACCAATTTGGAATTCCAATTCCCTTATTCATTACGCTGGTTTGCAAAATGATTTCGATTTATTGGAATTATTAATTAAATATGATGCTAAATTACATAAAATAAATGGAGATGGAGAGACCATTTTAAATATAGCTGCCAAAAATGGATATAACAAAATTTTAAAAAAAATTATAGATCAAGATCCTAAATTATTATATAATAAAGATAATGATATGAATACTCCATTACATTATTTAATAGAAGACGATATTGTATTAAAGGAAATAATTAATAATAATAAAGAATTAGATTGGTCAAATTTATTAAATCAAGTTAACAGATTTTATCAAACTCCATTAAATAATTCTATTAAAAAGGGTATTTTTAATTCTGTCAAATTCTTATTTAATAATAAAGATATTAATTTTAAAAAAGCGATGCAAGATTTACCTTTATTTTCTTTAATTGATTCTCAACAGTTTACTTCTGCCCAGAAAATTGAGCTTATTAACGATTATTTAAAAAATGATGGAGATATTAATTTGATAAATTTAAATGGACTAAATGCTTTATTATCTGCTATTGAACAACATGATTTAGATTTAGTTAAGTATCTAATTAAAAATAAAATTGATGCGGATTATATGTCCCCAGTTTCTACAACTCATACATTGAGATTAGCTTACAAATATGGTATTGATAATAAGGATATGAAAATTTTTGAATACTTATTAGATAACAAAAAAATTGACTTTACAAAAAAAGATCGCTATAATGATACTCTTGGTCATTATTTACTCTTATTTCGTTCTTTTTTAAATAAAGGTGATATAGATTTAGAAAAAAAAATATTACAAAAAATGGAAAATTTTAATCATCAAAATATAGATGGTAATAGTATTTTACATTTAATATGTTCTTTAAATTGGAAGGAATATAAAGATATACTTTTAAAACATGAAAATATATTAAATATATATAATCGCAATTATATTGGTCAAAAACCATTGGATTATATTAATAAAAAAGAACATGACCAATTTCTAAAAATCATTGCTCAAAATTATAAAAATAATACAAATGAGAAAAGGGATATTGAAGAAATTATTAAATTAATAAAACAAAAAAAACTACCCTTAGATAAATTATCAGATGATTTAAACAAGTTAAATCTAATGAATGATAATAAATTTATAACTTTTAGTAAATTTAGTGCATCAATGTTAGATGTTATTATTTATTCTATTTATCTTTTAGAAAAATATAAAAAAATATTAACTGCTCCAATAGAATTAAACAATTTTGAAAAAATGGTAGATTTACAATTATCATCTGAAATTAATGTTCAATCTGATCCTTATTATTCTTCTAGTATCTTTCATTTTATTATATTTTGGGAAAATAAAAACAAATATTATATATCCAATAAATTAATTTATTTGATTAAGGGGATAATTAAAAGAAAAAAATATAAATTTATATTCATGTATTTAAGTCTCGGATTTGAAGAGTCTTTGCATGCAAATGTTATTTTAATGGATTTAAATAGAAAAACAATCGAACGATTTGATCCTTATGGGGGAAAACTCAATGTTAATGTTGATGTTTTTCTAAAGGATTATTTTAAATCAATAAAAGGATTTACATATCTAGGAACATCTGATTATATGCAAAACTCAGCCTATCAAACATTGAGTAATGAGCATGATATTCATAGAAAAAAAATAGGAGATATAGGGGGATTTTGTTTAGCATGGTGTGTTTGGTATATTGAACTTCGTATTAACAATGATTTACCACCTAAAACATTAGTTCAAAAATCGATAAAGAAAATGATAAAAGAAAATAAAATTTTTATAAACTTTATAAGAAATTATGCTCATAATTTGGCAAAATATTTAAAAAAATTTTATTTGAATGCAAAAATAGATAAAGATAATCTTTATAATAGGGTTCATTCCCCTGAAGATCAAGATAAAATAAAAAATCATATTTTGAAAATTTTTACATCCTTAAATTAAATTCCCATAATGAAATCTCCAATATCATCTTCATCATTCTCATTTTCAGAATCTATATTTTCATCTTCAAAAGTAATTCCGGTAGCTTCCGATACTTTTACTTCTTCCAAAGCTTTCTTTAGTTCTCCGTTTCTTTCTAGAGTTTTTGCTTCATCTGGATTATATTTATGAATTATATCAACATGTTTTCCATGATCTTGCGCAGAATTACAAGACCTATAACTTACTAGGACTACGTCACCTTCTCTCATCCACACTCTTTTGTATAAAGATCCACAAACCGTACCCATTTTTTCAGAATCATCTGAAAAAATTGTTACGCTAAATCTTCCTGATCCCAAAGCTTTACCTATTTTCGCATATTCTTGATCATCTGCGTCTTTCATTCTTAGCCCTCTAGTAGACATACCTGTTTTCTTGTTGCCTCTCTTTTTGGCTTTATTACCTCCTTTAAAATTTCTTGGCATTTTTAATTATTATATCTCTTTTACTTAATGATTCTAGAGATATTTTTTTTCAATTTTTTACCTACCTTTATGTAACCTAATATTTTCAATAATTACATAATTGTACATAAGTTCTCATTGGGCGATTGGCTTCCTAAGGATGGCTCTAAAAGGTTTTCGCTTGCAACCTCATTTGGTCCATATTGTTGTTCAGTTTCTTTTAATTTCTCTTCTGCTTGTGCTAGTTCTTTCTTTTCTTTATCAACGGTGGCTTTATCTTCTTCAATTAAAGCTTGACCTTGAGTTTGGGCCGGTTGACTTGTAGTAGTTGTATTGGAAGCAGTTTGAGAAAGTTGAGGGAGTAGTTTTCCAGCTTTACCGCCAAATGTATCAAGTTTTGTATTTAATTGTTGTAATTGAGTATTAATACTAGTTAATTGAGCTACACCATTTTTAGCAATCATGACAATATTATTATCATTCTCATTTTTTTCTTTTTCTTGAACAGCTGCTTGTAGAGAATCTACAGATTGGTCAATGGATTTAGAAATAGTGCTTATTTTTTTAAGAAATTCACTAGATCCTTCCTGTGGTGCGGTTACAGAGGCAGGTTGGGTTATAGCAGCACCTCCATATAATTTATTATTCTTTACTTTTTTACTAGCCATAAAACTATATTCATCTAAAGTATCTAAATCTTTTAAAGTGATCAAAGATTGAGATATATTATATTTTTTTGATAAGTAAGATAATGCCTTTTTCCCAGCTTTTTCAATTTTATCGGTATTGTAAATATAATCACTTTTAATGGGTGCCGTTAATACTAGTCTATAATGATTTTTTGTTTCCATTAATATAAATTAACAAAATATTTAATTTTTTTTATTTATTAAACTAAAAGTAAATCTAAATTATTTTTTATAATAAATACTATTTCTAATTTTGTTAGTATTCTTTGATTAATTGTGGAATTAAGAATTTAATTATTATTTATTTGTATTTTTCAATTGAGTGATAGTTTATTCTATTATTTTAATTTTATTTTAATTTTATTTATAAAAGAACAATGAATATATTAAAATTAATTTTATTGATTTTATTTATTTCTCTTGTTATTTTTACACTAATGTATGAAAAAATTTCAAGTCAATCACAAAAAAAAAAAACAAAAATATTAGATAATTTTGATAAACCATGGTCTTTTTCTTTTATTGATGATGATAATATTATTTTATCGGAAAGAACTGGAAAAATTATTTATTGCAATCTAGAAGAAAAAACAAAAAATTCTATTAAACATAATTTGAAATATTTTGTAAATAAACAGGGCGGATTACTGGATATATTATTTTATAATGATTTTGTATATATTTCTTATGCAGAAGATAGAGGTAATAATTTATCAAATACTTCTGTTGCTAAAGCCAAGTTTAATACTGAAAAATTAGAATTTACGAATATATTTGAAGCCAAGGATCAATATGATACAGAATTTCATTATGGTTCTAGAATAATTATAGTAGATAATTATTTATATCTAACGGTTGGAGATAGACATAATCCAGACAAAGCTATTGATGAAGAACATCATATTGGAAAAATAATTAAAATAAATTTAAAAGATGATACTTATTCTATATTTGTAAAAGGAGTGAGAAATCCACAAGGGTTAACTTATGATTCTCAAACAAATAATATTTTTATATCTAATCATGGTGCAAAAGGAGGTGATTTTATTACTAAAATTGAAGAAGGTCATAATTATGGATGGAATGAAGTAGCGTGGGGAGGCAAGAATTATGTTAATACAAGTATAGGCCCCACCTGGAAAAAAGGCTTTACAAAGCCTAGTAAATATTGGGTTCCATCTATTGCTACTTCTTCTATAGTTTATTATGATTCTGATAAATATCCTAATTATAAAAATAAAATAATTTTAGGAACCTTAAAAGAACAAGATATTAGAGTAATTGATATTTCTGAAGATGATACTGAAATTATTACAGTTAAAGTTAATAATAATAATAAATATTTTTTTGAAAATCTAGACAAAGAAATAGGTTTTAAAATTGGAAAAAAATATATATTTGATATATTTGATGATTCAAATAAAGGCCGTCCTCTTGAAATTTATTTTAATGGGAAAAAGCTAGATTTGGAACAAGAAAAGGGTGACAATCATAGTCACTTTATATTTAATCCAACTACTAAAGGGACAATAAATTTTAAATGTGAATATCATCAAGGTATGGGTGATAATTACATAGATATACCAGTTCAAGGTAAATTTAATAATGAAGAAATAATAATCAAAGTTAACGAAAGAGTTAGAGATATTAAAATTAATTCAGAAGGTGATATTTATTTTATTACAGATGCTGGTAATTTGTATAAATTAAAATAAAACACCTAAAATAAAACACCTAAAATAAAACACCTAAAATAAAACACCTAAAATAAAACACCTAAAATAAAACACCTAAAATAAAACACCTAAAATAAAACACCTAAAATAAAACACCTAAAAACAATAAATATTTATTATATTAATGTCTTGGTTACAGATTTTAATAGATATTGGATACGCTGTATGTTCAATTATAATTGTTCTTCTTATTATATATATTCTAGCCGCTTCTTCTTGTGGCGTTGAATTAAAAGAGTGTTAATTGAATTTAATAAATTATTAGATTCAATTAAAATATATTAAAAATTATTTTTTTTTTTTTTCTTGTAAACCCTAGACATATTATGACCCACAACTTTCACAGTCTTGTGAACCTGGGACATATAGAGTTTTCTTTTTTTTACTATCCATTTTTTTTAATACGTTAGTATCTATAGTAAATTTAATAGCATTAGCTGCCGGTTTTGATCTCAAGTAATAAATTCCTGTTTTGAGCCCCGCTTTCCAAGCATAAAAATGTGATGAAGTCAATCTATTAGAATCTGGTGTTGCCATAAATATATTCATACTCTGACTTTGATCAATAAAAGGACCTCTAGTTTTGGCTTGTTCTAGCAAAGCTTTTTGAGGAATTTCCCAAACTGTTTTATATAATTCCTTAATGTCATCTGGAATGTTGTCAATATTTTGAACACTACCATTATAGTAAACAATTTTATCCTTCATTTCTTCAGACCAAAGATCTAATTTAATTAGATCTTTAACCAAATGCTTATTAATCATGATAAATTCTCCAGCTAAAGTCTTTCTAGTATATAAATTAGATGTAAATGGTTCGAAACATTCATTATTACCCAAGATTTGACTAGTTGATGCTGTTGGCATTAATGATGTTAACAAACTATTTCTAGTACCATATTTTTTAATATCTTCAATTAGACTAGTCCAGTCCCATTTATCTAAGCTTGGCTGTTCGTCCCATAAATGATATTGCAATAATCCTTCCGAAAAAGGACTACCTTTGAATGTTTCATATGACCCTAATTCTTTGGCAATATCGTTACTTGCTTTTAAAGATGCATAATAAATTGTTTCAATAATATTTCTATTTAACAAATTAGCTTCATCAGACGCAAAAGGATATCTCATTAATGCATATGCATCTGCTAATCCTTGGATACCTAAGCCCACAGGTCTATGCTTTAAGTTAGACCTTTTAGTTTCAGGTGTTGGGTAGTAATTCAAATTGATCACTTTATTAAGATTATCAGTAGCACAATATGCTACCTCGTATAACTTATCATAATCAAAAGATTTAGTTTCGGGATCAACAAATTTATTTACTGCAATTGAAGCTAGATTACATACAGCATACTCATTTTCATCTGAATATTCCATAATTTCAATACACAAGTTTGAAGACTTAATAGTACCGATATTCTTTTGATTCGATTTCTTATTTACTGAATCTTTAAAAGCAATATAAGGAACACCAGTTTCAATTTGTGATTCTAAAATTTTATCCCAAATCTCTCTTGCTTTTACTCTTTTTCTAAATTTATTTTCTTCGATATATTTGTTGTATAATTTATCAAAATCATCACCATATACTTCTGTTAAACCAGGACATTCATGAGGACACATTAAATGCCAATATTCGTCTTTTTCAACCTTCTTCATAAACAGATCTGGAATCCATAGTGCTAAGAATAAATCTCTTGCTCTTTCAGTTTCTGATCCTGTATTTTTTCTTAATTCTAAGAAATCAAATATATCAGCATGAAATGGTTCCAAATAGATGGCAATTGATCCTTTCCTTTTTCCTCCTTGATTAATATATCTGGCTATTTCATTATAAACTTTTAACATTGGTACAATACCACTAGATTGTCCATTGGTACCTTGAATATTACTACCATTAGCTCTAATATTACTAACATGGACACCAATACCCCCAGCCCATTTACTTATATATCCACAATTTGTAAATGTTTTGAAAATTCCTTCAATACTATCATCAGTACCCAGTAGAAAACAACTAGATAATTGTGGCCTTGTTGTACCACTATTAAATAAAGTAGGAGATGCATGAGTGAAATAACCTTCTGACATTAAATCATAAGACTTTAATGCTTTATCAATATCATCCATGTGTATAAAAGTGTTAACTCTCATAATCATATCTTGAGGTCTTTCAACGATCTTATTATCTAATTTCATTAAATAGGCTCTTTCCAATGTTTTAAAACCAAAAAAATCAAAGTCATAATCTCTTTCGTATTTAATATGTTTATTAATTCTATCTCTATTTTTCATGACAAACTCATAGTATTCTTTAGAAATATTATTATTATTATTATATAATAGTTTTATTTTATCTGAAAAAGAATCCAAGGTCATTTTGTGTAAATTACTAATTCCTATTTTAGCACCCAAATTATTATATAACGGATGAATCGTTATAAATGATGCACAAATATTACTAGACAATTGATCTAACTCTTCGGTAGTAATACCGTTATACATTGAAAGAATTGTTTGATGTGCAATTTGTGTTGCATCTATATATTTACTTTCTTCCTCTGTAATCAAGTGTCTTATTCTTGATGTAATTTTATCAAATTGAACAGGTTCTCTTCTTCCATTTCTTTTAATAACTTCCATTTTTTCTGAATATGATTTTCTAGGTTTCATAATAGTATTTAATATTATATAATCAATTTTTTTATGTGTATTTTTACTATTTAAGGCACATCTGGTAACAGAAAAAATCTAATTATATTTATATGGAAATGCAAAATTGCACTAATTGGATTTTGATTTTGGCAGCAATATTTATAATAATAGCTTTAAATCAAAAAAATAATCTAGAAAATATGGACAATACAACTTGTAAGGATATAGGAGGATTGGCTTTACATTATCCTAGAGCTAATTTAACATGTAAAGAAGTGGCTCAAACAGCTGCTTGTGATTATAATAATATTCCTGGTTATCCCGATCATCAAAAAGTTAGAGCTATGTGCCCAATTGCTTGTCGTGTAAAAAATCCAAAAGATATTGTTAATACAGGTTGGATTAAAAACCAAAATTGTTATACAGCTAAAAAAGCTGGAGCATGTGATAGACAAATTCCTGGATATCCTAGTCCTGAAATATTAAAACAAAATTGTGCATCAGTATGTAATAAAGAAACAACTCAATGGGAAAATGATGTTATGTCGTTATGTCAAAAAGCTAAAGAAGCAGGTGCCTGTGAAAAAGATGTAGATGGTTATCCCAAGGCAAGTATGGTTAAAGAATTATGTAAAAATAGTTGTCAAAAAAAGGAAACATGGAACAAAAAAGTAAAATTATCTTGCCAGGATGCAAAAAATGCAGGTGCTTGTAAAACTCAACAATCGGGATTTCCTAAACCAGAATTTGTTAGAGCTTACTGTCCTGAAACTTGTGATGTTACCGATTTACAGGATGTTTCAGATCCTGAATGGGTATCTAAAGCTAGAAAAGTACCCGTTTCTTGCAGAGAATTATCTCTTGATACAGGCAAGTGTACTGTAAGTTTACGTGATAATTCAGATACAAAGTTTTATCCCCCATTAGATGAAATTAGAACAAAATGTAAAAAATCTTGTGGAATGTGTGAAAATCCACAAGATAAAGTAACTTGTAAATATCCTAATCAAAATGTATATTGTGATTCTTGGGCTAGAGATAAAGATGCCCCTCAATGTGTTAAAAATCCAAAATATATGTTAGAAAAAAATACTTGTAATTGTGCTTGTTCAGTATGGTGTAATAAAGAAGTTTTAAATAATGGAAAATATAAGGACTGGTGTTTGAAACAAAAACAAAATGGTAAGTTAGAATATCCCGCTAATTAACAATATTGATGATGCTCTACAATATATGAATCTAAACCTAAATTATATATTTCTTTACCTTTCTTAAAATTTAAAATAGATACATCTATATTTTCTTTAGGATAATATAAATTAATATCAGCTATTTTTTTTGAATAATGACAAACATTTAATAGTTTATAGGTCATATCGTTATAATTATTAAAAATAATCTTTAATACGCTTTCAGCATATTCAATCATGTTGTTTGGATTTTGATTATTAAATTTCATATAAGGATTATATGATAAGATTAAATCCATTTCAATATTACTTTCTGCTTCATTTAAACAATAATTAATTCCCTGAGAAATAATTTCATTACAATCTGTTCCTCCATCTATGTAATATGAATTATTTATTTCAACAGGAGGAAATACTATAGGTATAGCACTTGATCCTAATAGGATATTTGATACATTTTCTTGATCTAATATGTTTTCAATATAAAACTTACCATTTTCTATATTTGTTAGTCCTATTAAAGTGGGATAAATATTAGTAGTATATTGTGTAATATCTAAATTTTTTTTTATAGTTTCTTTCAATGGACTAGAATCTAAAAGATTTAATTTATTAGGTCTGATTTTAAATACATCTCTATTATCTAAATTTTCCCAAATATCTCTTAAATGTTGACTGGCATTAAAAGGATCATCATATCTTCCAAAAAAAGCAGCATTAAGTGATCCAGCAGATACACCTGCTAATACCTGCCAAGAATTGTTTTGATTTACTAAAGATTCAATAACGCCTGCTTCAAAAGCACCATGTGATCCACCTCCAGATAGAGATAAAATTCTACAACTGTTAGTAAAACTTAAAAATAATGTTAATAAAATAATAATCGATTTCATAAAAAATTAAATTATTATATAGTTAATTTTTTAAGTCGTGTAAACAAAATATTTAAAAATCATCCAAAATCTTAAAATCACCCTTGCTTGTTTTATTTAATATATTAGCATTCTGATATTGTGAGGCTCTGTTTTCAAAGAAATTACTTTTACCCTCTAATGAAATAGTTTCCATCCATTGAAATGGATTCTTTTCATTATAGATTTTCTCATATTTTAAACTGTAACATAACCTATCAGCAACATATTTAATGTATCTGGCCATTAATTCGCTATTCATTCCTATTAATTTACAAGGTAATGACTTTGTAACAAATTCTATTTCTATTTCAACAGCTTCTTTAATCATAGAATGAATTTTTTCTTGAGTTAACTTTTCTGTTAAATGTGAATATAAAAGACATGCAAAATCTGTATGCATTCCTTCATCTCTGGCAATAAATTCATTTGACAGTGTCAATCCAGGCATTTTATCTTTTTTAGTATGTTTGATCCAGAAGATGGAACAAAAACTACCACTGAAAAATATTCCCTCAACAATAGCAAAGGCGACTATTCTGGCAGCAAATGATTCATCACTATCAATCCATTTAAATGCCCATTCAGCTTTTTGACTAATACATGGAATAGTATTTACAGCATCCATTAATTTATCTTTTTCTTCTTGATCTTTAACAAGAGTTTCTATCATTAAGCTGTACATTTCTCCGTGAATGTTTTCCATCATAGCCTGATAAGTATAGGCAATCTTAGCTTCCATTATTTGAACATCTGATGTAAATCTTTCTAAGAGATTGATATTCACTATAGTATCACTGGCTGCAAAAAATGCTAAAATATTTTTAATAAAATGCTGTTCATCTTTATTAAATTTACAAAAATGATCATAATCTTGAGACATATCCACTTCTTCTACAGTCCAAAATGCTGCCTGTTGTTTTTTATATAAATCCCAAATAGACATATTTTTTATAGGATAGACTGTTAATCTGTTATTTTCTTCGGATAGAAGGTATTCCTTATTTTGACTCATAGTATATATTTTTTAGTATATTAATTTAAAGATTATTTTTTTAAATATCAATTTTTTTTTTTATTTTATAAAACCTGATTATCTATAAAAATTATACATAAAATAGGGTTGATATTTATACCCTATTTTATAAATATTATAAAAGAATTAATAATATGATAACCTATTTACTAACTGTTATAGGAATCGGATATTTCATGACTGGATGTGCAAAAAAACCGACGATGCCTCAAGCAAATGCTTAGAATTTTATTAATTTAGGAATTATTTTTTTAATAAAACCTGATTATCTACAAAAATTTTCCATGATTGGGCTGATGATAAATAACCAAAATATAATCCAGTATCAGCAAATGTAAGTAAAGGAGTGGGAAATTCACTTAATCTATAAGTGTTCAAAAAATTGGTTTCATCTCCTTGTTTTGGATACATATATCTCAAATTATTTTCATTTATTTTATACCTATTATTATCAATTGAACCTCTTAAAGCTGCATTAATTTTTTCATAATCTATTGCCAATAATGTATTCTTTTCACTAAAAACTACATTCTCATTTAAAAATTTAGATATATCTTTAGTTTCTAAAAAGGGATCGATTAATGTTTTTCTTAAATAATTAACATAAGATTGATTGGAAGGAATATCACATACAACTAATGGAGGACATGCTGGACAATTGCAATCAGGACATTCAAAAGTTTTTTTACTTTCATAAATTAAATAAGTATTAATCCCCAAGAGAACTATAATAAAAATTGTAACGTAAATACTGCTATTTGAATTCATTATATAAGTAAAAAATATTTTTTTTATATATTTGGCGTTAAAATATCTATTTCAATTAATTCATTTTTTTTGAAATATTCTCTTATTAAAAAGTACTCATCTAATTCATCATCCCAAATTGATTCACAAAAAATAAATCTGTTACTATTAATATAACTTAATTCATAAGTAAATAATTTTCTGGAGACTAATAATACTTTTTTATCACTTTCATTAAACTTAATAATTTTTTGTAGATTGATATAAGATATTAATGAGACAGGTTTTTCAGGTAAGTTTTTTTTTAAAAACATTAGTTGGCTTTCAAATTTACTTACAATTACTACTTTGCCTTGATTATTTGATATTATATAATTTATTTTTTCTAAAAGGTCTTTTACATCTAGTGAAAAACCTATATTAACTTGTTTATAATCTAATTGATATCTACACAAAGGGCATCTTTTATCATTAAATAAACTTTCTAATAAAAATCTAAAATTAAACTGATGATTACAAACTGTAGAAGCACAATTTTTATTTGGTTCTATTTTTTCATAACTTATTGGACAAATAGCAGTATTCACTTTTTCTACTGTATTGATATTTTTATTAAGAAGAATTATTTTATTTTCTTTTTCTTCTATTTCATCATAAATTGCTTCTAAATTTTTTTTGATATTATGTATAATCAAATTATCCATTTTTTCATGTAATGCTAATTTTAATTTAAATTCTTCTAATTTCTCTTTTTGAAGTAAATTTTTTAAATTATCTTCCAAATGTTTCACTTCAAATTTAATCTTAGAACTAATGTCACTATCTCCCGTTGGATTCATAAAATAGTAAAATATTTCTAACTTATTATATTGATTACATAGTTTAAACAATTCCAGAGTATAGTCTTCGAATTCATAATATATATTCTCTATTTTATAATTAACATTCATATCTTCTTTGAATTTAGTGTTATCATAATTGTAAAATTTATGATTTAATATGAAATGTTTTAAACTGACTATATCATAACCTGTACTATCTTTAGAAGATACTTTTAAAAATGGAATTTCATTTGTTGATTTATAATAAATTATATTTTCTTTTATATTTTGCAAATTTTCAGGAATTTTTTTAGTCGGTGTTAGAATTCTCAAAATTGGTTTAATAGTATTCTCTAGAGTCACCTTATTTTCAATTAAGATCCATTTTCTTTCTGCCTTAATTGAAATAATAATATCCATAAATTTTTTTGAATTTAATAAATCTCCGGTTAAAATTAAGTTATTCCAATTTTGATTAAAAAATTTTTTATGATCTCCAATTTCAGTTGAGATATTATTGTCATTTATCATATTTTCCAAACTATCAATAAAATCTATATTTTTGGATTTTGATATATATTCCTTTAATAAAGTCATGTAATATTTTTTAATAACTTGCACCGTCACAAAAATATTATTATATTTTAATAATTCTTCTTCCTCTATTATTTGAATATTTGATAAAACAATAATATTTCGCCCATCGTTAAAGGAGTCTGCAATATTTTTATACAAGTCAATTACGTCATTATTTACTACAAATAGACAACGCTCTTCATTTAAAGGTTTTAATAATTGTAAGATAGAAATAGCGGATGGGGTTTGTATAATACCTCCTTTTAAAATACAATTTAGGGAATCATACTTTTTTTGAATGCGGTGAAATTTTAAATCATAAAAATATTGGCCTACAGTCATAAGATGGTGTGGAAAAACTAACATTTCGGAATCAAGTTTTTTGTCAATTATGTTTTGGAAATAATTGAAGTTAAATTTATTCAGATTATTTCCAGTTAAGTGGTGTACACTTAATAGCTTAAAAAACATTTCTCGATGAGGTATAACAATACCGGATTGAATAAGATTTTCACATTCTTCAATATTTATTTTAATATAAATAATTAAAGTTTTCCCTAATTTATCTTTCTCAATTTCTATTTTATATAAATTATTATCAAAGGATAAATCAGATATTTCTTTAATAATATTATTGCTTTTTTTATTTATAATTTTATTACTTATAATTTCAATATCTTGAAAATTAATATCATTTATTTTAACCGATGAATGTTGTATTTTTAAAAACATTTCTTTTCTTATTAATATAATATAAGGAAATTAGATGAGTTTTTATACAAATAGAATGCCTCGTTTAATAGAACCTCATATAGCTAAAAAATTAATGATATTAAATAAACCTCCTGAAAAGAAACCAATGATAAATTATAAAAAAATAAATAATTGTGTTTTATCATATTTATCTAGAAATTGGAGTTTTATTTGTATTATTAGTATTTTAGCTGTTTTATTAATTTATCGGTATAAAATAAATAAATCCGAAAATGAAATGAAAAAAGCTAGAAAATCTTATATGGATAAATTGATTATGGATAATTATATTAATGAATTAGAATTAGAAGATATACAACAACAACCTCAATTAGATTCCATACCCATACCTACCCCTTTACAGGTTCAAAATCAAGAAAATGATGAAATAGTTCAAGAAACTATTTTAGAAAGTCCACCTACTGAAAATTTAACATTTGATCAATTATTTACTCATAATTTAGATTATACTTTTTCAGGTTTTGAAGGAAATTCAAGTTTTGCTCCATTCTAAAATTATACACTCATTAATAATTTTTTTGTAATGATTAGATATTATGCCGTATAAAAAACTTTCTGAGTTTTCATGTAAAAAAAATTATTCTAAAGATTATCCAATATTATTAATTGATGATAATACTGATTTTAATATAGTTTTAAATAAAAATTCTTGGTTAAATAATAAAAAATTGGTTTGTAAAATTGATAATGGCCAAAAAAGAAGAGGTAAAAATGGATTAGTAATTTTAAATAAGGAATATGAAGAGATAGTTACATGGATACATGAAATGAAAAAAAAAGGATTTAATAAATTTATAATTGAACAATTTTATAAAATAAAGAAAGAATTATATGTATGTTACCAATCAGATATTAATGGAGATTATTTATTATGTTATGATCAAGGTGGTGTAGATATTGGCAACGTCGATGAAAAAGCAATTAGAATAAATGTAGAAAATAATTTTGAAAAAAAAGTTAGTAAGTTATTTAAATTTAATGTAGATAAGGAAATCCTAGATTTATATGAAATGTTTTGTAATTTACATTGTTTTAACTTAGAAATAAATCCCTTAGCAATTATCGAACAATCTGATATAAATAATCATACTCTTGTTTTACCTTTAGATTTCGCTGTAGAAATTGATGAAACTGCTATTTTTTTACTTGAAGATAAGAAGTTAAAATTCAATGAAGATTATTTAAAATTAACAAAGCAAGAATTAACAATTAAAGATTTAGACTCAAAAACTGGGGCATCTTTGAAATTTAATCTAATAAATCCAGATGGAGAGATTTGGACGTTAATAGCTGGTGGAGGTGCCTCTGTAGTATATACAGATGTAATTATTAATATGGGTTTAGGATATAAATTAGGAAATTATGGTGAATATTCAGGAGCACCCAGTGAAGAATTTATGGAGATTTATACTACTAATATTCTTCAATTAATATTGGCAAGTTCTGCATCTAAAAAAACAATTATTATTGGTGGAGCAATAGCAAATTTTACTAGAGTTGATAAAACTTTTGCAGGAATAATTAAAGCCTTTAACAAATATTGTAATGAATTAAAAACTCAAAATATATCAGTATTTGTTAGAAGAGGTGGTCCATATTATAAAAAGGGGCTTGAGAAAATTAACGATTGTTGTTTAAATTTAGGTATTTTCTGTAAAACGTATGGACCAGAAAAATTTATTACTGATATTGTTTTAGAAGCAATTGGAGAAAACAGTTTTGAACCTAAATCAAATCAAATTGAATTTGCTGAAGATGAACATATTGAATTAACTTTAAATCCATTAAATTCAAATAAGTTATATTTTAATTCAGATACACAAATATTTATTTGGGGTTTACATCAAAGTTTGATTCAAAGAATATTAGATTTTGATTATACTTGTAAAAAAGCTTATCCTTCAATTAAAGGCTTAATAGACCCTACTAAAACATCTATATCTTCCATGAATTTCTTTTGGAATAACACTGAGATATTAATACCAGTATATAATAATTTAAATTTCGCCAGTTTAAATCATCCAAATGTTACCACTCTAATAAATTTAGCTTCTTTTAGATCTGCAGCTCAAGTCACAATGGATGCCTTAGAAATTAATAATATAAATAAAATTCTAGTAATTGCAGAAGGAATTCCAGAAAGATGGGCTAGAGATATTTATCATAAAGCAAGAAATTTAAATAAGTTAGTCATAGGACCAAGCTCGGTAGGACTTATAACTCCAGAAGCATTTAGAGGTGGTAATACTGGTGGAACTATTGAAAATATAATAGCTTCAAATTTAATTACTTCAGGTCAGATTGCAATTTTAACAAGATCAGGTGGTTTATTAAACGAAATGTGTAATATTGTATCACAATGTGAAGGAGATATCTATGAAGCATTATCTATTGGAGGTGATAGATATCCCGGCTCTGGATTTTTAGATCATATAATGAGATATGAAAAAATAGAAAAAGTAAAAATGATAGTAATATTAGGTGAAGTTGGGGGCATTGAAGAAATATTAATATCAAATGCTAAAAAAAGTAATAAAATTAAAAAACCAATTATAGCTTGGTGCTTAGGAACATCTGCAAGTTTCTTTGAAAAGGGAATTCAATTTGGTCACGCCGGTGCTTCGGCAACATCTAAATATGAATCAGCAATTTATAAAAATTTGTATATGAAAAAAGCCGGAATAATAGTTCCAAAAATTTTTGAAGATTTTCCTCAAGTTTTAAAAACGCAAATTTCTAAGAATAATTTATCATTAAATAAGCCATCAACCTATAATATTGTAGCTAAAGATTTTGAAGAATTATACAAAAATGGGCAATTAAGAAAGAAAAAAACTATTAATAGTAGTATTTCATCCGATACAACACATAATTTAAAATATAATAATATAGCTATTGAAGATGTAGTTAATACTGATCAAGGTATCGGTCATATTTTAGGTTTACTTTGGTTCAAAAAACAATTACCAATAAATGTTACAAAATTTTTTGATTTAATTATAACCCTAACAGCAGATCATGGACCGGCCGTGTCGGGTGCTCATAATACAATTGTATCAGCTAGAGCAGGGAAAGATTTAGTTTCATCATTATGTTCAGGACTGTTAACTATTGGTCCAAGATTTGGGGGTGCAATCCAAAAAGCAGCCCAAGATTTTAACAAAGCATGTCTTATTGATAAATTTTCACCCCATGAATTTGTTACTTGGAAGAAAAAAAATAAAGAATTAATTATGGGTATTGGACATAAAGTTAAGACTTCAAAGAACCCAGATAAAAGAGTAGAAATATTAAAAGATTATTTTTTGAAAAATTTTGATGCTCATATATATTTAGATTATGCATTACAAATAGAGCAAATAACCTTAAAAAAAAAAGATAACCTAATTTTAAATGTGGATGGATGCATTGCAGCCTGTTTATTGGATATTTTTGATCAATATTTTACTAAATCTGAAGTTGAAGAAATTTTAAATAGTGATATTCTAAATGGTTTATTTGTGTTAGCAAGAACTATAGGCTTTATTGGTCATTATAATGATCAAAAAAGATTAAATCAAGGGTTATGGAGAGCATCTTCTGATGCTATTAATTTTATTGAATAGTTATTAAATTATCCATTATTGACATTAAGTCTTGATCGTGAGTAGCAACTATGATTGTTTTATTTTGTAATTTTATTTTTTCAAGAAGTTTATAAACTATTTTTCTAGACTTTGGATCCAGATCAGAGGTTGGTTCATCTAATAAAATTAAACTAGAAGAATCATTAATAATTCTAAATAAAGATATAATTTGTTTTTGACCACCTGATATTTTCATTCCTCCAATACCAAAATCGGTTCTATTGCTTAAATTTTTAAACAATTCTTCTAGTTCTAATTCTTTTATTAATTTTTTCTGATTTTCATTTAAACTCTTATTAGGATATGCTAAATTTTCTTCTAGACTACGATTGAAAACAAGAGGATGTTGAGTAACGTATAATATATCTTTTCTCCATTCTCTAATAGAGACATTATTAAAATTAATGTTATTTTTGAAAATCGATCCCTTATCTACTTCTATATTCCCAAAAATAACTTTTAATAATGTGGATTTTCCTGATCCTATTTTGCCAATTACTCCTATTAATTTATTTCTAGGAAAATTTAGGCTTAAATTATCATATAAAAGTCTATCTCCTAATTTTAAATAGATACTATTCACCTTAATATAATGTTCAGTATCTTTAATTAGATTTAAATCATTTGATATGATATTATTTTTCTCTTTTCTTTGAATATTATTCTCTAAATTTTTAATGCTATTAGTTAATTTACCTAATATTAAATAAAAATCAGAAATAACAGAAAATTTAGCAGCAGCATATTGAATTAATCCTAAATAAATAACTGCATATTGTACAAAAATCTCTTTATCTAATGTAGTTATTAAGAAATATAAAGATATTACATAAAATAGACAAATTATTGTATTTCCTCCCCATTTTAATATAAATACTGAAAAAAAAGCTTTTTTAATACGTAATAAATACTTATTTATTAACTCCTTTATATTTCTATTTTCCTGATTAAAATTATCATATGAAATTATACTTACTAAATTTTTATTAATATCTTCATTTCCATCAATCATAATATTCTTATCAACATTAGATTTTTCACTTAAATCCTTGACAATTTTACTGTATTTAAGCGAAAACATAACAAATACAATCAACATTAATGAAAAATATATTCCATATTTTATTCCTATTTTATTAAAAATAAAAAATAATAATGATCCGAAACAAATAATAAATGGTACAACAGAAAAAAATTTATCTACTAGTTCAGAACTTTCATTTATTACATTATAAATATCAGTAAACAATGATGAAGGGACATCTTGAATATTTGTTTCTCTATTATTTATTAATCTAGCAAATAGGATATTTCCAAAATATTTTTGTACTTGGATTCTTAAATCAATCTTAGATTTTGTTGATATAGTATAACTAACAAAATATACAGCAAAATAAACAAAAAATTTTTTTAATATATTTATATTACTATTAACTGCATATGAACCAATTAGTCCAGGAAGGACTATAGCTCTAATATAAAAACATAATTGGCTAAATAAACAAAATAATACTGTTATTGCTATTTTAGGTTTCAAGATCATTTGTAAAAATAACTCTTGATAATTTAATGATTTCATTTTGCAATACTATAATATATTATTTATAAATAGGACTTGATGTGTCAGTTACTTTATTATTCTTTAATATTTATTAAATTTAATAAATATTAAATTCATATGCCCATTTTTCCCAACAATCATCTGAACAAAATAAATATTCTTTTTTCCATATTGTGGATATTCGTATTGTTTCATTTTTTAAGGTTAATTCTTTGCATTGTGTACATTTTTTCTTTTCCAAATAGTAAGGATGGAAAAAACATTTTTTTTGTTCAGGTGTTTTTTTTCTAGTAAAACAACAAAATTCTTCCATAATTACTTTTATCTAATAAAATAAAAATATAATTTAAACATACATACCGAAAGGGGGTGGACATTGTTTGATTTCTAATTTCTCTTTATTTGCATTAAATTGCTTGTAAGCTTCTTCTAAGTCAGTCAAACATAGAACTTTATCATCTTCTTCCGAATTTTTAAATATTCTTTTTGAGTAAGCCATTCTTGCTAAAAATGTAAAGTTTTCAATATCTCCTCCATAAAATTCAAACTTTTCTTCGAAAAAGTCTGATTTAATATCACTTTTTAATTTCCATCCAGATGAATCTACTTTTCTTATAAAGATCTCTTTTAATTCATCGGCAGTATAACCTTTAATGTCATACCAAAAAGGAAATCTTCTTTTCAAACCTTCATTATAGGAGAAGAAACACTTATTTAATGAGTCTTTGTATCCTGCAATTATACACATGAAATTTCCTTTATTTTCTGTCAAATTTTGATTGATAGTATCTAAACATTCCTTTGAAAAAGAATCTCTTTTTTCTTCGTTACCTAAAGAATATGCTTCATCGATAAACATAACACCTCCGTTGCATTCATCTATTATTTCTTGTGTTTGAGCGGCCGTATGACCTAGATATTTTCCTACTAATTCGCTCCTTTTAACTACTCTGAAAGTTTCATTTTTAAGAATTCCTAATCCCAAATATATACTGCCTAGAATTTTTCCTAGTTCTGTTTTTCCAACACCAGGAGGTCCTGAAATTACAGTATGATACATTTCATTTTGATTTAAACTTTGGATAAAATATAAAATATGATCAAACAATTGAGCTTTAACCTCTTGTAGACCTACCATATTGTGTAATTTTTCTAAAGGTGGGATGATATTTACAAGTTTGACCAATTTGACATCATGATAAATTTTATTTCCATAATTCTTCAAATTAATAATATCTTGAATTGAATTAATATTTGAAAATATCCTTTTAACTTCTTCTGGTCCTAGCGATGCTTTATTTTTTCTTCTTTTTTTAATTTTAGAGGGTTCTATAATTTCATCCGATTTTCTTTTTTTGGAAGCTTCGGGTGGTTTTAGCTTTTTGTATTTTCTTAAAATATGACTATAATCATCTCTAAGTTCCATTACCTGATCAGTTAATTTACAATTATCTTTATATAATTTATCTTTTTCTTTTTCTAATTCGTCTACTTTGAATACATAATAATTATTATTAGCTAAATAACTCATATTATATCCTAGTAATTGTACAAAAGGGTCAGTTGATGTTATTAGAGTATTATATAGTTCCAGCTCTTCAGATTCCATTTTTTTATTAAAAATTTCATAATCTTACTTTTGATTTTAATTATATTTCAATTTTTTCATAAAATAAATCTACAATCTTACCAGAAGCAGCTCTGACAATTCTATCATTTAATGCACTATTATTATTATGTGTTAATGTAATTATATATAGTTTTTTGACAGCTTTACAATCCTCAATTAATCTTAAATAATTATAAAGATTTAACATTGCTTGGCTTATTTTTTGCTCTTCCGATAAATCTAAATACATTGCAACTCTTCCTGAAAAAATATTGGCATATTTTCCAAAATCTAAGATTGCTATATCAGCATGATCTTTTGCAAAGTCTTTTAATGACAATAATCTAGATGTTTTAATCATATATGTATCTATATTTTTGGGAGCATAATGTGTAATTGATTGTCCTGGAGCAATTTCTCCTTCTTTTAGATTGCTCATTTTTTTTACTTCCTCTAATACAAATGGTAGTTTTTCTTCTCTAATAAATGTATTAATTTGGTCATAACTTATTCCTCCAGATCTTAGTATAGTAATTTTATTAGTATCTAATTTAATAATTGTAGATTCTATTCCAACACCATTATTTAATAATCTAATATCTCCTCCATCTAATATTGTTACTTCATCATCTTTAAATTCATCATAAACATGTTTGACATCGGTTGGACTAATATGTCCAGATTTATTAGCAGAAGGGGCAGCTATAGGTACATCTGCGGTTTTTAAAAATTGTAAAGCTAATTCATTATTTGGAATTCTTACTCCTACATAACCAGATGAAGCAGTAATAATATCTGAAATATTAGGATTAGCTTTGTAAACAATAGTTAAAGGTCCTGGCCAAAAATTAAATCCAATTTTCATTATTGTATCCTTAATATTATTCTTTTCAGAAAAATCAAATAATTCTAAAGCTTTTTCTAAAGAATAAGTATGTATAATTACAGGATTAGTTGATGGTCTGCCTTTGGTTTTAAAAATATTTTGAACAGCATTAATATTATAAATATTAGCTCCTAAACCATAAACAGTTTCTGTTGGAAATGATACTAATTTACCATTTCTTATTAATTCACTAGCTTGTGATATATTTTTAGTTATCATTATTTCAATTAAATAATCATTATATTTATCTTTTATGAAATATAATTTTTATTTTCAATATTTATTATTTTTTATCAATTTATATTAAATTATATAAATTATAATGGTCTAATACCATGATTACCACTCTCCTTTTTTCCTGATTCTGTCATATATATGTACTCTACCGGATTATTATGTAATTCTTGAATACTTTTAACTCCACAATAACTTAATCCACTTCTAATTCCTCCTAACATTTGCTCAATAATATCATCTACACTTCCTCTATAATCAATATATCCTTCCACGCCTTCCGGAGTAAAATTATCTATTTCTACTTTATCTACTTGATCAATTTTTCTTTTTTTCTGAATATTAGAAATATAACCCGCCATACCTCTGATTACTTTAACTTTTTTTCCATCTTTTATCAATATTTTTCCTGGTGATTGTTTTGTTCCAGCTAACATTCTACCTAACATACAACAAGCTCCTCCAGCTGATAAGGCTTTTGTCATATTACCTATCATTCCACTATGTCCCCCATCTGCAATAATAGGTACTCCATATTTTTTAGCCTCATTAGCACATTCTAATACTGCTGAAAATTGAGGAATACCACACCCTGTCATAATTCTTGTTGTACAAATTGAACCTGCACCTATATTTACTTTTATTCCGTCTGCACCTGCTTCTGCTAGAAATTTAACTCCTTCCTTTGTAGCAACATTTCCAGCAATAATCTGTACGTCTGGATACAATGTCTTTAATTCTTTAATAATTGGAGGAACTAAAATTGAATGTCCATGAGCAATATCAATTACTAATACATCACATTTAACTTCAATTAATTTTTTTGCCCTTTCCAAATAATCTCCATTAACTCCTATTGCTGCCCCAACGCATAAATTTCCTTCTTGATCTAAATTGGCTTTATCTAATTGATCAGAATAAAATAATAAGTCTTTTAATGTTACTAATCCTTTAATTTCTAAATCATTGTAATTATTAACTACTGGTAAATAATTAACATTATATTCCTTCATTTTTTTAATTAATTTGCTACTGTCTTGATTAAAATTTTGAGAATTTAATTCATCTATAGCTAGAACTTTATAATGTTTAGAATCCGACATAATTTCTTTCATTGTTTTTTTGGTAATATCTTCTCCTTTATTTTTTTTTATGGCTTCATAAACTGTAATATTATATTTATTGACAATACCTTTAAATTTTCTATTTTGATCTACAATAATTATAGTCTTTTTTCCATACCTATTTACTAAATTTAAATATTCCTCAACACTTTTATTTTGATTAATACAAATAGGATCTTTAATAAAGAAATTAGTATTTTTTTTTACTTTGTCAACCATATTAACTTGATCCTGAATATTACAATATCTATGAATAATACCTATACCTCCTAACTTTGCCATAGAAATTGCCATTTCTCCTTCTGTAACTGTATCCATATTAGCGGAAATTATGGGAATTTTAAGATTAAGTTTTTTAGTTAATTTAGTATTTAAATCAATCTCTCTTCTACTTTTAACTATTGATAACCTAGGTTTTATTAAAATATCATTATATGAATAATATATTTTTATTTGTTCCATATTCTATATTTTTTTATCAGACATTGTTTTAAATATCTTAACTTTTAATTTATTTATCCATTATTGAATTATCATATATATAAATCTTAAAATAAACTAAATTACAAATCAATTTTATCATGAATAATCCAATAATCGTAAAAATTTTCATCTCCCATATATTTTAAATATATATACTGTAAATCATTTTTGAAACACAAAATAAATGTGATCAATAAGAAAATACAATTCCAAATACTAATATTTCTCAATACATTTGTACTGAAAAAAGATTGTAACATAATCCCACTAATTATAAAAGTTACTAATTCACTATTTGGAGTCCATTTTAATTCTATTAAATTTAACAATGAATCTAAATACGTTTTAATTAATAAATAAGAACATATCATCAATGTCCACATTGTAATCAAATAATTTGATTTTTTAATATTTTCCCTTCTTAAAAAGTCGGCTTGATCCGTTTGCATTGCATATTCAGTTTGTAATTTTTGGTTAACATTTTTAAGATTTGTAATAATTCTATTATAATAATGATCTTTAATTAAAATTATATGATCTCCAAAATTATTTTGTTTTACAATATCTAAACCTTTTAAATTATCTCCATTTCTAATATCCATATCTACTTCATAATTTTCTAACAATGATTTTAGGTACTTTGAATCATCAATTTTACAACACATATGAAAAGCAGTATTTTTACCGTCTAAAGTGTCATTAATCTGAATGTAAGGGTATGTTTGTGGATTATGTGCTAAATCTTTTATAACCTCATCATAATCAACTTCATTTTCAGAATCTTCTACTTCTAGATTATTATCAATCAATATGTCATTAACCTCCTTATCTGAGTATACTAAATGTAATGTCCCCTTATCAAATATTTTATGAATAGGTTTATATTTATCATCCATTAAATGGCACAATGATTTAACTTTAATTACATTAATACTATGTGATTTTCTTTCTTTTAATTCTGGTACAATTTCTTGGTCAGTTAATCCATGAAAAATTTGATTCACAGTTTTAGGGCTTTCTTTGTTTATTGATAAATAGTAAAAAACAGCTTTATCTAGATTTTCAAGTGTATATTCCATATATTTATTAGTTTCTTAAATTTTTATTCAATTAAATGATAAAAGAATCAATTTTTTATCATTTATTACCATTTATTATTAAAATTTGAAAAAAAATAAATAATAATGTTATATTAATGTTAATATATTAAAATGGTAATTTTACTCTTATTTATAATAATTTATATGTATACTTTATTTGGTATGATAATTCTAACTAAAGATATGGGATTATGTACTGGAATGATATCTGCACTCTTAGCAATGTTTATCTCATATTATTTAGTTATAAATGAATATGTTCCAAAACATTTTTAATTTATTTTCTTAAAGAATTGGATAAATTTTCGACAGCAAGCTTTAGTTTTTTGTTTTTTGTTTTCAATTCATTATTTTCTGATTCAACTTCTCTTTTTCTTTTTTTTTCAGATTCTAAGTTTTTATGAAGAAAAGCATTTCTATTTTGTTCTTTTCTTAAAGATTCACTTTCTCTTTTTAATTTTCTAGTTAAATCTGAATTAGTATTTGTTAATTGGTTATTTAAATCTTCTAATGAATTTATATTTTTTCTTTGCTCATTGTATCTATTAGAATAAAATTGATTATCTTGTTTTAATCTTTTTATTTCTTTTTGATCTTCTTCTTCCATTTTATCTAAAATTGCATCTAATATAAGCTTATTACCAGATACTAATGCAATATCAAATGAAGATTTTTGATAAGTATTTTTAATACTATATTCTGCTCCTTTTGAAAGTAAAAATACTACAAGTTCGAGATTATTTGTCTCAATTGCAATATGTAATAGAGTTAATTTATATCTATCATTTTCATTATATGCATTTAAATTAAAAGTAGGATTTCTATTAATAAAATTTCTCACTCTATTTGTATTACCATTTAAGGCATCTTGAAAAATAGATTCATTAGAAGTTAATGAAGATAAAGTACTAAAAGTTGTAGATGACATTTAATATTATTTTATATTATATCTGGCTTATTATGTTTTTATATCAATTTTTTGTGCGGTAAAAAAATTTAAATAAATATATTATACAATTATATATATATGGCTGATACAAATTACTATAGAACACAATTCCTAGAAAAATATTCTGAATTCTTATCTCAAATTAAAATTATGTACCCTAAAAAAGACTCCGATGTTCACGTTAGAGTTCTTTCTTTAGAAAAATTGGATGAAGAAAAAAGATTAGATTATGGTCAAAAATTTAATAATTGTATAAATAAATCTACTACTCATAAAAATTATCTAATGAGTAGAAAAATTAAACTATTTAGTGCCAAAAATGAGGATACTAAAAATATTTCTTATTCTTTACTTAATACTATTCCACTTAAAAAACTTTTGAACGGTAATTTAAATGAAAATTCAAAAAATGTTATTTGGGAATTCATCCAATTATTATTTGTGTTTTCTGAATTATCTAATAAAGAAAAAAGTAATTTAAACAAATCCTATATTCGTGATTTATTAAAATGTGTTGAAGATAATCATGCAAAACCAGATAAACCTGAACCGAAACAAGTTGAAAAAAGAAGTGCTCCTAATTCAAACGATCAAAATATTCTTAATTTAGATGTAAACCCAGAAACAAACAATATGATTAATGATATTGTTTCCTTATTTCAAGAAGGTATGGATGACGGAGCCGATGCTAACCCTTTTAAAAATATTGTTGAAGTTACTAAAAAAATTACTGAGAATTATCAAAATAAAATAGAAAAAGGTGACATTGATTTAGATGGATTATTAAAAAGTATTCAAAAAACAATGCCTGATATGCCTGATATTTCCAATTTAGATTTAGAAGGTAAAACAGAAGAAGAAATTAAACATATAATTGATGAAAATTTTTCAACTGCTGATGTAGAACTTGGAGATAAAGAGAAAAAAGAAGGATCTGGTTCAGGAATGGATTTAGGAGGTATGATGAAAATGATGGGAAAAATGACTGAATCTCTAGGAGGAGGTGGTGGTAAAGATGGTGAACCTGATATGGGAAATTTAAATAAATTAATGGAATCCATGGGTGGATTTAAAATGCCTGAATCCGAAGAGGAAGCCAAGGAACATTCTGATAAAATGAGAAAAATTCTTGAAACTGACTTTAATATGGATTTGTCGGAATTAGATAAATTAAAAGATGATTTAGAAAATAAGGGAGGTGAAGATGAAATGAATGAAAATGATTTTCAAAAAATAACCGATGTTATGGGTAATATGTTGAAAGATATTCAAGAGGATGAAAGCAAAAGCAAGACAGAAAAATAAATAAATTAATTATATATAGACAACTGAATTAAATATCCCTGTAAAATATTTAATTTATTTGTATTTAGAAATGAAAGATAAAAAAATTAAAATTATTTTAGCTAGTATAGCTGCCTTATCATAGTCCAATAAACAAAGAGACAAATCATACACAATTAATCCAATAAGTGATGGAAAAAAAAATGCTCCTATTATTATTATTGTTTATGAATCACTTACTTGTTCCCACTGTGCGAATTTTCATCAAAATGTTTATCCATATTTAAAAGCAAATTATATTGACAATGGAAAAGTTTATATTGAATTTAGACACTTTCCATTAGATATTTTGGCATTAAATGCTGCTAAAATTGCATCATGTAGTCAAGATAATGATACAAATCTCAAAATTTTAGAAAGTTTATATACTAATCAAACGGGGTGGGTTAAAGATAAAAACATCAATGAAGCTAATGAAAGTCTCAAGAATTATATAGAAAAAAAAGGATTTAAATTGGATTTTAATAAATGTATAAATGATAAAAAATTAGAGGATTATATTTTAAATGATAGAATTGAAGGCTCAAGCGAATTAAAGGTTAAATCAACACCGACATTAATTATAAATTATCAAAAATTCAAAAGTGCTCCTAGTTATGAAAATATTAAAAAGGAGATTGATAATTTATTAAAAAATTCATATAGTAATACCGATTAAATTTTTAAAAAATATTAAATCTTTTAAAAATAAATTAATTTGAAAGATATTTATAAATAATATTTAATCAACTTGTTCCATATTACTTTCTGCTGCTGTTTCATTTGTTACATCAGCTTGAATTTCGGTTTCATATTCTTCATCTTCATCAAAGTTCATTCCTAAATCAATAATTCTATTAATTCTTTGAGTAAATGCACTCGGATCATCTAAGCTAAATCCGCAATTCAACATTGAAGATTCATACAAAAGCCAGACTAGGTCTCTGATAGTTGTATCATTCTTATCTTTATCAAATTTCTCTTTCAATCCCTTAATAGTTCTATGATTAGGATTAATTTCAAAGATTTTTTGCCCCATCATAAATTGATGCATTGAATTATCTGCTAAAGCCTGGGCTTTCATAATTCTTTGCATATTGGCAGACCATCCAAATTTGGAGGAAGAGAGAACACATGGAGTATCAACAATTCTATTAGAAATAGAAACTTTACTAACTCTTTCAGACAAAAGTTCCTTTACATGCTCACATAGACCTTTAAAAGACTCTTCTTGTTGTTCAAATTCTTTCTTTTCTTCATCAGTTTGTTCTAATCCAAGATCTTCTTTGGAAACATCCACCAAGGTTTTTTCATTATAACCCTTAAATTGTTGAAGCATATATTCATCGATCGCATCAGTCATAAATAGAACTTCAATATCTTTCTTTTTAAGCTGTTCTAAGAAGGGGGAGTTCTGGATCGATTGCATATTTTCTCCTGATAAATAGTAAATTGATTTTTGTCCTTCGGGCATTCTACTAATGTATTCATCTAATGAAGTTAAACTTTCACCAGATTTAGTAGATGGATATCTTAGAAGACTAGATAGTTTTACTCTATTTGTATTATCTTCATATACGCCTAATTTAATATTTTTAGCATAGGCTTCATAAAATTTAGTGTATTTTTCTTTATCTTCAGCCAATTCTTCCATCATTTCAATAGTCTTTTTAACTAATTGTTTCCTAATTACTCTAAGAATTCTATTTTCTTGTACCATTTCTCTAGAAACATTTAATGGTAGATCATTAGAATCGACTAAACCATTAACAAAGTTAAGATATTCAGGTAGCAAATCCTTGCAATTATCAAGAATAAATACTCTTCTGACATATAGCTTAATTTTATTATTAACCTTTTCTTCTCCTCCATTAAACATATCAAAAGGCTTAGATTCAGGAATGAAAAGGATTGAACTAAATTCAACATTGCCTTCTACAGAAAAATGTTTAACTTTGGAGTAATTACCCTGGTCATTTGCAAAACTTTTGTAAAATGCTGCATACTCTTCATCACTTACATCTTCTGTTTTTCTTGTCCAAATTGGTTTCTGATCATTAATAGTTTCCCATTCGGAATATGTAACTGTTTCAGTTTTCTTTTCCTTTTCTTTACCGTCTTCTTCATCATTTACTTCTTCGACTTTTACCTCGTCGTCATCGTTATCATCAATTACTTCTTCGTCTTCATTATTTTCAACTTCGACTTCTTTTGTTTTTTCCATCATAAGTTCAATTGGAAAACTAATATATTGAGAATGTCTTTTAACTAAATCTTTCAATTCAGAATCATTAAGATAATTTTGGCACTCTTCCTTAAGATCTAATACAATTCTCGTTCCCCTTTCAATATTTTGATCTTCTGATTTTGTAATTGTAAATTTACCATCAGATGATGATTCCCAAATAAATGCTTCATCATTGTTGTTTTTGGTTATTACCGTTACTCTATCAGATACTAAATATGCTGAATAAAATCCAACACCAAATTGTCCAATCAAATCAAGCTGACTTTCATTTTGTTGTAGATGTTCCATAAAAGCTTTTGTGCCAGATTTAGCAACAGTACCTAAATTATTAATTAAATCATCTTTACTCATACCAATTCCGGTATCAATAATTGTCAATGTTTTGGATTCTTTATTAGGTAAAATTTGTATTTTTAGTTCTTGAGTTTTACCTAGTACCTCGGGATTAGTTAGGCTTTCATATCTAATCTTATCTAATGCATCTGATGCATTCGACAATAATTCTCTTAGAAAAACTTCTTTTTTACTGTAAAATGCATTAACTATTAAATGCATAAGTTGATTAATATCTGCTGAAAATTCAAAGGATTCTGTACTCATTTTTAATATTAGTTTTATTTATTTATTTTTTAAATCGTTTAATTTATCAATTTTTTTTAATGTAGCTTAAATTAAAAAAACTATAGATAAAGAATGTTTTTCACCCATACCTAATTTAAAAAAAATAATATAGTAGTGATGGATAAAAATAAAGAAAGAATTTTACATATGACAGCAATCTCCATAGCTAAAAGTATTAAAGAAGGAGAAATTACATGTTTAGAGGTTTTAACTATATTTATTAACAATATCAAGCGACTAAATCCAAAAATTAATGCTTTAGCTTACGATTGTTTCGATGAAGCAATTAATATAGCTGAACAATATGATATTAGATATATTGAAAAAAAGAAAAAAAAAAATCTAGATGATTTACCAATTTTTTTTGGTGTTCCAATTATTATAAAAGAATGTTTTGAATTAAAAGATAGACCATTTACATTTGGATTAAGTATTAATAAAAATAATACAGGCAATAAAACATGTAATGTATGTAAACAATTAGTAAGTAATGGAATTATAATTATTGGAGCTGGAAATCTAGCAGAAGGATGCTATTGGATTGAAACTAATAATCCAATTTATGGACTAACTTCTAATCCTTATAACGTTTTAAGATCAGCAGGAGGATCTAGTGGTGGTAATGCAAGTTTGATTGCTATATCAGGAGCTCCATTAGGTTTAGCAAGTGATTCAGGAGGGAGTATTCGATTACCTGCATTTTATAATGGAATTTTTGGTCATAAGCCTACTGGGGGATTAATACCATCTTTTAGTAATACGATTTACAATGAAGAATATCAAGAAGGCGACTATTATTATTCTCAAGCTGGACCAATGACCAAATATGCTTGTGATTTATGGCCTTTACTTAAAACGATGTTAAATCCAAATAGAAAAGTAATTGATAAACTAATAGAACCAAAAAGTCTAACCTATAAAAATTTAAAGGTAATAGATATTTCTGATTCTTTTGAATTATTATATACAATTAATCCTGATATTAAAGAATCAATTTCGAATCTCAAAAAATTTTTTATATCCAAAGGTGCTATTGTAGAAAATAAATCATATAGTGATCTAGAGGCAGCTTTTTTTATTTGGACAAAAGCAATTGAAATTGATGGTACCTTAGATTTATTTATTAAAAATAATAGAAATTCTAGTTTTCGCCAAAATATATCACAATTACTTATGGGAGAAGCTTCTTTTACAACTTTAGGAGTTAATTTACTTAGTTATTTTAAAGAAGATAGTAAAACTAGTCCAGAAACAATTAAAACAGTAAGAGAATTAAAAGAAAAGATTAAAAGAAAACTTTTAAATGATCTTCATTCTAATGAATATACTATTTTACTATGTCCAACCTTTGTTACTACTGCTCCATTTCATGGTAAAAGTTATAAATACATATTAGAAGTAGGAATGCTGGGGATATTTAATATATTAGGTTTTCCAGTTACACAAATTCCTTTAGGATTAAATAATGAAAAAATGCCTTTAGGAGCCCAATTAATCGGATTACCTTTTAACGATAAGCTTACAATTAAAATTGCAGAATTACTTGAAAAAGATAAGTATTCTAAATGGATTCCTCCTCCTATGTTACTTTAAAGGAATAAATTGTAAATAAATATTATGGTAAAAGATTATCAATCCTTGTGGGATTTAATACAAAAATATAATTTATCTGAAGATATCATTATAAATGACGTGGATGCATGGGAAAAATATCCAGTGTATCGTAAAATTTATAATAAATTAGATTTAGCACTAGAACAAAATATCGCCGCAGGCCCGATAGGTATAATTCCTCAAAATTTTCCCATAGTAATAAAACCAATAATAAATTTATTTGGAATGAGTCGTGGATTTAAAAAAATTAATAATATTACAGAATATGAAGAAAACATTAAAGATGGTTACTTTTGGATGACTTATTTTCCAGGCAAACAATATAATTTTGATTTTGTAATACTAAATGGTAATATAAAAACAATATGTGCTATATATTCAAAAGATAATAAGGATGGATCATTTAATTATCATCAATTTTTACAAAATTATAAAATAAGCAATAAAATAAAAAACTGGATTAAAAAGAATATGAAAAATTATACTGGATGTTTAAATATGGAAGTAATTGATAATAACATAATCGAGGCTCATTTAAGATTAAATGGTGATTTCTATGGTTATGATATAGATTTTGTCAAAGAATTAGATAAACTTTTTACAAAAAAAGAATGGACGCTTTCTAAATCATCATATCCCTTAAACCCAAAGATCTTATTTCCAATTTTTGTTTCCAAAGATTTAAACGTAAAAAAACTAAATTTCAAGACAATAGTGAATTTATGTAAAAGTTATAATATTCCTTCTCTTAGGATAGATAATATTCATTCTGAGTATCAACAAGACAATAAGGCTCGTCTATTTATGTTCGATATAGATGATTTAGATAAGGGTAAAGAATTAAAGAATAAAATATTAAAAATTATTTCGTAATTCATATTATTTTTTAATATAAAATAAATAATATGGATAATAATGATCACGCAGAAATTGATGAATTGAAAAGTTTAATCAATAAATTGGAAAGCGAAAAGACTGCTTTATTTAGAGATTATGAAATCAAAAAAGCAACAACGCAAATAATGCAAACAGAAATCGATAAATTAAAAGAAGAATCATTAAGTAATCAAGAACAACTACGAGCTAATGCAGATAATTTTACATCGGTTCAACATGAACTTGAATTAGCAATTAATTCTTTGGAGGAAAAAGAAAGAGAATATTTAGATAGAATTAAAATGGAAATTGCTAGACAACAAGCATTAGAAGCAGAGTTAAATTCTGTCAAAACTGAAACAAATATTGATAGGACTACATGGCGAGTTGATATCGAAGACTTGTCAGGTTTAAATGAAGAGATGGAAGAAAAAAATAAAACGTTAGAAATAGAACTTGCACAAAAAATCTTGGAGAATTTATTAATGAGTATGCCAACTAATCAAAAACTTCTAAAATTAAACAAAGAATATAATGGATATGGAATAATAATTGAAAGCTTTTTGGAAACAAATCAAGAAGATGAAACTGTTAAAAAATATAAAATTTTATGGAAAAGGAATAATATTTCTATATTAAAAAGAAATGAAATACTAAAAGGATTAGGACTAGAAAATGGTGTGCTAACCATAGAGAAGTTAAATGGTGAAAAAATTAAATTGCAATTTGATCGAATGCAAAAGTTTGATTTTGAAGATTTGAGTCAAGGCTATCAAAATTTAAAACAAGCTGCCTTAAGAAAAAAAAATATAAGAACTCTTGAAAAATTACAAGAATTTTGTAAATTAAAAAAAAACACTCATAACCAAGCTTCTAAAGTTTATGCTAGTAAAAATTTATGGTTTATATTGCCTTCTATTTTAATTACAGCCTTAAGTGGAATATTTTCTTTTTTATCTTCATCTAGTGAAATAGATACTAATACATCAGTTTGGTTATCAATAACAGTTGGTGTTTTAGCATCAATATCTACATTCTTACAATCTTTTTCCGGAGCTATGGATTTTGGAGGTAAGACTGAAGGGCATTCTGCCGCAACTGAAGAATATGATAATATTTTAACGGTTATTAATTTTGAAATTAGTAATCCAAATGAATCTTTACAAAATACTTATAGTTTTTATGATAAAATTAAAAATGAAATTCTACAAATTAAGCAAAAATGCAAATATCAAGTACCTCAAGATATTAATAATAAATATAATACCGATCAGGTAAACTACCAATTACAAAAAATAAAGGCTGATCTAATGAAAGATGCTTTAGAATTAAAAGCTGATATTGTAAGAAATAGTTTAGAAGGTAAAACAACATATCATGAAATAGACATAAATAAATTAGAAAGAGAATTTAACGTTTTTTATGAATCGGGAGAAAAAAATAGTTGTCAATGTCCAGAAATTAAATATGAAGGGGGAACAGATGAAATTGTATAAAAAAGAAAATATTCCACTTAAGGCTGTAATTAAAATAGAAGGCAATATAAACCATAAATTTTTACTAGCATAAACTTTAGAA